>Ga0247770_1002017_pt1 | contig 13017 bp, 8 predicted proteins | sample UWRJL136409B6_FD_179943 | JGI IMG/M metagenome (GOLD analysis project Ga0247770, IMG submission 179943) | Plant litter microbial communities from Arlington Agricultural Research Station in Wisconsin, United States - UWRJ-L136-409B-6 | ecosystem: Environmental > Terrestrial > Plant litter >... | reverse complement strand
TTTCAACTGCACTTCCGCTGCTCCTGAGCCCCTAGTTCCTCAGCCAAATCGTTCCACAGTTATGAGCCCGGCTCTATCCGACTGAGTAAAGTGTGGAACTAATTGATTGAGACGCTCACGAGCAGCGCCCTCCGCAAAACCCTTTTGCCAATCCTCCGAATCGCCCATCATGGCGGAAGAAAGCGCCCTTTACCAGAGCATTCCAGCCGACAGTCAGAAGCTCGAGAGCGCGCAGGAGTGGCCCTCCTGGTTCAAGACTCTCGAATACCACGCGATGAACCGAGGGATCTGGCACCTTGTCAATCCTGCTGCTCCCGACGCGGCCAATCCGTACATCAAGCCGATCGTTCCAACAATCCACGAGCTCGTCAGCAAGCGCCAAGAGAAGGCGACCAAATTGTACATCTTCGCCCACGAATACTGGGAGTCAACGGCCCCATCTCTAAGGACGGCTAGGGATAAGCCAGAGCTCATCACGATCACACAACAAGATGTCAAGGAGGAACACGAGCGCCTGGTGAACGAAGCCGCCGCTCTCGTCATAGCCACTGCCGAAACCACCAGCTCGTACCGACACATCCAGAACTGGGTCGATCGTACAGTTGACAAGAGCCTCAGGGAACTGGCCATGCAGAAGATGATCCAGAACGGCGGATACACGGTTCAGGCGTTCGTGCGCTTCCTCCAGCAGCGACTCGAGCCCAGCAAGACGAGCCTCGCCTCCCAGATCCGCCAGGAATATCGCGCAGTGATGGAACAGGCCAAGAACACCAACGTGTCAAAGGAGCAGTGGATCAAGGATTGGGAAACGGCTTATCGCAAGGCAGAAGCGCTCGAAATCACGGAGATCCAGGGGCCCCTGGCCACCAAGGACTGGCTGAGAACCATCGCGGTGCGCATGGCGCCCCAGTGGGCGAATCAGAAGCTCTCCGAACTGGTGGAGCAGGAAACCATGGAACGCCCAACGCTCGGAATCACGGACTACGCTCGCATCTTCTCTGCGCAGATCCACGAAGCGAAATACGCCATCGGCAGTGGCAAGCAAGGCGGAGTCTTCTTCACCGGCGACCGCTCCGGAGCACCTGACAGGACCAGTCAAGGCTCCAAGAAGGACTGTCCCTGTGGAAGAAAACACCCGTGGGAGCCCACGAACTGCTGGATCTTACGCCTGGTAATCACTGGATCACTCTCAAACGCTCCTGCTTACGCTAAGCGCACCAAGATGCCGGGATCCGAGACAAGGGAGAAGATCAAAGCGCAATTCGCAAGCTCCAAGTGGTCGAAAGTTCGCCAATCCTGTCAGGAGAAGTGGGGAGCCGCTCCAGCCGCTCAAGGCCAAGACCGCTCAGGCGCTCCAAAGTTCCCAGGATCCATCAACGCCGCAGTAATCAACGCTCACATGATGGAAGCGATCACTGAGGTGGCAGGGCAGTTCTCCACCACAGGTTTCACCAGGCACCCGCTCTCCGACAGCACCCTGGTCGACAATTGCGGAGCAATGCACCTTGTCAATCGCAAATCGCTCCTGGTTGAGGGGAGCTTCCGGCGTGCTGAAGCCGGAGATCATGTCCAAGCGGGGACTAGCTCGTTCCCGATCTCCGGATACGGCAAGCGAGTGATCTCAAAGGTGCTCGCGAGCTCCAAGGGAACCGACAGCGAAGATCTGGTGCTCAACAACGTAGCCGTTGTGGAGGGTTTCCACGTCAATATCGTCTCAGAAGCTCTGATCACCAAAGCTGGAGCTTGGTATTGTGGGTTTGACTGCACACTTCGCCACGGCAACATGGAAAAGAACGTGGTGCTGAAGAAGCTTGAGCGACGGTACAATCTAGTGTTCTTGCAATACACTCCTGTTTTCGCTTATCTGAGCTTCCCAATGCCTCTTGCCGTGAGCGCCGTGGGTACCGTGTTAGTGACCATGATGAAACGAGGAGCAAGGCACTCGCAGCAATGGCTGCGCCCTCGAGAAGACACGGAGCACCTCTGGCACGCCCGGGCAGGGCACTTGGGGCCAGAAGCTCTTAAGAAACTCGTCGAACGAGCACGCAACGTTGTGATCACAGGCACGAAGATCGTCGACTGTGAACACTGCGCGCTCGCGCACTCGCAACAAATCGTTTCAAGACGCCGTTCCGAAGGTTTCTCCCATCGCCCGTTCTTGCGAATCAGCTGGGACCTTTTCTACTTCAAAAGAGCATGGGATGGATCAATTTACTTGCTCGTGGTCAAGGACGAGTACAGTGGGAAGCTCTTCTGTTATCCACTGGAGGATAAGAAAGGGCCGGAAGTGTTTGGAACTATCAAGAGCTTCGTGAACTGGGTGAAACGGCAGTTCGGGCTCACCGTGTGTATCATACGCCAAGATCGAGAGACTTCAACGATCGCGATCAGGGGATACACGCCGTATCAGCTCTGGGCGATCGAAGAAGGAATCGAAATCGAAGCCACTCCGTCACATACACACGAACCGAACGGTGGGAGCGAGCGCGCAGGCCAGGAGCTGATCGTGAAATCCATCAAAATGAGGGAGGGAGCAAACCTTCCTGAATCGATCTGGCCTGAATGCGTGCGAGCAGCTGCCTACCTACACGGGATGAGCCCCAGCCGACGAAACGACTGGATGTCACCCAACGAGAAGCTCCACAAATGGTTTAGACAATACTTCCGGTGGTACACACCGCCAGGTGAGCTTGGCAGAAGCCTGGCAGACGATCACCGCCCAGACTGGAGCGGGGTCTACGCCTACGGATGCCGAGCTTACGTTCTCGACAAGAGGCGAGAGGCGGAGCAGGACAAGCTTGGTTTCAAGACCAAACCTCGAGGGCACATTGGGTACTTGGTTGGATACGTAGCCTCCAACATCTACCGCATTTGGTGCCCGCAACTGAAAACGGTGCTCACGACGCGCAACGTGGTGTTTGATGAGAAGCTCTTCTACAAGAAGGAGAGTGAGGAAGCAGAGGCACTGCCAGTGCAGGTCACTCGGCGGCTGCTCAGCTTCATCGAAATCGAGCCGCAGATACAGGACGCTCTATCTGTGCCCGAGCTTCTCACCAACGTTCTGAACCTAGACGCCGCGCCCGCACCTACCGACAACGAAGCTCCAACCTCTGAATCTGATGACGAAGATGCTCCCGAGGGTCAGAACTCGGGGGTGAGCGCGCCCGGAGACGGAGCGGCGCTCCTTCAGATTGAGGATGAGCTTGCAGAGCTTGAGGAAAGCTCTGCGAGCACCGAACCAGGACTTCTGACCCCGGAGTCAACGCCAGAGGTTGAAACTCAGCCTCAGACTCGGGGCTCGTACCCTCGCCTAGCTAGCGAGCGTGCTAGATCACCTTCTGCGGATCGTGATGGGCTTGGAGAGACTGAGGAGCTCTCCGAGCAAGGGTCTGGACGACGAGAAACTCCAGAACAGTCAGACAGGGCTTCTACTGATAGTGTAGAGCCACGCACAAATCCTGAGGAAAACGGCCACCTGCAGGAGGACAGTTGCGATAAGACGTCTATAACCTCTGAGCACGAAGCTCTGGAGGAGCATGAAGATGCCCCATCAGAAGATTCAGCTGAAGATACTATCACGGTGGCGGAGCCGGAAACACGGAACACGCGCCCACGAATTAACTACCCTCCTGCTTCAAGACAGAGCAGGAGACTTCAAGGGCAGCCAGCTCCCCCCGGATCGCCTGGGTCAGCAATTCATGCGTTCACTGTTCAGATCTACAATGGAGCAAGGATTGACCACCCAGTTTTCGACGAGAGCTCTGCAGGCTTCTTCGCAACGTTCTTGCCTGATCAGCGAACGGCGGTTGAAGAAGGGAGCAGAGCTCACAGGACGCTACACGCCGTGTTCCAGGCGGCAGTGCTCCAAGCAAAGGCGAGGCTCAACGCGGCTCCGAGCTTGCCTCGCCTCCACAGAGATGACCTCTCCAAACTGCAGCTCCCAAGGCACTGGAGGGATCTCGAAAACCACACACTCGGCCCTGAGTTCAAAGAGGCGTGCCGAGCTGAGATACGGCACCTCCTCCGTAAAGGAACGTGGCGCAAGATAGAGCGCGCCGCAGCGCTCTCGCGGCCGCTCCCGCTCAAATGGGTGTTCACTTACAAGTTCCGCGAAGACAACACACTCGAGAAGTGCAAAGCTAGAATCTGCGTGAGAGGCGACCTCCAGGAGGTTAACACGCTCCAGAACACCTACACAGCGACTTTAGCTGCTCGCTCATTTAGGACAATGATGGCGTTCGCCGCTCAGCGAGACCTGGAAGTATGGCAGTTCGATGTAGTCCAGGCCTTCTTATACGCCACGCGAGACGACGACTCCCCAGTAGTGTGTGAGCTTCCAGATGGCTTCAAGGAAGAAGGCTTCTGTTGCGAGCTCAAACGAGCGTTGTACGGCCTACGAGACTCGCCACTACTGTGGTACAAGGAGTTCACATCAACACTAAAAGAGCTCGGCCTTGCCCTATCGAACGAGGAGCCATGCCTCGCGTTCAACGAGAGCAAAACCGTGTTCGTGCTCTTCTACGTAGACGACTACCTCGTGGTGTTCGCAAAGGAGCACCGCGAAGCTGCAGAAGTAATCATGCAGGAGCTCCGCACGCGGTACGAAGTCCACGAAAAGGGAGAGATCTCCAGCTTCATCGGTATCCAGGTGATCAGGGACCGGGGCGAACGAAAGCTCTGGCTAGTCCACAACCAGTACATCGAGAAGATCGCCAAACGGTACAACCTTTCAGAGGGTGTGTTCCCGAGCATCCCCCTCCCTGGCGTGGAACTCCTCAAGAACACAGGGAGCGCGTCAAAGGCGGAAGTCAAGGAGTACCAAGAGCTTGTGGGATCTATCCTGTACACGGCAATTATGATTCGACTAGACGTAGCCTTTTCAGCCTCCATCCTCTCGCAGTTTCTCGTCAACCCAAGCCCAGAGCACCTGGCTGCAGCAAAGCAGACGATCAGGTACCTGTACGGCTCACGGTACGTGGGGATCAAGTATGGAGGAGCAGGGCAAGAGGTTCTCGTGATCGCTAGCGACGCTTCTTTCGCAGACAACACAGAGACACGCCGCTCGTCACAAGGGTACATCATGATGCTCTTCGGTGGCGCAATCAACTGGAGAGCTGCTCGCCAACATACGGTCACGACGTCCTCAACCGAAGCCGAGCTGCTCGCACTTACATACGCAGCCAAGGAAACAATGGCATTTAAGAGGCTCATGGCAGACATCGCCTGCGAGCTCGGCCCAGTATGGAGGATCTTCTGCGATAACCAGCAAACGATACGGCTGGTGGTTGGAGAGAACGAGAGAGTAAACACCAGGCTCCGGCACGTCGATATCCACAACATGTGGGCTCGCCAGGAGCACGCGAAAGGCTCGTTTGAAGTTACGTATCTGCCCACGCAACAGATGCCAGCCGATGGACTCACTAAACTGCTCTCTCGGCAGCGCTTCGAGCACTTCGTAGCGCTTGTGAAGTTGGAGGACACTGGTCACATTGGTCACAAGAGCAAAGGAACTGTTGTGAGGGAGCCGAAAGATTAAGGGAGCACCGCTCCCGCGGTCTCCGCGCGAGATGGCGCATCCGCGCCCGAAGGCACAACAAACAACAAAACAAAAACGACAGGCAGCCAGACAGTGCGCCTAAGCGCGGCTCGCCAGATCGACGAGCTCGCCGATCAGGGCCATGGCCCGCTCCTTGAGAGAGCCGGAGCTCCCCGCACCACCAACGACAGCACCCCCAACCAACTCCTCTCTGCTCTGCAGAGCCAAAGGCTCCGCGAGGAGCGCGCGCAGCACCACCCTCTGTTTCTTGAGCTCCTGACATAAGCGGTTAGAATGGAACAGCTCATGGAATACACCGTACTCACAGAAGCCGGCGCACCAGCCGCCACGGCAGCAAGGAACTTCCCAGCGAAGGGCTTCATCAAGAAAGGACTGAACGGCAGGTTAGCAGAGCACGTAAATGAGCCCATGGAGAACGTACACCTCCACGCAGGAGTGTCCGCTCGCACAGCGAGCACAGCGAGCCGAAGCGCCCGCATGGTCGAAACAGCGGCCATCGCTGTTGCCAGCGATGGCGCTCTTGAGGCACCCAAGGCAAGCCTCACCACGCTCATTGGTGGGGGCGGGGCGCGGGGACTTGGGGGCGCGGCGAGCGGGTGATTGAGCCGATTTACTGATCTCAGAGTCAGCAAGTTGAGCATTTGTCAAGAAGAAAAGAGCGGCTCACACAGGGGTTTGCGGACCAGCCGCACCACGAGCAGAGCGACGAGGAGTCACGGGAGGCTCCTCCTCCTCCTCATCCTCATCCTCATCCTCCTCCTGGTGGGAGGGCGAGCGAGCAGGCGAGGTCGAGCCGAACGGCTCGGGCGACGGGGTCGGGGTGCGGGCGCGGGGCGTAGGCTTCTTGGCACTTGAATTGAAGTCAGCCGCTGCTCTCAAACAACAAGAACAAGCGAAACTTACGCCGCAAGCGCTCTCTGCTTATCAAGAAGCTTTTGACTGCAGTTGGTCAGAACCAGAGCAGAAGAAAGAGCGGTGGAAACACTCACAGACGAGACCAGTTGCGCTTTTGACGAGAACTGGATGCGCAGAGCAGGTCAGCAAGCAGAAACGACAGTTTTTTCGAGCAGAAGGAGCAGGACTTACGTTTTCTTGGGGCGCGAGCCCGCGGTCTTTGCGTTGGCCATGGTGGCCGGGAGCGGGGGACGAGAATGGTGGTGTTCTCAATTTTTTTTTTATGTTCGCCTGAAGAAAGTAAACAAACGGGGAAAGATCGCGAGCTCTTGGCATGGAGTTGAGAAGCTCAGACCACCGCACAAGCTCACCGCTTTCGGTTTAGCGCGCGCCGAAAACGCGACCACGCACCAACTCGAGCGGCACAATTTGGGAAGTTACAGGCTTGACTAGCCTCCGGACCTCATTATTTTCTATCTACAGCGAACTTCTTTTCGAACGTTCAGGCGCTCAGAACGCAGTTCTGAGCACCTGGGGGGTGTGTCGAACTGCAGCGGCAGTTCTTGGCGCTCAGGCGCGCAGGCGCCTTACCGCTCCAGGCTTGCCTGGAGCGCAGGGGCCTTGGATCATGTGCTCTCCCCACACACAGGGAGCTTCCATTTGTATATAAATGGGGAGTGCTTCGCACTCCCCTTTTCTACCAAATCAAGTCACTTTGCAACTGCACTTCCGCTGCTCCTGAGCCCCTAGTTCCTCAGCCAAATCGTTCCACAACCGCCTAGTAAACCAGCTATTGAAGGAGTCCAGCTCGTCCTTCTCATCATCCCAGCCAAGTAGCGAGAAAAATGGGAGGAGATCATCGGAGTATTCTTGGCTTGATGTGGTGAATAGATAGTGCAGTATGTGAATGAAGCCGAGAGCTTTATACACCGACGACTTTTCACTGCTCGAGATGTCGTCATCCTTGAAGAAGAGACGAAGGAAAGCCTCATGGACGGTCAATCCGGTCGGATACTTGGGGATACGAGATAGATAGGCGGAGACGAGCCAGACTAGCGTCATGTTACCCCTTTCGACGGAGAAAGGAAGATGTACAGTCTCAACCACATCAACCTCCACACCCCGTACTAGGAGGCTGTTATGAACAACGTTTGGCCATGCACCGTCTTGCCTTGGAGATATAGTCTTGCTCTCTATATCCCTGGGAAGGAATTTCCTCCAAAAGTTGTTCGCGTGGAAGTGCAAGTCGGGCACCCAGGACGGAAAAACCAATGGGTCACTGCCGCGCCCTGTTCCTGCGGTGTGGAGGAAGAAAAGAGGACTAGGGAGTTGCCTAGCACGGACCGAGTCCCGAGAGGATGTTTGCAGAAGGACATGTAGCCAGCCCTTCGCAAATTCCAGGTACAGTTGCGTTAGGGATGTCGCGCCGCTGTAGTCCGGCACGATCCCAAGGTCGTAGACTCCGAGAAGACCATAAATCTGGTCACGAGGATCCGAAGCCTTGAGCCTCGTGCAAGAAAATAGCGCACCGACCCATGCGGTGACGGAGGGTCTCTCCTCTTGTGTATCGACATCTTCCCACTCTGAGCTACATGGACCGCTGCCCATACGACCCATTTTCCAAGGAGGCCGGCAAAGGTAGACTACTGGCCATCCCAGAGTCTCTTCGTCAGTGAGGTAGTCCCACGAGTGGTATGAGATCCATTGGGGACGTGGCACAGACCTCCCTTGGAGAAATCGCTTGAGGTCAGCCATGCGTACAGCAACGTTGCTTAGCAGTCTCAACGAGATCCACCCAGCCCCTTGGGTCAGGAAAACGAACGAATTCGCCAAAACCATCTCTTGTAAGGTCCAGACACGTTCCCAGTAAGGGCTGTAGAGCAAGCGTTGAACATTTTCCCATGTTATGCTCTCGGGTAGGACGATACGTATCTCCCTTCCGGCAAGAGTGGCTTCACGGACCGACTGTATTGTTACGGTGGTGGGGAGGTCGTAGCCACAGAACTCTGGGTACGGCTTCATCCACTCGAGGGAGTCAAATTCATCGTCCGTCGATGATTGCGACATCTCCCAGCTGATAGTCTTGATGGCCTGGAACGCAGTTGAGAAGTCGGTATTGCCCAGCCAGCCAATAACGAGCCGCGCCGACTTGTAGACCCGCCTCATCAGCAGAACTTGGTGCTGGCGCTCCGCTGGGTCGGCCTGGTTAATGCAAACGGCATCCACCCACAAGCGGAACGCTGCGGGGTTGGCCTTCAAGTAGCGCGAGCCTCCGGCGCGGACCTTGCGCAGCGAAGCCGCGAGCTTGATCGTCGCCTGCACCTCGACAACGACCGCACTATCGGTATCGACTTGGCCGTCGCCGCTGAAACTAGGCGCTTCGACGGAAATGGGGGCTGTGACGGTTGCGTCTCCCCAGACGTACGACAGGGCGCAGAAATCCGGGTTGTCGTCGAGCGAAACAGTCGACAGGCGGCAGCGAACCATTGTGCCGTCATCGTCGAGCTCATCGCCGCCGAGGATCTCGAGCAGTCGGATCTCGGACCTGGAAGCGTCGAGGGGGCGGTAAAGCGCCGCTTTGGTCGCCATTGCAAAGTGATTGAAAGGATGCTGGATTGATTGATCTGCCTGGAACTCGTTCGACGCCCAATGGTCACCTACCTAGGGAAGGTGCATATTTTGGCCTGAGGCATCCATCTTGTTCATCCGCGCTGAGCAACCAACCGTGCCATGGGTGATGCTGTCGACTGTCGTGTTTATCGTCTCGCTTTCGCGACAATCGTTGCGAGGAGCTGGGATTCGGCGCACGGTGGCGCGGTTCAGGCGACGCGCCCAACCGGTCTGCATTGGGAGATGAATAGTGGGGCAGGATTGAACCGTGCGGGGGGGTACGAAGGCCGATTCTCAAGCATTCCATATCAACAAGCGGATCGTTGGATTTACTTAATTGTAGTACCCTCTCTGAGTTGGACCTGGTGGCCAGACCCTGAAAAGGCTCTGGTTTCGATTCGCTTGTTATTTTTTTGTCGAAACTTTTTTTTGCTTTCATCAAACATTTTCCATCTGATATAAGTACCTACCCAGTTGTCACGGTCCCTGTGTCAACACCATCGTATCACCAACAGGCTCTCTTGCCCCTAATCCCTAAATTAAAACTACTAGCTCACCCTAATCAAACCCATCTGTCACCGTAGCTAATAAATCCCCACCCCTCATCGCAGGCGCTATAATAATAACGTAATGTCACCTAATATAAACGATCTCGGACTAAAAGTGTCAAGGAAGTTCGAGATTAAGGAAGATGGCAAGGCAGGTGAGCGGATAGCGCACCGACAACTCATGTTCGGCTAGTACGAATCAACGTGCTCGATTTCCAAACCATTGAAAACATCCCCGCGGCTTCTCCTCATCCAGCAGCCCCATGCCGATCAACCCTGCCTACCTACCTAAATACCTACTTCTTTGTCCCCACCATCCTCAGCATCAAAAAACTCCATGTCACCATCGGATCCCGCACCATCAACATCCCCACCCATAGCCATATTGACGCGATTCTGTTTCCCAACACTTTCCAACAACCGGTCGAATGCCTCCCGAACCTCCGAGCCAGGATCTCTCTCATTCAACATATCCAACGGCGTCTTCCCATCGCCCCCCCGAAGCGATGCATCAATACCGCCCCGAAACTCCCTCCCCGTGAAAATTTCCATCATCTCAACATCTCCAGCATGCGCGATGTAATGCAGGACGTTATATCCAGGCCACCCATTCTCAGTTACAGCCATGTCCGCCCCGTGCTGAAGCAACAGCTCCACCTTGGCGTGGCCAGCTGTCACGACGGCCACGAAAAGCAGCGGTAGCCCGTCGTCTGGCCCTGTGTTTGGCTCGGCGCCCCTTTCGAGGAGGAAGCAAACCGTGTTGTCTGCGCCGCGACCCAGCGCAAATGTCAAAGCGGTGTACCCTTCCTCGTCGCGCGAGGCGAGGTCGACGCCGTGCTGCAGAAGAAGGGAGATTATGCTGGTGCTGTTCTGGTCTGCGACGGCGGCGCCGTGGATGGGTTGCATGCCGGTGGCATCTGTTGCGGATGGGTTGGCGCCCGCGCCGGTGAGGGCGTGGACGACTTCGAGGTGGCCGTATCGCGCTGCGAGGAAGAGTGGTACGGAGCCTTTGGAGGTTGGGGATTCGAGGTTGGCTCCTGCGCGGGCTAGGAGCTGAGCGGCGTGGGGGTCGCCTCGCAGTGCGGCGAGGTGCAGGGGGGTGAGTCCGTTGAGGGCTTTGGCGTTGATGTCGCCGATGTAGGTTGGGTCCTGGAGCACCTTGGCGAGATCGACGTGCAGGATGCCCATGACGGCGAGATGGAGCGGGGTGAAGTCTGAATCTTCGATGTACCGGTGCAGCGGGAGGAGTGTGGCCAGCTCGGCGCAACCCTCTGGCAGCCCCAGCGTGTGATAGAAGGCCATTGAGGCGAAGGAGTCGCCTCTGGTTTCGTCCTCGGACTTTTTGAAGGGGTCCGCCCCCGCCTGGAGCAGGACTTTGGTGATTCTGTAGCCGTGATTGCCCCTGGCCGTTTCCATCAGGAAAGCTAAATACATGATGGGATAGCCGGGTTCTCCGAATAGATCGTATATAGACAGCAGGCCGCGACGTAGACGCGACTTGACGCCCTCGACATCCCCGCTTTCCATCACCGATATCACGCCAAACTGATCCCATTCTCGCCGATAGTATACCCGGAGCGCCAGATGGGGACTTCCGTTGAGGTTGTTGGAGAAGAAGGCCAAGATGGATGATCGGCTCAGCCAGTCTGGGGGATGGTAAGTGAGATACATGTCCCGGACGACTCGCCTTTGGCCCATGTCATGGCAGCTGGGGTTGGTGCAAGGGCCGGAGGTCCACCTGGTGTACGCCACGGCAATGACGCCAACCATGGATCGGAGTATGCCCATGTTCCATGCATGGCTCGTGACACGATGGCATGAGCATATGCATGTTATATCGCACGGCGACTCGCGTCTCGACGGTATGGCTGTGTTGTGCTCCGTTAGAAAATTTGGAGTGCCCCCGTCTGATCTAGTGTGTTCCGGCGGTGCCTGCTCAATGGCGAGGTAGTCCTCCCGGCCGTCCCGGACACCTAAAAACATAACTCTCTCCTCCAGGGTCTCCATCCGTTTCTCGATGCGGGCGTGCGATGCCTCGATCGACGTAGAAAGGCCACTCATTTGTAATAGAACCTGGCTATGCGACCGTTCCAACGATGCAGATATGTTTGCCGATATGACACTGTCATAGAACAGTTAGCAGAGAATCCTCTCATGGGGTGAGACATTTACATTGATACAGGACACATCCAGTCACCTACATGTTTTGTGAGATCAACAGCTGGCAAATACTCGACCGCGTATGGTTCAACTCCTTCCTCAGCCTCGCCACCTTCCCCGACTGCCGCAGCCAACGCAGCTTTCTCCTCCTGCCCATATTCAACACTCTGTCATTGGGCGGTCCCGCATCACCGCTAAAGACAGCAGCAGCCAAGCCATCAACGATCTCCTCAATTTGTCTCAGTGTGCACGCGCCCTCGTCAACCAACCGCCCTAACTCGAAATCGGATGTCGACAACTCCGATGATGGGGAATCCACTACCAGTCGCGAGGCTTCCTTTGGGAACGGGCCCATCCGAGGCGATTCGTCGACATGTTGCTGGATCTCGCGGAAGAAACGCTCCGCGCCTGACACATCGTCGCGTAGTTTGTAAAGATCGGCAGGCGCATCACGCCATTCTCCCGATATTGTCCAGAGCTTGGAGCTCGCTCGGACAGCCAGGGTTGTGATGCTCAGGACGGCGAGAGCAATATCCATAAGGGGAGCGAGTCTCTGGTAGTCGGTGAGGGAGCGAGGGTGTTTTTCTTTTCTCCGGTGAAATCCCGCGTACCTGATTTCGATAGCGGGAGAACGGGGGCTTTTTTGAACCAAGAGCTAATATTCAAAGGTTACACCCACCACAGATCTAGACGCATTATAGGACTCGCCAACTCCCGGCACTGTTTTTCCGCCAAGAGACATGCGCAGATGTAGGGCAGTGGCTGCCGCAGGGTGGGTATTACCCGGCGCGGCCAACACCAGTTCCCGTAAATGAAACCGCACGGCACGCCGGGCTGCTGTGTATAAGGCACCTGGTAAAATATAGCAGTTGAGATGCTCACCGAGAATGAGACTTCCCTGTTCTTTATCTGCACCAATTAGCTTGAGGAACTGCCATTTTCATATTAAGTTACCGGCTATGCTAAATAGACAGCAGAAAACAAGTAGCCACTCTTCTTGTCTCCCTCACCGTTGGCGTCCCAGCCGATGAAGCCGCGCAGTGAACCTAGGCGCTACTCGGGGTTTCTACTAAAATCATTTGGAGACAGACTTGAACCACACAAAACATTAATACCCACCCCCTCCTGAGAACCCCCCTCCTCCTCCACTACTACCACCACCACAACCTCCAAACCCTCCGCCTCCGCCTCCCCCACAAGCACTCCCCCCTCCTCCACCCCCTCCACAAGCCGCACCACCACAGCTCG
>Ga0247770_1002016_pt1 | contig 13022 bp, 9 predicted proteins | sample UWRJL136409B6_FD_179943 | JGI IMG/M metagenome (GOLD analysis project Ga0247770, IMG submission 179943) | Plant litter microbial communities from Arlington Agricultural Research Station in Wisconsin, United States - UWRJ-L136-409B-6 | ecosystem: Environmental > Terrestrial > Plant litter >... | reverse complement strand
CGGCTTGAGCAGCGTCACCGCGCACGCCGCCACGCCGTGGCCCTCGATGGCGATCACCTCGAAGTGCACGTCGTCGTATTCCACCGCGTCTCCCACCAGCGGCGGGCGGCCCAGCTCCGCCAGCACCAGCCCGCTCACGCTGTCCACCTCGTCGTGCTCCAGGACCACGCCCAGGAACTCCCCCACCTCCTCGATCCGCACCGTCCCCGCCGCCACGGCGCGCCCCTGCTCGTCGCGGTACAGGTCCGGGCGGCGCGTGGCGCTCTCCTCGATGTCGCCCACCACCTCCTCGAAGAGGTCCTCGATGGTCACGATCCCCGCCGTCCCGCCGTGCTCGTCCATGATGACCGCCAGCTGCGTGCGGGCCGCGCGCATGGACTTCAGCAGCGTGTCGATGTCCGCCTGCTCCGGGAGGTAGGGAACGGGGCGGGCGTCGTTGATGTGCACCGCCCGCCGCGAGCGCAGGCGCCGGAAGAGGTCCTTGATGTGGACCATCCCCACGATGTTGTCCAGGCTCCCCTCGTAGATGGGGTAGCGCGTGTGCGGCGACCGCCGGACGATCGTGGCCACCGCGTCGAACGACGCCCCCACCTCGATCCCCACCACGTGGACGCGCGGCACCATCACCTCCCCCGCCGTCAGGTCGCCGAAGTCCAACAGCTCCTGCACCACGTCGGCCGACTCGCGGCGCAGCATCCCCCCCGCCTGGCTCTCGCGGACGATGTACTGCAGCTCCTCCGGCGTCCGGTAGTGCTCCGACGAGCTCTCGCCCCGGTGGATCCCGAAGAGGCGCAGCAGCCCGTTCCCCAGCGCGTTCAGCACGATGACGATGGGAAGGACCATCGTCTGGACCACCAGCATCACCGGCGTCACCCACATCGCCGTGCGCGCCGCGTACTGGAGGGCGATGGACTTGGGGATCATCTCCCCGACGACGATGTGGAAGTAGGTGAGGAACGCCACCGCCAGCACGCTGGCCAGCGCGTGCGCCGTCATCCACCGCCACGCCTCGAACCCCGCCGCGTGCAGCCCCCCGGCGATCCACTCCGCCAGCTCGTGCTCGCCGTACATCCCCAGCCCCAGCGACGCCAGCGTGATCCCCAGCTGCGCCGTGGCGATGAAGCGGTCCTGCCGCCTGGGCTCGCGGAGGATGGCCGCCACCCGCCGCGCCGTGGCGTCGCCGCTGGCCGCGCGCCGGTCGATGGTGGCGCGCGGCGCCCCCACGATCCCGAACTCCGCCGCCACGAACAGCGCGTTCAGCAGGAGGAGGACGATGATGATCAGGACCGGCACCAGGATGGCCACCTCAGCCTCCCCCGTGTCCGAGCGGGGTGGCGATGACGGAGCCCACCGCGTGGTGCACCACCGCCTCCACCTCCATCTCCACCCCCTGCACCGTCACCTTCTCGCCCACCGCCGGGACGTGCCCCAGCGCCTCCACCACCCGCCCGCCCACCGTGTCCGAGTCGCCGTCCAGGTAGATCCCGATCCACGGCTCCACCTCGTCCAGCCGCAGGAAGCCCGGGAGGCGCACGCGGCCGTCGGGGAGCACCTCGGGGCGCGGGTCGTCGCCCTTCAGCTCGTCGCCCACGTCGCCCATCACCTCGGTGAGGACGTCGTCCAGCGTCACCAGCCCCGAGACGCCGCCGAACTCGTCCAGCAGCACCGCCTGGTGCGTCTTCCCCTCGCGCATCCGCGCCAGCAGCTGCTCGGCCGTCACCGTCTCGGGGACCACCAGGATGGGGCGCAGGAGCGGCTCGATGGAGGCCAGCGGCGGGGAGGAGAGGCCGCGGGTGAACAGGTCGCGGGTGTGCAGCACGCCCAGGACGTGGTCGATGTCGCCGCGGTAGACGGGGAGTCGCGTGTACGGGCTCTCGGCCACGCGCCGCATCACCTCCTCCACGGGGGAGGAGATCTCCACCGCGTCGATCTCCTGGCGCGGGACCATCAGGTGGCGCGCCGGGCGCACCCCCAGCTGCAGCGCGCGGCGGAGGCGGCGGTGCTCGTCCGGCTCCAGCAGCCCGCCGTCGCGGCTCTCCGCGATCAGCAGGTCCAACTCCTCGGGGGAGTGGATGTGGCGGTGCCCCACGTGGGGGACGCCCATCAGCTTCAGCACCGCCGCCCCGCTCCCGTTCAGGAAGCCGATGAAGGGGGAGAAGAGGGTCAGCGACCAGCGCATGGGCCGCACCGTCCACAGCGCCACCGCCGTGGGGAACTGGAGGGCGAGCGACTTGGGCACCAGCTCGCCCAGCACCATCGCCAGCACCGTGAGCACCAGCAGCACCACCACCGACGCCGTCGACCGCGCCGCCGACTCGCTGATCCCCGTGTTGCGGACCAGGATGGGGACCAGCTGCACGGCGATGGTGGCCTGCGAGAAGGCGCCCACGATCAGCGACGTCAGCGTGATCCCGATCTGCGAGGCGGCGATGTAGCGGTCCAGCGTCTCCGGGCGGTCCAGCACGGGAAGAAGGCGCGCGGCGGCCGCGTCCCCGCTCTCGGCGGCCTGCCGGATGCGGCTGCGGCGCACCGACACCGCGGCGAACTCGGCGGCGACGTAGAGGGCGGTGAATGCGATGAGAAGGAGGACGACCAGGAACGGTCCGAGCGTCATCTCTGCCCGAAAAACATGGGAGTGCGCGGGGACGGCCCCTCGCGCGGCGCGCCCCGGTCCGGCGGATGCCGGCCCCCGGGGCGGATGCGGACGGTGCGTCCGCGGGTGAAGCCCCCGCCACGCACGCAGGGAGTACGCCATCGGCGTCCACAGTGGACGCTACGGGTTTCGCGGCGGCGCCGCAAGCGGACGGGAAGTGCGGAGGTGCGAGGTGCGGAGGTGCGGAGGTGCGGAGGTGCGGAGGTGCGGAGGTGCGGAGGTGAACGAAGGAGATGATGTCGCGCAATTCATGAGGGCGAATCGCGGGCGTCCTTCATCGTCCCGGTCCAGCCACCGGAGAGATCTGCATCGGGATCAGAAGCGTCCGATTGGGGGGCTGGGGTCTATCAATCTGGCCTCCCTAATGCGATTCTCATGGCGCTCCCTACACGCTGTCACACAGGGCACGCCCGCGGACGTTCTATGCGATCGTCCGAAAGTCACCGCGGGCCGAGATCCGGAAATCCAGCGCCGTGGCCGAGATCGGTGGATCGGCGGCGGCGGATTCCGCGATTTTGGGCTTGACACGGGATTTCGTATCAGCGAAATGGAGGAGGAAAGCGTATTAGTTGGACCGACTGGCGCGAAACTGCGTCCGGGGCATTACATTGTGCTACCCCTCCGGGGGATCCCTGATACAGAACGCCTGAAGAGAGATCCGAAATTGATGGACAACGATGCCGGGCTGGCCGACCGGCTGCGCGACCGCATCCTGAACTCCCTGCACCTGGGCCTCCTCCGCCCGGGCGACCGCCTTCCCAGCATCCGCACCCTGTGGCGCGAGATGGGGGTGGACCACCGGGTGGTGGCGCAGGCGTACCGGACGCTGGAGGCGGAGGGGCTGGTGGAGGTGCGCGGCCGGTCGGGCGTGTACCTGGCGCCGCAGGACCAGTTCGGCGGCGAGCTTCTGGCCGAGACGGCGCGGTGGCTGGCCGGGGTGCTGGTGGAGGCGTGGAAGCGCCGGATGACCATCTCCGAGCTCCCCGACCTGATCCGCCGCTGCACCGGGAGCGTGCGGCTGCGCTGCGGCGTCATCGAGTCCATCGAGGACCAGATGAGCAACTACACGTCGGAGCTGGAGGAGCAGTTCGGGCTGGAGCCGGTGCCCATCTACATCTCCCCCTTCCCCCTTCCCCGCCCCGACCGGTCGGTGGAGTTCCACGGGGTGGAGGAGCGCCTGCGCGACCTGGACCTGGTGGTCACCACCAGCTACCACGCGCGGCTGGTGCGCAAGGCCGCCGAGAACGTGGGGATCCCCGCCGTGGTGCTCACGGTGAACCCCGAGGTGGTGGAGACCATCCAGCGCCACCTCCGCGAGCGCCCGCTCACCGTGATCGCGCACGAGAGCACCTTCGGCGACCGGATGCGCGCCATGTACTCCGAGGACGAGCCCGACCGCATCCGCACCGTGCTGGTGGAGGACCGCGAGGCCATCGCGGGGCTGGACCCGGACGAGCCCGTCTTCCTCACCCGCGCCGCCCGCCAGCGCCTGGGCGACGAGGTGGAGATGCCCATGCTCCTCCCCCACTCCCCCACCTTCTCGCCGCACACCGCGCGCGAGCTGCTGGGGATCATCATCCGGCTGAACGTGGAGGCCAGCAAGGCCGGCGGACACCGGATGGACACCATGGAGACGTAGTGGCGGCGCGCGGTTGCGCCATCGGGGCGGCAAAGGCGACGCTGCCATTGACCGGAGAGCCGGCGACCGCTATTGTACCGGTGCAGCACCTGACCCCGCCATGAATCGGCCCCTTGATCGCAACTGAAACCCGGATGAGCAACGTGAATCGCGAGCGCGCCCTGACCTCGCCCGAGAAGCCTCGCCGCGCCTGGGAGGCGCCGCGCGTCACCGATCTCCCCCGGCTGACGGAGCTGACCCTCCAGACCGGCCCCGGCATCCCCGGAAACGGCGGCACCGGCGGCGGCGGCAGCACCGTCATCCCGTAACGGGCCGACGGTCGGCCAGACCGATCCAAACGAAGGGCCGCGATCCCAGATCGCGGCCCTTCGTTCGTCCATGGTTCGGGTCGCGGATCCCGATCTCAATCTGCCGATGGACCTGCCATTCCGAGCGGAGCCCGATCCACCGCAACGGCGTTCGCGAGAATGCGTGCCGGGCTCCCGAGAAATGTCACGGATCCGAAAAGCAAAGGGCCACGATCCAGATCGCGGCCCTTCGTTCGTTTGCGCGCAACGAATTCGCCTCGCCATCTCACCCGCAGCCGCAACCTGTCATTCCGAGCGGAGCCCGATGCGCCGAAGCCGCGTCCGCGAGAATGCGTGCCGGGCTCCCGAGGAATCCACTTCGCCCCGCCGACAAGCCCGCTCCTCGCCTCCCCGCCCGTCCCGCCGCGATCCCGCGCCGCGAAGCGTGCGCCCACCGCTGTTCGGCGGCCAGGCAGGCGTTGCGCACGATGACCGCCATACCGCGAAGGCTGGCTTGTACCGCGGAAGCGCACGCTGCGCGGCGCGGGCTCTCGTGGCCGACGCCACGGGGCTCCCGACAGGGCTCGCCAAGGGCGCAAGTAGATTCCTCGGGAGCCCGCCCGGCTTCCTCGCCGACGCGGCCGCGGCGCGGCGGGCTCCACTCGGAATGACAGCTCGGATCGACGATCACGATACACCCATCTACATGCCTGCCGGACCTCCCCGCACCTCTGCACTCTCGCGCCTTCGCACTTCCCCTAGAACATCCGCGCCTCCCAGTAGCTCTCGACCGCGTCGGGAAGCTTGTCGAGGAAGTTGTAGCCGCTGTAGAACTCCAGCTGGTCGACCGTGGTCTTGTAGTCCGTCCACGGGCGGGAGATGATCCCCGTGACGTTGGGCATGTCCACGGCGATCACCGTCACCGAGGCGCTGGAGGTCGCGTTCGCCAAGCCCTGACCGTAGGGCATGATGACGGCGATCTTCCAGGTGTAGGTGGGGATCAGCACCTCCCCCGCGTTCAGCAGCGTCCCCTTGCTCCCCGACGGACCGCTGATGACGTAGATCTCCTTGTTGCCGGTCTGCGCCTGGTCCTGGAGGTACGTCTCGAACTTGAGCCACGGCCCGCCGTTCATGTCGTGCGTCTGCGGGACCACGTTGGTCATCACGAAGGTGGCCTTGTTGTCGTCCGCGGACCAGGTGCGCTCCTCGCTCCGCACCATGTGGCCGCGGTCGTAGCCGCCGTTGGTGTAGTCGGAGGTGGTGACGCGGTTGCACCCCGCCGGGAGCCCCGCGTCCGAGGTGAAGCTGGAAGCGCGCGGCGCGTCGCCGAAGTGCGTCTTGTTCAGGTTCCAGCTCACCCAGTTGGGCCGCCCCTTGGCGCAGTTGAACGAGACGGTGTGCGTGCGCCTGGAGAGGATCAGGTCGTCGGCCGCGCTGGCGTCGCGCGGGGTGCCCATCTCCACGTGGCTGCGGTAGATGGCGCTGGGGTACGTGTACGCCAGCGGCGCGTCCGGCGCCTCCAGGGGAGCGTCCGGCGCCAGGATGGGCGAGCAGGCGGCCAGGAGCGCGGCGGCGAGCGCCAGCGCGCCGCGCGCCGGGGTGCGGAAGCAGGGCATGCGTCTTCCTCGGGTCGGGAGATGGGAGAGGCGTCCGGGAGAGAAACTTAGGACGGGAAAAGAATAGCTGAGCCCGGCTCACCGCGCGAGCGCCGTCGCGTTACACGATGGTACCGAAATCGCATTCCTGTGCGACGGCGGGCACGCGGCAACTCAGGGATGGCTCTCGACACGGGGTGTTCCCCTTGCGCCGCCTCGCGCGCACAACGACTGTTCACGCTTCCGTTTCGCGGCCGGCCGCCCCCAATCCCGGATCCGATGGGCCGCTTCCGATTCACGCTGTACGTCGCGGGAGACACGGCGCGCTCGCAGCAGGCGTACGCCGATCTCCGGCGCATCTGCCAGGAGCGGCTGGGCGACGGCGACTTCGAGGTCACGGTGGTGGACGTCACCGTGGACCCCGACGCCGCCGAGGCGGAGCGCATCCTCACCACGCCCACCGTGGTGAAGGAGGAGCCCGCCCCCCGCCGGCGCATCACCGGCGACCTTTCCGACGCGCAGAAGGTTCTCACCGGCCTGGGGCTCGCCCCCGGCTGGCCCGCCGTACACCCGGGCAGCAACCCATGACCGAGAACCTCGCGACCGTCGACAAGCTGGAGACCGGGATCCCCGGGCTGGACCTGATCTCGGAGGGCGGATTTCCGCGCGGCCGGGCCACCCTGATCGCCGGGACGGCGGGGAGCGCCAAGACGGTGTTCGCCTCGCACTTCCTGGCCGCCGGGGTGGAGCGCGGCGAGCCGGGGGTGTTCGTCACCTTCGAGGACCCGGTCGCCGCCATCCGCACCAACATGGCCTCGTTCGGGTGGGACATCCCCGCCTGGGAGCGCGAGGGGAAGTGGGCCTTCGTGGACGCCTCCCCCGACCCGGACGCCGCCGTCACCGTGGTGGGCGACTTCGACCTGAGCGCGCTCCTGGCGCGCATCCAGAACGCCGTGCGCCGGGTGGGCGCGGTGCGCGTCTCGCTGGACTCGCTGAACGCGCTCTACGTCCAGTTCAAGGACCACGCGCTCCTCCGCTCCGAGCTCTTCCGCATCACCAGCACCCTGAAGCGGATGGGCGTCACCCTGGTGTTCACCGGCGAGCGGACGGAGGAGTACGGGGAGATCAGCCGCCACGGGATCGAGGAGTTCGTGGCCGACAACGTGATCATCCTCCGCAACCTCCTCACCGACGAGCGGCGGCGGCGCACGGTGGAGCTCCTCAAGGTGCGCGGCGCCCGCCACCAGCGCGGCGAGTTTCCCTTCACCGTCACCGAGCGGGGGATCATCATCCTCCCCCTCTCCGGGATCACGCTGACGCAGAGCTCGTCCACCGTCCGCATCTCCTCGGGGAACCCCACGCTGGACCAGATGTGCGGGGGCGGCTTCTTCCGCGACTCCATCATCCTCCTCTCCGGCGCCACGGGGACGGGAAAGACGCTCACCGTCACCCAGTTCCTGGCCGCCGGCGTGGCCGAGGGGGAGCGCTCGCTGATGTTCGCCTTCGAGGAGAGCCGCGACCAGCTCTACCGCAACGCCGCCGCCTGGGGGTACGACTTCGAGAAGATGGAGCGCGACGGGCAGCTGAGGGTGGTCAACACCTACCCCCACGCCATGGCGATGGAGGACCACCTGGTGCAGATGCGCGACGTGATCCGCGAGTTCCGTCCGCAGCGCGTCGCGGTCGACTCGCTCTCGGCGCTGGAGCGGGTGACCGGGATGCGGTCCTTCCGCGAGTTCGTCATCTCGCTCACCTCCTTCCTCAAGCAGCAGGAGACGGCGGGGCTCTTCACCTCCACCACGCCGTCGCTCCTGGGCGGGACGTCGGTGACGGAGAAGCACATCTCCACGCTCACCGACACCATCGTCCTCCTCCGCTACGTGGAGAGCTACGGGCAGATGCGGCGCGGGCTGACGGTGCTCAAGATGCGCGGCTCGTCCCACGACCACGACATCCGCGAGTTCGAGATCGACGGCGAGGGGATGCACGTGCTGGGGCGCTTCACCGACCTGAGCGGCGTCCTCTCCGGGAACGTGACCTTCCTGGCCGGGGCGGGCGGCGGCGCCGGCGGCCGGGGCGGCGAGACGCACGAGGAGCGGGACGCGGGATGAGGTCCACGGCCCCCGGCGCCAGCGCGGGAGAGCGCGCCCGCTCCGAGGCCGAGGAGCGGCTGCGGCTGATCATCGACCGCCTTCCCGACGGGATCGTGATCGTGGGGGACGACGGGTGCGTGCGCTTCGCCAACCCCTCGGCGCAGCGCCTCTTCGGTCGCTCGGCCAGCGAGCTGGTGGGGCGCGAGCTGGGATTCCCCGTGGTGGCGGGGGAGACCACGGAGATCGAGGTGCTCCGCCCGGGCGGGGCGATGGTGGGGGCGGAGCTGCGGGTGGTGCACACCGAGTGGGAGGGGAAGCTGGCCTACCTGGTCTCCCTTCGCGACGTCACCGACCGCCGCGAGGCCGAGGAGCGCCGCCGCGAGGTGGAGCGCGAGCAGACCGCGCGCGCCCTGGCCGAGGCCGAGGCGCACCGCGCCCGCTTCCTGGCCGAGGTGGGGGCGGCGCTCGCCGTGTCGCTGGACTACCACGAGACGCTGCGCACCCTGGCCGAGCTGGCCGTCCCCGAGCTGGGCGACTGGTGCGTGATCGACGTGCTGGAGGCGGACGGCCGCCTGGTGAGCGTGGCCGCCGCCCACGCCGACCCCGAGCGCGAGCCGCTCCTGGACGAGCTGGTGCGGCGCTTTCCGGCGGACCTCCACTCCGCCTTCCCCGGCGCCGCCGCCCTGCGCGACGGGCGCTCGGTCCACCAGCCGCGCGCCACGCCGGCGTGGCTCAAGGAGGTGACGCAGGGCGCCGACCACCTCCACCTCCTCCGCCAGGTGGGGGTGCACTCGCTGATGGCGGTGCCGCTGGTGGCGCGGGGCGAGTCGCTGGGGGCCATCACCATCGTCTGCGCGGAGCGGGTGTTCTCGGCGACGGACCTGGCGCTGGCGGAGGACTTCGCGCAGCGCGCGGCCGCGTCGGTGAGCAACGCGCGGCTGTACGAGGCGGCGCAGGAGGCCAGCCGGGCCAAGAGCGAGTTCCTGGCGGTGATGAGCCACGAGCTGCGCACCCCGCTCAACGCCATCACCGGCTACGCCGACCTCCTGCAGGCGGGGGTGGCGGGGCCGCTGAGCGACAAGCAGGGGGACCAGTTGGAGCGCATCAAGGTGAGCGCGCGGCACCTGGTGGGGGTCATCGAGGAGATCCTCACCTTCTCGCGGATGGAGACGGGGCAGGAGCGGGTGGGGATGGAGCGCACCGACCTGCGCCTGCTGGTGCGCGAGGCGGGGGAGCTGCTGGAGGGGGCGGCGCGCGAGCGGGGGCTGGAGCACGAGGTGGTGGTGCCGGACGAGCCCACCTGGGTGCGCACGGACCCCGACAAGGTGCGCCAGATCCTCCGCAACCTGCTCACCAACGCCGTCAAGTTCACCGAGAGCGGCTCCGTCACCCTGCGCGGCGTCCGCGACGGCGCGCACCACCTGGTGCACGTGGCCGACACGGGAATCGGGATCGCGCCCGAGTACCGCGAGCGGATCTTCGACCCCTTCTGGCAGGTGGAGCAGTCCGTCAGGCGCGAGGTGGGCGGCACCGGCCTGGGCCTGGCCGTGGCCCGCGGCCTCGCGGAGATGCTGGGAGGCGAGCTGCGCCTGGAGAGCGCCCCCGGCGAAGGGAGCACCTTCACCCTGGCGCTCCCCGCGGCGGACTGACCGGCGGCTCGACCGCGAGCCGGATCTCCCTCGCGCGCGGCACCCTGAACGCGCCCCCGCCCATGCTCAGGGCGGGGGCGCGGCTGCTTTGGAGAACACGCATGAGAAGGGAGATGCGGACGAGCCGCGCGCCGGCGTCGTGTGATCCGCGCCATTCGTTGTAACGCGACGATGCAGATCCGGGGAGCGAGCCGACCGGGCGAATCCGTCAGCGTCGTCCGGGCGATGCTCGTGCGCCTCCGCGGGCGGAGGTTCGGCTCGCCGCGCACGTCGGCACGGGAGAGGGCATCGGGCGGAGGATGAGAGGTCCTGGATGCGGTGATCCGGGCGGATGGCGGTCGAATGGGAGCGGCGGCGATCCTTCCGGAATCGTGCGCCGCTCCCCGGCATCGATCTTGAACAGATCAGATGCAGACTTTTGTTTATACAAACCTTGAGCGGCGCCGCCGAATCGCGTCGGGCCCCTTCGTCACGACGGCGGCCCGGGCCGCGCCGTCTTCCGTATCGGCCGAATTCATGGCGCCGGGCGACCTTCCCGGATGCCGGCGGCCCCTCCATCTCCCGCCGTTCCCGTCCTTCTCCCCATGCCGGAGAGCGCTGCCTGGTTCCACCTGTTCGGGACGGATCGGCCGTCCCGTGAGTTCCATCCGCTCTCGTCGCTGGCGGCGGCGGGGCTGAGCCTGCGCCCGCTGGAGCGGGGGGAGCCGGGGGGCGCGGGGCTGGTGTTCTTCGACGAGGTGTCGGACCCGCTCTGCGCCTTCGTGCGCGACGTGAGCCGCGCGGGGCGCCGGCGGGTGCTGGCCGTGGCCACCACGCCCGGGGCGCTGGGCGCGGGCGATCCCTGGCGCCTGCTGCGCCAGGGCACCTGCGACGTGCTCTCGTGGGACCGCTCCCCCGACCCCGCGCGCGAGGTGCTGTCGCGGCTGGAGCGGTGGGCGGCGGTGGACCGGCTGGTGGAGTCGCCGCTGGTGCGCAACCACCTGGTGGGCGAAAGCCCGGCGTGGACGTCGCTCCTGCGGCAGGTGGTGGAGGTGGCGGCGTTCTCGGACGCGGCGGTGCTGCTGCTGGGAGAGAGCGGGACGGGGAAGGAGCTGGTGGCGCGGCTGATCCACTCGCTGGACCCGCGCCCGCGCCGCAAGGAGCTGGTGGTGCTGGACTGCACGACGGTGGTCCCCGAGCTGGCGGGGAGCGAGTTCTTTGGGCACGAGCGGGGGGCGTACACCGGGGCGCAGGGACCGCGCGACGGGGCGTTCTCGCTGGCGGACGGGGGAACGCTCTTCCTGGACGAGGTGGGCGAGCTGCCGCTTTCGCTGCAGGCGCAGCTGCTGCGCGTGGTGCAGGAGAAGACGTACAAGCGGGTGGGCGGCAACGCGTGGAGCCGCGCGGACTTCCGCCTGGTGTGCGCCACCAACCGGGTGCTCCAGGACGAGGTGGCGCGCCGCGAGTTCCGCGCGGACCTGTACTACCGGATCGCGGCGGTCACCTGCCGCGTCCCGCCGCTGCGCGACCGGCCGGAGGACGTGCTCCCGCTCTTCCGCCACTTCTGGCAGCAGCTGCGCCCCGGCGCCGACCCACCCGAGCTGGACGACTGCGTCCGCGAGCACCTGCTGCGCCGCCCCTACCCCGGCAACGTGCGCGACCTGCGTCAGCTGGTGGCGCGCATCGCCTGCCGCCACGTGGGTCCGGGCCCCGTGACCCCCGGCGACCTCCCCGAGGACGAGCGTCCCGCCGCCGACGCCCCCGAAGACTGGTGCGACGGCGACTTCGAGGCCGCCATCCGCCGCGCCCTGGCCCAGGGCGTCACGCTGAAGGAGATCGGCCGCCTCGCCTCCGACGCCGCCATCCGCATGGCGCTGGGCGAGGCCGACGGCAACCTCCAGCGCGCCGCCCGCCGCCTCGGCGTCACCGACCGCGCCCTCCAGATGCGCCGCGCCGCCGAACGCCGCGGCCCGGGCGAGCTACCAGAGGCGCGGGGGTGAGGGAGGTCAACCCGCGAGCGCGCCCACGTCCGCGGCGATCTCGAACTGGGCTCCGGGCTCGTGAACGATCGGGTTCGTCAGAAACCAGGGAAGCACACCATTGTTGGTGATCGTGATGCCGCCGGCTCCTCCTTGTTGGGGATCACTCAATATCGTGTCGACGGATTGGACGTTCTCGAGCAGTGGCAACCTTGCGAGTGGTACCACCAAGTCACGGTTGCCAAGTCGCTCGAGCAGGATGTTCCACTCAGGAGCGGTGAGAGGCGCAAAATGCGTATTTTGTTGAACGAATTCCGTGATGATCTGGACCGCAGCTGCACCGGCCGCATTGTCCGGGTTTGGCAGCAGGAGCGCACTGCGCCGCAATACGTCGAATATTGCCTCATTGGTGAATGGCTGCTCGGCCATATATCGGGCGAGCGCGCCAGCGGGTAAGCGATTGTTGATGGTTCGAATCAGAACATGTTCGATGTCCTTGCGAATCAAGCGCTGGCGAACGGAGGCGGTGCCGCCGGTATCGGGGCGCACGTGAACCTGCATGAGAAACGCGATTGGGAACGCCGGGTCAAGTGGCACCACCTTTCCGATCCACAACGTAAACCCGTTCAGGGGCGCCTCGAACAGAGCGAGCGTCCTCAGCCGCTCCTTCCACCGGTTCAGGAGTTCGTCTGCTTCGCCCACATAGCGCGGGTATTCAAGCTCATGCTGGAGACCGGGTACGCCGTTCAATGTCTTCGTCACGATGTACAGCACATTCGCTTCGCTGTAAGGCGCGGGATCGGCCAGAAACTTGTCCATCGCGACCGATTGCCAGTTCACGGCGGCGTGAACTCCCCGAACGCGCACTCCATGGATGCGCGAAAGATCCCGGTTCGTAAGTTGATCCCTGTATTTGTCCTGGTACACCTCCAACTCCCCCTGCATCCCTGCCGGCCGCACCTCCACGATGTCGAACACCGGACCGCGCGGCGGGGTGGTGACGATCTCCATCTCGCCCACGCGGCCGAGGGCGCGGAAGACGTGGAGCGCGCGGCCGGTGGCGCGGTCGGTCACGGTGCCGGCGGGGCGGGCGGCGCGGGCGAGCGCGCCGACGTGCTCGCGGACGGCGGCGTGCGGATCGGCGGCGG
>Ga0247770_1002014_pt1 | contig 13028 bp, 13 predicted proteins | sample UWRJL136409B6_FD_179943 | JGI IMG/M metagenome (GOLD analysis project Ga0247770, IMG submission 179943) | Plant litter microbial communities from Arlington Agricultural Research Station in Wisconsin, United States - UWRJ-L136-409B-6 | ecosystem: Environmental > Terrestrial > Plant litter >... | reverse complement strand
AAAAGCGAGCAAGAACACGAGGCAGATGGCATTGTCGGTCATGTTCAGTATCCGGGATACTTCCGGCGGCAGCTTAAAAAATGTATCTGTCAATAATGCCAGCAGCACATAGATAGATGGATAGTACTATGATGAGCAGGTTTAAGAAGCCGGGTTTTTCCGTGTCGCTGTTTTCCGTGTTTGTCATAGCTGCTTATACGTTTGAATAGTTATACGGGCATGCGTAGCTGGTTTGGCTTACCCTGTGAAACCAGTAAGTCTTCTTTTTAGGTAAAAATATTTTGTTTAATACCTAAAATTTACGGGAAACCATCAGACGGCAACCCGCCAATATTTATACAATGGTAATTATTCCCTTTACGGGAAACAGTAATTGCCAGTTTATTGCTTCAGGTAAATTACAGGCCAAAACTAACCAGCCTTTATCCCAAGCGTGTCTGCCGGGGTTCAGGTTGTTCACAACCATCAAATGATGCTATGGCCGCTTTCAGCATTTTAAAACTGTTATTCTGCTTCCGAAAACCACGGGTTTTAAACCTCAGCTATATTCATGTACTGATCAAAAACAAACCAACATTATTTGTAGTATGGGAAATAAAAAATGCCTGGTCTGTAAAACTTATTCCCCTCAAACGCAGCTATAATACAGCACAAAAAGCTTTAATTATTTCAATTCCTGCAGAGCAGGCCCAGGTAACCCTTAAAGCAGCAAACTGCTGGAGAAGAACGAAAGTAAATCTTACCCTCTGCGCTGTGCAGTTGGATGAAGTTGCAACAGCGCAACTGATAAGCGGTTTCAGGCCGCTGAATAAGGTGGAAGTTGCTGCGCCGCTTATTGCTGCGATCAGGAGCAGGGCAGTTATTAAACCTGTAAGTATACAGCCACGCAATGCCGTTATAAAGCAGATCAATCGTTTCCCAATTCATATTCACTCCCTTCATTACCCTTAAACAGTCAATTATGCATCAACGTGATTTTTACCAGACACCGAAAGCAGGGTGGGCCATGCGGCTTTTATGGAAAGCTGCCGGCGCCGACCGCTATATCCTGGAAAGGAGCACTTATGGCGACCAGATGAAATACCTGTGCCTGGGCGGTATCATCATCGCCACCGGCCTTATGGCGGGTATCGCCGGCGGGTTTGCATTTTATACCATCTTCGAACCCCGTGGCAATGCCATTAACTCTTTTAAAACGGCAGCCGATATCGCCAGTTCTTACGATGCCGTGCATACCGGTACCATGATAAAGTCTGTTATTTTCGGCACTTTTTGGGGATTGATCATTTTTAACATCGATCGTTTTATTGTAACCAGTACCGGCAAAGGCGACGGTACGGAAGATATTACCGGTAAGGAATTTAAAAGCGCGCTTCCCCGTATCATTATGGGAACCATCATTGCCTTAACGATATCGAAACCGGTGGAGATAAGGATGTTTAAGACCGAAATTGATGTGAAGCTGCATGAAAAGCAAATGGAGCAGCAGCAGGTTTATAAAGCAAAAACAGACAGCCTTTTCAATTCTGAATTAGCAAAGAAAGATAAAGAGATAGCAAAATTTGAAGCTGACCTGCAGGCAAAGATCGCCAGGCATGCTGACCTGGAAAAACAATACATCGATGAAGCAAGGGATGTTACGGAAGGCCCGAGGGCACTGGCGGTAAAAGGCCAGATGCTGAGGGTTGCTGCAGAAATTGAACAGGACAAAAGCAACCCTGAATATGTAAGAATTAAGAAAGAAAAAGATGCCATTGAAAAAAGAAGGGAAACAGCGCTGAACTCCAGTGAAAAAGTTGCGGCCGGCCTGGATGGATTGCTGGAAAGGATAAAGCTGGCACATGAAATTGCAGGCTGGGTTATTTCGTTGTTCATTACGCTCCTGTTCCTGGCACTTGAGTTAACGCCTATCTTTTTTAAGCTGATGCTGATAAAAGGTCCTTATGATTATATGGAAGAGAATATCAAAGAGCTTATTAAAGCAGAAAGAGGTATTGAAGTGCAGTATAATTTTTACCAGGGCGATAAGGAAGGGCATGAAAGGGATAAAGTGGTACAGCATGAAGTGATTAGATTGCTGAAAGAGAAAATACAAATATTGCAATCCCAGAGCGACATCAGCGAGCAGGCGATTAAAAGCTGGAAGGATAAGAAAATGCAGGACGTGGCGGCTAACCCTGAAAATTATGTAACAGACACAACTACAAATACTGTTGCATGAGCCGGCACAATCAATTTTCGTGGATGATAAAGCCAAAGAGTTTTATCAGGCTTATTGGTGGAGAGTACGACCTTATGCAAAAGTCGGGCGGTACTGTGCTGTTTAAATTTTATTTGTCTTCTGTTATCATCCTGCTGATAGCCTGTATTTCTTTTGCATCCATTGCCTACGCCATCGAATTGTTATTTCATGCAGTAATGGTAGAAATTTTACTTTCCACGTTTTTGTCATCCCTGTTTGTATTGCTATTCATTTTTATTGTAAACACATTTACCAAAAGTGCCAGCCAGCGAAAGCTGTTGAACTTTTCCAACATTACCAGGCTGGGCTTTGTGATGTTCATAGGTTTCATCATCTCTAAACCCATTGAAGCATTTTTATACAGGAACAGCATTCAGGCAGATGTACAGCATCACCAGGTGCAATTGATAAAGGAGCATGGCGTAAAAATAAACCAGTTGTTTGCCCGTGATCTTGACAAGCTTGCGGCTGAAAAATCCAATAATGCCTACTTAGGATTTGATACTGCTATTATGCACATCGATCAGCAGGTTGCAGTTATTAATGATAAGAAAAAAGAACTTGCCGCCACTTCTGCACTTCGCATTGAACAGGGCGCTTATTTTATTTACAGGATACAGGTTATTTCCGGTAAATACCCGGGTGCGTGGATGATCAGCCTGTTCATAGTACTGCTGTTTTTGGCGCCGGTATTCCTTATCTATTCGATCTCCTCTGATGAAGAATACTTTAAAAGAAAAAACGCGCAGGAAAAAAGGATGGTAGAAAAAGCGTACAAAGCTTTCACTCAAAAATACGCAGATATATTCCTGTCTGCCTATAGTTTGAACCTGGAGTTTTACTCGAAATACGAAGATCCTCCTTTCAATACATTGATTAAAAAACCGCCGGTTTGTAAGTCGGTCTATGATTTTCATGAACGCTATGCCCAAGCCTGACAATGGATTATAAAAAAGATTATTACCAGGTACTGGAAGTTGCTGTAACGGCTTCCAAAGAAGAGATCCGTGCGGCTTACCGCAGGCTGGCAAAGCTATATCATCCCGACAGGAATACCGGTGACCTGGAAGCGGAAGAAAAGTTCAAGCTGATCAATGAGGCAAATGAAATATTGAGTAATAAGATCTTTAAAGATGAATATGATGCATACAGGGCAGAGCAGGAAAGATGGAAAAAAAGCCAGGCAGAAAAGGAGGATGCCGGGGAAGCAATAAAACAGTCCAATAAAAAAACCTATACAACAAGTAAAACGGTTGTTACAGAAACCAGGGTATATATAAAGGGAGAGATCAGGGTAAAGTACCGGGCGGATTGCGAAGAGAAGCTGGCGGCCAGTTACAATACCGAACTGGATTACAGGATCGATCCCACAGAGGTAATGTTAACGATCAGGGAACAGGATATTTTCCCGGTGGAGGGAATTCCACCGGATTACCTGGAAGCTTTAAAAGAATCGGATATTTTCAGGATGCCTGTTCAACAGCCCATCCGCTGCAAGGTAACCGGGAATGGGAACAAGGAATATTTTGAACTTACACTGTGCGATATCAGGATAAAAAACATAAAGCTGGAAGGCGTTACCAAACATGATCATAACAGTTATGGTACTTTAACGGGGCAGGTTTATGGGTATAGCCCGAAATTAAGTTACGAAACCATAGAAGAAACAGTAACGGAATGCTTTGGAGAAACAGGTAAAGCAGAACGAAAAGAAGAAGCTGGTTTTACTTTCATCCGAAAGGAATATTATCACCCGGATTGCAGTACTTATTGGGGAAGCTGGATTCGATTGCCCAGACCCCATACAGCTGCAAGGTACTACCAACCCAGGCAGGGGAAAAAACCATCATTCGCTACCCAACAGGCCTACACCGATCCGGGTTGTGGATTATTTTCATGGATCATTGCATTGCTGGCCATCCTATTTATATCACCGAAACTCTTTGTTTTTTGCCTGGTGCTTACGGGCCTGGGGATGATGCTCTATTATGGCGATAAAATTTTCTCTGCCGTTGGCAGGTTCTTGTCTTTTCTTGGAGTAAGCCTGTTGTTGCTTTTTCTTATTACTGCTGTGCGATCAACCTCCAATCCCAGGAGTAACTATATAAAGAAAAAAGAGAACACGCGCCCTGTAAAAACAACCCGGCGTGTGCGGCAGCCATCTCCTGCCGCTGATACGGCAAGTGCAACTGCATTCGCGGATACACTCATTACCCATTTCCTGCAATGGCAGGATTATGCCGGCAGATCCTATGAAGGAAATATAAGTATATCAGTTGCAGCACTGCGCAATGCTAATGCAAGACATAAGCAGATGAGCAGGGGTTTTTACCAGGATATGAATGATGTATACAAAATGATGCTAGATTATGATTCTTCTCAGTTGCATTACCTCTATGAAACCTTTGATTCCATAAAAGCTGCCAATGCGCTGGGTGAAATTGCATTCAGCCAGTTGTTGGTATCGGCTGTGCAATCTCAACCATATTATCTCGTGCTGGATAAAGGATGCAACGATAACTATACTGATGATTTTACCCGGAACTACCTGGCCAACTGTAAAACAGATTGCTGCATTGGAAATGAACTTTTTGGAGTGCGCTCACCGGTTGAATTCCTCTCGGACCTTAAAGGAGACTGCGATACCAGGTCATTATTGTTATACCAGCTTTTAAAACATTACAATTATAATGTAGCGCTGCTTACCAGCAATTATTATAAGCATGCCATGATTGCAGTCAATTTTACGGAAACAGGCGACCACGAAGGATTGGGCGTTACGATCGGGGATAAAAAATATTATATGTGGGAAACAACAAACCACGGTTTAAACTATGGTGACGTATCATCCAGCTTCAACAACCTTGCCTTTTGGAATATTAGTTTATTAAATAAAAAAACACAGTATGAAATCGATTCTAAACATTTATAATTTTTTCCCGGTACTGCTACTTGTATTACAGACATTGATCTTTTTGCTCAGCACGATAGCTGTTTTGCGTTACCTGAAAATACTGCAGCTTCCTTACGCCGGCATGCAGTATTCGAAAGTTGTGATAGCTGCTGTTTTGTTGTTTTCGGTGCTGCTCATCAGTTTTGCTGATGTTGAAGGAATTACGCAGGCAGTAAAAACATTTCATAATTACGGCGATGGGTTTTACCGGAACCTTTTTATAAAGTTCAGCCAGTTCATCCTGGTCATTTTAATAGCGGAATGCTTTTTTGCATTATTATGTTTCATGGCCATGAAAATGCTGCCCGGGTTCAGGCAATCCTCGGCAACCGATGATGACATACCGGGTGCTGTACTCCAGGCGGTAGTTATTTTCATCATAGCTATTTTGCTATACGCCTGCGCAAAAGAAGTGATAGAAACCATTACGCCTAAGTATATCAATTTTACGTAGGGCTGACTAAAGCCCCGAAAATAAAATCTAGGGATTTGAATGTAATTTTTTTGACGGGGCTGATCTTTCGGTCATTAATAACAAGACTTACATTCCCGCCGTTGTTTTGTCTTAGCCGTGCCAATATCCGTAGCTTCGATGTTGGTTGAACATCTTCTCAGGCCCAGGCAATGGTCTGTTTTGTGGTAAACTGTTGATAGCGGACCGTTGCAGAGATAAACGGTGTTGTTTCCATGACATCCAAATAGAAGTATCATAATTACAAAGAGTGATCTTTGCATTGATATGGTTTTTATTTTTTTTGCCATTGGGCACAATTAGTTTAAAGATCAATCAGGCAGATCAATGAAAAAATGATGATCTTTCTTCCGCCATGTCTGCAGGCAAATCCATTTTTTTAAATTGTAAGCTCATAGAATTCCTTACTGGTCTTTCTTAGTAGTTTTTATCTGCTTTTGAAACATAAATGCCGATAACGGCTTTGCGTTGGATCATACATTGTAACTCAATTTATATTTAAGTATACATTAAGATATTCGTTTACACCTTTACTCCATCATAATCTTCAACTACCTGTATCAATACATCAGCGTATTTAAAAATATCGTCTAAAGAAGCCAACTCTTGTCTCACCTCTTTTCTTTCGGCATCGAGCGTAGCCAGGTATTTTTTATTACCTTCCAAATAAAGCCTGCAAATGGTTTTGCGGTTGTTGTCATCAAGCAGAATGGCGAAATAACTTTGGGCATCCCTGTAGGCAATTCTTTTAAGCGGTATTTTTTGGCGAAGAATTGTTTTCACGATCATGAAACCTTCCAGTTCTTCTCCTGTGGTTTGTATTTTGGAAGCATCTTCCGTCTCTTCCAGTTGCCCTTGCTGGATCTCTTTTGCTTTATCATCTTCTTTTGTAAGTGCAGATTTAAGCCGTTCTGTGATCAGGTCGTTTATGTAGTTCTGTATGGTTCTTTTGGTGAGGCTGGTAAATTGCTCCAGCACTTTTGCAGTGATCATACCCGGGTAAGCCTGCTTGGCAAAATGCTTTACAAAGTCGGGGCTGGGATCTGTTAATTCGGAATTAATAATGACTTTCAATTCGTTCATTATTTTTAATTCATTGGCAGTATTCACTATATTTTGAAAATCGAATTGCGCCTTGTGGAATTTCTTTAGTTCTTCTATTTGATTATCCTTTATGTCGGTGATGTTGAACACGAAAAAAGGCTTCTCATCCATCTTATTCTTTTCTACCAGGTCGGTATAAAACCGGTATTCAAAACCATTGGTAAGAATAGAAAACTTTGCCTTTGTTGTATGAAAGTACCTGAACAACTGGGAGGCATTGTGAACATTTAAGGGAGCCGCATGATGCTTACATTCTATCAGGATGATCGGATCGCCATTTTGCATAATCGCATAATCTATCTTTTCGCCTTGTTTTAACCCAACATCTGCAACCAGTTCCGGCGTTACTTCGTTTGGATTGAATACATCATATCCAAGTTCTTTAATGAAGGGCATGATAAAAGCATTTTTGGTGGCTTCTTCTGTAAGCACCTGGTCTTTAAGGGCTAAAAATCTTTCTCCCAATAATTTGATCTGAGTTTTAAAATCCATGGCGGGGCAATAGTTTTAGGGATGAAGCAAATAAATGCTGCTGATGTAAGTCAAAACTAATCCCCGCACTTGGTTTTTTTTACGGTAAACCGTATAACCGTAAAATAGATGGATAAACTTTTTACAATGCCGCGAAAAACTAAGGGGAAATGAATGTTACAGGCGGAATGATTGCAACCAACTGTTTGTTACAGCATACGTGCTTCCTTACAGAACAGCACCAGTTGTTCGTTCTTTGTAAATTCCAGCGCATCCCGCATTTCCTTTAACCTTTTTTCAATTTTGCTGAGGCTGCAACCTTCCAGCTTGTGAATTTCTTTTTGCGAATAACCCTGCGAGAGCAGGCGGATGATGTTGATGTCGAACGGGGCAAACTCGTAAGTATTCGCCTGCCTGATGAGTTGCACTAATGAATGGGGATAATAACGCTGGCCTTTCGACAGGGCGTCGAATGCCATTTTTAATTCATTGATGTCGTGCCGGGCTTTGCGCACATAGCCATCTATTGCATAGTCCTTGAACAGCATATCGATGGTAGCAGGCCGGTGTTCGGTAGAAAAAACAAGCACCAGGATCTCAGGCTGGAGGTCGCGCGCTGCGCGGATCAGGTCGAACCCGCCGCCGATCTTCTGGGAATTGCCATCGTCTTCAAAATACAGGTCGGTGATCAGCAGGTCGAAAGGATCGCCTTTTTGCCGGGCCAACTGTATTTTGTTCAGCGCATCGTCGCAATAGTATACGTGTTCGCTTTTGCCGATGTGTAAATCCTCCATCGTTTTTTGAACGGAAAGATTGGCGCTTTCCTGGTCTTCGGCAATAATAACTTTCTTGATCATGTTTGGCTGGATTGCAGCGGGAAGCTGATCGCAATGGATGCGCCACCTAACTCGCTTTTTCCAAAATTAACATCCCCGTGCAGGGAATTTATACGGTTAACCGTATGCTTCAGGCCATTGCCCTGTTGCAGGCCGGGGGGAAACCCGGTGCCGTCGTCCTGGTAAGTGACCAGGGCTTTGTTGTCCTCTTCTTTAAACTGGATCATTATTTTTTTAGCCCGGCTGTGCTTTTTCATGTTCACCATGAGCTCGTTCAGCACCAGCTCCAACTCCTGTTTTTGAACCGCGCTGATCTTTCTCCAGAATGTTTGCTGGTCACCGGCTATGATCACTTTTGTTTGGTCATTGGCGAAAGAAGTAAGCAGCCCGTAAACCTGTTGATCATGATCTGTATCGTTGGTGGAAGGAATATCCTCGTAAGAGATATTCCTCGATTTTTCATACAAGCCTTCAATTTTATCGATCAACGGCTCCCGGTCGATTGTTTTGCCGTGCTCCAGTTCATTCATGATTCCATAAAGCCCGTTGGCTACCACATCGTGTACTTTTTGAGAAGTTTTCAGGCGGGCATTCCTTATGGCGGCTACAGATTCCTGTTTGATGCGGCTTTGCCGTTTACCAAACCAAAATGAGATGCCGGCTATAACAAGGATTGCGAGGGTACACAATCCGTATAACATTAGCCGCTGTATCGATATATGTCTTTTTAATCTATTCAACTCATCGCCGGTTTTCCTTACATTATTTTTAATTAATGCAAAGCGATTGGTACTGGTATCTTTAGCATATTGAAGGCTGTCGGAGACCCGCTTATAATCTTTAATCATGGCCACCTGGGACGCATGGTCTTTATTCAACAAAATAATTTTGAATTTTGCATCCTTAGCATCCGCAACACTGTTGTTTTTTAATGATTGATCCAGCATTTTATTTGCATACCACAATGCAGAATCCGGGTTTACGCTTTGATAATAGTCGCTCAGGTGCGAATAGCTAATAACCAATCCATTCAGGTATGAGCTGTCTAAACGCAATTTTAAAACATACCAGTACTCAGGCAATGCGTTGTATGTTGAATCTTTCAGCCATTTTGTATGCGCCCTGTTGTGTACTATCCTTGCATAACTTTCTGTGCCGCGCTTTTCTATCTTCAATGAGCTGTCGTAGTTTTTAATAGCATCATCATATTTTCCCATTCGCTGGTACATTACAGCTTTCCCATTGAAGATATCTGAAAGAAAAGCAGACCCTTCAGCGAATTTGATAGCTTTATTATAAAAAGATAACGCATCCTCATAAGCGTGCAGGTCTGAACTTATATTTCCAAGGTCATTATGGTTGTAGCTCAATTCGGCATAATGATCTTTATTATTTGTGTCTAAAAGATCAACGGCATTTGAAAGATTGTGCTGGGCACCATAGGGATCACCAAGATACCATTGTATATCTCCCATATACCGGTAAGCCTGGGCTTTACTGAAGGAGTCATACGGATTGTTGACATATTCATTATACATCGTGTACGCAGAGTCAAATTTATTTTCATTGTATAGTTTGTTGCCCTGCTCAAAATATTTATAGGATTGGGCATTTTTTACGGGATTATCGGCACATCCCAATAGAAGAAATAATAAAACAGGAATGATTAGGGTAGATGTTTTCAAAGCAGTATTTTTCTAAAAATAAAAAAAAGGCAGATAATATCTGCCTTTTCCTTTAACTATCCTCCATTACCTGGTGGCGGTGGTGGCGGGGTAATTGGTGGGCGCGGTCCGCTGCCGGTTTCGCCGCCGGGACCGGCCAGGCTGTTTACATGTTCGAGCGGACAATCGCCGTGGTCTTCGATAAAGTGGGTTGGGTCTGTACAAAGCAGTGCCGCAAACCACATAATTATTGTGATCATTTGAATTAAGTTTTTAGTATGTTTTTAAATGATTTGCCCTGGTTGGTTCGCGTAACCAACACGCAGGCGGATTTGGGAAGGAAGGGCGTCGACCGCGGGTTGATCAGCAACTTCCCATGCTGGCTAACCAATCGCGATCTCTGCACTCAGCAGATCAGCAGTTAGGATGTACGGGCCTCTCCGCTGATCACAATGCAAACATACTACCGGCTAAGAGCCTGATTACCAGTGGCCTCCGGTAATTCCAATGATTCCAATAATTACGGTTTACCGTAACCGATTATTCCTGTTAAGCCATATTTTGCGCTGACAATTGTCTTTATTATATCACCTGATTGATAATAATTCAACCATGCAACTACTGTTTATAGACTATACTAAGCAGATCATAAAAACTTACAAAGAAAAGCGGGATGCCGGGCTGCTATCTCCATTGATGATGCAGCTTACAACTGCCAGCATCCGCCAGGAGTGCATTCATGTTTATAATAAAAGAATAGAAGAAGAAAGGCCCGGGGAAGAGAACACTTTGAATTCTTTTTTTGGAGTACCGCCAATGGGGAGACCTTTTGCACAGCATATTAAAAAATATCCCAGGGATAAATTCAGGCCATTGCAAAATCTGATTAAAGGGGAAATCAAAAATCCGATGCTGATAAATGTTGAACTGTTTGCTTGGTTAATTGATTTTAACCCGAGGCCATTTAGTAATGCTCAGAAAAAGCTGGAAATTACAGATGAAACTGTAAAACCCATAGAACCTACGAAACCTATAGAACCAATTAAGCCCATTATTCCAACTATTCCTACTCCAATTACCCCGACTGAACCGGAACAGGTGGATGATACAAAAGAAAAAAAGAGAACTCAGGATGGGATTATTATGGGTACAGGAAATTCATCGCCAGTTAAACCCTATGACATTTCCAAAACACCAGGTGAGAATGATGAAGGGGTGCTTAAAAATAATCCAAAGGACAAATTCAAGAAGAAACTTAAAGTAGCTGCTCTAGCTTCGATTATCCCGTTTCTAATTGGGGGAGCATTGGTTATTATAGATCCTTTTAGTTCCGGATGTATGTACTGGAATGGCGATCGCTATGAAACCGTTCGGTGTGATGAGGACCCTAAAGGCAGAATTTTTTTACCCCTGGACAAAAAAATGCAAAGAAACTTTGAGCGAATAACACGCAAAGACACGTTAACAACCTGGTCGATCAACAGGATGTATTATGTAAGTGATAAAAATAAGATTGAATATTTTACCGCACCGGGGCCGTATCCAAAAGATTTAAAGCGTAACGTAAGAAAACTTACGCAGCTAATATTTGACAACGATAGTATAAACCGGAGACAATCGGCGAATGACTCCTTGGTTGCAAAAAAATAAATCCCTATACCTACCCTAAAATACCCCCATGAAAACGATCTTCAACATCTGCCTGTGCATCCTATGCATCTCCTGCTTCAACAAGAGCAGGGAAAAAGACCAGTTGAACCAGGGAGTCGTGTTGGAACAAAAAATGGATTCTATGAACGGTGGTGGTAGGTCCAATGCGGCTGTACCCCGCAGTAACCGTTGCCAGGCCATCACCAAAAGAGGAAAACAGTGCAAACGAAAAGCGCAACGCAACAGTTACTGCTGGCAGCACGTAAAGTAAGGCCTGCTCACAATGATGATTTGTCCCTGTTTTGTTCATCACGTTATCTTTGTAAACGACATTACTTGGATATTTGCTGAACAATAAAACAGCGGTAATATTATGAAAAACAACATCTGCATTTTGGAATTCCCTTCCAACCTGGGCTTGAAAGCACTTGTGGAAGGACAGGAACCGGGTGTAAAAAAACTACCGGCCTTTTTAAAGCAACTGGGCTTTCATGCCTTATTAAAACCGGTCAGCACTACCCGGCTGGAGCCGCCGGGCTATAGTATGGAACTCGACGAAATATCGGGCGTGCGGAATGCGGACATGATCGTACAATATGCAACAGCGCAGGCCGGGCTGGTGGAGCAGGCGCTGGCAGCAAATGAATTCCCCATCGTACTGGGTGGCGACTGCAGTATTTTAATAGGCAACGCATTGGCTTTAAAAAAGCGGGGAACCTTTGCCTTGTTCTCCCTCGACGGCCATACTGATTTTGTTTTGCCCTCTTTATCCGAAACAGCCGGCGCTGCCGGTATGGACCTGGCCATTGTAACCGGTTACGGGCACCATAAGCTCACGGATATCGGGGGACAAAAACCGTATTTTAAGGAAGCGCATACCTGGAGCGTGGGCAACCGCTATTTTGAAGAAGAAGAATATGTACAGGCAATAGTGGATTCGGACATACACTATATAGACCTTAACGTCCTCCGGGAACAGGGAATTGAACAATGCGTTGCCGGTTTTTTACAAATGGTAAAGGCTAACAACCTGGATGGCTTTTGGATCCATATAGACGTTGATGTTTTGAACGATGCTATTATGCCCGCCGTGGACAGCCGCCAGGCCGATGGATTGAACTATGCAGAATTCAACGAAATGATCAGGTTGTTATTAAGCGACGGGAAAGCAACAGGTTTGCAAATAACCATCCTGGACCCCGACCTCGACCCATCGGGCACCTACACAAAAGCATTCGTCGATAACTTTTGCAACACGGTTAATTCAACCAGGGCAACCGGTCATTAAACTATTTGCCCGCAATGATCTTCTGCCGGTGCTGGAATCCCCACTTTTCCATCGCGGTCAGCACCTCGTTCAGCGTTTTGCTATAGGGCGTTAATTCGTATTGTACGGTGATGGGTTTGGTAGCGCACACCTGCCGGCTTACCAGTTGATTCATTTCCATTTCCTGTAATTCTTTCGACAGGATGCGGGGGGAAATGCCGGCTTCCCTCGACAGTTCATTAAACCCCTTTTTCCCGCTGCGCAACACCGAAAGCAGCACGAGTTTCCATTTTCCCCCTACCACGTCCAACGTATCCTGTATGGCCAGTTTGGCTTTCGAGCAAGTTTCCACGGTATGCTTTTTCATCT
>Ga0247770_1002013_pt1 | contig 13042 bp, 12 predicted proteins | sample UWRJL136409B6_FD_179943 | JGI IMG/M metagenome (GOLD analysis project Ga0247770, IMG submission 179943) | Plant litter microbial communities from Arlington Agricultural Research Station in Wisconsin, United States - UWRJ-L136-409B-6 | ecosystem: Environmental > Terrestrial > Plant litter >... | reverse complement strand
TGATTAGGGAGTTGGTGAGAGTTGGTAAGAGTTGGTGGATGAAAACAGGAGCACGATATGCAGCCACGGAGGGCATCACAGTTTACTTCGTTCCTTGTGTTGTGGGGTAGCGGTACATGCTATCCTCATTGCAGGGCCCTTCTTAAAAACGCACTCATTCCTGAATATCTTCACTCCCGGGATATTTTTGACCATAGCGAATAGAAGCATATGCCTATTGTTCGCAGGCTGATTGCATTCGTCTCAAACAGTGCTCGACACTGAGAGTCTTACATCGCATGTGCCGTGCCATCAACAACCGTCAGTGAGCCCATGTACGCCAGAAGAGGGGATTTGGTATTAGGGGATAATTGTTTTTCGTCGGTAGTTAAAGTGTGTAAGTCCCTGTGCAGTGTAATGATTCCCAAGCCGTCCGATGTAATGTGCAGTGTCTCCGATCCCGAACAGAAAACAAGAAAAGAAACCGCTAAACTCTTCATAAGCCCGACCTAGTTTGTCCCAACCCTTCCAAACACTCCACTAGCCCGCAAGAGTGCCCAGACCCAAGTCCAAATGTGACAACAATAGAAACCCTTCCTAAACCCCAGTGATGAAGAAAAATGTAACGAAGAATTCCACCGTGCCGCCAGAAACCCCCAACTCTTGTTGCCCGTCTGTGACTCCGACGAAATCCCAGTCCAGAAATATAACAACCGTTACTGGTGGCTGCCTGATATGGGTATTGTGAAGATGACGACCGTCGCCCGAATGGTGAAATAAATATGACTGCGGTATTGATAGGTTAGTGGCCATCTTCTTCAGTCGTGATGTCTCCGGTGTCTGTGGTTGTCGGAGGGCGTGGGTGTCGTTGGTAACCCTTCAACATAGGAACGACATGCCAACAACCGAATAGACTCCCATATGATACAGCCGAAGCCTAAGCTGCCAACTGAGCTGTACCAAGCAACGGTGCAATGCTAGGAGCAAATCGCAGGGCCAACCCGTGTCCTCCACCGAAGGCTGTCATGTTCTTCCAAGAGAGACAATTTCCCATGCCATACGCCCCATTCTGCTGTAGGAAAAAAAGAGTTCATACGCCGAGGATTGTTGTGATGGAATGCTGATGCACAGACCGCAGAGGAAAGAAAGAAAATAACGAGACAAGTGCGGACCTCCATTCTCCCAACAACACCCGCCAGGCCATTCCAAGTTTTGCGCAAACCAAAACCAAGCAGCAAAAATGACTCAACCCGCTCCCTTCCGACATATGCCCCTAATTCCCTGCCGCCAAAACACCATCTCAGAAACCCTTTTAATAGTTTGCACTCCGGCACACCAGAGATCCGTCGCCGCCCTGTCTTGATCCCATGCCACCCAAGGATCCCGCGAGTAAACCGCCGTTCCAAACTCCAAGTTCCAACAGCTAAAGAGCAGATGTCTCAATGAGGTGACTAGCCCCAAACGCTCGACACACTCGCCTGGGCACCTAGGCCAGACTTGCTACCCCAGCCGCCACGACTGCCCCAGCCAGAGAGACCAACACTCGGGCCCTCAATAGCGGACGAGGGCTGGTTCTGCGATGCTACGCTGCCCTGATTGCCATCATCATTGGGCTGAGCGACATAGCTCTGGCTGAGAGGCGAGAGAAGCGGTGGTGACGAGCGCTTGCTGAGTGCAGGATTTGTCAAGTTGTTGGAGCCTGAAGGCCGTGTCCCGATGGGTGCGACTGAGCCTTGGCCGGGCTTGCTGCCCGGAACAGCTTGGCGCGGTGGAGATCCTCCAGGTGAAGAGGCACTTGTGCGACTTGACTGCTGCGCAGCTGGTGCGTCAAAAACACCCTTATTGCCAGCGGGGTTGGACTGCGGGCTTGAATTGCTGTTGGCGCGGGACCGCTCGTTCGGGGCAGCCGACTGCGAGCTCTGACCACCCTCGGCGAGCGCCTGCTGGGTGGTCTCCGGATGGACTGGAGGGCGGCCATACTCATACGCCAAAGGGGAGTGGCCGCGCAAGGTGGCCGGCCCAGCCTGATGAGCCGGTAGACCCGGCCGTGGGCCTCCGGTCTCATCAACATATCCGGAAGCCTCCGCATAAGAGCCCTCGCCGTACAGGACACTACGTTGCTGGGCGATGAGCTTGCGGCGCTCCTCCTCCGACATGCTGCCCGGACTCAAAGCGCGGTCTGGCTTCGGGCCATACGACTGGTCGGTGAGGACGGCTACCACACAATCATGTTAGCTCAAACCCTCAGCTTCGCACATTGACTCGGACCGAAGAAGTGGAAGAGAAGAAGTCGCGCAGCTTTGGCGACGACACCGATTCGGTGATCTTTACAGAGGGGATATCAAGAAAAAAACAGCACAGGATCATGTGGCGTCGAACCGCACTTGTGGTGCGACTGCTGGGCAGAAGTTTCCGACCCCATGGGTGAATGCTTCGTTTTAAGAATTTTTTTGTTTGTTTTGGCTGCGGTAGGAAACTTGATGCTATACAGAAGAGGGCGGCCTACTTCGGTTGTATTGCTGCTCTTGATGGTAATTCCGAAGCTCACGCTCCCGCTGAGCCGCCATTCTCCTCTTGGCCTGCATCATCTGCTCCGCCTCGTTGGAGCCGCGCGAGGATTGGTGCCGCTGGGACGCGTAGAAGTTCTGCAAGTTGGAGGACTGCTGCTGCTGCTGCTGGTGAGGGCCGCGCGCATCGCCGAAGTCGGTGCTGGAGTGGGGACGAGAACCGGGACCGGCGGACATGCGACCATCTTCACACAGGGAAGGTTAGTAGGTTGAGCTCGTCGGGGCCAGCTCGGACAGCCTCATGCAGACTTTGCTGTTGCTCGGGCGTGATCTGGCAGAGCTCGGAACGGGTTGTAACTCACGTCGGCCACCACCCTGGGCTCCAAACATCTTGCCGCTCTTGACGAGGTTGTCGATGGCACGGTCAACCTCTACAAAGTTATTCTTGTCAGCACATCGTCTATTCCATCGTATGAAGGTAGCACCCCTAACAGGGTACCGCCGTGGAACATACCTTCGAGCTGGTAAGAAAAAGCAGTCGACTCCTCGCGGGGTATGACGGAACTGGCTCCTGTGCAGGCAGAAATGGTTAGCTAAAATGTTAAAACTTCATGGTGAGGTGCAAGACATACCGGACCGGGCAGGAGGGGGAGTCTGGTGTTCCCAGCCGGCCTGTCCCGAGGGTGGCCATTGCGGGGGCTCGTAGTATGCCGACATGTTGCTACCGAGATACCGACCGAAATGTCGACCGAGTGAAGATCCGGAAAGCCGCAGCAATTACGCCCGTCGTTGAGCGAAGGGACGGACGGGTAAGGGTGGCAGATTCCGCCTAACAGTTGACTCTGGTGGGATTTAGGTCAGCATTCGGGAACACCCGTCGTGGGTCTTGGGATATGTTGCGACGCGCGTGTGTCAGGCACGATTGCGGTCGTGGGTGGTCGTGCTGGAAAACGCTGAGGACAGCTCAGGGGGCTGAGGCGCGAAAGGAGGTTTTTTTTCTGGCTCGGTGGCGTTTCCAGCAAAGCCGGGCAGCAGAAAAAAAAAATCCCCTGCCTGGTTGAGACTGCCGCAGTTCCGTCTCCCGACACACGCTCGGCTCCACATATTGAACTTAAACGTCACTTACCAGAGAAAAGTCAGCCTGTACCCTTCTCGAAAATATCCGAGGCTCGTCCGACGTTGATTGACAAGAAAGGCCCAAGGGGGAAGGGGGAAAGAAAATAAGAGAAGGGGGAAGAGGAGAGAATCCACACGCACCCCGATGCGCAGTTGAATTTTAGTCGCAGTGGAGGGTTGCGTCAAGAAGGAAAATGACCGGGGAGATGGAGGTTCTTTAGGCCCGGCGCAAAGGACGGAAACCGAACGTGGGTCGATCGGCCTGAGGTGATGGCAGTGGCCCCCCGAAGTTCCCAAGCAGCTCCTCTGGCAGAAGCGCAGCAGGGTGTGATCCCCTTTTCGGCTCGTGGGAGGGTGCACGGAAGCGGCAGAGGCTGCACTGACACAGGCCCAGCCAGAACGAGGCAGAGCGGGAACGAAGTGGTGGACAACCCGGCGATAGTAAACGTTGACCAGCAAGGTCGCCCAAGCTACAGAAGTGGACACAGCAAGCTTGATGCCGGCTTGCGTGATTCGCATTCTAAAAGAAGCAAATATTCTCTGCCACCATCATGCACTGCAGAATCGCAACTCCAGTGGCAGGGTTCGTATCTGTCCCAACGTCGGGATCATAACGTCTCGTTTCGTCAACGCGGGGGACTACCGGAAATATCGGTTGCGCCAGGGACCCAGGATGGGGCAGAGCGGATGGCCGAGATTGGGAGCTTGGAGCCATCTTCAATGGCGACGTGCAGCACAGCGCAGAAAGTGCACAGAACAGGTAGGAAATATTGTTCCTCGTTCCCTGCTGCGAACGGTTGGATCCGCGCAACCAGGTGCCTCGAGGAGCACTCGCTGGGGTGTGGGCTTTTTCTGCAGCCTGCCGCTGCTGCACGGGTGGTGGCTATCGTACAATGGAAGCGCACACAGGGGCGCCTGAAGAAGAAGGCATACTTCGTGCGTTCTTCTCGACTGAGCAGCCTGCCGCTTCGGCTCCAAATCTGCCGGCGCTGCGCCCGAGAAGCCCATGTTATCTGCTGCCGCCTGCATGCAGCTTTTCGGGTATGGAAGAGGTTTTGCTCGAATTCGATCGAGTTAGAATTCTGGGAAGACTGAACCATGAGTCGAGCTGGGGGTGCAGAAATTCGTTGAAAATTGGCGTTGGTCATCACCACAGCACGTCCGTTGATCGTTGGCGATGAACCTGAGACCCGGGCCGCCAGTGGGCTCCTGCGAGCCGGGGTAGGTACCTAGTACTTGGCGTGCCTTCCATGTCTTGCATTCTCTAGCGCCAGTCACATCACCAGTCGACTAGAAAGGGAAGGCGGCGCCGCAAATAGGGGAAGCCGAGGGAAATGAGCAAAGACACCTACTGGGTTTCCGGAGTGGCAGCGTCTGCCCATAAAATGTGCTGGTCACGACCGATAGTAATGACTGATGTCACAGCTGCCCTTATCAACCGCGAAGGCGAAAAGCGGCCGAGAAACAGCGACTGCCAGGCGAACATATTCCATCCCCCCAAACCCTGGGTCAGGCAACCCTGAAAGATGCGCCGATAGCGTAGCCGTTGCCGAAGCCTCATGGATTGCGAAATGCGGACATTGCAGCGTGGCGACCCGCTGCAACAAATTTCCTTGGGATTGGGTTCGACAGGGCTCCCTGGCGTCAAGTGTCGTCCGACGTTCAGTTTAGCGCTGTCGTCCCAAAGCGTGGTATTTTTGCTAGCCTTCCCCGTTTTAGCCTAGTGAGTTCGCAAAGGCTCAGGCCTGCCAAGCTTGACGGCCAATTTTGATGTCCGAGCTTGGTCCCGAAAGCGCAGAGATACACATCATGGATCAAGTTGACCTCGACACCTTGCTTGAGACGCAAAGTTCAGACAATGGGGAATCATAGAAGCTTCATTGCTGGCAATAGCCCCAAATCCGCAAAGGGAGATTAGCACAGTTGATATTTCAGCTCCGGAACGCCCATCTCAACCTTCTGTAGAATTTTCTGCACATTCCCAGCTTTTTACCCACGGGTGACGCTCTGGCAGTTCGATACACGAGGCATTCTCCCAAGCCATTTAGCCTCTGGGCCATGGCTAGGGCACTGGTGATGTTTGCGAGTTATAGCAGAGGCTGAGTTCAACGCTTCGGCCATCAACTCGGCCGTTTCATCCCAGAGGCCAGCAGATGGAAGACAGTTGCCGAACAAGACCACGCGATTTACCCTCTCGAAACCACACTGGAACAAAACGGCCCACGCCGGGCGGGACCTTGACCGGGAAACCTACTTTCATCTGAAGTTTGAAGACTTACCAGGCGCGCGCTATAGATGGGGTTCTATGGAAGCAGAGATATGAATTTGTACCACGTTCCATGGCTTGGTGAAGCAATCCCGGCCTATGCCAGTGTCCAGGCAAATCTGCGAGTGAGACGGAACGCCGCGTACGGGCGAAAATATGTTCATCACAGCATCGCCGTCAGGATCGCACAGGCCCAAGCTGCACTTTGCACGGCGGGCCGACATTCCTCCCCAGTAATTTTCCCGGCAGGCGCGATATGCGGCGTCTAAACAAACCGCCCGAGCACCTCCCATCCAGCCCAGCTTCCCATGCCCACATGGCCGCTCTCGCTCTCACAATGCCTTTGTTTGAACACGGCCCGATCCAGCCTCACAACCTAATCTGGCCGAGCTCCTAACGACGCTCATAGAGACTCACCATCCAGATCGACAGCCCCCTCTTCACCCCGCTCAAGTCCTTTCCGCGGTCAAGATTTTATCCCCACTATTGCGCAGGCACATTTGCCTGCACCTTGATCAAGCTGCTACACTGCATGTGCGGCTGCACGATTTCCATAGTTGCGGGAGGCCTACCTGTACGGTACGCAACAAGAGGGACGACGATGCTTCATCTGTCCGGGCACCTGGGCATTGTGGAGGTGCTTTTCGTGCAAAGGACACTGCACGAACACACTCCACAACCTGTAGTCCACCCCCAGCATCCTCAACGGTGATTGCCAGTATACTCCCTCACCAGATCCCAATCACAGTTCCATCCTCGGCCATGGTCAAGCCGTGCACTACTCACATATGGATCCGGGGATCAGATTGGCCAGGTTTGTGGGCTTTCCCGGCGTGTTCGATACCTCGCGAATTCTTCGAATGGATATTACACCGTCTAATTCAAGCAAGATGGTTACAATCCGATGCTCGCGACAAGGCTCCTCCACAGTTTGACGTTGCATATGATGCACAGCTAATCGGCTGACGGCTCAGGACCATAAGCCCGCATCCTTCGTCGCTTTCTGGATACTTTTCACGATGCAAGCCGGGTGCTGGCCAGCAAAGAACAGATGAGTCGCACACGGTGGTAAGCTGGCAGGCTCCCTCGATGTTCCCTGCATGTCTGCAACCTGTTGCGGTCTGCATGCTGTGCAGTAAAGGTCTCTCCACGTCCAATCCTCGACCGCCGGTTCGCTGGATAAGAAACCCTGGAATCCCTCACCTCCCTCCTCCCCCATTTGTCCAAGGGGGCCTAGGCTGCACCCCTCAATCCCAACTCTTCTTCAGAAGGTCTTGTGATGGCGGGTACCCCACCTCCTACCCCTCCTCAAAGCTGCTAGATTCCAATTGTTCGAGGGGCGATTTAAGGTGGCCAGAAATACGGGACGAAGCCGTACGCGCAAGACACAGGCGACAAATCGGCGAAGGTGAGCCGCTCACAAGAGAAGTCGTCCTGATCATATGCTGCCGGGATCCCACCAGTCACCATCGTAGTAGAGATGACGTCGAGGCACTCTCTACCATGCTGACGCTGGCTCTGAGCTTCTTGAGTACTCGCGGACAACACGTGCCGGTTACTGGCTTGATCAGCCACCCCGACTAATCACACACCTATCTGCTGTCCTCTTGGGAATCCGGAGTCCCCTTTCCACCTGTTCATCATTCTGCCAAGTTGGCCCATCACCAATGGCGGGCAACAACGCCGAGATTCTTTCTATGGTTTGTATGTACCACTACATTTCGGCCAGTGGATAGCCAGACTCCGAAATGGACAATCCCTCTTTGGATAGCAAGTTACCGAAACCTCCGGCCTCTCTCCAAGTACACGGCCGTTCAAATCTGGTCTATCATCCAACTGCTATCCAACCCCTGACATACACTCTCTTACTCTCTTTGTGGCTTGAAATAGGGGGAACAACCAACGGGAGAATCCAATCAGGCTGCGTGATGTCAGCCTTAATAGCTCTTGTCCCCTGAAGTTGGGATAAACACAATGCCTTGCAGACCTCCCTCGAACGTCGAGTCGACTGCCAATGGGCAGTGTGTACGACAGCTCTTGGGATCTCACCTACATCTGGGGTCTGAGACTTACTGGAGACGTATTCAGGATAAAGATTCAGCGAGAAACCCCAACTTCTTGGTCTTTGACTGCCTCTCGAGGGGAGCTTATTAAATCTCTGACCGAGCTCGAAGAGAGTATTTCTTGCAAATGAAAAACTCTTCAGGAAACTAGCTTACAGCTACTTCTGGCAAAAACTGCAGCAGGAATTCTTCCGCCTACCAGCATGATACCTACTTAGGTATTGCGCGCTATTGCGGCACCGCGATGCTTGGGAAAAGCCATGCTCTTCCAACAACCTGGAATGAACCAAACAGCACCATTGAACCGACAGAAAAAGGTCGGTAAGTAGTAAATTATCCAACCGCATCCTTAACGCCCAAACCATACGCTCCTAGCTCCAATACAAACACTATGCCAGGTATACACCAACTACTCATTCGTACAGACATGCCAAAATGAAGACCGGACGCCGGAAACCGCAGAGTGTCTACTTCGAGGGGAATAGAGTCTTGACTCCTTCTTCCAAATCCATGATATCGTCAGCTCTAACCGCTTTCCCGCCCCAGACAACTTTTCCCCTGCCATCTACCGCCCACGCGCCGGCTTCTTGCCATTTATTGCCCATCACCGTAGTAGGTCCATCCTCAGTGATATCAGAACCGACCACGCCGGCACCGTTGCCGGTGGACATGGTCCTTGACCTCGCGGTGAGCGCAGTGGTGACACCTGGCTTTAGCGCGCCGCTACGTTGAAGAGACCCGGCGACACTTGAGCCGAGCCAGCCTTTCTCCTTGAAGCTCGCCACTGTGCTTGTTGGGTTAAACACATACCAAACGCTTCCAAGGCCCAAACCCCACGCCGCATACACCGCGCGATCCTCGTCGATGATAACGCTTACGCTCCATGCACCACCGAGCAGGTCGAGCCACTTTTGGGTAGCTGCGGCAGACGAATGGGATATCGCGACGCATGTAATATCGCCAGGGTATCGAGTCGCGATGGCCCGGAGTTGGAGGAATTGCTTTTGGGCAACTGGTTTGGGGTCATGTTAGCCGGTGCAATGGGGCCGCATCGGGCGAGAAGTCTTACAAGCGCAACCGACACAGCGTAGAAAGACCACCATCACTTTCTTCCCACCACCAAATGCGAGCTCCCGGTCACGATCCAGCGGCGCCATGTCCCCTAATTTGGGTGGATTCGCAACGGGGATCGGGGCCGGGACAGGTGTCAGCCATGGCTGGACCGTCAACGGGAGAGATTTGACCGTCATCCAACTCGGCCAGGCCGAAGATTGCTCATCATCGTCGAAGCCAGGAAATGCGCCAGAAGAAGAGTTCGTGGACGATTTCTTGGACGACGAGTCCGACCATGGCAGATTGAACGAGTTGCTAGACAGGCCGACTTTTTTGAGCGCGACCTTGGTCGCAAGGTTTGAGAACATGGTTTCCGATCCGGTCTGGCGATTATGCGAACGGGTGGTCGTGTGTATGGCGGATTGCGTCACAGTTCTCGAGGAAGCCAGCGGCTGGCGAAGGCAAGATATTCCAGGGATTTAGGGAACCGAGAAACCAAGACGCCAGGCAAAAGGGAGACTCGAACTGTGAGAGTTCCAGATAAGTCTCCCTCATGGGAGTTTCGTTTGTTTGGGCGCCCATGTTCTTCCGAGACGTTTTGTGTCGCAGGTCGAGGTACGAAGTTGCGTCCAGGAGCACTGTTAGTACCGGCTATCGCGACGAAACCCCTGCGAGGGACGACCCCTCCAGAAGCTAAAAAGCCGGGACCCCCTTCGGCGGCCCCTGACCCAAGGCTGGGTGCTCCACGTGCTTGGGCAAATTCCATTGGCTGTTCCTGAGCTCCGGCCTCCACTTCCGCCATAATTGGCTGGGCGGCTGAATTGCGGGGTATCTGGAACATCTCAGCCTTGCGTGGGTTTCCTCTCCTCTGAAGCTTGAGCACCCTGCCACCGACTGTGTCGGCGCCGTGAAAGTTGTTTCTGAGCATCTCAGAACACCCTGGCGGGGCTTTAGATGGCACGTTCTTCATGGATAGCCCTCTTTCTTCGAGGGCTCTAGCGGAAAACCAGGGCTACCAAAGCCTCTGACTGTCAAGATAAGGTAAGGTAGGAACGGATATTGCGGGTCATGACGTATGGGAGTATTCTCAGGAACCTTTCTTGTCGCATTCTTCAGAGGCCTGTTCCAATGCGTCGAGGCTCCTAGGTAGGGTGTGATTCTTCAATCCTTTTCACCCAGATCGCCAGTGCCTTCACGTCGAAGTTCCTCTCATCGATGACATACGACAAAACTGTCCTTGATATTAATCACAAGAACCCCGTTCATGACATAGCCTTTGCTGGAAAATCGCGCTTTTCTCGAAATAGCCCAATATCCAATCTAGAATAAAGCCTCGCATGCTTCGGATGGGCTTCTCCGCATCTTCGAAGGTTCCTCCGCATCTGTCATAGGGGGTTGATACGACGTCGACCGGACATCCCGTCACCAAGTAGATGAAATTCTTCGGCAACTAGCATACTTGGGTTTGAAGCAGCGGTGGGCGGTTCCCGGCTCTCCAACCTGTAGTTGCTGGGCGAAGTGGCTAGGTAGGTAGGCCCTTACCTTAGTAGACGGAACAATGATGCATACCGGCCCAGCAGTCTTGGAGATCAGTGTGCCCTTGCAGCAGACAGGGGTTTGCTCACGCCCTCACCATCGGTTGGCAGGCAGGCTATTTTGGATGAACCGGGGCGCCTTGGAGTGAGCGCGGCGGAAGCGCACGCCTCGCAGCAGAAACCATGCGGGAAACCATGTCGCACGGGACGGAAGGCACGGAAAAATTGGCTTGCACTGTGCAAGTCCAGGACATTGCAAACATCTCAAGATCTTGGCACCAAGATTGCGTGTTCCCCGCCATTGGCGGTTTTCACAGGATTCAATTAGCCCGGATCGACGTTGTGGAGGAATCGGCGGCTTCTATGCGATCGTCCTCAGTCCCGTTCCCAGCGAGTCGGCTAGAGGCCAGAGCTAGGTACGAAGGAGCCATCTCGGCCCCCATCGAACATCCAACGTTCGGATGCTGCAGGGAGACCAGGAGGTACCTGTTCCCGCCTCCCGCACTGGACAAAGACAGGTTGCATGGCTTTCAGGACACATGGAACCATTGCATAAGCTGCCCAAGTCAAAGGAAGCATGGCCCAGATGACGAGAGCGCATGTCATGCTAGGTACTCCAGGACCTGTGGGCCTTTCACGGTTTACGCCGCAACACTAGATTCAGGCGACACAAGATCTTTGGGCATCTTTGTCGCCTCTCTTCAAACGACAGTCTGCGGCGGGGTTGCATCGCAGCATCGCAAACTTGGCCCTCCAGCCAGCCAATGTTGGAAGAATCTCGTCGTCCACAGCTCGGCCCGGGCTGCAGGTGGTCACTAACTCCGGACCAACAATTTCACCAGCAGAGCCGAACATCTTTCGTGGGCCGGCACAGCGTTACTCAGCGCGAAAGCCACAAAGACAGAAACTAATGTTGCCACTGTGTCTGCATTGCCATGGTGTCAGCTCAGACCGAGAGAGGAGTGTCATCATCATCATTGATGGGCTCGGCTGGCTGGCTCCAGGGGGGAGTCCTCACGGGTGGTTACATCCACCGCATGCACCGCATCTGCGGCGAGTTGAAGCCACTCTCCGATGGTCCAAATCCAGGGCACTACGTAACTGGAGCTTAATTCCCGATGGCATGGAGGCAACAAAGGGGCTGAGAGGCGCGAGCAAGCCGGGCAGGGAAGCCGTCCTGGAAATGGATATGCTCCATACCTTTAAAGCTCTATGTGGATCAAAAGGCACAGGAGATCCTGGTGTTCCTGGCATCCGGCGCGGGGGCCGGAGGCGACGTGTCTTGGATTCGATCCGATGCGTGGCTGTTTCTCTGGCTAAGGTGGCTGGGGGGAGGGGGGGGGGGAACTTCTGGGGTAGGCAGTTGTCTCATTTGCCTCGTCCTCTCTAGGAGAAGAGTTAGGTAGGTGCTTGACTGGCGGATTGGTGAGACCTCCGAGTTTGTTGAAATGCGCTTTGAGGTCTTGTTCCCGTTTGCCAAGCGGCGAGGTAAAAGCCCACAAGAGTGCCTTGTGCCACAGCCTACAAAAGACTGCCACAGACCAGCCAAAGGCATTTGTTGGGCGTCGGCCAGTTAGATCCATGCCCTACCGCCGTTGAGGGCGAAGGGTCTGGTTTTGTTCAGAGGTTCAATGAAGGCTGAAGCGTGGAGAACAAGAGTGATGCTAAGGCGCACGAATCAGCCGTCCTGACAAAGCCAGCCGCCAGTTGTCCGACTGGCAGGGCGTGTTCTCGACTGCCATGATAGGACAGCGGAGTGCCCACACTGCTTCGTTCGTACCGGCCTTCCAAGGAGTGGGCGTCGGGATGGCCATTAAGAGCCGGCAAGCGCGACCAGTGCTGAAGTTTACTTTCAGGTACCGCACAACGCTTGAGATGGACCTGCCCTACGAAGTCGTTGCCGCCGTGCGATTAGTCCATTAGTGCTGCAAGGAACCAGGGTAGTCAGTTGATCGTGTCTTCAAGCCCAGTTGCCCCCCTGGATTTGGCTTTCCAACTTGGCTTCCACTCGGAGGCTCAGCGGGGTAAGCATAATGAACCATACACATTGTGCAATACGGACAGGCATGTCTTCCAGGTTGTGCAGCAACAATAGATAGGGGAACACCGCATCGTCGTCTTGAAACGTACAAGTACCTACGGAACAGGCAAGAGGGTGCTGCACAAAAGTGCTGGAGCTTCACATACTACTGACCGGGGCTATTGCCGGGCAGGCAGGCTGGAATGCACTGGTGGACCGTCTGGGGTTATATTGGTCACTCCTTTTTGTTGTTAGCCTAGCCTCGACGGGTGAGTGGTTCGGCGAGCAGGCGACATGAATGGCCAGGGTCATCAATGGTCAGCCAACGTGTGTGGCCCGTGGTGGTGGCACCTACTGCGCTGCGTCCTTGCCAAAGCAACCGCCCAAGTTTCCCACACGCAGCGTCGACTGTAGGGCCGCATCTCGAACGGAAACAGAGTCGACTGGAGATTTGGCTGTCCAACACCCGCCTCGCACTTCGCCTTCTTCTTCTTTTTTTTTTT
>Ga0247770_1002012_pt1 | contig 13054 bp, 10 predicted proteins | sample UWRJL136409B6_FD_179943 | JGI IMG/M metagenome (GOLD analysis project Ga0247770, IMG submission 179943) | Plant litter microbial communities from Arlington Agricultural Research Station in Wisconsin, United States - UWRJ-L136-409B-6 | ecosystem: Environmental > Terrestrial > Plant litter >... | reverse complement strand
ATCCTATGTCGTGTTCTGGGGATCGAAACATCAGACGATTGGGCTTGGGTTTCGACTCGCACTCGGTCGGTGTGACTGCCCAGACCCGTGCCCGGCCGCCGCATCCCGGTGCCCAATTGAAACGGCGTGCCGCTGCCCAGCCCCGATCCGTGCCGTTTTCGCAATTTAAAGCGCGTCATGCCCAGTTGAGCACCAGAAACGTTCTTCTCCTGGTGGAAAGGGGACGCACAGTACATCTAAGTTCCAGCAGAGCCTATTGTGAAAGGTATTGGCCAACAACGTCCTCCGTCTCACCCGGGCGATCCGATTGGATTAATCGGTCCCAGAACGTCCAGTCTGCCGGGTCGAGGTCAAAGTCGTTGCCTCCGAAGTCAGAACCTAAAAGTTCAGCAGAGGCGAGATTCTCGCCTAAAGATGCGTCGCTTGCTTTGACTGAGAGGGATGAGCTAGCTGACATATTGATGTTATTCTTGGTGCTGTTGCCTTGGCGAAGTGAGCGCAAAGTCGTGGCCAGATCAGAGGAATCTGACCGGCTGGCTTCCCACGCCTTGATCGTAAGTCGTTGGAACGCCACATGCAACGCGCGTTTCGTGTCTAACAGCTCCGGGTGATTCCGGTAGACCTGCTCTATCCGATCCCAAGCGGCCTTGATCTCAGAAGGAGTCAACAGATCGGGTTTGGTCCACAGCGTCGTCAGGAGAAACACCAGGGAGTCCCACGTTCCCCAGAGAAAGAAGACACCCACGTGCCATCCGAATTTCTTCATCAAACTCTCATGCGCATGCGCTGCGGAATCCGTGTCCAGGATCTTTTGCGCCAGTTGCACCATCTCCTTACGCTCAGCATCCGTTACTATTTGGTTCTTGGCTCTTGGGAGCCGGACTCGAAGCCGCATGGCAGTGATTCCAGATCGTGCAAGGCCAATAATTAAGAAATGCAGTGGGTTGATGACGTCGCAGTAGCGGATGTACTTCTCCTCAACCTCAGACTCAGCTTCACCGATGACCCGGTCGGCCTCGTCATGGTCCTTTAGCTCCCCGTTGCCCCGCTTCCCTGCCTTTGAGATGAACATTCCTATGCAGAAGCGTGAAAGACAGAACATCATCTCAGTGGCGCCCCTTTGCTCCTCTGGCGCCTCAATCATTCCTGGCCAGATTTGGTCATCATTGATGTTGAGCGCTGGTTCGGTATCCCATGAGCTAGGCGGCATCGTCATCCCTACGCCAGACGTCTGACTGGCGGTGGCATCGAGCGGAAGGAGCTGGTAGAAGAGCCGCCGGCGCATCTGCACTTCGAACGGAGACAGCCCGAGCTTCGATCCGTCACGATGGATTCCCATTCGCTGGGCTATGCGCACCGCCACTCCGGTAAGGATCCAGAATGTATGTGGGTCATAGGAATGGCGACAAGGCATGAGGAAGAGGACAAGCGCTTGCAGGACCGACATCTCAGTTGTCTTCAGGAAGCCCGCGTTCACAAGCGCTTGCCGTGCCGCGAAGTGATATTGCTGTCGTAAGATGACACGCGGCTGGCCTAGTTTTTCGATGCACTCCTCTTCAGTCATGGAAAAGACGGCGAAGTGGTAGATCGTAAACAAGAGGCATTCCTCAGTCCTGTGGGCGGCTCCTGGTTGCTGTGATACGGCCTTGACCATCTTCGTCACGGATGGGATGTGTAGGATCTTGATGATGGGCTCCACATTGTTGACGTGAGTATGCCAAAGGATCATCGCATCCGCATGAGTTGGATGGTAGTGCAAGAGGCTCTGCTGGTTGCAGCCTAGGAAGGTCCCGGTGAGAGGATCCGGTGCGGAATTACCGGCGAGGAACTGATCATATCGAAAGAGATGTTCATCCTCGTCCTCGTCCTCGGATATGGCGTCATCCTCATTGTGGCCGAGGTCCCGCCAGAGGTCACTGTCAATGTACCGGGACCTGCCCTGGTCGGCGAGCAGCTTACCGGTCTGCGATATTTGGGAGTGGCCCCAAGGAACGAACCGAAGAAGGGCATTTTCCTGTTCATTTGGTTGAGCGGTATCCTGAGCTTCACCGGTCGGGGGCGATGTTGCTGTGGGTGGTTCGGCCTCAAGGACGCCAAGTTGTTGGAGAATTCGCTCGTAGCGAGCTAGTTTCTCATGGGGCGTGAGGTGGTCGAGGTATGCGCTAGACTTCCGCTTTCGGCGTCTCGGGGCCAGTGGCTGGTACACGCACTCGAGCTTCGCTTTGGAGCAAGTCGAACACGTCGGCGCTGCTTTGTCGCACTTCACCTTGCGCATCGCACAGGTGCGACAGCTGTGTGCCATGGGAGGTTGCAGCGGCTTCGGCTCAACGCCACTCGCCGGTACTGGAGCGATGGCAACCAGTTTGCCTCGCGTTGCGAGATCAGTGGTGGCCATTTGCTGCTGATTGTTTGGTGATCGCAGCGGCCAATTTCCAGGCCCTCAGGCAGGATTACAAATGGCCGGGTGTGAATGGCTGCCTACGCTTATCATCACGTGCACAGTCGCTCCTTCTCAGCAAGATGGATCAAAATGTTTTTCTTCTTCCGATTGACCTGAAACTAAAAAGAAGCAGAAACCAGAAACCGCAAATGCACTCTGCTATCCTCCTTATATTGCCATTATCTGTTCATGCGCTTTCTCCCTACTTTTGGCCCCTCCTCTTGAGCGTGAAGCGATACGAAAAGTGGCCCTTGATGTCGGACGCGAAAATGCGGTTCGCAATGACGTTGTTCGAGTCTGGACCATCTTCGACGATACCAGCCTGCACCGCGAGATCGGCATACTTCTTCGCCTTGACGTCGAACCCGAGGTAATTGTAGTTCAGCGCCGCGTTCTCGTAAAAGTCGGCCAGCTTGGCGTGCATGCGCTCTTGGTCGACCAGGGCGAGGAACTCGTCAATCATCTCCTCGGTGACGATCTTGCTATCGTGGTTCTTGAGCTCGGCAAGGATCTCTTCGATGCGCTGGACGCGCTGGTCGGACTTCTTGAGCTCCTCGTCGCCGCCCTTCGGACTGCACTTTTGGCAGCTGCAGGGCTTGCCCAGACCGCGTCGCTTCTGCACCCACGCCTGGCGCTTGTAGCGCGGCCACAGCGGGTCGATGTACGCAATCGTCAGCTCCTCGCCGCCCTGCGTGCGCCGCGCGACCGTCACGCGCACCGCGAAGTTGGAGTCGATGTGATACGCCATGTTGGGCCGGCAGTCGTGCTGCACCACTGCCATCTCCGGGTAGTTGGCGTAGTGTCGCGAGTGCTTCTCTTGGTTGTACTCCATCCCGAAGTTCACCTCGAACGGCGCCCCGAGGATGATGTCTTCAACTGACCGCGATCTGCCACCCGGAGCCAGACCCTGAATGCGCTGACGATCGAACTTGGCGCGCGTCTCGTCCGGGAGGTACGCGACGGCGGCCTCAAGCAGTCGCCTCCGGTCCGACTTCTTCTTCACCTCGGTGAAGAGATCCTGATGTACAAACATCACCGGGGTCCACGACATCAGCTTCTTTCCTCGCCGGATGTTCTTGGTGGCCGTAATGCCGATGCCCTTGTCGACGACCTCGGTCTCGGTGAACAAGCCCTCCTCCTCAACCTTGTTCTCGCCCTTGTTGAGGTACTCCTCAGTTCGCTCCATCTTTTGGAAGTCTTCGAATCGGGTCACCATAGTAAGGCCGCGGCCCTTCTGGTGTCGTCGGTTCGTGAAGACGCAGAAGTCGCCGGAGCAGATCTTGGAGTTCCACCACCCCTCCATCGGGGGCTTCTTTCCAGGCTTGGCATAGGTTGAATTGCCGGTAATAACCTGCTGCTTGTCGATGGCTTCGTAGACAAGGCCTTCGGTTGACCCAGCTGGGGCAGGATCCGCCTTGGCTTTTACGTCGGCATCGGCGGCTGCATCCGCATGGGCGACAGCGAGCTGCGCCACCAACCCGAGGAGCAGCGCGCGGAGAAGCGAGCGGCGACCCCAAGCCATTGTGATGGGTGAATGGGGGGTTTGGTGGGGGTGCTTGTCCAAGCTAGGTTTTCGACAGGAAGCTCGTCCAGAGAGCTCCTTCAGCGCGAGATCACGGTCGCAAATGTGGTGTTGGGTTTCGTCAATCGCTCGCCAAAGATTCTGACCCTTCTCGTTTGGGGTGACGTCGAAAAACGAGGGGACCAGGTGAACTATACGCGACAAGCTCGAAGCTCCCTCTTCAGGCAACGTGGCCTAGATGCGGCAACACTTCATAACGCCGGATGTTATCAAGTTTCTTCTATCAAGCATCTAGAAGCCGACGCCGCAGTGATTGGCGCTGGGAACTGCCTAAATTCCGGCGGCGCCGGTACTGCGACACTCTATTATCCGGAGCTAGCTGAGATGGCATCGCTGGGCGTTGAGCGGAGCGCGGTGGATACAGGCGGCTAAACTGCTGGGCAAAATGCTTCGCTTCGGCACCTTCCATGCTACCCGTTCCGTCAGTCTGGGGAGGCTGGGCGGCATTTGAGTGGGTGGATAGTGCGGGGAGCGGGCAATATCGCCGAGGATATCAGTCGCCACTTTTGACAGACAGAATCTGGTATCGACAGCGGCTAGCCCCTAGACTAGAAGATATCGCGGAGCTGCCTCTCCAATTGCTTCGTTCCGCCTCCAACCCCTGGTCGAGAGATTGTCTCCATCGAAACGATGTTGTCTGCGAAGAACTTCCGCACAACCCTTGTACTCCATGCGCTTGCGGCGAGGACCTTGACCGTCGATCCTTCAGCACCTTGCGTGTCCTGATAGGAGAAGAGTATTGAGAGTGCATGCTCTATGTCGGCTCGGAAAACGTCTCGCCCGTAAAACCCAATGCCATCAATGAGACAGAACACCCTCATTTCGGGGGAGAGTTGAGAAAGAAGAACCAAAAGAGCTTGCAGAACCACTCGATGTTAGTGCATTGGGCCAACTCTAAGTCCCCAAGCGGGAGAGCCAAGTCTCCAGCATTATCTTCGCCATCATGAAGCGTGGCTCAACCACCAGTCCAACACTACCAAAACGGTGCTTATCGCCCTGATACTCGCACTTGCTAACCTAACCACCGCCTCCCCATTGGTATCGGCACTGTGTCCACGACCTCACTCAAAGACACTTTGCCGCTATCGGTTGCCACGTCGACTCTCGTGCCATAATAGTGGCCGTTGAGTTGTAAGTTTCTTTCGTTCTTACATGTTCCCCCACCCATGTTTATAGCCTCCTTTTGGGGCCTATTAGACAGGTTCTCTTTGTCTAATTTTAAACTGACCTTGGTTTGTTGCGTCGCCGTGCTTAAAATTAGTGGGTTCATCAACACTAACGGAGAGAACATCAAGTTTATTCAACCCCTGGAATAGGCAATACCTCCATAGGTCGGTCGTAATGCGTCAACTTGGCTGTCGGTGGTCTTGGGCAAGTTGGTAAAGTAGATAGGAAAACGCCTAATTTCGATGTGGTAAGATTCTATAGGCGAGAATGAAGGAATCTCCCCAGCTTATTCGCATGACAAACAGCATTGTATTTGTATTATAAGAAGCTTGGAGGGTTGAAATCGGAACATACCAATTCTTTAGCTGCCTAAAATGAGGCAGTTTGATCCAGGGATCACCAAATTCGGTACATTTGGTATTGTGAAATGTTGTCGAGATCGGCGAGGCGTTAATAAAATCGTAAAAGGTTGGTGTTGTTTAGACAATGCCGTGCTGGGTTTCCGATATAACAGGGAGTTCACGGCCCTAAAATGGACACCATGAATTTCCCTTTCCTTCTTCGGAACTGAGCGGTTACCGCCTTGGCCTGAGCCTGACTGAGCCAGACTGAGCGAGGGGGTCACAGTTCTGGGCTGCCTCGGCTACAGTTGCCACGGGTCTAAAATGGCTGTAGAGTTACGAGGACCCAGTTTTAGGACCTCTACCACTACGACCTTGCCGTGCTTTCCTTCACTCCAACTAAAAAAATTACAATTTTAACACGTCGATAAATTATTGTCACGACCCAACAAAAGGCAGCACCCCGCTGCGGGGAGTGCCGTGACGGGAGGAGCTAAGCTAGCCATTCAGAGGCCACCAGGACGCATCATGCAGAGTGCTCTGCGCCAAGACCTGGTGCTCTGAGCAAAGCAGGCATGCTCTGTACAGAGCAGGGCCACAGAGCACAATGGATATATGTAAGAGGGCTCGAGAACCATAGATAGCTCCCTCCTCTACTAACGATAATATACTGCTGCACGCCTGCACTGAAGTATCCTTTGACTACTTACGATGGTGAGATTCACACCTTGTCGAGAAACCCTCCCAATCTAGTCCGCGCCTGCCCCTAGCCGTAGGTCCGAACCTGACGGTTGTCATACAAGAATGATTACATATTTATGTGATTAATGCTAAAGCCTAGCCTAAATCTGAAAAGCGGGCAAGTCAAGGCCCAAATTTGGGACCGTGGTTGGAAACTGCTAATTAAGAGGCGACAGTGCGCTAATGGCCCAAATCCTGGACCACGGTCACGAATTTGGCCCAGAATATACCAGTACATGCCCTGAGATGGTACAAAATACCCCAGCTCGGAATTTATGATGGTACATGATATCCTAGCTCGTAATTTGGGATAGTACATGATATACCAGCACCGATAGGATGGTACATGGTACCCCAGCTCGAAATTTGGGACAGCACGGATGGGATATCCCACAGTATACCAGTACATGCTCTGGGATAGTCGCATCACCACCACCACCACCACCACCGCCATCAACAGCCTCCTCAAACACCTAACCGCGCTTTCCTTCGCTCAAAAGATAGAGAGAAAAAATACCTGCCATTTAACATTGTCTCTGATCCCGTTACGCCCAGGTTAAATTGTCCATTTTTCTCAAAACAATAACCTATCATTCCACGCGCAGAGGGCACTTAGTTAGTATAAACAGCCACCCACAGCCACGTGAGAACAATGTGCGGGGGTACCTCAAGTCCCTGCAACGGCAGGATGCTGAGCAGAAAAAGGCTAGTAACTGTCGGGAACACGGCACCTTGGATTTGCAATCGTGTGAATGGATTGTATTGCTTGTGTTCTCTGTGCTGTGTGTTCTGTCTCTCTCTAGCTCTGCCAGAGAGAGTACTCTTTATAGACTTGTTGTATGACGACTACGTCGTGCCAGTGGCTGAGTGATATGGTCAGCCTGGCATAGCCAGGCTGCCAGTTAATCATGCTGACTGGATATTCAGGGACCCTTCTTTCTAACAGGGTTAAAGATGTAAAACACTTGCCCTGCGCAGGAGCGACTTGCAGCAGAAGGTGGGCTGCGGCTCGGCAATGAACCCTGGGCAAAGAGATATTAGGCGGAACTGAGAGGACAGTGAATTAAACATCGCGCAAGAACAAAAGGAGGTCTATGTCAATTCAGGGACACAAAAGTATGCCACCCAGCTCCTCCACAGCCATTCACCATAGTGTGCTCACCATAGTGTGCTCATTATAGTAAACTCGAGATCGCTTCATGGTCCCTCATTAACTCTATCAAATGGTACAGAAGGAAGCTAGGTGCTTTGCCACATCGTGATTGCTCAACTGAGGTCAGAGAGGCGTCTTTGGTTTGGCTAGCGATTGTGAGACCCGAGCTGCGCTCCAAGCTCGCCGAAAGTACCCATGCTGCTCCCCCGCTGCCGGGGTCATGGCCAATTTATTAAGCCGATGTAAGAGAGAAAGATGGATGACGAATGCGAAGAGTTCATCTATCGCGACCTGCGTGCCTACGAATGACGCAGATCTTAACTGTTTTCCTGTTCAAACCAAGCGCTTGTTCACATGTTACAGGACAACTGCCTTCACTCAGGGGCTGCCACCCAAACCAAACCAAGGGCTGGCCGGCGGGCCAATGGAAATGCGGAGATGGTTTGGGGCCCCTGCACCAGGGAATTTCCAGCTTGCTGGGACGAACTTACAGGGATGTTCTCCCTGTGTCCCACGCCACATCATTGCTTTTCCCAACACCAAGTTCTGACGCGTCGCGACCATTGTTGACAGCAGCCAAAACAACTAACAAAGACCGTCCTGACGTAAAGCGATGCCACCACGGGGGAGAGCCGCAAGACTTGCGAAGGCCACGACGGTTGCGGCAGCCAAGAAAGCCATCAATGGCGAAGTCATCCTGACTCAACTGCACGAGCACCCGACGAAGTGGATCCCCGACACGGAACTCCTCAAGGGCTCTATGCTCGGTCCCAGATCCTACTGTACGTGAATACCAGCTCGCTAACGGAAAGACAGTTAACTTCAAAGACGTCCCGCTCGCGAAGGTCGCCAAGGATGTTGAGGAGCGTATTTACGTGTAAAACGCGCCTAAAGTTCTAGCTAGCGCTCAACGAAGTTTGTGAGCCTAGCGTATGCCGAGAGGAAACCCATTACGTTCGCGTAGCAATCGGTTGGCCATATCTTTTACGTAACAAAGCCGAGGATGGAATGCGCGTGTACATAACTTAATTATATATTAAATAATCGTATTCTCTTCTAAATCCGTAAGTTTACACGAATTGGCTGGAATATCTCGTCATGCAGGCATACCGCGTCGGCGACGCCCTAGGGTCCTGTGATCAACCTTACAGATCTTTGCTGCAGCTCGTTCGCTTAGATTTTTGTCGTTTTGAAGGCATTAAAGGGCTAAGATAATGTTGGCTTCGTCTGAAGTAGCTGGCGTTTTGGATGATTGAGAAAAGTGCAAAGGCGTCGCGTTCGCGTAGAAAGTGGGTCACTCGCTTATCACGCACGTTATTGTTAGTTGAGCAACTTAGTTAGATGAATCTGAATTTGGGATTTGTATAATACTATGCTATGTATGCTATTTTCAGCGCGGAAGTTGAACTGGGAGTTAACTATAGCTGTTACAAAGTACTTGAGGCTCTGAGATAACCGAGGCTCGGCTAGTGGGTGGATGTAGCAGTTAGCTCTAACAAGGAGGCTGGTGGATGTGGTACAAGCGTGAGAAGCTGATTACGTGGGGTTTACTTTAATGTTGTAACTAAAGACTTGAAAATATGTGGATTGGCAGTTTGAGAATATGAAGCAGCTACTCCATATGCTGCCGCTTGTGACTACGGTCCTACAGACACACTAACAAGCTAACGACAACCACGTATGCGCTTATCTATGAGATAACCACATACTTCCACGGCACTGGCTTCCCGTTTGCTTGAACACAATTGCCAGCTGAGTCGTACGAGAATGTGTCCCGCATGTAGGCCGCCAAAAAGCATTCTCCGACGAGCTTGTACGCAGCCTTAGAGCGCCTTAGAATGTAGCACATCTTTCCGCTTTCGAGAATAAATATCTCATCCTTCTCCTGCATCGTATGCGGACCGAGGCCCGGTCTTTTCCCGCCGCTGAGAAACAGGGTCCTGCTTTGGAGTCTCGAGAGAATCTGCTTCAGAGCTTTACCCCGTGTTCGTGCAAAAGCATCTGGGTCTGAGACGGCCTGCATCGCTGCGGCCGACACCAAGTAGCTGAGATTTCCAAGACCTACGGATTCCACGTGCGATATATTTTTCACCAGCCGCTCAACAGCCTTAAAACTTTCTGTTGAATCGATTAACTGTATGAGGGTGGCCAGTCCGCCATCGAGACTGTCGTTGAACGTGGCGCAGATGCGGTCCACGCGACCAACCGACACTCCCCGTATCCTCATCATCCGGGGCCCAGATTCATGGGGAGACGAAACGAACTCGATGTGGCCAGGGCGGCGGCCCCCAGCCCAGCAGCTCACGAAGTAGTAAGCCTTTTTCTGGGAAGGTATAGTCCAATTGGGTGCCCACGACGGCAGGCCGCTCATTGTGCTGTGGCCATAGGCGTCGGAGAGCAGGCCGAGCCCAACCCCCTCGAGCAGATATTCAGCCACGTCAGTGAAGACGGTTGCAGGTTGCCGGTTGTAATCGATGGCCAGCCTCGAGTCACCTGGTGCCGCGCGGAGGAGTTCGAGCACTGCGTATATCTTGTCTACTGGGTCGGTTGAAGCACAGTCCCGCGCGTTGCGCAACTCGCCTAGGAGGGCGTCTGGCGTAAGGAGGGGCTCGGGTGACCGGACCTTTCCAAAGGACATGACATATGGGAGCGGTTTCAGATCGCCGATCTGAGAAATCGATGAGGTATAGGCCCTGTGAAACGTCTCCCGCCAGGGTGTTATCCGCGAGCCGCAGAGAACCAGTGCTGATTTTGACCACGCGACCTCCTGAAGCACCCAGACCCGGTGAAACCACGGGCGATTTAGAAGGGCTTTCACCGCCTTGATCTCGCCGTAGCTTAGGTTGTCCGTGATAAATGGCCTGCCCCCCTTGGCGTCATCCTCGAGGATGCAAATTGCCTCGTCACTATCGGTAGATCGCTCGCCGAGATAGACAAGCACCCGCAAAGCAGCCCTGTAGATTCGGTGCATTATCCTGACTTGAGCGCTCCTCTCTGAGATATCCGACTGGTTGATGCATATGGCGTCGATCCATATAAGCCTCTCTTTGTCCGGAAGTCGGAGCTGCTCTAGGGCTTGAGCGCAGTTGGAGGCAATCCTAAGAGGTCGGTCCAGCGCGGATTGTGCATCAGACAGAAATATCGTGTTTGTATTTTGGGCGTCACCCCAAGCGTAGGACAAAGCTTCATATGGGACGATAGGAGGCATCTTCTCGCACGAGACGCAGGTAGGTTGTTGAGTTTCCAGTTGAATACACTCGCAGCTAGGGAGCACTGCATGGTCCAGAATTCCCATAATAGGATCCCCGAGGAGTCCTGGTTGTAGACGAAGGAGTCGGATTCCATTGGCTTCAAGAAGCTGTTTGTATTTGAAAGGCAATTTGAGATCCCGTTGGTTGTTAGAAGTCGTGTCTTGAACAACCAGACCTATCGGCTTCTCTCGCATTGCCAAAGGGGATTCCAGTCCAAATTCTGGTCTCTTTGAGTCGTCTGTTGCCAAGTCATTGGTGTGGAACTGTTTCGCTTGACCTCTAGTTGTCTTGCCCACCTCTCGAGCCCTGGTTGGAAGCGGCACAAGCTTCGCATACAGCTTAGTCCATTCTCTTGCTGTTTGTACAGCGCCTGACTCGTCTTCTTTCCATCTCTTTCCAATTTCAACCACCAACGGCTCATCCGGATTGGGTGACCCCAGGAGGGCTTGAATGGTCAATAATGTCTTACCTATTGTGAGGGCCCCATTCCAGTCCTCTTGTCGACAGCAGAACAGATCAGAATTTGGATACTACAGTCGAATTACTGGGGTTGAACCTACCATTGAGAATATTAAGACAAATCTGCCCCTGGTCGTCGATATTGGGGTGATAGATCTTCGTGAGAAAGCAAGCCTTCGGCGGCTCCAGCGGATAATGCTCTGGGAGAATGAGCTCTAGTTTAAAAACGCCACCTAATCGTTGTGTCAGTTCTTGGTCTGGACTGTTCCATCAGAGGCTAACTAAGTGAACCTTCGTATGGCGATAGAATTGGGCCTTGGATCTCGGCATCTAAATGCCTAAGGTTATCTTGACGGGGCACAACTGTAGTGCCAGGGGTGCTGTGTAACAGTAAGCATCGTGATCGAAACGGAGGTGGTAGGTCAAGCGTGACAGTATGAGAAGGGTGCTAACGGGTCGCTGGCTATCCGTTCCAATTCCTTCACAATTCTCTTTCGAGACATAGCCACGGGTACTGTCCGAAAGAGCTGAGAGTGAACTTGAGAAGGGAATTATATTGGCCGGAGGTACCACTTTATCTGCCTTGAATAATTTGGGGAAGGGAAGCCATATAGGGGCATCGCGTTGCATGTCAGCATAAGGGCATATATCCTGTGAGCATTGAAAAAGATGCGGTTTGGGAGCGGAGGCCTGCGCCCACTTAAACTGTGGGGTTTACCCCGCCCCGACGCCACCCTTTCGCTTGACTCCATCCTTCATCGGTTTGGCAGGGCTCAGACAGGCAACTGGGAAGCCCTTCCTGGTGCACTGCGGTTTCGAAATGCAGCACAGCTGCGCTCGTCGACGTGGCACCATCTGGCCCGCTGCCATCCATACTTGGCAGCAGAGAGCGCAAGAGTGGGATGACGCCTCGAGCTTGGGGATATTGATTCAGGGTACTGTTCACACTTATCGGACCTGACACTTACAAAGATCGACAGCGCCGATCCCGGTTCTTGCCGAAGCCATCCTTTGAACCGTAGGTTGTGCGTATCCCGTGAGGTTTGTCAAGTACGATACCCTTACCTCGAGTAGTACTCCGAGTCCTAATCCCATTACATCACCCTACTATGTAAGACACTTGGAAGCTTCCTCGTGTCGATGGTGGCGGAGAAAGCGAGGTCAGTGACACGCAGCTGGCACAAGTATAACCACGCAAACAGCCTGCCAATCAAATACCGAGAACAGGCGCCATCTACTCGGCTCCCCAACTCCGACAATGGCCCCTGGGCCCCTCTCCGCATCCCCGGTGGCGTGAACGGAGCTTGTAGTTCTCTCATTGGCGAGCGCAAATGTGACGAACACACGAGGCGCCTGCGGGTGTTGCTTATTCCAGGAATATGGTGTCGATTCGACACTCGACGGTAAGTTACACAAAATAATACCATGATGCCTACATCTTGTTGAAAAGTCCATGCTCCCTTTCTAACAACATCCTCAACAACATATGCCGAATTAACCTCGAACACCTTCACTAATTCCCGTCAAAATCTGTCATTTGGCTGCTCGCACGTGTTCGGAACCTTCGGAGTTGTTTTAGGCAGCCACTGCGCTGTGAAACAGATCACCAACCACTCACCCTTCCAAAGGGCATACCCCTCCTCTTGGCATACATTTCATCCCAACTATTAACCAATCATTGAAATGTCATAGTGACTCAGGCTGGCGTGGCTTGTATTCATTTTCAGGCTCAACCTTGACTAGGATCTTCGGGTATACGTCACTTTCAGAGCCTTGCGAGACTGTACATTTGGATACAAAAGGTGATCCCCTTCCCGATCCTGGCGCAGTAGCTTACCTTTGACAAGTCTGAGGGGATTCTTTGATCTGGTAGGTACTTATTCGGTATCCACCATGTTAGGCAGGAGACTTTCCTTTGGA
>Ga0247770_1002011_pt1 | contig 13068 bp, 12 predicted proteins | sample UWRJL136409B6_FD_179943 | JGI IMG/M metagenome (GOLD analysis project Ga0247770, IMG submission 179943) | Plant litter microbial communities from Arlington Agricultural Research Station in Wisconsin, United States - UWRJ-L136-409B-6 | ecosystem: Environmental > Terrestrial > Plant litter >... | reverse complement strand
TCACTTGACTTAGGGAGTGAGTTCACTGAGATAATCACCTCATCGATAGGAACTACAGCCGGGGAGACTGAAAACGGGCCTCTAAGGCGGTGCGGTAGCCGCGTATTGGATCACCGTAGCTTACGTGTAGGGAAGAATCAGGGAAAGCCCAGGACAAATCAGCCACAGCTCACCCCAGCTCACCCCAGCTCAGGATGACGAACGAAAAAGGAATTTCGTATGCCCAAATTCGTCGCAGACAACCAGGCTGTAGGCAATTTTCGTTGCCATCAAGGCCCGTTTTCACCATCGTTTTAGTATCCTTCCGGCCCTGCTCAAACAAGTCAATTGACACAGGCGAAATTGCATTACTATTGCCGGTGCCTACTCATCTACCTCATGTATTAGCGTCTTAGTTGCCTATTCCTTACTGTGCTGCAAACATTCCTTCTTCCATCACATCAGTTGCCCCGATCACAACACCACATTAATCCCGCCAACACTCCGCTCAGCTTCCACCATGCTGTACGCATGCGAAGCAACATCGTTATTTATGAGCGTCGTGGGGTCATCAGTGGGCGGTGCGACTTTGCAGACGGCCAGATATTTGCAGCCCTAAGCCTTCCCAAAACCTTGCCGACAGCATTATACCCATTATGTCGGGGTTACTTGGCATAGCCATGCAGACCTGACCAGATGGCGCCTGGATACAGCGAGCTCGCATGCACGTCGAGGGGACCAAACACGCGGACGACGCAGTTAGCCACCAAGATGTTGGCCGTACGCGACGTATGGTTGGTAGGCGTCTAGCTTGTCGAGGTTCAGACCGTCCCAGACGATGGGCGAGAAACGGTCTGCTAACGACGAGACCTTGGCGACGCGAGAGCTGAAATCGTTGGTGCTGATCTTGGCGATTGCTAGGAGTAGGAGGGCAGTCAGCACGAAGTGAGCGAGGTGGTTTACACCAAATTGACGCTCGAGGCTGTCTTTAGTGGTGCTCTTTGGTGGGACCATGATTTCTGGCGTTGGTTAGCATACTCAATTGAGTCTGAGATCTCGGTTATCAACCTTCTCTCTCCTTCTAAACGACCCGAGGATGGCGTCTAACTTCGCTATCTGTTATCTATAATGATGATCTACTGTGACTTGGATTTGCCTGACTTTGTTCATCTGGGCGAGGAATGGTGTTACGGCCGACCTAAATATTCTTCTGGCCCATGGGCTAGCCCAAGCTATGGCCCGAATTGTGCCGGTTACCCTGACCAGAAGGCTGCAACATGCTGTGGTTGGTCGTGGCGAAGACACGGTCGGTCATCTCGCCCTGCCACCAACAGAGACCGCGGATATATTATCGCTGTTATCCGGTATAGCCCCCGGGCTGCACCCCCTGGGGGTCGAGTCGAGATTGCTGAAGAGGTTCTTCGATATGGTTGTGAAGGAGGGTACATGATCCTCAACTGTATGACCCATAATGGCTATCATCAGGGGATCAATCGACTGATCTTTCTGTTCGGGACGCTGGACATTGCAACCAACCGGGACGCGCCTGCTGCCCCCGAACAAGGCCGCCGCCCGGGAGAGCACGTCCGACGACATGGATCCCGGAATTGTAAGCCTGCGGGCACTATAATCGGCATTTCGGTCATCTTTTCTCTGCATTGCCCTCGCATTCCCTTCCTTGTTTGCCGGTGTCCCTCGCTTCGATTGCGGACGCGGCCTGATCGCTGTGTAAATAATGGCTCTGGGTGTGATATGACCGTATATAACACTAACCCCTGTATAATGGGTCGGCTATAAGTGTAGGAATAGCAAATGCCCAGAAATGGGGACCCATTTTGGCCGTCTTTAGGCATGGGACCTTTTAATGTATGGTACCAATTCTAGGCCTACTCGGCTAGAGTTAAAGCATTTCATCATGCTGCGGCGTGCGCCTGCCGAAAACGATAGTTAGGGTGAGCTAGGGTGATCCCATACACCACCGCTGCAAAGCCTCAGAGGCCTGTTTTTAGTCCCTTCAGCTAAAGTTTCCTTTCGATGTCTCCCGCAGTGTCCACATTTCTGGGCATTTGGTATACCAGTATAATATATAGGTATGGTACATGGTATACTAGCACCTAGGATATCCTAGTACATAATTTACCAGCCTAGAGTATGCTGTTACATAACACACCAGCTTAGAATATACCAGTACACAATAGACTAGCTTAGAGAGTATACTAATACTAATGTTCATCTGGTTCTATATAACCGGCACCTTAGATTTTAGATAGCATTTATTAGACGGACACTAGTCTTTTAGCTATACAGGCACAAGTCTCCCGAGCGTTGGATTTAGGCATGGTAATCCATAAACCAAACCACCTTGGCCCGACTACCTCAGATTCTCTTTCAAGAACGAACGATCTGATCTCCGTCGTGGCGCAAATAGATATGTGCTCGCCCGCTTAGCAGCCGCCAAGACAGAGCAACAGAGCACCGGTACAAGTTACCTCCCCTTTGTATACTTATAAATAGCCATCATCGTGCCCACGATGGAGTGAGGAGCTTCTGGTTCCTCACACAAAGTATTTGCTTTGTCGATTGATCACTTCTCTTCAATTGTTTCCTACGACCTCGGTGACATACGACCCGTTTGACACCGTGAACTCTCCGTCTGAGGACTTACTTCAACAATCTACCCTCCAAACCCCAACTAAGGCATCGCCATTGCCCGAAACGGAAGCCGTATAGGCCCGATCGCCGCAACCGGCTCCATTCCGTGACCCGTGCAATCCAGCCCCACAGCCACTGGCATTCCGGCTCCACAATTGCAGCAAAAATACAAGTTTACAGGTGGAGCCGACCTACGATGGTTCTTGGGTATTGAGGTTATAAGAGACCGACCCAGAGGATTAATCTGGCTCTCTTAGATAGCCTACTTTGATAAGATAGTTAACTTGGCTACGAGTAAACCAAATGCCAAAGTACCTATGGCTACCGTAGGTTTCGTATCGAGCGAGGAGCTCCAGGAAAGGTTGCGCTAGGAAGCGCCTACAGGTCATCATTCAGAAGGACAGAAAACTTCGGCATTTAGATGGACTCATCCGGCCCAGAAGGATTGTGAAAGGCAAGGAGCTTCAAGGCCATAGTCAACTATTGTGATTCAGAATAGATTCGTTCAGCGCCCATAGGGCCACATCTCTGTTCCAAGCCGCTACCACAGTGCCTTTGGTTGCCCCTTGTCACAATAACAACCTACTAAAAGAAGCTGGATCTATTCCATACGCTGCAGTTACTTCAAGGCCCGACATAGCCTTTGCGATATCTCGGCTAGTCAGATTTAATAATAATCCTAGCCCACAACATTACAAAGCTGCAGATCAAGTCCTCCATTACCTGCACAACATACGCAACCTAGCCTTGCAGTTAGGGGGTACAGATGACTACGTCGTGGCTAGTGATACCTCCTTTGCAAATAACAGTCTCGACCGAAAGGGCTCCCAGGCTTATGCTATAAAGCTATTCGGTGGTTTAGTCGGGTGGAGAGCTAATAAACAAGATACAGTTACTACATCTACCACTGAAGCCGGGATATTAGCTCTGGCACAGGCCGCCAAAGAATCTCTCTTTGTAAGCCGGTTACTAGCCGAGCTGACAGTACGACTAGACGACTACCACATTAAGATTCAGTGTGACAACAAGCAAACTATCCGGCTTGTCACGGCTGAGGTAGCTACCCTACAAACCAGGCTCCGGCACGTGGGTATTCACAACCACTGGTTACTTCAGGAGTTACTAACAAGAAGATCATGGTGGAATATACACCCTCGGCTAAGATTATGGCGGATGGGTTGACCAAAGCTCTCAGTTACCCGTTACACTAAAAGTTCATTGAGCAACTGGGTTCTGACAATACCAGTGCCTTAAGGTCCAGATCTAAGCCAAGGTTTGGATCTGAGGGGGTGTGTCAAATAAGAAGCTTGACCATGAGAGCTGAACTGACTACGCCAGTTCGGCTGGTGTAGTCGTGGTAGTTCAGCTAGTGTGGGTCAACGTTGCCACACACCTCGCCACCTACCACAAGTATAGTAGGAGCTCTCTGGCAGAGCCAGAGAGCACAAGAACAAAACACAAGAAGTACAATCACTCTGGACTCATTGAATCCAAGGCGCCGTGCTTCTGACACTGGAAATAAGCATTTCCAAGCGGTAGCCTGGACGAATTGTCCGTGAAGTTCTGGGTAGTGGTTATTACGGGTGCAAAGGGTCCAGAACTCGGCCCTTGGCTTGCACGGCGGGACCATTTTTAGGTCCTTCGGCTAAAACTGCACCTTCTAGGAAGGCTGTGATGTTCAACGGGCAGATATTAGCCGAAGCTGAGCCGGGGCTGATCCAGACTGATCAGACGTGACGAAGAGTCACGTGGCTATGAGCATGGGTAGGCGTCGATTTTAGGGTGGTATAACACGTGAGGCACGTTCCGGCATCAGGCAGCGGGAGTGATCTACTGCCGCGGCGGCTTCCGCTTCAGACTCGGGCGCGAGGCATGCATCCCAATGTGCTCTAGGCGAACTATACCCCACCAAGACAAAAGTTTAACCTGGTCCCTCTGGGGATAAGGCTAGACGTGATCGTAGCTAGGCCGAACCGCCGTTTCCTGGACAGAAGCCAAGTCCTCGACAGGGATGGTTGCCGGCATGGATAGTGTTGCGACCTGGGATTCGTCGAAATCGATGCAACAATTCCCCACAGCGCCGCTAAGGGTTCCCATCCCGGTTGCAACTTCTACCCCGGCCACTCCACACGACGTGGAGGCATCGCCCGAGGGATAACTCGTCGACCCGCGGCAAGCACCCCACGTTGGAGAGAGAACGAAGTGCCCAGCGATCCATACAATAGGAGGTGTCATGATGGCGATGAAGACGATAGTGGGGAAGATGGCAACACCTACTTCATGACTGGCCGGTCAAAGCACCAAGTTGAGGAACGGATCCATCTTCTCAGGGACGACGGAAGCGAAGTCATGACCTTTGTCAGCGCCATAGGCTCCTCCCACAAGCTGGTCCGGTCGTTTTGGGAACTACTTGTTTCCTCTGGGGGATCCATCTCTCTGAAGGAAATTTTGCGCTTCATCATACCCCCGAGCCTAGAGCTTCCATTTCCGGCCGTCGACGTTCAAGTTAGCACGCAACCTGATAGTGATTGCGAGGCTGCTCAATGTATCATTGAGCCTGAGGAAAGCTCGCAGAAGGCTTCAGTGGCTTATGGTGATGTGGAAGACTCTGGAAGCGAGATCGCTGATCCACCCGGCGCTGTTCCCTAGGCGGCTCTAGGTGAGTACCTGTCATTACCCGTCTTTCATGATGCGGTTGTTCTAACATATCACAGCCGTGTTGCTGGGAGCACTTGTAATGCATTTTCTGATGGCGATGTTATAAAGCCGGAATTTTAGTGAGACATTCATTTCATCTCGAGTTCGAGAATTACAGGTGCTGCCCCATAAAGCGTAAGGGAACCTCTTCAAATCCACATAAGAAAGGACTTTCGGTTTTTAGTATCGTATTATCTCTGCAAATTGGCCCAACCCCCTGTCGCCCCTCTAGGCATAAATTACCTTAGCTCACAGCGCCTTCAGGCGTCGAGATCCGGAACGGAAACAAAAGAAACTATACCGAAAACCCCTATACCACGCCAGCAGACACCCCAGTTATAACTTTCCCATACCCCATTCAATTCAATTGCCACGGAAGTAACACCCAAGCGGGATGCAGTAGACCGTAACACAACAACTCTAGGAGTACTACTCAAACCAGCAATGATCATTTATCTCCTATCTAAACGGGAGGGTAATCCCGAGAAGGGCGGACCGATACGGCTCAGGGTACGAGGAGGATGGCCCAGCTATACGTGACCCACAGCACGTCCCGGGATAGCGACCACAGCACGTCGCCGACGACCAGCATCGCGACACGCGCGCCGCCGCAGATATCCACGATCGGCCACGACGGTGAGGATGAGAGTGACGGCACCGATGGTGTCTTCGACTTCCGCGACTGGTACGCCGGTGCCTGGCGCTCCTCCACGCCACGCCAGCAGGCCGCAACCTCACGATGGTCTCGGGCCTCTGGGTCCTCTCCGATATTTCCTGGTACTGCCTCTCGATGGAGCCGCTCGCCTCGGCAACCACGCTGTGGCCCGGTCCCTTGACCGCCTCGCCATTACCGCCGGCCGGGTATCACGGCGGCGCCGAGCTCGCCAGCCGGCAGGCCGCCGCCGCGGCCAACCCTCACCTCTCGTTGTACGGCGAGCTTATCGACAGCGTAGAGCACTTCCCAAATCCCGAGACAATGACCCTCGAGGGGGTCGCGCTGAACCCCCACGAGCGGCTGAGGGCATGGTCAAGCCTGCGGGGGTGTGCACGTTTTATTGGGGGGCGCGGTCATATCTTCATCATGGGTGGGATGGTTAGCCGCCGTGAGCAGTAGTGCACAATATAGTACTTCCACAGCCACTGCTCCTCTATTTTCGTCACGGCTGTATGTGTGACAGAAGCTGCGGAGAGTTTGAATGAGCGTCGCGGCGCTGGTATGAAGCATATTTGTTGAAGACTTTGTCCTTGACGGGCCGCGTGTCCATCCAACTTGTTGTTTCGACGATGAGCGTAATCGCATTGGCGAACTCATTCCAGTGAATCTCGTACTTGCCGTAATACATCCTCGTATCGCGGCAGAGAGCTATTTCCCGGATAATCCACCGCAGTGTCAACCAATCCAGGTGATGGGGGGATCGTGAGATTGTGGCAAAGAGAATTGTGTTCGTGATGATGGCCGAAAAGAAGCAATTCAGAGATTGCCAAGCCCTATAATTATATCTAGCTTCGTCGGCGCCATTCACTTGGTGCAAGTGCACAGGCTGGGGCTTCTACCTTCGTTATGACCATCACTATGCACATGTGATGCCAATGTCAATTCTGGCATCATCGCCCGCATAGATAACAATGGCTAGGTCTCTCCAAGCAGGCACTTTTTCCGGGTTTCGCATCATCGATTTCAAGCTGTCTTTGTCCTCCAAAAAGTTGTGAACCAGCTGGAATGCTGCCTCGGCGTTATTGCCTTCTTCCTCCTCCTCGCTCAACCCAACACATCGCCATTTTTAACTCCAGCATCACCTTCCGCATTACCTAGCCGCCATTCCATAGGTTTCAAAGAGCGTTCGAATCCTTCAGAGGCGTGTGATGAAGCTGAGGCCTCCCGCGTGGCAGAAGACATTTCTCGCAAAACTAGCTCCCATTGACATTAAATGTGGTAAAAAAGCGGGCGATATGGATATAAACACAACGGGATTCTGTTCATCGGGATCCCGTCACATGCTGGACACTCATCAACTTCATATTTCCAATGCGAGTGTATCTCGGCTAGCGTTCTCGGAGCGCTGGGATCTTTGAGATGTTGCGACGAAGAAAGGGCCTCAAGGAAACAGTCTTCGACGCGCATCTCGAGCTGATCCCAGATCTCGCCGACGTGACAGTCGACTATATCGGGATATCCGGTATAGTCATCTATCTCCAAGTGTAGCCTCTCGAAGCCAGCGGCGAACTTGCGCAAACTTTGCCTCCGGAGGCCCGCCGCAATGCATCTTATTATGAGTTGCTGATCTGCCCACGCCTCTGACGCAAGGAAGTCATCCAGATTGTCGCTCGAGCGGTGGATTGGATGGCTCAATCCTAGGATCAAGTTGAGCTTGGCGGGGATGCACTGCTCGAGCAGGCTGCTGAAGTTGGCCGCCCATAGCCGACGAGGCTCCTCAGTCGGGCATGGGATCCGATACGGGACCTGGATCTGGACGCGCCTCACGCTTCTCAGAAACCGCGACAGGTTGGCTTGCATCCCGCATGGCATCGACTGCCGCGGTGATGAGGGCATGCTCCCCCTCTCGGCAGGGAACAGGTGGGTGAAATGGTCCAACACCCAATCGTTCTCAGAGTACATTACAGCCCTAGCGTTTTGCTCCATCTGCCGATCCACTAGAAACAAGGAGTTAGGGAAGTGCCAGTGGCTGCAAGTCCAAGTTGACGAGGAATGCGCATTATATACGCAGCAGCACATGATCGGAGGGCTCTCAAATCTCGTAATCGGCTCGTCGTGTATGCAGTGAGCGGCTCCCTTTGCCGGCTGGTTTCCCTTGAGGCTGAAGAAGATGTGAAATGGGGCGACTAAGTCCGAACTGCGTAGAATCTCGAGCTCTATTTCCCGCGGGAGGTCACGGAGGCGGAAGTGCTGTTGTGGGCGGCTGCGCGCCAGTGGCGGACTCATCAATCTCACCTGCGTCCCTTGCGCCAGCTCACGAAGCTGGGGGTCTGGGGCAAGAGAGAGAGTGATGATGCACGACTGCAGGTGGGGCAGCAGCAGCAGTGCCTCCATGAGTTTGGTTGCTAGGTCGTAGTCCTGCACCTCGCAAACGAAAGCGAACCTGAGCTGGCGGGCGGGGAGAAAACGCCCGAGGTGAGCGCAGAGGTCGCGAAGATTCAGCGCAGCATGACGATCGTAGCGGCTTTCGGGCCGCTTACCAAGTGGCTCGTCATGGCCGCCAATCCTAGAGACTGAATAGCAGTCCATCTGCTGGTGTTCAGGAAGCCTGCACTCCGGGCCTACCTTGCAGAAACAAAGATTCAAGCGGATGGTGAGGTCCCGGAGTGAAGCGATGGCAAGCGGACCCAGTCGTTGAAGAGGGCCCAGTCCCCCTGGCGCCGTGTATACGACCTCGAGCGGCATTTCCGAATAGAAGAGCCGGGTGCACTCCTTGTTCAACACTCGACATACAGAAAATAGCTGACGCGGGAAGCCGCTGTAGCAGGTCTCCCTATGATGCCTGTAGATTTGACAGGAATAGTAGTAGGGCCCAGCACAGCGACTCTCGGGTTCATAGTATATGTCGACAGTACCGCAGTGGATACAGCCATGGGAGGATCTTGCATGATCCTCGGCGTGCTGTTTGGAAGGATCTTGGACCGCGTCTTTGGCGCGTGTGCAGTCCGAGTACTGGAACCGCCCGGCGACCATGTCTCCTGGGTTCAACATCATGCCCTTCCTAGCTGATCCCTCCAGAGGCAAAAGACCAGCGTGACGATATATAAGCGTTCGCACGGAGGCAGGCAAGTCGAGTAGCGTCGTCCGCGGTCGTAATCGTGTTGTTGACTTTGGTGCGGGAAGAGTGCTGAAATAGCGGTGAAGTGTTTGCTGGCCCATATCAGGGCAGTTAGGTGAAGGCTTAGGAGAAGATGAGTCTGGAAACGGCAGGAGTTATTTGTAAGGTAGACTGTGCACAACGGTGCCTGTATTTCTAGCATAAAAACCGTGTGGGAAGAAAGAGAAGAAGGTTCGCTGTCGCTCATTGAAGGCGCAGGCAGGGAGGTCGGGCTTGCGCTGGGGAAACGGCGAATGCGAATGGGCGATCTTGAGGTACCGTTTCTCCACCTGATATCTGGCTAACTCGGCTATCGTTTATGTTACAGTCAGCTGCCCTGATAATGGAACCAATCGAGACAGGACGTTTTGTTCCATTATATGGGGCAGTCCCCCAAGATGGGCAAGCCAGAACCACACAAGCAATACAATCACACATTTGCAACCCCATCAATTCCACCGATTCCAAGAGTGCCAGCGCTTCTAACAAAAACCTCCAGTCAGCCGCTACCTGTATTCAAAGGTGTAGGTAGGGTAAAGGGGAATTGCACAAAAATTGCCACATAAGGCGGTGAAGAAACGGAAGGTATGAGTATGCATAAACGGTTAACCGCCTTCTTGGCGATACGGAGGCGAATTAATGTTAAAAATAAAAATGAGTGGCGAAGAAATGCAAGATTTCCAGAAAATAAACAGTGGGCGCTAATGGCGCAAGCAAGGGTAGAGTGTGTTGATTTGAAGTTTGTTTAATCGCACACCTTTAGGTGGCCGAAACCGGCAGAGAATTTGCAGAGAAACTATATTACACTGGCAAATGACGATTAGATTGCTGGCGGTCCGAGCACTCGTTCAAAGTTGGGACAAGCCTAGCTTTTGGAAGGCGTGTCTGAGCGCCGTGGAGGGCAACGCGATTGGCTAGGGCGAATGTGCGACTTGGGATGGCTCACAGTGTGGGACTGGTGCCGCAGACAGAGATTCGCACCTTCCGTGCCATTGGGTGGTAAGACCAGTTCCAGGCAGGACTCGGGCTCGAGCTCGAGGTTCTTCTTTATTAAGGTTAAGGTAGCTCGGCTTTGGTGTCTCGTATCAGCTCATGCCGTGAGATGTTCGATCTGTAGCGTCTCCTTGAAACGGCTCATACGGAACCCAACGATTGACTTCTAAAGTCACTTGTCGTTGCTCACTCGATCTTGTATATTTTCCCCTGCTAGCATCTAAGACACTTCGGATTACCTGTGGACCCTGAAAAGGCCCACAATTAGCACGAAATACAGGGATTCGCATCCTCAAGCGGCACTGTCCGATCCCAGACAACGTCAACCACAACGTCTTCAAAATCTCCAACCAACAAACGTGAAGTTCATTCAATCACTTAACATCACCATGGCCAGCCGTCGCAGCAAAAATCCTAGCCGCAGGCGCTCGCGCAGCGGGTGCATCACCTGCAAGTAATACATTCCTCAAGATTCACGAAGAATTCAAACTCACAACTCACACCCTCTAGAATCCGGCGCGTCAAATGCGACGAGACTCGCCCAGTCTGCGAGCGCTGCGTCCAGGCTGGGCGCACGTGCGACGGGTACGCATCGGCGACGACATCACACCAGTCGCGGCGGGCACTGGCCTGTGCAGTGCGGCAGCTGCAGGTGGCAGGCCCGGCGTCACGCGTGCTGGGCGACCCGATGCCAGCCGACGACGTGGCCTGCTTCGACTTCTTCCGCCACTGCACGAGCTCCATGACAGCCAGCGTGCTACCGGCCCCGTTCTGGGAGCGCCAGGTGCTTCAGATGGCGCACGCCGAGAAGGCCGTCTGGAACGTAGTCGTTACATTGGGGGCGTTGCACCGCCGCTGGGAGCACAGCAACAGCAACAGCAACAGCCGCATAGCAACAGCCCTTCCTACATCCCACCAAAACCAACCCCCCGACGCCATCCTCCGTTTCACCCACCAGGCCACAACCCACTACTACGGCGCCATCTCCCTCGCCAAAGCGATCCACGACCCCGTAACCCTCGCCGTCCTCAGCGCCGCACTCGCCGCAGCAGCCCATCTCGCCGGGCGCTGGGCCGAATGCCAAGTCCACCTCCACGCCGGCCTCCGCCTGCTCCAAAGCCACCGCCACCACCCCACCGCCCTAGGCGGCCTCGCCCAGAGCCTCGAGCGTCTCGAGCTCCAAGCCATGTTCTTCCAAGACGCCCGCGCCCCATACGTCCCCTTCGACCTCTCGCCGTCCTCCGCGTGGCTCGGCCATATCGCCGAGCCGGCCTCCCTCCACGACGCGGCGACCGTCGTGTTCCGCCTCATGCGGCAGTTCCTGCTGATCTCCAACGCCGCCGCGCGCGGCATGCTCACGCTCGAGGGTCTAGACGCCGCGGTTGCGCAGCTGCGTCAGGACGCGCAGAGATGGGAGGTAGCCCTGGAGGCGCTGCTACCGGAGGGGGATCCCTCTCACCTGACGGTACTAGTACTGCGTCTGTACCACGTCATGCTCCAGCAGCTTCTCGCTAAGGGGGTGATCGGGCCGGAGACGCGGTACGATAGGTGCGTAGGGCTGTTTGTCGAAGGGGTGGAGCTCGCGGAGCAGATCCTTGCGAGATCGACGCCGTCGGCGATGCGGTTTTTTATGTCGTTGGAGCTGGGGGTGGTGGTGCCGTTGTTCCTGACCGTGTTGAGGTGCAGGCATCCGGTGGTGAGGAGGAGGGCGTTGAATATGCTAGGGAGGATGAATAGGCAGGAGGGGATATGGAATTGTGAGGCGGCGGGGCGCGTGGCAGAGCAGTGTATTATGCTGGAGGAGGAGGGGTTGGGGATTCAGTTGCCGTTGAGGAATGGCGATGGGGATGCGGAGCTGAGAGGGCTGATGGCGGGTATAGGGGAGGGTCCAGGGATTGGGGATGGTGAGGGGTTTGTGCCGGTGTGGCCGGGCGGGTGGCCGAGTGTGCCGGAGGAGAAGCGGGTGTTGCAGACCTCGGTTGTGGTTGATGTTGATGCGCGTGTCATCGAGATGACGATGCATCTCACCGGTGGGCATGGCCTGGGCACTCCGACGAGGTCTGTCAGCATAGATATTTAGGAATATACCCGCGCGCATTGCAGTCCTATCCCTGAGACTCTATCCATCTGCTAGTATCCTGTTTTTAGTCTTGTGGTATTCTATCCACCTAACCCTCGATCCCTGATTCTACCGTATCCTACCATAAAAGAAAAGCACCCACGACCACCTTAACCCCGTCTCACCCATCATCACACCCTCCGCACCCTCCTTTTGCACGTGTGCCCTTCCCGCCGTCACCACCCGGCTTCGGCTGCACAACCACAAACCCCTCCACCACCGCCGTCCCCTCCTTCAACGCCTTGATCTGATTTTCCTCACAAGTCCTCAGAGGAAACCACACCAGACAAACCCCTTCCGGTCGCGTCTTCGGCACCTCATTCTTCACCCCCGCCACACTCTCCAGCCCCACACTCACATACCCCCCCTCCCCCACCGTGACCGCCTCCCTCCCCGTCGCAACATCCTTCCCGAACATCACCCTCTCAAAAATCCGCAGCACTGTCTCCGGCTTGTACGCTGCAACGGTATGACCCCCCTGAAACACTCGTGTAAACGACACCCCCCCAGACTGCCTGACCAGCCCCAGCACCCCTCTCCCTTCCCCTTCATCCGTCCCCGCCCCATCCACTTCCAGCTTCGCGTACCCCGCGCCGTTAAACCCTTTATGTCCCAGCTCCAGCGAGACATTCTCCCCCCCTCGCCAGTTGCATCTATAATCGCGGTCACCGTAGACAAATGCAATGGGATGGTCCCTTGCGGCAAGGAAGGCCAGGTCGGACAGGGTGCGGCGCATGGGGTCGCCGGTGACGAAGAAGAAGAGCGCGGGGAGGAGGGGGGAGGCGGGGAGGAAGGTTGTGGGGACGCCGAGGGCGG
>Ga0247770_1002009_pt1 | contig 13071 bp, 9 predicted proteins | sample UWRJL136409B6_FD_179943 | JGI IMG/M metagenome (GOLD analysis project Ga0247770, IMG submission 179943) | Plant litter microbial communities from Arlington Agricultural Research Station in Wisconsin, United States - UWRJ-L136-409B-6 | ecosystem: Environmental > Terrestrial > Plant litter >... | reverse complement strand
GCTGCCTGTGGCGAGCTCCGCGGCGGGCGGTGTTTCTGGTCGCGGCGGTGGGGGTGCTGCTCTGCTGCCGGGGCGGGAAAGGAGGTTACACCGGAGAGAGGAGAGGAAGTAGAGGCATGTTGCTAGCAGGATGGAGGGGACGAGATAGCGCGCGACGCTCGAGGGGCGACGGGGCGGCGGGAGGGGATATCTCATGGTGTTGTCCCTTTTTTGGTGGGCGGGCGGGATACCTGGCCTGGCGAGAAAGATTTTGTGGTGAATTCGGTCGGAAGGTGGGAGATCTCCCGCTCCAGGAGCCCGGGTATTAAGCAGTTTGGTTGAGAGGCGTGGTTTCGGGTTGGTGGGATGGTGAAGTCGGCGGGTGGACTGAGGCGGGAATATTAGCCGGCGAGCAGCTGGGGTTCGAAACCGCAGTTTAGGGCTATTGTTGTCGCGAATTCCGGGTAGTCCTGGCTGGGATTGGGCGAGTGGGATGGGGCCGACGATGCGTCTGATTCTTTCATGGAGGACATTTGAATGAACGTGTCGAGGCTAGCCTGCTTTGTGCGATGTCGTAGCCCGAAGTGGCAATGGAGGCAGGCACAAGGATGCACACAGCGGCAGGATCAACTTGGGATAAGGGGAGGGGCTCCGTCATGAGCTTAAGGTTCGCAACGGCTGCTAGAATTATATGGGCAGCCGGTGGCGCTTCCCCTGGGAAGGTACCTGGTTGGCTTTGCGGGCGCGGGAGCTTCAACCCAACATCCCCCGATACCAGTCTGTCCAGTTTGCGGTGAGACCGGTCCTCTGGACGGCCAGCCCACATTACCCAACGTGAAGGTATGTCACTCTAATCATGGTGCAAGAGTTTAGAGTGGGACAAGCCGCGGGCCAGAGTGGCGTCTGCGCCAACGACTGACGTTTCACTTCACTTCACTTCATCGGCCGAACCTCGTTATTTCATGAGGTACGGAACAGCGCACCTGTTCAAGTGGCGGCATAGAAACCAGGCAGTGGAGGACAAGCCTGGATAGCCTTAGAGGAAGGAGTCTGTTTTTCACACCTAGGTTTATAGCAACTGTTACCTAACTATGATGCATTGTCAGAAACGTGAGGCAGGTCCACGCGCAGATGCCGGTATCCGCATCTATCATACATAACTCTCTGCTGAAGAGTGCAGTGTATTGTACAATGAAGGAATATATACAGTATTATTACAGTGGATCGGCCTAGGGCATATTCATGGATTTACCCAGAGAGCTCGGAACTATCTCGTCGTCAGCATCAGTGTTCAATTCTTCCGACAAACAGTTGACGAGCTCCTGGAAGGATGGCTTAAATGGCCAATCAAAAAATCTCTCCATTATCTCGGCCCACTGGTGTTCATTGAGGCAGCGGGGGGTCAGCTCGCCGTATCCGGGAACTGGACTGCCATTCAGTTTCGTTTCGTGGAGACTCGGGCATTGGGCCAAGACGCCATCAACGATGCCCGGCCAGATGCCGGCAAAAGTTTTGCTGAGGGTGCCGCCCAGGACACTCGACACGTGGCGCAATATGAGGTCGAAATGCTCGCCGCCTCGTTGAAGGCTGTGTCGGCCTACGTCACGTAACAGCCAGTGTGGCACCTTCGGCTGTATGTCGAAAAGACTGCAAGGGTAGTTGGGGAAGAAGTCGGTCGGCTTGTGGACGAGCGGCTCGTAAGGCCTTCGATCCCAATGCATGGTCTTTTTGCGGAAAAGATGCAAATTATCTCGCTGTAGTATCGTGTCTGCTCGCAGCGGCGCATTGAGGCCACCCATTTTCTTGTTCCATTCCGCTGCCATCCGTACGGCATCGTCGGTCCTCCCGGCATCGAAGAGCTCGGTGACCATCTCCAGTTCATCTAATAGCGCTGACTTCTGGTTGGCGCGATTGACGATCCAAGCCCGATATGCCCGCTTTCTTGTCAATTTGACATACTCTGGCGTACCCCGCTCTATCTCCCCCCTTGCATATGCCTCCTCCAGCCTCTGGGCCTCTTTGGCAACGTGAGGCGAAAACCTCGAGTTGGGGTCGGCTTGGTACCCCGTGAAATCGGTTGTCCCACTCTCATACACTTCTTGGATCTGCTTATACAGCACCGTCTCGCGTCCCGCTGGCATTACCAAGCCTTGCTCACGCATCCTCGCAACGGTGTCGACTGCGCTTTGAAACTCGAGATTGGAGTCCCGTTGGAACTTGTACCTGTCTGTCTGCTCGTCGGTGTACTCTGGGCCAACAACCTCCCTTATCCACTCGGTGTTCACTTCGGCGTCAATGGGACCTCGACGCCGAATCTGCGCGCTCCGCGGGAACAGTGTTCGCATGTCGGCCGGGCTCATCCACAGCAGCATGCGCACTTGCCCGTATTTTTGAAAGAGCCCCCCCGCGCGGATGGCGCTGACGAGCTGGAACGCCACCATGAGGGCCAGACTGTCGAAGGAGAGGAACTTTCTGCTGGGGAACATGGAAAGATTTGCCGTCACCAGCAGCGTGTCGTTACGTGTCGGCGGCTGAGAGTCGGGGCCGAAGGTTCGGGGCTGTTCGACCTGGTGCGGCAGGAACTCGGGCGTCAGGATCTTGTCGACGTTCTTCCAGACGATTCCGGATTCAGGCAGCAGGACGACGCCTGGTCGCTCCGTCAGGGGCTTCAGGAAGGACTCGTAGAGATCTGTGTCGGGCTCCATGAGAATGTGCGCGCGCGGCCGGAGGAGGTCGTGCAGCTTGGTGCTCCAGACGCCAGCGCCCGGATTCAAGTCGATCAGGTCGCATCCCTCATGGCGCATGAGCGACGGTTTGATGTAGTTGAGAATTTCGTCGATAAAGTCCTCGTTGGTGATATTGATCCGAGTGCGGTCGCCCTTGAAAAAACGGCCCTTTTCCTTTGCCTTTATCCTAGCCTGGGGGGTCGGTTTCTTGTGCCAGAGTTTGGTCTCAGCTAGCCGTTCCGCGGTGTCGCCATTTGTCTTGAGGGATGCGAGCGCATGGTTCGCGAATCTTGTCCGTTTTTGAGTGACGGGGCATCCCTTCCGTGGGAGTAATAGGGCGCGCGTTCGGCAGCGGAAGGGCAACATTGGAGGGCAAGTCGTGGGCGCGAGACCGTCAGTCGCGTTGGGTTGGACGAGCAGGCAATTCGCTGGCAGGACGCAGAGGTGCGCGCCACGTTCTTCAATATTTTCTGCCCATACATATGCGCTTGCTGCTCACCGCCTGTCTCACTCGGTTCCCGGCAGGCAACTTGTGCCAAGCAGGGGACCCGTCCTCGAATAAGCACCATCCTTGCTTCCGACGCGCCGCCACCACAGCATATCAAAGTTTTCAACACCCGCTGAAACCAATGAGTATACGTGCTCGCAATTCGGTCAGGCGGGTGACTGATGACAGCCGCGCTGATGCCACACCAGTTGGCAGAAGGCCGTGGGTCCGAGGCGAAGTACGGTCGTGTTGTGTGACGAGCACTTTGAGCCGTCCGAGGTGCAGAGCCTAAGAGCCTCCCCCAACAGACTGATATAAGCTCACCCAGTTCAAACCGATGGCCTTCCAGAAGGGGAACGCAAGAAGCGTTGGGTCAGTGTGGGGCGCCAGTTACGCCAATCTACCCACTAGACCTGCACAATCGCAATTGCATCTTTTTTGTCTTTTGGCATGTCTCGCCATCATCCATCGCATGAATTACTGTCTACTATGCATGATGCGACGGAGCTAAATTAGTTTACTGATTACTTCGCTTCCACCACGGCGACACTCAACGCCGGCAGGCTGAACTCAAAGGCTCCGCCCGGGCCAGCCTTCAGCTCCGTCTTCGTCTCCTTGACGACGTTCACCCTCGTGAAGGGGTCGTTGAACGCATAGGGATCCGCGGGGCCGGTCAGCAGCGTCAGCGTGGCCGAGGGGTGCTTCTTCTCGAAGCGCAGCGACACGGGCACGGGCGCCGTCGAGTTGTACACGGCAGCCTTCCAGATGGACGCACCGGTCTCGCTCTCGCCCGCAACATAGTACAGCAGTCCGATGCCGCCGCCCGTCACCGGGAGCGTGCTGCGGAGCGAGTCACGGCCGAGCAGCTTCCACACGTGCCAGCTGGTCGAGAATGTCGTCAGGGCCGTGTCGGCCGCGTGCTGCACGATGGTCATGCCCCACTGCCACCTGTTGAGGTTGCGAAGCCCGGGTGCGTAGCACGCTCCAATGACCTTGTCCGAGTTGCGCTCGGAGCCGATCAGGAGAATAGCCTCGCCGACACTGCCGCCCCACCAGGGATTCGCCATGAGGTTGCCGTCCCAGCCAATGCCGCCGTTGGGGTGAGTCGAAGCCGTCTCGCCTGAGACACATAGTGTTAGCTACGGGTTTCCGGGAAGCGCTTGTGCTTTCGGGGAAGTCTTACCAATGAGCGTCACGTTGTCCTTCGACAAGTTGTCGAACTTGTTGAAGGCCAGCACCATCTTGTCCGGGGTCAGATACGGGTGCCAGTCGCCGGCAAGACCCGCCGGGACGGTCATGTTGTCGAAGACGGACGGCGATGCAATGAGCTGGACCTTGGGGTACTTCTCCTGGAATGCCTTGACGAAGGCCGGCAGGCGGTAGTTCTTGTACGAGTCGTAGGCGGTCGGCCGCCCTGCCAGCCAGTCTTCGTTGCCGATCTCGACGTACTTGATCTTCCACGGCTTGGGGTGTCCAACGGAGGCGCGCACCGCTCCCCACTTTGTCGTCTTTGCGTCACCGGTCAGGAACTCCATCTCCTCAAGCGCGTGCTGGACGGCGTCGCCGATCGCGCTCTCCTTGAGATGGTCGCCGTCGAGCGACAGACCAGACCAGACACCGAGGATCGGCTCCAGGTTAAGATCGTCGGCCCACTCCATGTACTCAACGAGGCCCAGGCCAGTGGTGATCTGATACTCCCACACGCCGGCCATGCCGGGGCGGTCGGTGAGGGGACCGATGGTCTCGTTCCACTTCCACCAGGTCGAGAGCGTGTTGCCCATGAGCATGTTGCCGCCCGGGAAGCGGAGCCATTTCTGTCGAGACGTTAGCCTCAGCCCCAATAAACCCCTGAATCTCGAAGCCTACCGGGTTCAGCGCCTTGAACGCCTCCACGAGGTCAGGTCGCAGTCCATTGGGCCGGTTCTTATACGTCGGCGGGAACAGCGAGATCAAGTTGAAGTCAAGCGATCCGGCCTCAGTAGCCTATTCCAAACACCGTCAGTATTCCCTCTCCAACCAATGCCTTTCACAAGGGGCACTCACCGCCGCATCAAAGGTAATCGCAAATGTGTTGTTGCTATTCTTTGCGTCCGTCTTCGGCGAGAGCTCGAACTTGTGCTCCGTCCACTTGTCCGCCACGCTCTTTGACTTCACCTCCACGCTGCTGAAGACCTCCTTCTCGCCCAGAGCCGACTGCAACGACGCCGTGAACGAGCCGTTGTACGAGCCCTTGACGTAGAATGAGCCCTTGTACTTCTGCTTGCGCACGTCGATGCCCCAGAAACCGGAGTTGGCGAGGCCAATCTTGCCAGTGGTGCCAGCGACGTTGACGGAGGCGGGGAGGGCGGCTGAGAGCGGGGTGGGAAGCTTCTTGAGGGAGAGCTGCGAGTTGATGGCCGACCAGCCTGAGAGGTTGGAGGGGAACTTCTCGCTTCCTTGGAAGGCGCGGTTGAGGATCAGCTCGGCGTATATGCCGCCGTCGCCGGAGTTGTTGATGTCCTATTTGGGGGTTGTCAGCGCCAGGGGCTTGGTGGCTGAGGCAAAAGGACTGGCATACCTCGTGCATGATGCCGTAGAACATCTGGCTGGTGGCATTACCGCCTTTAGCTTGCACCTGGAGGTCGACAGCAAGACACGGGGCAACGCTGAAGGCCAGGGCGGCCACAGCCGCTGACTTGAAGGAGACCATGATGGCGTCCGGGAGTCAAGCTTGATGCGAGACAGAACGAAGGGATGAGCAACAAAGGAACATCAAAACCCGTCTATCACGGTGCCAGCCATGCCATCAAATATACCTACGCAGGAGGGAGCAATATGTGGTGCCAAGGGCCCGGGTCGCACAGCTCCCCTGTCCTCCTCCGCCAGGTAATTACACGTATATTATCCGCGCAACCCGTCAAGACCCAGCTAGCGGTCCGCGGCATGGTATTCCCGCCCATCCAACCGCTGGCGCTTGTGTGGATCGCGATCGTATTTGGCAACTAGGTGAGGGGAGGGAAACCACAGGAAGGAAAACTACTTCCCAAGATCCCGGGTCCACCCATATTAACCACGGGGGGAGGTTAGCGGGACCTGCATGCTCGGCTGTTGGTCGCGGCCCAGATCACCGGCGGGGTGCGCTCGCGAGGGTCAGAAGAGACGCGTTTTTAGAAGGGGTAGAAGCGCTCCAATGCGGTTGGGGAACAGCAATGCGGCTATTTGCTGGATGGTAGGGTGCAAGTCTTGGGGGAGGGCTGCCCAGGTGGTATTCAAGCGCCGGCTAAATGTCCCGAGCGATGTTACTACCTAGTACGAAGAAGTGTCCACTAGCATCGTGTTCCGTTTGGACGCAATGCATGTGATAGTATACGATCAGCTCTGCAGCCGACGGGATGGTAACATGGAAGTGGTGGGCGGCGCGGAGAAACGTGGAAGATGAAACATTATGGGCGCTGCCGGGATGAATGCTACCGTGCTGTTCGATTGTTTCTTTTCTGGAAGGACATCGCGAGAGAGAGGTGAAGGGAAAGGTGAGTGGCCCGATGAGTCTTGCGGTTTCGGTGTGCCCACAAGAGGCGATGACGACTACGAACATGCAGGTACCGCATCAACCTGAAGACCGACGCCTCCTTGAATCTAGGCTTTTTCGCAACAGTAGCTGTAGTCGCTGGGTCTTCTTCCTATCTACCTTCCTCATTCGGCGTGAAGGAATGGAACTAACGGAACAAACGGTGGGGATGTTGGAAATCGCGGGGAAGCATACCAGGTATTGCAGGATCTAGCATGTTTGCTAGTGTTCCATACTACCAGTTGCGGAGTTGAAGCTTAGAGCTGGAGACTTGAACAAACCCGAACCCAAAGTTGGGAGCTTTGTTTATCCTCCTCTCCTCTGCCACTTGTGTTTGTCTGCTTTACCTGCTCGCATTTTGTTCTTCCTGGAATTATTTCAGAATAATAGAGTAGACTGGCTGAAGGAAAATCACAGTCTGTCTAACTGCAAAGCGCGTGGGACTGGGTGCAATTTGGAATGTCTCTTGAAGTATTTGGCCAACAAACAACACCGACAGCTGAGGAGCTGCAAAGCTGCAACTACTATTCAGTTATCATCAAGGCTGCTTTTCCCGCGCAACCTGAATGAGGCACAAACGTGCATCAGAAGTGGAAGCATTTAGCGGGCACGCATTGCAGCCCAAGAGTTCTATATATGCCCAGCCGGTTCCTAATTTCGTCGAGGCCACACGAAATCACTGAGCAGAATTCCAGTTGAGCGCTTTTCGTGCTGATGCGAGGGAAGGGCATGCGCCCCAATAGGCAGATATCAATCGGAGATTTTGCCATGCGGCCTTTTCTGGGCAATGCAGCGGTCGTCGCGTTGGTAGCGAACATGAGAAACTTAGACGGGACATATGCAGGTACCAAAGTGGGTAGGTATTTGAAGCATACACGAACAAAATTGTGATATGGATCAGGAGTATGTTTTTCTTGATGCAGTGTGCCGTAAAAGCCGTCCACGAGAAATTCTAACACATCCACTTCACCATATTGGGCATCAAATCGTTATGCATTTTCCAATCTTGGGCCATATCTCATTCCAATTCGCCCTGCTTTACCTAGCTTTCGATATTTTATTAATCAGCCATACAGCCTTACAAAATACCATCCTAACACCTCTTACCTCTATGATCGTCACGGTCAATCTCAACATAGTCCGCCACCAACTTCGCAATCCCTGCCCTGCGCCGTGTAAGCTTTAGACCGGCAACAACTCCAATGAGCTCAAAATGAGGATATCAAGTAACTCACGTCACCTCTAATAGCTGTCTCTGCGACCTCAACCTATCATCACCGTCAGTCAACTCCCATCAACGCATTCAAGCCCTCATCTCTCAAGAAAACACTGGCCGAAACAATAGGAACCTACTCAGAACAGAGCGCCCTCAAAAGCAGCACATCCTCCTTGAACATCTCATACTTCCTTTTCAACTCTTTCTCCACCAACGGCAGCCTTAAATTCACCGCCCACCAACTCCAAAACCCCCTTAACGTATTTGGCACATCCATGTATGCACCATGGCTCACAGGCAATGTCATGCCTACCCCAGTCGGAGGCAGCGCCATAACCCTCATCAGATCCGCCTCTCGCTGCTCACACATCCTCAGCGCCTCGACCACCGACTGCGGAACAGCGTACCCATTCCCAACCCCTTCCAGCTCCCTTCCATACCTCCCCCCTTCTCCATCCTCTCCACATTCCTCTTCCCCTTGCCCCCCTCCTCCCTCCTCCACTGGACTCCCCCTCTCGCACGGCGGCGTCTGCGGATGCTCACTCCGCTGCGGAAAAGAGGAGATAATCTCTCTGCACTCGCCCACAACGCGCTTCAGGACGTCGATCTCGCGCCTGTGGATGCTGAGGATGTCGCGGGCGAAATCGGTGCGCCGGCGCCAGTCGCGCGAGAGGGTGATGAGCGTGAAGACGCAGGAGATGATGGCGAGGAGGGAGGTGGTGAAGCCTAGGAGGGTGGCGGGGTCGTATTTCATGGACATTTGTCGTGTGTTTGTGGTGTGGAGGCGGTTTGTTTTTGGGAGAGGGAGGGAGGTCGAAGGGGGAGGGTTAAGGTGGGTTTGGGCGGTATCGTCGGTTGTTTGCTCACGAGATCAACACCCCGGGGAAAAGAGCGTTGAGAGTTGAGACAGCCCCACCGTCGTGTTCGTCGGGTGAGGTCTAGACTCCGGCAACTGCCGCTGACGATCGGGCCGATCCGAATTTCAACCCACGCACGCGCGGTGTTGAGACCCGCCAGCAGCTGAGACACCAGACAGCCAAGCAACGAGACACAGACAAGACCGAGAAACAGCCAAGAAATTTTGAAGAAAACGGTAAACTATGGAGTATCTTTATGCTAATCAAAAACAAAAGAAACATCACCCTATCCTCCAACCCAAGCCAAAGTCACACCGCAAACCCCAACCCCACACCCAAGTCTAAGTCCAACCTCCCAAACGGCCTCTCCCACGGACTTAGCGGGGTCCCCGGCCCCAATGGACTCAGTGGACTCACTAACACCGGGCTCTGCACGCTCTTCTTCATAGGCGACCTCGCTACCTCCTCAGAACCCAAATCCCTTCCGACGGTGATAATCTCACTTCTCGAATCCCTCTTTCCAAACTTCCCACCGCTGCCAGGGCTCTTTGCACCGCCATTGGCAGGTGAACTTCTCACGGGTATCAACGACGGTTTCTTCTTCCTCTGCCCTGGAACAGGAACTTTGATGACGGGCGGGAGGATAAACTGCCCTCCTCCGCCGGAAAAGTACATTGTTTCTTCTAGGGCTGCGACGATAGGGGTGGCTTTGGATGTTTGGGGGGTGCGAGGTGATGCAGGCCCGATGGGGGTGATAGGGGAGAAGGGGACCTCGTTTTTGTTATTGCTAGCGCTGGCCGTCATGCGCGCCTGCAGCTTGCGGAAGACACGCTCGAGGCGGTAGCGGGCACCAAATACGGGACTGAGGAGGGCTGTTGCGGCAGCGCCGCCGGCCGCGTGTTTTGCGAGGATAGTGGCAGGGTCGGTGGTGCCGAGGAGGGACGTCCAGCGACGCCAGAGGCGGGCGCGGTTGTGTGACATGGCGAGAAGGACTTCGTGCTGGGGTAGGAAGTAGCGAAAGAAGCGAGGGCTGAGCATGTGGAAGAGGAGATTGTCGACTGCGTACTGGAGGAAGGGGTAGCTCGACATGACGAGGTTGCGCTGGTCGAAGACGGCCTGCTGTTGGAAGCGGGTTTCATGAGGGCTGGTAAGTGGAGTGGTGCTGCCGCCGCGATAATGGCCGATGTGCTCGAAGTCGCGCATGTTAAGGAAGACGAGGCACGCGCGAAGCAAGGTGTAGTGTGAGATGTCGATGAAGTCATCGGTCCCTAGAGAGGGCGAGACGGCGGGACAGTCTTCGGCCAAGCAGGGAAAGCCGCGCCCGGCAAGGAAGAATGTGCGTACGGAACTGTGGATGGGCTGCACGCGTTGCAGGCCAAGGGGCTCGTTGACCACGGTCTGCCGGTTGTCAGACTTGAGCTCGAGCAAGCCAATGGATCGCGCGCGCAGCCAGCGGTGGAACTGGTATGGTGTATCCGAGGTGATCTCCGAGTTGCGCAGCTGACGGAGGTCACGCATGGATAAAGGCAGGCCTACACGTAGAGCCATAAAGGGGCCGAACTGCTCGTATGAGGTGAATGGGGACGGCTCGGTGAGGCGAATGGCGATGAAGAGGTCGTTGAGCCGCATCGGCTCAGCCGCAAGAATGACCCATTGAAACAGCATCATAGACTCTGCTTTCTCCTTTTCGTTGAGCGTCGCCAACATCCACTCGTACAAGCCGTGGAGATCACCAGGGACTTCCTCGAGTGTGTACTCGATAAGATCCTCTGACGCACCCTCGGTGATAGCCGCATTCAAGATATTGACCACAATCTCAGCCCATAGAAACACACCCGATGCTTTGTGCCCGATCCTCATGACAGTGCGGTTCCGTTCCTCCCACTCAGCTACCAAGTTGAGGTTGATGTAGCGAAGGATATCATCGGCGTTCCTCAGATGCATTACAATATTGATCGCGTCCATGTCCTCGAGGGACGGGTAGTAGGCGCTCGCAACGCATATGCTGAAATCCGAGTTTCGTGCAAGCTGTGACAAACGAAATACCAGCTCTTCAACATATGCCGGACTCGCATCATCGGCGATGTCAACGAAGATGAATGTTCTTCGCGTTGGTGTTTGTATTTTCTGGTCGATATAATCGTCCGCGAAGAACGACACGATGAGGGCGTCGTCCAGCATTTGCGGGTTATCACGAGGCTGGTTGTAGAGCCTCAACAGCGCCCTGCGGAGGTTCGGGTCCTGCAGGAAGAGCTGCGCCAGTAAACTGCGATAAACATTTGCCGGGTTGACCTCATGCTGCTGACGCGATGTGCCAGGAAAGAAGATGCTGTTGGTATCGTATCCCTCGGCCGTAGTCCAGATAAAGGAGCTACCGGCTGGACCCCACTGTCTCTCGAGCCTCCTCCGGAGCGATCTGAGTAGAATAGTCTTCCCGCAGCCTGACTCCCCTTTGATCCACAAGATTTTGTTCTTGTTGTGGTCGCTCCGGTGATGCCATGCCCGGAACTCTTGCAAGTCGTACAGCCACAAACATGTTCCCGGATATGATGTCGCCGGATGTGTCTCCGACAGAGAGTAATGGGGCCTAACGAGGGCAGCCAAACATTCTGTTTCCTTGGTGTTGAGCCTGTGTCTCTGATCCTCTTCGTTATTGGCAAGTCTGACCAAAGCGCTGGCCAGTGCACGATACCCCGGGTCATCGGCTGAGCCAAACTTGCACATATCGCTGTGAAGGGCACTAATGGTTTCTGCGCTCTCGCGGGGATCGCCAATGAAGCTTGCAAGGCGCCGAATCGTCTGCATTTGTCAGTTGCTTGGCCTGCAGAGTGACATAATGTTACTTACGGCCTCCGCCCGAAGCTCCAGAAACCGGTAGCTCGGGACGATTGACTCCTGGAACGTCTTCACCTTAAAGTTGTAGTCGTTCCAAATCCTAATGAACGCTTGCCTTCCCAACTCGGCCTCAAGGCTACTAGCGCCGCTCAGATGCTGTAGTACAAGGTCGTGCGAGTCGACGCGGAAAGTTACGGCGGCCATGCTTTGGATAGCATCTGCGAGGGTGGAGTGCTCTGTTGCGCGATGCGGGGAGCCCAAGAAGACAACACCAGAGGTCGACAAGAGGATCTCTTTAAGGGGACCATCGCGTTCTGCTTCCGACAGTCGCAAAGCCTGAGGAATGTTAGCAATATGACAACAGGAGGGTGAAGCTAAGCTTGCCTCCTTGACCAAGATGCCACCAGTAGAATGGACTACGAATATTATCGGCCGGGCCCCAGAACCGAGTGTTGACCGGACGGTAGCCAGGTCCAGCAGCAGCTCCCCGGCATGAGCAAATATGTCATTCTGCAGTCGAAGAGGTTTCTTGTCTACCACGAGCGTGTGGTATCCCCACGTGTACACCCTGGCAGTCGGGCATGTTTGCGGCAAAAGATCCACTGGCCAGAATACCTCGGGTCTGGTCCTCTTCTCCAAAGCCTCGGTGAACTCGGGAAGCTTAAGTCTCGACGATGACGACTTGAGAGAGTTCTTTCGCAGAAGGCTCCTCGACTTGTTCGCGGCGTGATACTCAGAGACGAGCAAGGGCTCAGAGTTAGACCGCCTTAGTGTTGACGTTGGTGGGTTTTTCCTAAGCTTCTTTCTCAGCGTCGAGAAATGTATGGTCGAGTTAGGGGTTGTTGGTATCTGTGGGAAGTCGGCGCTCTTCCATGTCCGTATGGGATGGCCGCCGATGCCGTGGACAAGAACAATGCTGCCGCGACGATGGTCAGAGTGACGCGCCCGACGTGGAGGTCGGACTGGGACGCGATCAGGATACTTACTCAACTACTGGGTCAGTCGGCTCGTCAGGCTCGTACAGCAGGCTGAGGCCGACCGACTTAATCGAGTCCTCCTTCGCCTTCATTTTGCTGCGACCGAAGCGACATGATCATCTGTGATACTGGGTCCTAGCTCTGCAGGACAAGAACACCGAAGACACGCGCACGGGATTAGATCTGGATGGACGTGGACTGTGCGCGAGCTGGTGGTGTGCGGATGGCTGTGCGGATGTCATGCGAAGGCGGGAGCAGGCAGACGAGCTCCCATCCATGGCCATCCGACGAGCCGGCATCATCCCAGGCCTTGGTTTTCGTCGATTTGCACCATTAGCCGTCCGCGGGGCGGTCGTGACAGGTTCGTCGCCAGCAAGGCCATCTGATTCCTGAAACAGCGTTGGTGTATGGCCGTACCAGCTTTTGCCTGTTCGTGATGGTGGTCTC
>Ga0247770_1002008_pt1 | contig 13072 bp, 7 predicted proteins | sample UWRJL136409B6_FD_179943 | JGI IMG/M metagenome (GOLD analysis project Ga0247770, IMG submission 179943) | Plant litter microbial communities from Arlington Agricultural Research Station in Wisconsin, United States - UWRJ-L136-409B-6 | ecosystem: Environmental > Terrestrial > Plant litter >... | reverse complement strand
GGCTCTGTGTGTAATATTACTGTAGCCGTTTATGTACATAGCGATGCGTTCTCTAGCGCGTGCCACCGTCAAAAAGGGGCCGCGCCGCGCGGTTCTTTGAACCGTGCTTCTTTCAATCAACAATCGATCCGACGATTTTCACCACGAAGACCTCCCATTGAAAGCCCAGTGAAATTCTGGCCCTTCGATCGAAGGAAGATGACCTGATACACGGTCGCGTTTCCTTTGTTGTTCCATGCTAGGCTCCGTTCCATGCTAGGCACCGTCACATACTAGGTTTTGTTCTATACTAGGTACGTATCTGTTTTTCTACGTCAGTTGCATTTGTGTCCCTCCGATCGGAGGACCAGGAGTCTGGGAGTCGGCCTAGAAGGCCGACTGCGACGTTCTGTGGGAGTGGTTCTCTTTGTGGTTTCTTCCCTGTTACGCCATCGCACCAGTTCATTAGTAAAGATTACCTGTCTTTTAAGGCCGTAACTTAGCATCTTTACAGTCAGTCTACTAGAACATTTAAGGGGCTTATTAATATCAGCTTTAGAGCACTTACCTTAAGGTATTACGAATCGGACTATACAATGAAGTTTTCAAAGGCGATGGAGCTGCTGCAACGTGGATTTTAAACTGCTAGGGGTACCTGGCAAGCGGTTGCCAAAAAAACAGAGCCACACAAATTGGCCTGTGCGGTTCCTGACTAACAGAGGCCCTAACAGTTCCACGAACAGATGTGTGGATTCTATGGTAGTGTGGATGGAGCAAGTGTTAGCAGGGAACGGTCAGATGACCAGCTGGCAGTACAAAAAGATACTTCATTTTTGCCCGCAGTTACTATAGTAGCCTGCGTACTGCACAGGTAATGTGGCTCTCTTTTTTTGTCAACCGCTTGCGTAGGTACCTTAGTCGTTACCGCCAGGATCTAGCCCTACGCAACACACCTCTCCAGCTCGCTGACAACCTGTCTCTCAAACGCACGCACCAGCGACGCCTCCCCTCCACCCCCTACTCCCCCGTCCGCCCCAGCATCAACATCATCAAATCCCATCCCTTCCCTTGGCGCTCTGTCAAAGTCATTCCACAGACACCGCCTCGTCGCCTCCCAGTATATCACCCCCATCTTGGGCAGTAACCTGTCACAATACTTCCCTTTTACCTGCTCGCGAAAGTCCTCGTCGGACTGGCACCGTTGCCGCACAAACGGCAGGGATTCCCACAGTCCAATTTCCAAGAGCACGAGGCCGAAGGAGTAGATGTCGTACTCGGGCTTGAAACAAGGCCGCGGTGAGGATGACGGCTCTGCTGGAAGTGATGCGGGGTGGCTGCTGAGGCGGATGAGTTCTTGTGTGAGCGTGTATCCACGCGTGGAGATGGACAGGCTCTGTGACAGTTCGGAGGGGTGGCTCGAGCGGGAGAGGTGCCAGCCCATGAGGAATAGATCGGGAGGGTTTGGGGGACGGTTGTTGAATGCGGTTTGGGGGTGATCTTTGTCTTTCGGGCGAGCAATGTCTTTGTTTTGTGCCCCTGGTTCGGGCTGCCGGAGGGTGTCTTTGAAGTAGACCAGGTTATCACTCCTGATCGACTTGTGTAGCCAGTTGACGGACTGCAAGCTGTAAATAGCCATTGACAGTGCTTTGGCCATGGCGAATCTATGGCCAAGTGGTAGAGGTGATTGCCGCTCGACGAGATCGAGCAGGGACTTTTCTTGGACGGTGGTGCCTGCTTTTCCGGGAATCTCGAACACGAGCCCAATCCGGGAATTCTTCGAATCCATCACGATGCCCTTTGACGGCAACGTTTGAAACTTGCGGTAAATTCCGTCATTGTTGAGCAGGCGCACTAGGTTGCCGCGGCGTGAGAAGTGGTCGAGGTTGATTGACTTGGCGTAGTGTGTCCATTCGACGAGAACTGGACGTTTGGCCAACGATGAGACAGCCCGCGACGGGCCAAACTCCAGCGAGCCGCTGTCAAAATCGTCGACGTCCAAAATGCAGGAAGATGGAGTCTTGTGAACTCCCGATGCGTGGTTTCCCGATAACTTTTGAATTTCTCCCAGGTTTTCTTGTGGGTTGTCCAGCTGGTCTTCTTCCTCTGTAATGGTCTGTAATTTCTTTGCTAACACTGCCATGGTGTGAACTTCGCGATCCCCTGGGAGGAGATCCGCGGCATCCCCAACGTCCAGTCCAGGCGTACGTATCATGTCGACCTGGACGCGACGACGAAGTTTCGCCTTTGCGTCGTCAGCGAGAAAGGTGCTGAGACACTCGTTGATGGTGATGATATCTTCCAAAAGGCTCTTGAACTCCTTTCTGTCCAAAAGAACCCATTTAGTGCTCGAGAGCAAACCAGATCCCCTCGTTGCAAGGCTTGATGTCGATGGGCTAGTGGGCTGAAAGGGGGATGTCGGCGGACTCAATAGAGGCCCGGGACTGGGTGGCTTTCTGCTGCGGAAGAGCCGCTTGATTGAGCGACGGCGGCGAGGTTGGAGTTCGGTATTGAGGTCGTTGTAAGCGGGCGCTATCTTCAACCGAGCTTTGCGGAAGCTCTGTTCCATATCTTGCAGGGCCTGGATGATCATCCCTGCCATGCGCTCGTTGTCGAACCGCAGCAGCTTTTGCAGCTGATGCTCGAACTCCCTGATGTCGCGAGACGCCTGCCACCCGTTGGGGTCTCTTTTGGTGGCGGCAATCATGTTTTGGACGCCGAGGATATCGCACCATTCTCGGAATTTGACGGCTTCCGCTTCAAGCTTGAAACCAAGCGTCCGGTAGGATTCAGGCGTGTTGTTTTTGAACTCTTGGAAGACTGACAAAGATCCCGTCGCAAATGAGAGGAATTGCAGAGTGCCGGCGGCGATTCCGATCGCCTCAGCCATGCTCGTCGCTGCTGAAAACCTTTCATGGAGGTCGACTTGACTTTATGTTCAGTGCCACCCGTACTTCCAGGGAGGTAGGTACGCTACAGGTAGGTCACGGTAGGTACCTAATTCGGAGAGTGGGCAGGGGGAGGGAGCTATGGATGGGTGAACGAAGCGAAACATGCGCGAAATTGTTCTCCGAAACCAAGTGTAGCACCAATTCTCTTGCGGTTAGCTATGTTTCTATCTTTGGGGTCGATGGCGTTTTGTTCCTCACTCGATGCCAATGATAAAGTGAAGCTGCACTGTTGCACAACGAAAACATGATGTCAGGGTTGGGTGGTGTCATGGTCGCTCTGTGGCCTGTGCCCGTGTACTGTGGGGGGCGCTGTGTGGAAAACAGGGTTTGTTGTCCTTGTGCGGGGGTGTTTGATTGGCTGGAATATATGTGGGGTGGAAAAACACATCACAGCTGGGCTTGATGAGACAAGGCAACTGCGCTTGTGGCGCCTCTCACCACACCGCCCGTGGTGCTTCGTGCCTGCATTGGTATTGGCTGTGTCGAAGAGACTGCCCAGTTCGCAAAAGATTGCTTTGCAATTTCCTGTCCCCCTCTCCCGAAAAGGCTCCTGTGTGAATTCTTCTCCACGCAACCAACCTGCTTAGTTCCCTCTGCATGGTCACATCAGTGTCCCAACCCAACGGCGTATCACTCTGCCGAAAGTTTGTTTTGGCAGAGACTAACGTTAGTAGTACCTTCCAGTGAGATTGACTGGAACTTGCACGACTCTTTTGAGACACCGATGTCTCGAGCAAGGCGGCACTCTGGTTCTAGGGGGGGCGGTTCCGGTGGGCTGCCCTCCCTCAAGCGATGGGCCGGCGAAGTTGGATTTCAAGACGAGTCCAAGTCCCTGACGAGGCAGCGGATGAACATGAGCCGACTTCGCAGGGAGCCTAAGAAACACTATGGCCACAATCAGAGGGAGCCGGACTTCCTGGATCTTATCACTCTTGTGTGCGAGATTTATCACAGCTACCATGGCAACCTCATCCCCATGCAGCAATTCAACAGAACATGGGAGCTCGAAGAGAACGCTGGCCACGCATGTATCGTCACCACCCGTTCCATCACGTCGCCGCATCAGTCGCCCTCCGACAGGGGTGAAAGTAAGGTATCTGAGGAGAAGGTGATTGTCAAGCGGACAAAAAAGCCCATCTTCGGAACCGAAAGCTCAGCTATCCACACGCTTTATCAACGAACTTCGGATCCGTTCACATCCCCCCCTGCGGGGCCACCCAAACATCGTCGACCTCAAGGGTATTGCATGGGACTTTGAAAACAGCGATGAGGGCGAACCGATACCTCTGCTGGTGGAGGAGTTTGCTCCGCACCGAGCGCTCGACACGTTCTGGGGAGTCAGAGATCTCGTCCGGATGCCTCTCCTTGTCAAGGCAGACCTTTGCAGAGATGTCGCCGAAGGTATCAACGCGTTGCACGCTTGTGGTATTGCACATGGGGATATCAAACCTGGGAACGTACTCATCTTCCCCAACTCTAAGCCCACTATGGGCGACAAGGGACGACGCTTTACCGCCAAGCTCACTGACTTTGGCCACTCTGTGTGCGAATTCACGAAAGACCCAACATTGCCCATCTGGACGCCGATGTGGTCGGCCCCAGAAGCCAATCCAGATGTTCCCGAGGGCGTGTGTGCACAAATCCAATCATTTGAGGATATCACGGCAACGGACGTGTATTCTTATGGTCTGGTTGCCGTTTCTATCATCCTTGGGACTGCGGTTGTGGGCGGGAAGTTCCCCGAGCTCGCAGATACCGCCGCGGTTTCCGTCATGAAACTGGACGACTCGATGCTGGACCACATCATGGAAGTCGTGATCCGAGAGGACAGGACGCACCCGGATTCAGATTTCGATCTTGGGTTTATCAGAGCCCTGTTACGGCGCTGCCTGAGGAAGCAACCGTCCGAACGGAGTATGTTGAGTTGCATAGAGATCCTCAAGGGGTACGTAGCTATACACCGCGTTGAATTCTTCGTCTTTGCATTTTAGGGCCAGGTGCCACCTCTGACAACTTGCGCAGATACGAGGACTCTTGCTTGCCGCAGAAGAGCGACCACTTTTTCTGGGAGGCTAGGTTTATACCCAGATGGATCGAAGCCCAGTCGGCCACACAACCGGTTTGTCTACCCTTCGGATCACATCGTCAGCTTCACCGCCGCTGACAGGCAGTCCACCACACAGCCCTTTGTTGGATACCGAACCATGCACAAATGCAGCCACCGAGTCAAAAGCAAAACTGTCGGGGAATTGCTGAAGATTGCGCTTATACGCTCCGATAAGCGGCGGGCAGCTTGCGCTTGGGAGCTTTGTATCTGCTATTTCAGCGGGTTTGGTGTGGAAAAGGACTGGATGGAATCCCGTCATTGGCTTACTGAGGCCTCGGTGATGGGTGTGACTACCGCCCAGGCTATCTACGTCCGGCTTCATGACGCCATGGGCTACGACCCCATGGATACTCTGGTGACCTTCAGGTCAAGGTTGGCTGACGGCGCCGAGATGCAACCCTATAGAAGAGAAGACGCCACTGGTTTGGTGTGTGAGTGGTTGGGTCATGCTGTTTCTGCTGGCTCTGTCGACATCATTCACGACCTGAGGCGGTTTCAGCAGGCGAATGATGGCCTCGACACCTTCGATCCCATGGCCATGCTACGGACGACGTCGGGAGCCTCTACTAGCAGCCCATACGATGCGCAAATATTACTGGCTGCGGTATCAGGAGATCTCCAGATGGTCAAATCCGCTGTTGGGTCAAAGCTCGAATGCATTGAAGAGGTTGACTCCTCTGGAAACAATGCTGTCATTCTAGCGGCGAAGTTTGGCAACCTTGCTATCTTACGTTTTCTCCTACAGCAGCCAGGGATACGAGTGGACCATCTCAACAAGGGCAATCAATCTGTACTCCACTTCCTGGCGATATTCGACGATGCGGATATCCAGACGCTGGTTCCACACCTTGCTTCAATGGGTGCTGACGGCGGTGAAGAAGGGCACCCCGTCGTCTACACACCGGATGCGCCCAACTTCTCACTTCCTGTTCGATGCTGCCCCTTATTGAACGCTGTTGTCCAACGCAGGATGGTCCTTTTTCGGGAGATTCTGAAGGTAACCCACCAATGGAAATCCGCGCTGCCGTGCGCGGTGTGCGCGGCAGGTTCTCGATTCCGAAAAATGATCGCAGTATCCGCGGTGCTACACAACTACGAGGCCATCGAGCTGATTCAGGGTCACCTAGAAGAGCACGGGAAAAGAGCCCGGGCGGATCTAGAAGGAATCAAAGTTTGGTACCAAAACGAGCTGATTCCACTCCGCAGGATTCCATTCCATGGAATTCTCATGCGCGGCCTCGATCTACCCGAACCGCTCCTCCGCGCCATCTACCATGGCAAAAGCCACCTCTTAGCCCAGCAAAGGACTCTAGATTGCATCCTCAGCCAGAGCAGCACCAGAAAGGCGACTCTGTACTCGATGATCAGCGAGAGCACCCTGCACGACACAGTTGACGCCCTGGACTATCTCTTGAAGGTAGATTCCGGGTTTGGGGCCAGGGAACTACTGAGGTATGCTCTCGAGAACTCAGACTTCTAGGAGAATCCACTTTTGGTGAGTGTACGAGATGGATTTCGATCTGTGTTTCAGTCACTTGCTGGCCTAAGAGCTGAGAACCTCCGCCCCCTTTTTACCAGCGATGCATGCTTTGGGAAGTGCTGCAAACGCCCCTGGGGACGTTTGAAAAGCCGGGCTGTCAATATTACACATTTATGTCTCTCAGTTGCTGTTACTGCTGTTCATTGCGACCAATACTTTATGTAAGCCACCTTGAATACTATTGCCGAAAGGCAATCTTTTGCTGACATCAGACTGCTCGCAGTGAGTACATCCTCAATAACTGCCCCGAGGACCTTGTTATCTCTCAGCCTTGTGTATACGACGAGCAGATCAGTGGCCAACCATCAGCCTTCATGGCTCAGGCCGTCTTGATGCTCGCTAACCGTTCGGCTGAGCTCATAACAAGGAGGTATCCAGCAACACTCGAGCAGTTAGTCCCCCAGATATCTCGCCACGAGCGTTTGGCCAGGTCAAAAAGCTATACCCCGACCACCAACAGCATCATCCTGTCAGATGACGCCATCGCTCCGGGGGAGCCTATGCGACTCTCTGACTTTATTTTCCTCGTCGGCTCCAGCAGCCACTGTCGTCTCTTACAGAACCTGAAAATATCCCTAGCCCGCGAATCACGCACCCACCAACCTTGCTTGCCAAAGGATGAACTTGCTCCAGCCGGCGGTGACGTGGAGCTTGGGTTATCTCCGGATGCCCAACCCGATCCGGAGAATTGGAACTGGAGAGAGACTCCATTGTCTACTTCGGAGCTGCACTGGCTCATGGTCGGGCAAATCGCAGACAGGAGTCGTAGCGATCGCCAGCTGCTATGGGAACTAGTCAAACGCCAGCGAGAGGTGGGCTACCACAGTGCTCGCACGGGAGCCAAATATATCAGGCTCGCGGTCCGGTATGCGAACAATTCCGCGATCGACGAGCTTTGCCAGATTTACACGCGGTGTCCGTCCACATGGGACCTTCAGCCCCCCACCATCCCTCCGCTCGATCTCGCGTTTGTCATGCAGTACAACACCGTTGAGATGTTCCCCATAAAGCGCCACCACAGACATCGGCCCAAGATATCCATCATGGGATTTGACCTGGGGTGGCTGCGGCTTCATCTTGGATACCTTGAGTTTGCAGATTTGGACAAAGTCGCTGTCAACAAAACCATCGCCACGTTACGGGCTCATGGTTATAGGGAGTCGGTTATCGTCAGAGTGGCGGCGTCTTGGAAAGGCCAATGCATCATGGTTACGCTGTGGGCGTTGGTTATCGTCCCGCTTGCCTGCCTGATTCGACTCCCTGTAGGTGAGGGTTCAAGCCTCGCGGCTACGGCCACGATATTCTTTGCTTGGTAAGTTGCACAGTTCTCACTCAGTAACTCGCAGGGCTTCAGGTCCCCCCTATGTCTCTCGAACGAACACCTGTGCTAACAGCTCTAACCAGCACAATCCCCGCGACACTGTGCACCTACCCGCTTTTCATGTGGCTCTTCGCCCGAGCCCTCAGTGTCTCCCCATTCGCATACTTCCACCTCCGTGCCTACACGATCGGTTACAGCTCGGTCGACTACGTTATACTTATTATATTCTCCTGTGCTCTATGTGTGTACTATGGCTGGATCCCGGTCTTGTTTCTCGTCCGCAGAGCTAAAGGTGAGACCTTTTATGATGTCGCCTCATTTTATGGTCCTTCGATCGTCATTTACTGGGTCCCGTTGTCTGCCATGATGATTAAAACCTTATTTGACTTTTACTGGCCGAAGTGGAAGAAGAGAAAGGCGGAGCGGATCAAACCCCAGCTCGCGAGAGGTACTGGATAGGAAAAAGATGACATGAGGGTTCAATGGATTACTTGCAGCTAATGTATTGGTCCATGACATCTGGCTAATTTGGCAGCACTTGGTAGGGGGTGGAAGAGGAGGAATCGGCCAGGAGCAACCACGGCATGCAAGCCGAATGGAATGGCTCACAACGTATTGTCTCTAGTGCGGTGGCTAGGTAGATAAACACGCTGAAATGCAACGAGATGACAATGTGTCTTTTCGAGGGTGTCTTTACCGATTTACCAGGTTTACAGTCACACCGTATAGAGTGTCGGTTACACATTACCAGCCTCTGGCCTGGCCCGCGCTATGATGCCTTATCCTACAAATGGGGTAATCCTACACTGGAAGAAGCAATTAGTGTTAATGGTGTCGCGTCGAAGGTTAGAAGAAACCTATAACGCGGTTTAGGAGATCTTAGAGAATCAACACGACCACGCGTGCTATGGATTAGCACAGTATGTATTAATCAGAATGATCTGTATAAGCGGAGAAAACAAGTGGTGAGCATGGGTAATATCTGCCGGGTAGCTACGAGCGTTTCGATTCTTTGATGCAATTAATCCACGAGGTAAAGTCTACGCCCTCTTATCACTGGTATCGAAGGTAAAGGGATTCAATATTACCCAAATAATAACCTTACGGGGAAGGAGGCATACACAAGACTGGTCTAAACACAGACAACCATAACAAAGAACTTAGATATTCTGGTTTACTGCCTCCTACATACAACTTTAAACAGCAACTTACCATCCTAGGTTCCAGATTAATTTGCGGAAAATCCCCTCATAAATGCCATGCAATAAGGCGGAGGCATAGTCTCACATGTTCCGATAGATCAATGCATCTCAACTAATACGCTAACCATTATAAATTCTCGCTCAACACTGATACTTAAGTCAGCTTTAATAACGGGAATGACAAAATGACAGTAAAAGGCTTTATTATCTTAGCTGTCAGTTCCGTCGTCCCCGCTTCCAAAGGCCGGAACCAACTTTAACTTACTTAATCTCCGCAATCAGAGGACAAGTGCCCCGCTCGTGCTCAACGCCTGGCTAAACCATCTGCTGAAAGACAATAGAGTCTAGTAGCAGTGCTAGTTAAAGCCCGTCATCATTTAGACGTTCTACCTTATTATAAGTTACTGTTACTATAATATATAAAGGTAAGTTTAAATATTAATATATAAATAAATAATGTAATATTATCATAAGGAATTAAAATCCCTTATAGTCACTATGGTTATAATGATGACTAAGTATATTGGCTATTTAAGAGGTACTTTATACCTTATTCTGTTACTCTGTTACCTCATCTCTGTAGATTACAGAGTATTACTTTATAATGTTTAGCTTGCTTTGCGGCAGAGTAACGTTACTAAGATAGAGCATTCCTTTACTAGCTTGCACAGTACTTTAGACAATGTGACACTGTCTTTAGCACGGTGTCTAGTGCGGGGAATCCTTCAGGCCGTGTCGGCCTAACTAGCAGCTTGCGGGCTTGTCACACTGTCACTCCTGTAAGTTCCATAAGCATGAACTGGGGCTGTCTTTTATATAAGTGTATAGTTATATTTACGACGGGTTATCATGTTACGCACGGGAGCAAAGCATATTTTACTTCTTATATACCTATTACGACCTGCACCCGATACAGGCCTTGTTAAGGACTGGCACGGGTTAAGACAGAACGTATGGCAGGACGCTAACAGGTAAGGGGCGTTCCGAAGACGGCTTGTTAAGCTAACACTCCTAGACGGGGGTTTAATGTCACTGTAGGTTATTATCACTATAATGTATAAAGGTAAGTCTAAATAGTAAGATATAAGTGAATAATTAAATACTAACGTAAGAAACCAGAGTCCCTTATAGTGGTTATAAGTATAACTATAACTTTCTATACTAACTAATTAAGAGGTACTTTATACCTTACTTAGTCCGTTATACTTAGTAGTGTATTACGCAGTTATAACTAAGCAGTTAACTAAACGGTGCTTAGTGTTATCAGTCCTTATAGACTATTAAGTACTTCCTTACTGGTTATAAGGGCTTTAGGTCTCTACACCCCTAACTTAGTGTATTTAGATAGTATACACTGTCCTTTTACACTATTCCTTTTATAAGGGATTTGTTAGGTTACCTTAGCTTAAGTGATAACTTATAGGGTCGTTATATAATTCCCCCTCTTTAACACTCTTTTTCCACAAAGAGTCGTTAGGTTGGTTTCCCTCCTTCCTTACCTTTATTATATCTTTTAACCGCGTTAAAAAGTGTAAGAAATAGAGAAAACAGGAAAAGGCTCCTTATAATCATCGTATTCGTCTTATTAAATCCTTTAACACCTTTAGTTTGTAGATATCTCCCTACACTTATTACTAAACTAAGTCCTTACTGTACTGAGTCGCTATATAATCTAACAGCTACAGTAAGTACCAGTTTACTAATATAATTTCTTTATATAATGCGTTTAATCACTTTAATAAGTTTATTAAAGGTTTAGTAAATAAGAAAAAGGAGTTAAACACCTTATATAGTTAAGTAATTATTAAACATTATAACTCTCTTATAAAGTTATAACGTATTAAAACTTAACAGTATGTTATTAAGGTGAAAGTGATGAAAGTGTTTTCTCGTAAGGTTAAGGTCTTAACCTTCCAGAAGTGGGTAAAGGTAATGGACCCAGTCTATGTTAAGCCGGCTTCTTAAGACTGGGACTCTTTCCTTACTAGTTTCTCCTCTAGGGGGTCGTTATAGCCTGTGACGTCTTTTTAACTTAATTTATAACTTCCTTTCTTTAATAAATAAAATAGCTCTTTAACGTAATAGCAGTATACTTACTTCCTTTAACGAGAGGTTATAGGTTTAAGTCTTATAAGAGTCTTCCGTTATAGGTTTAAAACTTAACCTAACTTCTCTACTTAGTCTAGTCCTAAACCTTTAACAGCTTCTCTTTTTTTATTTTTTTTATACTAACTTCCTTTCTTAATAACGCTTGTTCTTATAAACACACTTCTCTGTTACATACCGTTATATAACTGGTTTAAGAGACCTTAAGGTATATTAAATCGCTTTTTACCCTTTAACTCCTTCCTTAAACCTATAGTAAAACGTAAGTCCTTTAATTATAAGGGGTAAGTTATCTTGTAAGCTATTAGTCTGTAACTTCTTAATTCTTTATACTACTACATGTGCGATTTGTGTAAAGGTTACTAACTTTAAAAGCCTAGCCTCCTTATTAAGTTTAAGGTCTTTATAACCCTAGTTAAAAGTTTTAATAAATGTCCTTCCATACTTACTAAGGAGTTTCCTACTGTTTCTTAAGCTTTAAATCCCACGGTAATCTTACTCTTTAATATAGTAATTTAAATATTAAATCTTATCTTATTTCTAGTTCTTATTATTAACTTTAGTTAGTCTGGATTCTTTTAGTAAAACTCTGTAATTAAGTTTTAAGTATTTAAGATTTTTAACTAACTCTTATAAATTACTTTTAAGGCTGTAATCTAGCTACTTAATAAGATACTTAAACGTTTTCTTTCCCTTTTGTAAATTTATAACTTTTTTAACGTTATACTTATCTTCGTTAATGTTAACCTTAACTTTCTTTTTTAAAGGAACTCCCTTTAGGGCAGGTTTTAAAAGTAAAATGTGAAAGACTTTAGTTTACACCTTTATACTAACAGATAGGTTTAACTTATAATTAAAGGTAGTGACCTTTTTCTTAACTTAAAACAGTTTGTACCTTTTAAAGTTAAGTTTTTTATTAAGCTGTTTTAAATATAAGTTTTATAAAAAAAGGTAAACGTAATCCCCCTTTTAAAAAGTCAGTCCCTTAACTTGTTCACTATTATAATAAAGTCCTTTTTTAAATATTAGTTACTTAGTTTAACATTTATTAATAAATCTTTTTATTTATTTGCGCGTGAACTTAAGTTTAGCTTACAGGTGTTTATACAGCTCTTAGATCTGATTTATATAGACTGTAGCTTAGGGGGCGTTAGTTAGCAGGCCTTAACAGAGCTTAGGCTTTTTACTGTAATTAGTAAAGAACAGTAATATACTTATTAACTTAATTAACGTTATATTATAAGTTATCTACACTATTAGTAACAGCTTAAATTAATTATCTTATTTAAAGTTAATATAAGCGTAAAGATATGTTATAAATATCTAATTTACTTATTCTGTCTAATTATCTGTCTATAAGTGGAAGGCTGTTAAAAGCTTACTCTTCACACCTATTCTCTATATTAGTCTTTACTAGAACTTTAATAAAATTGCTGGCGTCGCTTCGTTCGTCATTCCGCGACGGCCCTTCGCTACGCTACGGGGCGCTCCATTCCTCACTTTCGCTCCTAGCAATTTTGGCGTGGGGTATTAAGCTTATTTAAATAAGTGCAGCGAACAAAGCGACAGAAACCTGTCCAGAGGCTAATACATCTATTTAAAGAGATAAAAGAATAATTAAAAATAAATCCTACTTTTTAAAGCTTTATTTTTTAAGATTTAAAGACTTTATTCTATACAGCTTACAGGCTTTCTTTTATAAAGTTTACAGGCTTTATTCTATAATGTTGACAGGCTTTATTCTACAGGGTTTACAGGCTTTATTTTACAATTTACAATTTATAGTTTTTTTTTCACTTTCACAAATGCAATTCGAACTGGGAACCTCTTTAATTAATATTACGCTATTTACCACTATACTATTTCTAT
>Ga0247770_1002007_pt1 | contig 13075 bp, 1 predicted proteins | sample UWRJL136409B6_FD_179943 | JGI IMG/M metagenome (GOLD analysis project Ga0247770, IMG submission 179943) | Plant litter microbial communities from Arlington Agricultural Research Station in Wisconsin, United States - UWRJ-L136-409B-6 | ecosystem: Environmental > Terrestrial > Plant litter >... | reverse complement strand
GTTGGCAGTGGAGTCTGGCGTTCTTGGCTGTGCAGATCCACGGATGCAGCCGCGGAGCGGCTGCGTGGATCCAGCCACACTGTTCTAACCACACTGGCCGGGTTAGGGTTGTAAAAACCCAACAAGACTTAAACCTTAATTAGTAAAGACTAGTTAAGGAACTTAACGAAGCCTTCCCTAAAGATATTAAAAGCTATATTAGTCTTATTAAGAAACTTTAAGCCTAACTTAACGCTGTTAAGCTAAAAAATAACAACCTTAAAGGCTTACAGAAGAAATAAGTGAAGCTCCCCCTGTTATCGTACTTTAAGGGAGACTTTACGCAGCTAAAGTCCTAAATAGCCTAGCTTTAGAGCTATATTACCTACTACAATAAGCAGTTCTTTAAAGAAAAAGAAAAGGTTAGGTTTGTAAGAGCCTTATTAGATAAAGTAACCGCTTACTAATATAAACCTTACGTGAAAATAATTAATAACCTCTTTATAAACAGGGTGCAGAAAGAGGCCCTTAAGATTTAAGCCCTTTTTAATAATTTCGACGTTTTCATTAATTAACTCCGAACTGAGTTTAGAGAACTAGACGCCTTTAAGTAGGTTAAATAGCACCTTATAACCCTAAGACAGACATCGTCAGTCCTTAAGTTCTCTACGCACTTTAAACTAGAAGTAGTAAAGACTAAGCTTAGCTAAAAGGCCCTAATAATACTGTTCTAAAGTAACTTAAAGGAGTATGTTATTAGAGACCTTTACTAAGAGGATTAGCTAAACTGTCTTTAAGAACTAATCGAGATAGTTATTAAAGCTGATAATTAGTATTATAACTATCATTATCGAAAGAACTTTTAGAAGGAACAGACCCCTTATTAGTTAAGTAAGTTTAAGAAAGGGAATTAGTTAATTACTATAAGTTATTACCTTAGACTAATAGATATTAGTATAGTGAATTAGTAAAATCGACCTAACTACGATAAGCTTTAATAATAATAACAGTAAAAGTAGCTTAAGGACTTATTATAAGTTTAGTACTTTAACTGTAATAAGAAAAAATATATAATATAACAATACCTGTCGTTAGAGTAAGTTAGTTAGAAACTTATCTTAAAAGGAGGAAAGTATATTAGGTTTAATTTAAGAGATATTTATATTAAGATAATAAGTAACGAAAAAGACTACACTTAGATAAATAAATGTAATTTAAGAGAAGAGGAAGAAAAGGAAAAACCTTAAGACGTAATATACTTAATCTTTAAGGGTGTCTTAGAAGAGTTAGCTATAAAGGTGTAGGTTGTTACAGACTGACTTTAAAGTAGAAATTTAAAACCGTTAGAAATATAAGTTATAAAAGACTGACTTTAAGAAGAGATATTCCAGTTAGTTATTATAAGTTTTAAAAACCTTACCCTGTAAGCTTAAAAACTAAAGAAGTCTAAGAAGGACCTTAACTTAGATCTTACTAAAACGGTAAAGGGAGTTAAAGAACTAGCCCTTTAGGCTACCTAAGCGGTAAAATAAACCTTAAAAGGTAAAAGAGAACAAATTAAGAGAATTAAATTAGAGAAATGGAAGTTCTTCTTAACAGTACCTCCTGAAACTCTTAAATATTTTAAATACGTTAAGTAGATTAACACCCTTACCTCCTTAAAGGAAAGATAGCTTAAATAGTTACCTTATACTAAAGCTAATATACCTTAGACCGGTACCTTAAAGGTTCCTTAAGAAGGTATAAAGTAAGTATATTAATAAAGGGTTTAAAAGCTAAAGGAGAAATATTAAGAGTTAGTAGACGAAATAAAGGACCTGTAAGTTAAGGGTTTTATTATAACGTTTAAAGATAAAGTAGTAGAAGTTAAGTTATAACTTTATAATAAAGTTCACTTTGCTAATTAACTTAAACACTGCCTTATTAAAGAAGACTATTTTATAAAAGAATAAGTTAAATTACTGTTACCTAAGTTTTAAGAAAAGGTTTAGGAGAGATAACAGACCTAAAAGTAAGTAAGAGAAGAGAAAAAATAAAACGCTATCCCTCCCGTTCCGTATTTTATAATTACAGTACTTACAGTTAACATTAACTACCTTAATTATAAAGATATATTATAGATTAACTATATATATAATAACTGCACTCTTAACCGGTATTATAGACTTAAAGCTTTTTATAACTACTTCCCTAACGTATAGAAATAAGACTATACGGTAGTAAGAGTAAAGCTAGAACTAACTTATTACTAAATCTCTTACTTCTTGATAAAAGAATTTAACAGTAAGCGAAAAGTTACTATAGTTAACTAAACCCTTACTACGTGCTAGTAAAGAGAAGTGCTTAATAACTGCCTAGTCGTAACGTACTTATTACACCTTAACAGAAAAGCCAGAGAATAGCAGAAGTGGAAAGATTACTAACAGATCTAAGAGTAAAAAGACATTACTGCAATCTAAGCTTATAAAGTATATTATCGACTTATTAAAGACTTCAAAAACATTATACCGTTTAAAGTCGACTGGACGTTAAGGCGTAAAAACTTAAGAAAAGTTAATCGTTAGGTTTACTAAAGCTACCTGTTTTTCTAAAAGGAACTGGGAAAAGGTTACAGGCCCTCTAAAAGGGCCAGAAACTAGTAGTTCGCTAATTAGTAAAAACCTTAAGAAGAAGAAGAGGTACTTAAAAGTTAAGCTGTATAAGACTTTAAAGACAGATAGTTACTATAACTTAAATAATAAAGAAGTATAAGCACTATTCTGTCAGTATCGATATAACAGATAAGAGAGGGAGGCTATTTAGAGTAAAAGTAATAATTAATAATAAGAGTGCTTCTAACTTAATGTACCCCTTATTAATTAACTAAAGGAAACTCCTTAACTAAGAGTATAAAGAAGCTATACCTATTCGGAATAAAGAAGGAGGCTTATACTAGTATAATAATAGTAAAGTTACTTACTACTTACTACTTTTAATTAAAGTAGATAAAGATAAATAATAAGTAGACTTTAACATTACACTAATCGTAAGTTATAATATAATCTTAAGTCTACCTTAACTAGAAAAGTATAACTTTATAATTAACTAGAAGAGTAACTACCTCGCTTTTAGTAAGTCCCTTAGCTGTAATTATTATTTAGAGAAAGCTAAGAAAGCACTAAACCGTTTTAAAGATACATAAAGTATTTAAAAACACGCTAAACCTTTAAAACTAAGTACAGTTTAGGTTAGGTTTATTAAGACGGTTAAAGGACTAGGAGGTTTACCACATTACCTAAATAACGATTCAGAAAGTAAAAAGAAGTAAAAAGCTAACCTACAGATAAGCGAAAAAGTTAACTTATCAAAAGTACCCGCTAAATATAGGAAGTTTACCCTATTTCGAAAAAAATACCGCAATTACTAGACTACAGACTGTAAGATTACGAAATTAAGCTAAAGCTAGGAGCGAAACTCCGCAGCTTTTAGCCTTACTATTTAAACCCCTAATAAGCTAAGGCCTTAAGGGAGTACGTTAACGAGAACCTAAAGAACAGGTTTATCGTAAAGTCCCAGTCCCTAATAAAGTACTTAGTACTGTTCGTCCTAAGAAAGGGAGACAGTAAATTACATATAGTTATTAATTACCAGACGTTAAACGAGGATATAATTAAGAATTATTACCTACTGCTACTTATTACGGAAATGTAAGAGCAGATTACTAAGGTAAACTAATTCTCTAGCTTTAATTTCCCTATAGGATTTAACTAAATTAAAGTGAAGGAAGAGGATAAATATAAAACAGCTTTTCAAACTTACAATAGGTATTACCAGTACTATATTATACCGATAAGATTAATAAATACCCTTACAACCTTCTAAAGCCTTATTAATAGTGTTCTTTACCCCTTTCTCGATAAGTTTATCTTTATGTATTTAAATAACATTCTAATTTATTCCGAAACTTTAGAAGAATACCGAAAACATATATAATAGGTTCTAACAGCTCTTGAAAAAGCGAAGCTAACTGTAAACCTAAAGAAAAGCCACTTCTACATTTAAGAACTAAATTATTTAGAGTTTAAAGTAACCTTTAGAAAACTCGAAATATAACTAGAGAAGACAGAGGCAATCAGAGATTAACTTACTCTAAAGAACTAGAAAAAGCTACAAACCTTTATCAGCTTTATAAACTTTTATTACTATTTTATCAAGTACTTTACGAAAATCGTAAAACTACTTTACGAACTTATAAGTAAGGGAAAACCGTTTAAGTAGACCGATAGACAGCAGAAGGCGTTTAAAAACCTTAAATACGCCTTTATTACAACGTTAATCCTAACCTTTTCCGATTTCTTAAAGCCTTTCCAAGTCGAAACAGACTCCTTAAAGTTCGCAATCGGCAGAGAACTTAACTAAATCTAAAATAATAGAAAACGCTATTTAGTTACCTTCTTATCGAAAGGAATCCACAGCTTAGCCCTATAATATCTAATTTACAATAAGGAACTAATAGCAATTATTTAATACTTTACTAAATAAGTACTATATCTAAACAGTACGGAAGAACTAGTTTAGGTCTTTTCAGACTATAATAACCTCCAGTACTTCCTGACGAAGGAGTTTAACTTACAGTAAGCACAGTAAGTAAAGTTAATAACCCCGTTCCACTTCCAGATTTACTATATTAAAGGAAAAGATAATAAGTAAGCTAATACTCTTAATCAAAGACAGGACTATAAGGATACTAATCCAGTCTTAATCCCTATCACTATATTTAATAAAGCAGAGAGCAGCACTTTAGAACATACACTATAAGTATTAGATAATTAGATATTAAAATAAACTGTTAACGTTTACATAAACTTATAAACAGAGTATAATATCTATTAGTAATAATAGGACTTCTAAGTAAGAAGGTTAGTAGAAGGAACTTACAAATATAAGTACCCGTTAGGAGACTTCTCAGGACACCTACAAGACTGCTGTAAAAAGTACTTAAAATATCTAAATTACAATAAAACTAATTATTAACTAGAATAGCTATTAGAAAATATAAATAATACGCCTAAACTAAGAGTAAAGCTCTAGTACTAAGAGAAACTGTACATTTACAAACTGGGTAAATAGAAAGAGTACGTTTAGTAAATCCACAAGTTATAACTTAAGGGATATATAAGCCAGGCTAAAACTCTTACATAAGCCCAGTAAACGTACACCTTCCCAGGAATAAAGAAACTAATCAAGGAAGTAATTAATAACTGTAACGTCTGTTACTAAAAGCAGAACTGATATTATAAGCTATATAGACTACTTAAACTACTCCCTATACTATAAGCACTATAAAGCTTTATCTTACTTAACTTTATTACTGGGATTTTAAAGTTTAAAGACCTTACTATAAGAGTTACTTATAATTAAATCCTCGTAATAATTGACAGATTAATAAAATAAGCTTACTTTCTGCTAACTTTAAAGGACATAACAGTAAAGTAACTCGCTTATATCTTTAAGAAAGAGGTAATATTATAATACCTTTAGCTAGATAATATCGTTACAGATTAAGATAAATTAATTATATTAAAATTCTAATAAGGACTAATGTAAAGAATAAGTGTAAAGAGTAAACTCTTAATAACATTCTACTTACAAACAGATAGCTAAACAAAGTAAGTTAACTAAATACTTATTACGTATCTTTAAGCTTACGTTAACTTCAAATAAGATAATTAGCTTAAGCTATTACTAACAATATAAATAACTTATAATATAACGTTAGTTAAGTCAATAGGTATATTACCGTTCTTCGCTAACTATAATAAGGAGCTTAAGTTCCATCAAAGCTTACCTACCAGCACCCCTTAAGCCGTAGTTCGCATAAACTAGATATAAAAGCTACATAATTATCTGTAAGTTAAACTTAAGTTTACACGCGAACAGATAAAGAAATTTATTAATAAATACCGAATTAAGTAACTAATACTTAAGAAAAAACTCTATTACGATAGTGAATAAGTTAAGGGACTAACTCTTTAAAAGAGGGATTATATCTACCTTTTTTCACGAAACCTACATTCGAAACAGCTTAATAAGAAGTTTAACTTTAAAAGGTATAGACTGTTCTAGATTAAGAAAAAGGTCGCTACCTCTAATTACAAACTAAACTTACCTATTAGTATAAAGGTGCAGACTAAGGTTTTTTATATCTTACTTCTGGAACCTACCTTAAAAGGAATTCCCCTGGAAAAGAAGATTAAGATCGATACTAATAAAGATAAATACAACGTTAAGAAAGTTATAAATTCACGAAAGGGAAAGAACACGTTTAAATATCTTATTAAGTAATTAGACTATAATCCTAAAAGTAACTTATAAGAGCTAATTAAAAACCTTAAGTGCTTAGACCTAATTACAGAGTTCTACCGAAAGAACCTAAACTAACTAAAACTACCTACGAAGAACGTAAAGTGAAGGTTAAACCAGTTAATATAGCCTTAAGGAGGTAAACTAACCAGTTTACTTTAGAAACAGAAAAATAAGATAAGATCTGACATTTAAACTACTAAACTGAAAAGTAAGACCACTGTAAGACCTAGAGCTTAAGAAACAGTAAGAAACTCTTTAGTAAGTACAGAAAGACATTTATTAGAACTTTTCTTAGTTAGGGTTAAAAGGACCTTAAACTTAATAAGGAAGCTAAGCCTTTAGAGCTTTTAGTAAAGCTCTATATAGGTAAGCACTGATAAGGAAAAGAAGTTAGTAAAAAGCCATTTTCGTTTATTAAAAAGAAAAGAGTAATAAACTAAATTAAGAAGAAGTCGCTAACTGTAATAACCCTTCAAAAGGAAAGCCCGTAAGAAAAAAGTCCCAGTCCCAGGAAACCAGCTTTACCCAGACTGAGTCTATTACCTTTACCCACTCCTAGAAAGACAAAACCTTAGCCTTGTAAGAAAACACCTTTATCGCCTTCGCTTTAATAACGCGCCGCTAGGTTTCGATACGCTGCAGCTTCGTAAGGGAATTACAGTGCTTAGTAACTGCTTAATCGTATAAAGTGTCTAACTCCTTTTTCTTATTTACTAAACCTTTAATAAACTTATCAGAGTGACCGAATACGTTATATAAAGAAGGTATATTAATAGATTAGTATTTACTGTAACTGTTAGATTACACTGCGACTTGACACAGTAAGGACTTAGTTTAATAATAAGTGTAAGAAGATATCTATAAATTAAAAGCGTTAAAGGATTTTATAAGATGGATACGACAGTTATAAGGAGCCTTTTCTTACTTTCTCTGTCTTTTACGCTTTTTAACGCGGTTAGAAGATATAATAAAGGTAGAGGGGAAAAGGAAACTAACTTAACGATTCTTTATAAAAAAAGAATATTGAAGAGGGAGAATCGTGTGATAACTTTACAGGCTGTCACTTAGGTTAAGGTGGCTTAACAAATCCCCTGTAGAAGGAACTGTGTGGGAAGACAGTCCACACTGTCTAAACGTATTAAGCTAGGGGTATAAAGACCTGAAGCCCCTATAACTAATAAAAAAGCGCTTAATGGTTTATAAGGACTAATAATATTAAGCACTATTCAGTTAACTGCTTAGCCATAACTATGTAGTGCACTACTAAGTATAACGGACTAAGTAAAGTACGAAATACCTTTAAGTTAGTTAGTATAGATAATTATAGTTATGCCTATAACTACCGTAAGGGACTTTAGTTCCTTACGCTAATATTTAATTATTCATTTATATCTTACTGTTTGGACTTACCTTTATATATTATAGTGATAACGACTTATAGTAACATTAAACCCCTATTTAAGAGTGTTAGCTTAACGAGCTGTCTTCGGAACGTCCCTTACCTATTAGCGTCCTGTTATATGTTCTGTCTTAACCTGCGCTAGTCCTCTCGAGGCTTGTGTTGGGTGCAGGTTGTAATAGTAACTAAGAACAGGAGAAACGCAACACCCTTATCAACTAAACGTTACATTATTAACGTTAAGTTTATTCTTACTTTCGGGATTATTATACCTGTAAAGTGTAGTCGCTATTACTACTTAAACCTACTAGACTGTAAGGTAGCTAGTAAGAGTAAGTTGTGTAGCTATTATGTAACGGTTAATAAAACTGCATACTTGTCTTATAATATTTACGGAAACGACTTATCTGTCCTACGTGGGGTTTTAGATAAGAAGAAACGCTTTAATATTAAAGAGTGTAAAACTACCCTCCTTCTTTATAATACGGCCTTTAAGTTTCTGCACCTTAAGGACTAACAGAAGGGATTAACGTAGTGGGCAGACGAACTTTTTAGCTATAAGTTTAACATTATAGCGGAGGAGGAGCGTAAGGCCTAAGAAGTAACTGCACTAATTCCCAAGTTTAACTGGGGAAGCCTCCTAGCGGAACTAGCACGCGGTTCTTTTTCTAAGGGGTTACTGCAGCTAGTAACTTCTTCTTAACTTAGTTTATCACTTTGCTTATTTTCTTTTTTTTTTATTAACTTTTTTAATAATACTTATTTTCGTGCAGAATATACTAGGAACTCTAAAAGAGGCTTAACCTCCTTATTAAGTCTAAGGTCCTTTTAACCTTAGTTAAAGGTTCTGATAAATATCCTCCTGTACTTATTAAGGAGTTTCTTACTGTTTCTTAAGCTTTAAATCCTATAGTAATCTTACTCTTCAGTATAGTAGTTTAGATATTAAGTCTTATCTTATTTCTAGTTCTTATCGTTAGTTTTAGTTAGTCTAGATTTTTTCGGTAGAACTCTGTAATTAGGTTTAGGCATTTAAGATTTTTAATTAGTTCTTATAAGTTACTTTTAGGGCTGTAATCTAATTACTTAACAAGATATTCGAACGTATTCTTTCCTTTTCTTAAATCTATAACTTCCTTAACGTTATACTTATCCTTATTAGTATCGATCTTAATTTTCTTTTCTAAGGGAACTTCCTTTAAAGCAGGTTCTAGAAGTAAGATATAAAAAACCTTAATTTATACCTTTATACTAACAGGTAAGTCTAATTTGTAATTAGAGGTAATAACCCTTTTCTTAATCTAGAACAGTCTGTACCTTTTAAAGTCAAGCTTTTTACTAAGCCGTTTCGAATACAAGTTTTATAAAAAAAGGTAGATATAATCCCCTTCTTAAAGAGTCAGTCTCTCGACTTATTTACTATTATAATAAAGTCCTTTTTTAAATATTAATTACTTAGTTCAGTATTTATTAATAAACTTCTTTATTTGTTCGTATATAAACTTAAGTTCAGTTTGTAAGTAATTATATAGTTCTTACATCTAGTTTATATAAACTGCAGCTTAAGAGGTATCGGTAGGCAGGCCTTAACGGAGCTTAAGCTCTTTACCGTAATTAATAAAGAATAGTAATATACTTATTAACTTAATTAACGTTATATTATAAACTATCTATATTATTAATAACAGCTTAAGCTAATTATCTTATTCGAAGTTAACGTAAGCTTAAAGATATATTATAAATATTTAATTAACTCGCTCCATTTAACTATCTATCTATAAGTAAAATACTGTTAAAAGCTTACTCTTTACACCTATTCTTTACATTAGTCCTTACTAAAACTTTAATATAATTAGCTTATCTTAATCTATAATAATATTATCTAACTAAAGATATTATAAGACTACCTCTTTCTTAAAGATATAAACGAGTTACTTTACTATTATATCCTTTAAAGTTAGCAGAAAGTAAGCCTATTTTATTAACCTATTAATTATTATAAGGATTTAGTTATAAGTAACTCCTATAATAAGGTCCTTAAACTCTAAAATCCTAATAATAAAGTTAAGTAAGATTAAACTTTATAACACTTATAGTACAGGAAGTAGTTTGAGAAGTTTATAAAGTTTATAATACCGATTCTACTTTTAATAACAGATATCGCAGTTATTAACCACTTCCTTAACTAGCCTTTTTATTCCTAAAAAGACATATATTTATTAAGCTTACACTAAAGTCTTAACCCAGCCTATATATCCTTTAAGTTAAGACTTATAAACTTATTAAATATATTCCTTCCTTTTATCTAAGTTATAAACGTACAGTTTCTCTTAATACCAGAGCCTTACTCCTAATTCAAGCATACTATTTACACCTTCTAACAGTTATTCTAACTAATAACCAGTTTTATTATAATTTAGATACTTTAAACACTCCTTACTATAATCTTACAAATACTTTAAAAAGTCCTTTAAAAGGCATTTATACTTGTAAGTTCCTTCTACTAACCTTCTTACTTAAAAGTCCTACTGTTACTAATAGATATTATACTCTATTTATAAGTTTATATAAATATTAATAGTTTATTTTAACATTTAGTTATCTAACACTTATAACGTATATTCTAATATACTGTTCTTTACTTCACTAAACATAATAACAGAGACTAGGACTGGATTAATATCTTTATAGTCTTATCTCTAATTAAAAGTATCAGCTTACCTATTATCTTTTCCTTTAACATAGTGAATTTAAAAGTAAAACAGGGCTATTAATTCAGCCCATTATACTTACCGTAAACTAAGTTCCTTCGTTAGGAAGTATTAAAAGTTATTATAATTTAAAAAGACCTAAACCAGTTCTTCTATACCGCTTAGGTACAATACCCACTTAGTAAAATATTAAATAATCACTATCAGTTCCTTATCGTAAATTAGATATTATAAAGCTAGACTGTAGATTCCTTTTAATAAGAAGGTAACTAGGTAATGTTTCTTACTGTCTTAGACTTAGTTAAGTTCTCTACCGATTACGAACTTTAAAAAGTCTATCTTAATCCGGAAAGGCTTTAAGAAATCGGGAAGGGCTAAAACTAACACTGTAATAAAAGCGTATTTAAAGTCCTCAAACGCCTTCCATTATCTATCAGTCTATTTAAACGGCTTTCCCTTACCTATAAGTTTGTAAAGTAACCTTACGATTTTCGCAAAGTACTTAATAAAACAGTAATAAAAGTTTATAAAGTTAATAAAAGCTTATAACTCTTTTTAATTCTTTAAAGTAAGCTAATCCCTAATTACCTTTATCTTCTCCAGTTATATCTTAAGCCTTCTAAAAGTTACTCTAAACCTTAAATAGTTCAGTTCCTAAATGTAAAAGTAACTCTTTTCTACGTTTATAGTTAGCTTCGCTTTTTCAAGAGCTATTAAAACCTATCACATATACTTTTAGTGTTCTTTTAAAATCTCAGAATAAATTAGAACGTTATCTAAATACATAAAGATAAACTTATTAAGGAAGGGGTAAAAAACACTGTTAATAAGGCCTTAAAAGGTTATAAGGGCGTTTATTAATCTTATTAGTATAATATAGTATTAATAATACCTATTACAGGTCTGAAAGGCTATTTTATACTTATTCTCTTCCTTTACTCTAACGTAATTAAACCTTATAAGAAAATCGAAGTTAAAGAACCAGTTTACTTTAACGATCCGTTTTTACATTTCCGTAATAAGTAATAGTAAGTAATAATTCTTAATTGTATCCTTATTTAACGTTTGGTAATTAATAATTATACGTAATTTACTATCTCCCTTTCTTAAGATAAATAGCATTAAGTACCTTATTAGGGACTAAAACTCCACGATAAATCTATTCTTTAAGTTTTTATTGATATACTCTTATAAGGCCTTAGCTTACTAAGGGTTTAAGTAGTAAAGCTAGAAGTTATAAAGCTTCGCTCCTAGTTTTAACTTAATTTTGTAATCTTACAGTCTGTAATCTAATAATTATAGTATTTTTTTTCAAAACAGGGTAAACTTCTTATATTCAGCAGGTACTTTAGATAAGTTAACTTCTTCACTTATCTGTAAATTAGCTTCTTACTTTCCTCTACTTTCTAAATCGTCATTTAGGCAATATAATAAACCTTTTAATCCTTTAACCGTCTTAATAAACTTAACTTAAACTATACTTAGTTCTAAAAGTTTAATATGCTTTTAAATACTTTATGCATCTTTAAAGTAGTTTAGTACCTTTTTAGTTTTCTTTAAATAGTGATTACCGTTAGGGGACTTACTAAAGGTAAGGTAATTACTCCTTTAGTTAATTATAAGGTTATACTTTTCCAGCTAAGGTAGACTTAAGATTATATTATAACTTATAATTAGTATAACGTTAAAATCCACTTATTATTCGTCCTTATTGACTTTAATTAAAAGTAATAAGTAGTAGGTAACTTTACTGTTATTATATTAGTATAGGCCTTTTTCTCCATTTCGAATAGGAATAACCTTTTTATACTTTTTATTAAAGAGTTTCCTTTAGTTAATTAGTAAGGGGTACATTAAGTTAGAAGCACTTCTACTATTAATTACTGCTTTTACCTTAAACAGCCTCCCTCTTCCGTCTGTTATATTAACACTGATGGAATAATGCTTATGCTCTTTTAACATTTAAGTTATAGTAATTATTTATCCTTAAAGTCTTATATAATTTATCCTCTAAGTGCCTCTCCTTCTTCTTAGGGTTTTTACTAATTAGTGAACTATTAGTTTCTGGCCCTTTTAAAGGGCTTATAACCTTTTCTTAACTCTTTTTAGAAAAACAGACAGCTTTAATAAACTTAGTAATTAACCTTTCTTAAGTTTTCACACTTTAATATCCAGTTGACTTTAAACAGTACGATATTTCTAAAGTCCTTAATAAGACGATAATACACTTTACGGGCTTAGATCGTAATAATGTCTTTTTACTCTTAGATCTATTAGTAATCTTTTTGTTTTTACCACTCTTTAGCTTTTCCGTTAAGATATAATAAGCACGTTATAACTAGGCAGTTATTAAGCACCCCTTTTTACTAACACGTAATGGAAGCCTAATTAACTACAGTAACCTTCCACTTATTACTAGATTCTCTTATCGGGAAGTAGGTAACTTAGTAATAGGCTAGCTCTAACTTTACCCTTATAATAGCATAGTCCTGTCTTTATACATTAGGGAAGTGGTTATAAAAGGCCTTAAGTCTATAATACTGGTTAAAAGCGTAGTTATTGTATATACAGTTAATCCACAGTACGTCCCTGTAGCTAGGGTAGTCGATGTTAACTGTAGGTACTGCAGTTATAAAGTATA
>Ga0247770_1002006_pt1 | contig 13088 bp, 4 predicted proteins | sample UWRJL136409B6_FD_179943 | JGI IMG/M metagenome (GOLD analysis project Ga0247770, IMG submission 179943) | Plant litter microbial communities from Arlington Agricultural Research Station in Wisconsin, United States - UWRJ-L136-409B-6 | ecosystem: Environmental > Terrestrial > Plant litter >... | reverse complement strand
ATTAAAGTATAAGCTGTTAATAATAGAAAAAGTATTAGTAAAAAGCTTATAATTATTATAAAAATAAGTTTAAATTACATTATAAATTTTAATAATATATTACTATTATAAAGGTTTATATAATTATTATAAAAGCTTAAATTAAATTATAAGGCTTTAATAATAATAATAATTATAATTTTACACGTTTTTTTTTCATCTAACTTAATTATAATTTAATTACAAATTATTCGTTATTTTTAGCACTAAACACTTTAAAGAATCCACTTAGTAAAATCTTTTTAATCGCTAACGTAATTAGAATAAGTTATACCTCACTTAAACTTTAACTTACAGATTTAATTAGATTTTACATCTTATAACTATTAACTTTATAATAATAGTTTCCTATAAGTAGAGTGTAAGTAATCCCTAATAGGTTACTAATTACTTACTAACTTTATCTTAATTTAATTTAAGACAGGTATAAATAGTACGTTAGCCACATCACGTGCCTTAAGGCCCTACCTCCCTAGGAGCCCTAAGCTAACAGTAGTATTTACATCCCTGCTAGTGCCGTGTTTTACTGCTGGAGTAATAGTTTAGTTAATTTTAACATTAGTGTGCAGCATATTTACAGAGACGCTGTATGTTTATAACTTATTCCTAACTTATTTATAATCTAACCTATTTATAACAGTTAAAAAAGGATAACGCTTTAAATCTCTACTATTACGTTAAGAAACATTATAACCGTAACAGTGTGCGCGTTACTGTTACCATTAACTGTCTTAAAAGCCCGACTAATAATAAGAATAACGATATAATTAGTTAATTTACCTTAACTTAACTCTAACTATACCTTAACTTAACTGTAATTTAATCAGATTATTACACAGAGCTTAAAGCTTACTGTAAGTGTAACTTACCTGTTAATAACGTCTTAATTACCTTAACTATTCACCTTCCAGCTGCCCTTATTATTCCAGTTTAAGCTTAACATATTAAACCTGCCCTTACCACCCTTTTTTTACTTATCGTTCCGTACATTAAGTCTAAAGGTAAGGGAAATAGCCTTTATATAAGTTTATAACTTATTCCTAACTTATTTATAATTTAACCTATTTATAATAACTTAACTTAGTTAAGATAAAGTATATAATTAAGTTTAAGGGTAAGTATAATAATTACTTTATCTTAAAGTGTTATAAGTATATTATAACTTTTCTTTCCCGGAATAAATCTTAAATAGATCTTAACTTACATATAATAACCTGCCTGAAGAATCGTAATACCACTTATAATCTCTGGAAGAAATTTACAGTCCACCCCTGTAAGAGCGCCTTTTACAAACTGCCCGCTAACACTTCCTTAAAGGCCCCTGTTACGTCCCTGGAGGCTGCTATTTGTGACGACCCTGCAGGCTGTCACTTGGGCCGAAGCGGCCTGACGAATCCCCCGCATAAGGAATAGTGCAGGAGGACAGTACGCACAGTACTACGCACTGGGCTAGGGGTGTAAAGACCCGAAGCCCTTACGACTAACTAGTAGCTGCTTAGTCTTAGCAGGAGTGCTTACTTACTGAGTATCTGAGAAACCTTTAAGTAGGGAGTGCTTAGTAGCAGGTTACTTAGTTCCTCACTAAGTAACAGGCTATTAAGCAAGGTATAAAGTACCTCTAGCTAGTTAGTATAGATAGTCATGGTTATGCCCATAACTACTATAAGGGACTCTGGTTCCTTACACTAATATTTAATTATTCATTTATATCCTACTATTTAAACTTACCTCTATGTATTATAGTGATAACAGCTTATAGTGATATTAAACCCCCGTCTAAGAGTGTTAGCTTAATAAGCCGTCTTTAAAACGCCCCTTACCTGTTAACGTCTTACTATACGTTCTGTCTTAACCTACACTAGTCCTTTTAAGGCCTATATTAGGTATAGGTTATAATACGATATTAACGTCTTAGTTCTAAACGCTGTTTATTAAATTCCCAGACATTACCTTTATCCTACTAATATATCAACCTCTAAAAAAGGAAAGGAGATTAAGGAAGTGTAAGCTTAACCTTAGCTCCTTATTATTAATAAGTTAGTTATACACCTTAAAGATTTAAACTTTAATTAGTAGGGACTGGTTAAGGAGCTTAATAAGGCCTTCCCTAAAGATATTAAAAGTCGTATTAGTTTTATTAAAAAACTTTAAGCCTAACTTAACGTTATTAAGCTGGAGAATAACAACTTTAAGGGTTTATAAAAGAAGTAAGTAAAACTCCCTCCACCCTTACACTTTAAAGGAGACTTTATATAACTAGAGTCCTAGATAACCTAACTTTAAAGTTATATCACTTATTATAACAAGCAGTTCTTTAAAAAAGAAGGAAAGGTTAAGTTTACTGGAGCTTTATTAGATAAAGTAGCTACTTACTAGTATAAACCTTATATGAAGATAATTAACAACCTTTTTATAAACAGAGCGTGTAAAGAGGCCCTTAAGACTTAGGCTCTTTTCAATAACTTTAACGTTTTTATCAACTAACTCTAGACTGAGTTTAGAGAATTAAACACCCCCTAGCAGGCTAAGTAACGCCTTATGGTTTTAAGACAGACGTCTTTAATCCTTAAGTTCTTTACATACTTTAAACTAAAAGTAATAAAGATTAAACTTAATTAAAAGGCCTTAGTAATGTTATTCTAAAGTGGCCTAAAGGAATACGTTACTAAAGACCTTTATTAAAAAGACTGACCAGACTGTTTATAAGAACTGGTTAAAATGGCCATTAAGGCTGATAATTAGTATTATAATTACTATTATAAGAAGAACTTCTAGAAGGAACAGACCCTTTACTAATTAAGTAAACTTAAGAAGGGGAATTAGTTAACTATAATAAGTTACCACCCTGGGTTAATAAATATTAGTATAATAAACTGTTAAAACTAACCTAACTGTAATAAGCTGTAACGATAACAGCAGTAAAAGTAGCCTAAGGACCTATTACAAGTCTAATGTTTTAACTGTAATAAGAAAGGATATATAGTATAATAATACCTGTTATTAAAGTAAGTTAGTTAGAAACCTGTTCTAGAAGGAGGAAAGTATGTTAGGTTTAACTTAAGAGACGTTTATATTAGGATAGTAGGTAATAAAGAAGACTGTATTTAGATAGATAAGTGTAACTTAGGAGATAAGGAAGAAGAAGAGGAAGAACCTTAAGATATAGTATATTTAGTTCTTAAGGGTGTTTTAAAAGAGTTAGTTACAGAGGTGTAGGTTGCAGAAGACTGACTTTAAGGTGGAAACTTAAAACCGCTAGAGGTATAGGTTATAAAAGACTAACTTTAGGAAAAGATATTTTAATTAGCTGTGGTAAGCTTTAAAAACCTTACCTTATAAGCCTAGGAATTAAGGAAGCTTAAGAAGGACCTTAACTTAGACCTTATTAAGATGGTAGAGGGAGTTGAAGAACTAACCCTTTAAGCCACTTAAGTGGTGAAGTAAGCCTTAAAAGGTGAAAGAGAATAAATTAAGAGAGTTAAACTGGAGAAACGGAAGTTCTTCTTTACAGTACCTTCTGAGACTTTTAAACATTTTAAGCACGTTAAGTGGATTAATACCCTTACCTTTTTAAAAGAAGGACAGCTTAGATAGCTGCCCTGTATTAAAGCTAATATACTTTAAACCAGCACTTTAAAGGTCCCCTGAGAAGGTATAAAGTAAGTATATTAGTAGAGAGTTTAAGAGTTAAAGGAAAAACATTAAGAGTTAATAGACGAAATAAAGGACTTATAAGTTAAAAGTCTTACTATAACGTCTTAGGATAGAGTAGTGGAGATTAGGTTAAAACTCTGTAATAAAGTTCGCTTTACTAACTAACTTAAATATTAACTTATTAAGGAAGACCATTTTATAGAAGAATAAGCTAGGTTATTACTACTTAAGTTCTGGGAAGAGGTTTGGGAGAAATAACGTATATAGAGGTAAATGGAAGAAGAGAAAAAATAAGGTGCCACTTCCCCTATTCTGTACTTTATAACTGTAATATCTGTAGTTAATATTAACTATCTTAATTATAAAGATATACTGTAAATTAATTACGTGTACGATAACTGTGCTTTTAACTAGTATTATGGGTTTAAGGCTTTTTATAATTACTTCCCTAATATATAAAGACAGGATTACACTGTTATAAGAGTAGAGTTAGAACTAGCTTATTATTAAATTTCCTACTCCCTGATAAGAGAGTCTGGTAATAAGTGGAAAGTTACTATAGTTAACTAGGCTCCTGTTATATGCTATCAAGGAGGAGTATTTAATAATTGCCTAGTTGTAACGTGTTTGTTACATCTTAATGGAAAAGCTAGAGAATAGTAGAAGTGGGAAGATTATTAACGGATTTAAGAGTAAAAAGATATTATTACGATTTAAGCCTGTAGAGTGTATTATTAACTTATTAAGGACTTTAAGAATATTATACTATTTAAAGTCGACTGGACGTTACGGTGTAAGAATTTAGGAAAGGTTAATTACCAGGTTTATTAAAGCTGCCCGTTTTTCTAAAAGGAATTAGGAAAAGGCTACAGGCCCTTTAAAAGGGCTGGAAACTAATAGTTTACTAGTTAGTAAAAACCTTAAGAAGAAGGAGAGGTATTTAAAGGTTAGGCTGGATAAGACTTTAAAGATAGATAATTATTATAATTTAGATAATAAAAGAGTATAAGTATTATTCTGTTAATATTAATATAACAGATAAAAGAGGGAGGCCATTTAGGGTAAAAGTAGTAATTAATAACGGGAGTGTTTTTAACCTAATGCACTTTTTACTAGTTAACTGAAGGAAACTCCTTAATAAAGAGTATAAAGAGGTTATTCCCATTTAAAACGGAGAAGGAGGCTTATATTAGTATAATAACGGTAAAGTTACCTATTACTTGTTACTCCTAATTAAAGTGGATGGGGATGAATAATAAATAAACCTTAACGTTACACTAGTTACAGGATATAATATGATTTTAAGTTTACCCTGGCTGGAAAAGTATAACCTTATAATTAATTAGAGAAGTGGTTACCTTACCTTTAGCAAGTCCCCTAATTATAATTACTGTTTAAAGAAAGTTAAAAAGGTATTAAACTATTTTAAAGATATATAAAGTATTTAAAAGTACGTTAAACCCTTAAAATTAAGTATAGTTTAGGTTAGGTTTACTAAAATGGTTAAAGGATTAGAAGGTTTACTATATTACTTAAATAATAATTTAAAAGGTGGAAAGAAGTTAGAAGTGGATTTATAGGTAAGTGAAGAAGTTGATTTGTTTAAGGTACCTGTGGAATATAGAAAGTTTACCCTGTTTTAAAAAAAGATACTGTAATTACTAGACTATAGATTATGGGATTATAAAATTAAGTTAAAGCTGGGAACGAAGCTTTGCAGTTTCCAGCCTTACTATTTAAACCTTTAATAGGCTAAGGCCTTAAGGGAGTACGTTAATAAGAACCTAAGGAACAGGTTTATTATAGAGTTTTAATTATTAGTAGGGTACCTAGTGCTGTTTATCTTAAGAAAGGGAGATAGTAAACTACGTATGGTTGTTAATTACTAAACGTTAAATAAGGATATAATTAAAAATCGCTATTTATTGTTACTTATTATGGAAATGTGAGAATGGATTATTAAGGTAAACTAATTCTCCAGCCTTAATTTCCCTATAGGGTTTAACCACGTTAAAGTGAAGGAGGAGGATAAATATAAGACAGCCTTTTAGACTTGTAACGGGTATTACTAGTACTATATTATGCTGATAAGATTAATAAACGCCCCTATAACTTTCTAAGGCCTTGTTAATAGTGTCCTCTGCCCCTTCCTTAATAAGTTTATCTTTATGTATTTAGACGATATTTTAGTTTATTTTGAAATTTTAGAAAAATACTAAAAGCATATGTGACAGGTTCTAATAACTCTTAAAAAGGCAAAGTTAATAATGAATTTAGAAAAGAGCTATTTCTACGTTTAGGAACTGAATTATTTAAGGTTTAGAGTAACCTTTAGAAAGTTTAAAATGTAACTGGAGAAGATAGAGGCAGTTAGGGATTAGTTTATTTTAAAGAATTAAAAGGAGTTATAAGCCTTTATTAGTTTTGTGAACTTTTATTACTGTTTTATTAGGTATTTTATAAAGATTATAAAACTACTTTATAAACTTACAGGTAAGGGAAAGCCATTTAAATAGATTAATAGATAGTAAAAGGCGTTTAAAGACCTTAAACACGCCTTTATTACAGCGCCAGTCCTAGCCTTCCCTGATTTTTTAAAGCCTTTTTAAGTCGAAACAGACTCCTTAGAGTTTGTAATCGGTAGAGAACTTAGTTAAGTCCAGGATAATGGGAAACGCCACCTAATTGCCTTTTTATTAAAAGGAATCCACAGCCCTGCCTTGCGATATTTAATTTATAATAAGGAACTGATGGTGATTATTTAGTGCTTTACTAAGTGGGTGCTATATTTAAACAGTATGGAAGAACTGGTTTAAGTCTTTTTAAATTATAATAACCTTTAATACTTCCTGATGAAGGAACTTAGCTTATAGTAAGTACGATAGGTAGAGTTAATAGCCCTGTTTTACTTTTAGATCTATTATGTTAAAGGAAAAGATAATAGGTAAGCTAATGCTTTTAGTTAAAGATAGGATTATAAGGATGTTAATCCGGTCTTAGTCCCTGTTACTATGTTTAATAAAGTAAAGAACGGTATATTAGAATATATATTATAAGTGTTAGACGACTAAACGTTAAAATAAACTATTAATATCTATATAAACTTATAAATAAAGTATAACATCTATTAATAATAACAGGACTTTTAAGTAAGAAGGTTAGTGGAAGGAACCTGTAAGTATAAGTACCTTTTAGGAGACTTTTTAGGGTATATGTAAGATTGTGGTAAGGAGTGCCTAAAGTACTTAAATTACGATAAAATTAGTTATTAGCTAGAACAGTTATTAGAAGGTGTAAACGGTATACCTGAACTAAGAGTAAGGCTTTAGTATTAAGAGAAACTGTATATTTATAACCTGGATAAATGGAAGGAGTACGTTTAACAGGTTTATAAGTCTTAATTTAGGGGATATATAGGCTGAGTTAAGACTTTTACGTAAGTTTAACAGGTATACGCTTTCTTAAGAATAAAGAAGTTAATTAAGGAAGTGGTTAATAACTGTAACGTTTATTACTATAAGTAGAATTAATAATATAAGCCTTATAAACTTCTTAAACCACTTCCCATATTATAAGCGTTATAGAGTTCCATCTTACTTGATTTTATTACAGGGATCTTAAAGTTTAAAGACCTTATTATAAGAGTTACTTATAACTAGATCCTTATAGTAATCGATAGATTAATAAAGTAGGCTTATTTTTTACTAACTTTAAAGGATATAACAGTGGAGTAACTCACTTACGTCTTTAAGAAAAAAGTAGTTTTATAACACCTTTAATTAAATAATATCGTTACAGATTAAGATAAGTTAATTATGTTAAAGTTTTAGTAAGGACTAATATAAAAAATGGGTGTGAAAAGTAAGCTTTTAATAATATTCTACTTATAGACAGATAGTTAAACGGAGTAAGTTAATTAAATACTTATAACGTATTTTTAAGTATATGTTAACTTTAAATAAGATAATTAGTTTAAGTTATTACTAACAGTATAAATAGCTTATAATATAACGTTAGTTAAGTTAATAAGTATGTTACTATTCTTCACTAATTACAGTAAGGAGCTTAAGCTTTATTAAGGCCTGCCTATAGGTGCCCCCTAAGCTGCAGTCTGTATAGATTAGATATAGGAGTTATATAACCACCTGTAAGTTAAATTTAAGTTTATATATAAATAGATGAAGAAGTTTACTAATAAATACAGAACTAAACAGTTAGTGTTTAAGAAAGGACTTTATTACGATAGTGAGCGAGTTAAGGGATTAACTTTTTAGGAGGGAGATTACGTTTACCTTTTTTTACGAAACCTGTATTTAAAACGGCTTAATAAGAAGCTTAACTTTAAAAGGTATGGACTGTTCTAGATTAAGAAAAAGGTTACTACCTTTAATTACAAATTAAACTTACCTGTTAGTATAAAGGTGTAAATTAAGGTTTTTCACATCTTACTTTTAAAACCTGCCTTAAAAGGAGTTCCTTTAGAAAAGAAGATTGAGATTAACGCTGATAAGGATAAGTACGATATTAAGGAAGTTGTGGATTTATAAAAGGGAAAGAACATGTTTAAGTATCTTATTAAGTGGTTAGATTATAGCTTTAAGAGTAACTTGTGGGAGTTAGTTAAAAATTTTAAGTGCCTAGACCTGATTGTAGAGTTCTACTAAAAAAATCTAGATTAATTAAAATTAATAATAAGAATTAGAAATAAGATAAGATCTGATATTTAAATTACTATACTGAAGAGTAAGATTACTGTGGGATTTAGAACTTAAGAAGTAGTAAGAAACTCTTTAATAAGTATGGAAGGATATTTGTTAAAACCTTAGCTAAGGTTATAAGGACCTTAGACTTAATAAGGAGGCTGGGTTTCCGGAGCCTTTAGAGCTTTATTAATACTGTTAAAAAGAAAGTTAGTAAAAGGAATAAACGTGTTATTATTATATTATAAAACTGTAGGAAGAAAGAAGCTATAAACTAAATTAAGAAGAGGTTGTCAGCTGTGGTGATCCCTTAAAAAAAGAACTGGCAGGTGTTCCTGTTAGAAAGCCTCCTTAATTAAAGGACTTATTAGCTTTAGGAGGAGCAGTTAGACGGGCCTCCTTCTGTTTTTAAAAACGAAGGATTTTTACCTTTTAATTAAACGTAAAAAAAGCTTACTCCTTTATATGATAGTGCTGGGTTTTAATCTATTTAAGTTAAGTAGTAGCTTTATAGAGCTTTTAGGTTTTTAACTTTAAGTTTTATATAGTAATGTTATACTTTACGTTAAGACGGCGCTTTTTAGAAAGGAGCCGTTAAAGGAAAGTGTTACTGTAACTAAATATATTATATAAAGATGGAGTTCCTGTTAGTAAACATTTAGAGTAACTGTCCGATTATACTGTAACGAGATAGGAAAGTGATTTTAAAGAATAACGATTATAAGGCGATATTTATAATTTAAAAGTCGAAGTAAAGTCTGTAAGGTTACGACGACAAGAGGTGTTATTTTTTAAAGTGCGCTTTTGCATACGGTTAGCAGGTATAGTTGTGTTAAGAAAGAAGGAACGCTCTTATTAAGGTTTTTTATGGAAAAAGAATGTTAAAGAGGGGGAATTGTGTGACGACCTTATAGGCTGTCACTTGGGCCGAAGCGGCCTGATAAATCCCCTGTATAAGGAATAGTGTAGGAGGATAGTATGTATAGTATTACGCACTGGGCTAGGGGTGTAAAGACCTGAAGCCCTTACGACTAACCAGTAACTGCTTAGTCTTAGCAGGAGTGCTTACCTACTGAGTATTTGAGAAACCTCTGAGTAGGGAGTGCTTAGTAACAGGTTGCTTAGTTCCTTACTAAGTAATAGGCTATTAAGTAAGGTATAAGGTACCTCTGGCTAGTTAGTATAGATAGTTATGGTTGTGCCTATAACTACTGTGAGGGACTTTGGTTCCTCACGCTAGTATTTAATTGTTTATTTGTGTCCTACTGTTCAGACTCACCTCTGTGCATTATAGTGACAACGGCCTACAGTGACATTGAACCCCCGTCTAGGAGTGCTAGCTCAACAAGCCGTCTTCGGAACGCCCCCTACCTGTTGGCGTCCTGCCATACGTTCTGTCTTAACCCGTGCCAGTCCTCTCGAGGCCTGTGTCGGGTGCAGGTCGTAATACTATTAACCTGGAGAAGGAGCGTGATAAGGAGGAGGAGATCTTAGTTTAGGTTAGGAACAAGTCCGGATTTAATCGTGACTTTACAGGATTTCAAAAGCCTTATATATTAGTATGCTCTGATAAGTTATGATCAATAAGCCTAGACTAGTCACTATGGCAGTCATGAATCATGAAACAGTCTTAATTTAATCACGTTCTCTATATAAGGTGTATGGAGTAGGTCGGGTGAGTTGTGTTGTGTAGGTCGGGTGAGGTTTGCCAAGGCTCGCTTATACCCCTGGAGTAGGTCGGGTTGTGTGTACTCTTATGGGAAGCTGCTGCTCGAGTGGTGTTGTGATTATGCAGTGGCCGATAATGGTGTTCGCGATCGCGCCACGAAAGGATGTGGCGTCGAATAAGGTGAACAAAACCAGCGATGTTTTCTCTGGGGTTCTAGGTTGAAATGGCCCGGGTTGGAAAGATGATGCTTGATTGCGCTCCAACAGCGTGGTTACGAAGTCGTTGGTTTGAAGGCATTTGTGGCCAGCTGTGGAAAATGCGTGTTACTACCTGAGGGGCCCCAAATGACACACTCCGAGGTAATGTGACGTTCTGACTCCATTCTCAGTGTGTCACGGGTCATTTTAATCTGGAAAGTTGAGGGACTGTCCTTGGGTGGCCAAAGCCCGCCTGAGCTGTGTTGCGCTGCATTTTTGAGATTTCCACCAGTCTGCTAGATCTAGAAAGTAGGTGCTTCAGGTAGTTGACATTTGATGAACAACCCTGTTCACACTTCTACGTTCTTTGGTACCCGCGTTGGTGAACGTCAGCTTTGGTGTTGGCGATCCATCATGACAGCCAGAAACTCGTCGGTTGGGCAGTATTCCCAGAATTCTGCAGCCAAAATAGAACCGGGCTCAGCTGTTCACGCAGCGTCTTGGCAAGCCCCGGGCCGAGCACTGCAGCGAGGCGTGTGCTGGTCGGGTTCATGATAAGAAGCTGCCTTATCCATTGGTGACGATCTGGCTGCCACAGCATCGCGCACGCAGGCCAAGACGCCCACGAAGAAAAGTGAGGAAAAGTGAGACGGCAATTCCCACCTCGGCGCCTTGGTGAATTGTTCATTTCCACTTACAGCCAAGGATCACAGTTCCTGCGCCAAAAAAAACAGGGGCTAACCGCGAAGAGTGCGATGATGACGATCCGAAACCGCCACTCGGAAATCGCAGATAACAGAGTCCGGACTTGGCCTGGGGGCACTGCGGCCGTGCACACCGCCGGCGCTCAGCTGTGTCCTCAAATAAAACCAGAAAGGGGGCCAACCTCCCCAAACCATTTACATCCTGTCTGTCTGTCCGTGTCGCATTCTCCAAGTTCATTCGTTTCTTCCCGGCCTCAATCAAGATCCACAGCCAGCGAAAATGACTCCCCTTCGTGCCGTCCCCTCCCTGTGGAGCCTCTTCCTCCTTTTCCTCATTGGCTCGGTCAGCGCGCAATACACGACCGCCAAGGACGGCGATATCTGCTACGATCCGTCGAGCACAGAGACGTCGACCCAGAAGTACTCCAACTCGACCGCCAGCGCAACCGGAACTATCAAGCCCACGACTATCTCTGGCCCTTCTACCACCGGCGCCCCACCCGCGGCATCGTCCCCGGGATCGGCAGGATCGGCCATTGCTCCCGAGCTCGTGCTGGGTCTGATTGCCGCGCTTGTTGCTGTACGTGCCCCTGTTTGGGAACAGCTTGGCTGGAGTGACACTTGCTGACTCTTGCCATCCGATAGCTCTAAATCGTTTGCACCGAATTATCTGCATGGCTCGAGTCCATGACGTGCCATGCCGCCTACGCGACAACATTGACGAGAGAGGACGACGGGATGAGGGAAACACGAGGGCAATAGCTGGTGGAGGGAAGTTGCCTGGGTTGTCTCTGTAGATAGGGGATTCTGGCCACTTAATTCGCAGCTGGAACAGCGACACCGTTGTCGTGTGCTCCGTTGTTAGACTTTAATACATAATCTGGCATTGCCATCAGTCAATATCCAGTCAGCTTCGCAAATCCTGATGAACTTTCACTGGCTGGTAAAATAAGGCGCTGAGCTCTGTTCTGAGAAAGCCATGCAGTTCCCAACTCATGCAATTACCTCCTATACCAAGGTAACCTCTCCACTCTCAACATAGGTATGGATATAATGGAAGGGGATGCAACACTACCTAGGTGCACATCAAAACAGCGAGTTCTCCTCCCCGTTCAACCCCTCTCCCCGTTTGCTTCGTCTTCCTATTGCTCGCCTCGTTCGTGCTCACCTATAACACATAAGAAGAAACCAACATTATGCAGAGAGATTCTCAACTTCAACTCGTCGATATGGTGGATGACTCGGAGCGTCTCCAAATTTTCTGTTCTCTCTTCAGCCGAATGCGGGGAGTCAAGGCCGATTTCTTGGCAGTTGTTGTGGTTGGTTGCATCGCTCGAAACTGGGCGCTCCCGCTTTGGGGCAGTCCGGCTCAGCCAATGCTCCAAGCGACTGAGGGACATAACGCAGCCGGTCCTGTTCCACGTCTTCCACTCCCCCGTGCGCCACAGCAGCAAAGCCACGCACAGGAGCCTGGCCGCTTTCGTTCGCATCCTGTTCTCGCGCCCCGACCTAGCTTTGTCGGTCAGGAGCCTGGTGCTGTCTGCGTACGACGACGAGGACCTGCTGCGTTCATGTTCGAGCTTGTTCGACCCGGAACTAAGACTCGTACCCGACAATGTCACGTTTGTGCGGGCTGCCGATGGTCTGGCGTCCTGGTGGGAGGAAGTCCTTACACGACGCTGCTGAAGCTCAAGGAACTCGCTATTGCCACCGCGCCTCAGGCCAGATATGTATTCCTCCAGCAAAGCTTTTTTGGGTATTCCCCCGCGATGTCATGGACGAGTTGGCCGCAGCGTCTGGAGAATCTTAGACATCGAGAGCCTCGTCGCGGTTAACTGTGGCGGCGACGGAATTGACTTGTTTGTACTAAGGGACCTCCGGAAGCTTTCCGTCAGTGGCACAATAGTTGGCTGTCCGGAGGTTGAGGGCATCATTCGCCACAGTACCGTGCTTGAGGATCTTAAGCTATTTCAGAGCGGTTTGGAGTTTGGAATCAAACGGGATGTGCTCCATTTGGACCGTCACCTGGTGTCGAACTGCAGCGGCAGTTCTTGGCGCTCAGGCGCGCAGGCGCCTTACCGCTCCAGGCTAGGCTGGAGCGCAGGAGCCTTTCGTCATGTGCTCT
>Ga0247770_1002003_pt1 | contig 13121 bp, 15 predicted proteins | sample UWRJL136409B6_FD_179943 | JGI IMG/M metagenome (GOLD analysis project Ga0247770, IMG submission 179943) | Plant litter microbial communities from Arlington Agricultural Research Station in Wisconsin, United States - UWRJ-L136-409B-6 | ecosystem: Environmental > Terrestrial > Plant litter >... | reverse complement strand
GGCCCTTAGCGCCGGGGTCCCATGTGTCAGGTTTGCTAAGAGTAAGGAATTTCACGTCGGCTGTAGAGAGTCCCGGCGGAGGCTCTCTGGTCTGTCCCCGGAGGAGGAGAACCTTGCCCAGCCAGCTAGCGAGGAAGGCGGCGTCCTTCGGGCTTTCGAACACTGCATCTCGTAGAGCAACATCCTCCTCGCTTCCACGCGAGAGCACCTTGAAGTCGGCTAGTAGACGGAGAATAATGTTGAACAGGGTAGGGGCAGTCGGCGAGGGCTCTGAGCGCAACTCGTCCGAGCCAATGCCGCGGATGGCCTTGGGGATCAACGCCCGCCGCTCTTCGGGCTCGAGTCGCCCGATACTATGTTGGATGAAGACGAGGTCAAAATGTTTGAGGAGCACCGACGTTGCCGACTTGTACTGGTCCAGCAGGGCAGCAACGGGGAGGACAATGCTGCGAGGCCGATTAGTGGACAGTCCATCACACAATCTCAGCGTTTTACGTACCCTGGGGCCTGGATGAAGGTTTCGACTCGTTTGCATACTTCGATGACCTGTTGGGGGCAAAGTGAACGTGAGCATCGGAACCGGTGAGAGCTGGTGGCCGATGTGGGGCAGGGAGACAGGGGCAACACAGGAGGGGCTCTGGAGGGGCGGAGGGGCAGCTCACCTTGGTTTGCACGGACTTGTGTTCGCTGGCCACCTTGAGCAGCAATGCCGGTAGGTAGACCTTCAGCAGCTGTTGCAGTTTTTCCTCATTGTTGGCGACGGCTACGATGCGGAAGTCGACCTTGTCGACGAGGTCAAGCTCTCTCTGCTCATTGGAGGCATTCGCCATGGTGAGATTTGGCGATTTGGCGCCCGATGGTTCTCGGAGTTACCGTTTGCCCATGCAGCCAGTCGACCTGAGACAAAAAGGGTCTATCGCGGGTAATGCGACTTCAAATATTGCAAATATAAGTACTAACGGCTGCCACCATGGCTTAGCTGCAGTCGTAATTCCTGGTGCCTCCTATGTGCTGTGCTTGATGAGATTCTTGAGGGTTCGATGGCGCGCCGTCTGAGCTTCCACCAGCTCCCAGGCGGCAAGAGCTCACGCATCCTAGGCGCCAAGCGCGGACGCAAGCGAGTGACTAAGCACGAACCCAAAGGCCCCACATTTACGGAGGAACACGAAGCCCCTGAACTTCAGGGATGAAGAGATGTCCAGCTTCCAAGGTGGTCAGAACAATGATACATAGTCTCAAGGGTTTGGTAAGCTCCCGGCGTGGAACTCGCGGGTCAAGCACGGCATTGCCTTCCACAGGATCAAGTCGATGTGTTGGACCCTAACCCTCTCACCGGAGACAGCAACAGTCACTCGCCTTCCCCCAGATAGTGTCACCAAAAAAGGAGATAAAAAAAGGGGAAACATCATTTCAGAGTAGGGAGCAGCAAATGCCTCGATTGGCAAAAAAGAATCGATGATCGCTCATCAACTGTTCATCTCCTCGACCGGAATCGAGCCGGTGACCTTTCGGTATATGAATGTAACATTTACAGCCGAACGTGATAGCCAACTACACCACAAGGAGGTTATTTGTTGAAGGTGTGGAGCGCTAATCTTGTTTTCATGCAGCTTGCTTGCCGGATGACGCACATCCGCGATTCCATCTGCACAAAACGGGTCAGCACTGGCATCATGCAGCCGCCTGCAGCGTCGATACGAACGCTCGCGCTAATATGTGGGCCCCCCGAATGTATCGATCAGAAATGGTTTCTAGCAGGTATTTGGGAAGTGCAGATCATGAGACGACGAACTCCGATCCACAGGAGGGTTCGTAGAAACTGCCATTCATAGTCAGTGTCAAATCCGGAGCGAAAGGGCGAGGGGCAATGCGAGATTGTCTTGAAAGTTTGCATCGCCACGACGATGCAAACCTACACAGGCGGCGAGGATGTATTCTCGCCTTTTCATTCATGGCCCTTTTCCCTTCGTTATCTGGCTTTCTTGCAATCTTAGAGGCCCAGTATACACAGCTGTGTGCAATCAGACCTTGAAAGAACCGAAGCCATCTTCCATTGTTGAACGTTTGAACGTACAAGCGCTCCAGTCTCCTGCACACGGTCAGTCGAAAATCTCATCAGCTTGTCAGTAGATACCTAAATTGACAGCTGAAGTCATTGAGTAGTATGAAAGCGGCAAGACTTTGAACCAGGTGTCCGAAACAAACTATATACTCGCCAGGAACACAAGACCGATGCCGTGGGAACATGAGGAAAGGACTGCGATTGTAGGATTAATACAATGTCCGGTGCAGCGGACGCGGCCCACCATTATAAGTGACTCGGACGTGTTGAGCGTCCCGTGTGGGCAGAAGCTGTCCGGGCATGAGCAGTAGGTACCATACTAGTACGAAGTACCTTGATGCGGTTTCTAATCGATTACGGTTTGAATATCAACGCATCTGCCTCATTTTCTTTATTTTCAGTTGACTGCCTCTAAGCAGTCTTTTCCCCTTAAATTCTATCAGACATACAGTCAATCTCAGCTCCCAGCTATCTCAACGGTTTGGTTTCTCTCCTGAGCTCCAAACTCCAAAACTCTTGACCATCATAGCGGCCCCTTCCGCTCCAGCTCGTAGCAGTTTCTGGCCATCGACTACTCGCAGTGAATCCTACTTGCTACGCTACGCTGCTTCTCGCTCTGCTACTAATTCACGCCATCTCTGGAGCGCCGAGGCCAACCTACCTCTATCGAAGCCGCCCAAGATAGCACCACCAGATGTGTCTTTCGATCCAACCCTCAGCACCCTCTGGCCGTTTGGAGCCATCACGAACCGCCGAGTTCACGCGAGAGACTGCAGCTAGGTATTCACCCCTTTCCGCAACCCTCTCTGCCAACCCTCTTTGCCCTCCCCAATACCAGCCAAGCTAACCGGTATCGCCTCCAGGGAACATCGTCGACTTAACCGCCGGAAACGCCATCTCCTGGACCCCGTCTGGATGGGATGGCTCCGAATAAATACCTCCTGGAAAGCCGACAACATAACCTCGACCGACTCCCTCCAAGAATTCAAACTCGAACCCACCTATCCCAGCCGGCTCGAACCCGCCTCCCCCAGTCCCCAATGCCCAGCGCGCTCTCTCCCCTCAGCTTCATGACCTTCTTCATAGTATCCAACTTCGCTACCTAAATGAATATCCCCCCCCCCCTCTTAGTCTCGAACCGCCTCCGGACGCCCCATTCCATGACAGCCGTCGTGGGTACAAACTCCGTTACCTTCGCTGGACAAACAACTATCTTCTTCCCTCGCTACTACGCTGTTCACACCGGGGTAGATCGACAGCCATACCGCGTACATCATCGACGTGATAGAAGGTGGTGACAACCTAGATAAGATCGAGTCCTTTGCTCAGTCGGCAACAACGGCAGTGCTCTCCGCTATCAAGATGCGGTAGGCGATGTATGGGAATTGGTATACGACAGTTGTGGCCGGGTCGCGGTTTGGTTGATATCTGTCCACTGTAACTAGGAGGGATTATCTCCTTTCTCCTCGGTCATGACAGGGGAGAAATCAAGACTCGAGTTATATTAGACTACCTACTATCTCGACTCGAAGACGAGGGCGGCTCCAAGGGTGCTCACCTACTTGAACGTCACGTACTTCAGGGGCTTGTGCCATGGTGTTGCCGAGAAGTGAGTTAATGGTTTGATACTTACCAAAAGACTTACCCACCTTTGGCGGCTCTGCGGGATATGATCTTTTAGCAGCTTTCAGGGCCCTATTCAATGAGATCAAGTCGAAGAATCAAGCTAATCGGGCTGTCTCAATCTTTAGGTCCAGTGACATCTGAGGACGATCGAGGGTATCCGAATTAGCCGAAACAAAAGAAAAGCGAGCCAGAAAGCCCAGCAGTTCTGTTAACCAAGCAAAGCCATACAATTACAGACGGCTCGCCAGCACCGTAGCAAACACCCATCCAGGGGGTCATTACAGCGGTGTGGCACACCTCCGCCAAGCTGACAGGAGCGCTGATCCTTGGCCACCGCAAAGCCCACTGCTCCAAAACCGCGCCCCAACCCATTTACCTATGTTCAAAGCTAACAACTTGTCTGCGCAGATTCCCATCCTCGTTGTACTCACTTATTTCACCCCCACCGGCTCGCGGGCCCGCTTATCCCGAAGGAAGACAAGGAGAAAGCGACAGGAATACATACGTGATAAGGTGAGAAGGCGGGTGGTAAAGAGAGGAAGTAAGCGAGCCCGCCTGACAGACGGCCCAACGGATCAATGCCACGTGTTTTCATTGGGAGAAAGAGGAGGAAAAAAATACACTGGGACGACTGAACTTTCAGTTGGCCAAATCCTTCACAAACCTCCGGGCTGATAGCATCTGCCAGCTGCCACTCCTGGTATCCAACGATGGATGATCAGTCTGTATAACGACTTGCTACGTTACCACGAGCAGCCCAAACCGAAGGATAAGACGGCTCAGAGGATTCCGCAAAGGAGACGAAGCCAGATACGAGGAAGAGGCCTTGGCGGCGTTCCGGCCCCCAACATAACTGGGGCACCTAGGTTGCCATACCACTCCAAGAGAACGTCTGGGACAGCCGGACCGGTCAACAAGGCGAGTTCATATCGAACCGCGAAGTGCCCCAGAGCTCGCTGGAAAGGCTGCAGGTTATTCAACCCGAGTTGGCGGCGACTTACCACGTGTTGAACATCCACCCCCGACAGGTCTCACATGGAAAGTTGCCAGCGCCAGTTAGCAACCAGCAACCAGCAGCATCCGAGATGAGACATCGTCATAATCATCCCGCACTGGATTCTCCCGTGTCCCGCCCGTCGATTTTCCCCTGCCAAGACCGCGGTGCACCTCGTGTTTCTTTTTCTTTCTTTTCTTTCTCTTCCTGATACAAATGCGCCAATTGATTGGGCCCATGTTTCGGAAGAACAAGTTGTATGGCCATCAATGCCGCGCATATTGATCGTCATGCGCGTCCTTCTGGATCCCGCGAGCCGTTTTCTCTTGACCGGGTAACCAGGGACTACGCGTTCAGCCTGTAAATTTTCCGATTTACATTCTGGCGCGCCTGTTATTGGTCTGCCCCTGAGGCTCAGGCTGTTTAGACGACTGCCAGCCGGATCTCTACCGTGTCTTGAGGCGCAGGCTGAAAGGGGAAATGTTCTCGAAGGGTGGAATATTTGGATATCGCCCTCGTATACTGCGATTCCGGCAAGCTTGGATGGCTATCCGGGCTTGGTCTGCGCGTTCAAAGACGATTGCGTCGAGGATATCGGGGTCGGCTTTTTCGGCTTTCTCCGTCTCACTTATTCACGACCGTTGACGCTGTGAACTTCCACAGCATTGCGCTGCCCTTAGCCCGAATTGAAACTGCCTGAGCCCGGGTGAACTCAGCTGGTCTTGCGACTCGTGAGGGCACAAAGTGCCCCTTGCGCTGTAGCAAAAGAATGTGTCCACAATTCAAGAGCAAGAAGTCGGTATCTGGCGAGGAATGGCCCAGCGATCGTAAAGAAGGCTTAGCGGACCGCGGGTCGGCATTGCTGAACGTCGCAAGACAGCGCATCGGCTTGTGACTTCTCCTAGCCTTAATCGTATCCGTCCGGCCTAGACCACCTGATTGCCGACACATGGTGCCCCGGCCTTTAGCCCATATCCCATCGAAAGTCGTCGCTGGGAAATCGTGGCTTGATAGGCGCACGAGCAGAGCTGCTCCTTCTGCCCGAACCTTGAGTCCGGACTCCGAGGGAGACGATAAATCAAACGTGATACTGGGCTCGCATTCAAGTGCCGACGTGGCGTAGCAAGCTCTGGTTTTTGTAGTGAGCTCGTTATCCAAGCAGCCGTTTTGACATACGTCAAGCAAGGTCAGTTCAGACGTGGACTGGGTTCTCAACGCTTGGTCAGGTAATGGATGGTACCCCTACACCCTTTTGGCACAAGGGGTTGGCTGGGCGGATGTTAAAACCGATGCACGGCGTCCCGCCGATCAGTTGGGGTCCGCCTCCTCTCTGTTCATGGCAATGTGTGCTTCCTAACATGCAGTCGGTTATCCATATCTCCTCACCAAGCACCCCAAGGGTGGCCTCGCAGAGATGCTAAAAACGTCTCGTACTCGACGGCTAGCTAGGTAGTTGTTTCCAAGGGTAGGTTTTTCGGCAGTAGCGAAGGCACAAAGGCGAATGACACCTTAAGACCGTGAGCGATGTCAATGGTGTTCGAATTCTTGGCTCCATGTAGCCACAATCACAGGTCTGACCGCCGGCCCCTCGACATATAAGGTTGGCACAATCCCTCCGAAGCGGGCCGTATGCCGCTCCTGAAGGCAACAGCTTGCACATGGGCGTGAGTGTAGAGGCCTTATCTCTCCCGTCATTGGCTTTCTGGGAGGAAAATAGGAGCCACGCCCCGGCTGCAGCATCACCGCGCCCACAGCACTCTAACACTGTCCAATCAGGTGACTGACTATATTGACTTTGTGGTAAGGCCAGTGAGGTAGGGATGCCTGGGTGGAGCGAGGTGAGGAGTGTTCGTGCAGGACGAGAATGCAAGGTTGAGGCAACGCACGGGGGGTGGTACGCTACTGCAACTGAAAGGTGGTTGAGTCCGTCGGCTGTCTTGCCCGCCTTGTGACGGGAAAGCCCCGCAAAGAGAAGGTCAGCGATGGCTGCAGGTGTGGCCTGGCCGGGAAGATGAATCGGTTGTTTGGGGCTGGTGGCCTCCGAGCCATGGTAAGGAAACCCGGCTTTGCCGTCGTTGCTCATGCTGGGTAGCGAGTATTGGAAGTTCTTGCTGTGAGTTCGAGGCCAACGAACTGACTTCGTCACCCGGCGCGTGGGAGACAATGAGTGAGTCTTGGAGTGGGTGACGACATTCGGTCTTCCACCTGCTCCCCAGCACGCCAGTACAGTACAGTGTCATTTCCCCCGCGAGTCCCCTCCTGGAGGGAGGAACATAGACATCGCACCTAAGCGGGTAGTCGCCGAAGCGTGTCCGGGTATCCATGTCATGATGCAGAGGTTCAGTCGGGGTCCGGCAAGCCCGGATGCCCGGCCACCTGCCGAGGGCGGCCCACCGCCCTCAAAATTCAACCACTATCTATGGAGTGCCGACCTTGCTCCCTGTATCGTGTGATCCATGCCAACAAGAGTGCGTATCTCGGCCCGAGAGATGTAATGCCGAATGGTTTGATATAGTTTTTGTGCGGATGGGACATGGCCGCATCCTGTGTAAATATCACCGTCAAATACAGCGTGTATCGCTATATCGGCGGGCGAGAGTGTGTGCGTGTGAATCTTACGTACGGAAACCCTCATGGGTACATGCGTACAAAATCTGCAGCTGAGGGTGTTGGGGAAAGCCAATCGAGCGGGGTGTGGGGATGCACGAGGTCTTGGAGAAAGTACCTGATAGGACCACCCCCCGGAGCTAATCTTCTGGCGGTCGAACTGACTCGCTGTCATCGCCGACACCATCAAGAGCAACGCCCTGGGCAGAGACCCAAAGAATTGACTGCCTCACTGCTGGCCGGTGGGTTATCAGGTGACCGTTTCTTCGAATTCTCCTAAGCGCTGTCGAGTGCGATCCTTTTAGCAGCGAAGAGCTCGACCTCCAACGTTGGCAGGGGTGCCGTCGATCCGTTGATTCTAGAAGTTGGGTTGGCTGTCTGCGGGGAGATTTGCGGGAGATGAACCTCAATGCCATGTGGCACACAGATAGCCTAGTACGTACCGCAGGTACAATGGTATCTAACCAAGTCCGGCTTGAAATGGTAGAATTCGAAACGACTCCAACCCATCGGCCAAGGCACAGTTTGTCCCGAGCGGCCGTCGTGGCCTGTGATATATCCGAGCGCCCCGAATGGCCGAATTCTCTCAAGCCTCCATTTTGCCTCTGGCTGCCTGGAGCCGCGACTCTCTTGGCGGATGGGCCAATGCAGGTCATCGGAACGGTATGCATGTGTTGGAGCCAGAGCTGCGCATCATATCATTCACAGCAAGCCTCATCCCGTGCTGCTGCTCTGCTGCTCGGCTATCCTACGACCACATGGACCGAGATGGCTGGGCCACAGCTCTGGACTGGAGCAAACATTCCAATGGGGAGGTAATATTTTCGAGACGACCCGAGAGCAAAGACGGAAGTGGTGGTTTGCATGGCACCATGGCGTTGGGCATAGGGCGCGTGTGCGAAGATTGGCGCGAAGCAACCGAGCTGATACAGGGCGCGTCAGGTTGCACATAGGAGAGCTTTCAGGGCTTCTGGCTTGTCTGTGCGATCCAGATTGCAGTGGCTCCTCTGTCCGCTGCGCATGCCGCGTTGCTTTCCTCGAGTTTGGGAGCAACAAATTACGCATAGACTCTGTCTGAATTTAGGCAGATGCGCTGCCAATCCGTTGTTCGCGGCGCGGCGTTCTCAGACTGCGACGTGATGCGATTCGTCGACCCGAGCCTGTGGTCTTTCGCTGGCTCCCCCTTTTGATGTGGCGCCGTGCCCTCCCTCCCTCTCAGCACACGCATTTTTGTGTGTGGCTGTGGCCGGCTTGGGTAGTCCGCACTGGGCAGGATCCTGTGGGAATTTCTTTTGGTCGGCCGGATCTCGCGCATCTCGCTCGGCGCCAGGGGGTCGCAACTCCAGGGGCCACTGCTGGCGCCACAGAGATCGTGGGGATGAGTGTTGCAACGGAGAAAAGCATGCGCCTTGAGCGTTGGCAATTATGCAAACCATAGCAACGCCGTGATTGTTACACTGCCCCGGCCCGAGAGAAGCACCGGACGATTGTCGATGGCTTCCGGCCTCAATGGATCTGGCTCTCCTCAAAACTGTCCCAGTTGTCATAGAGGGCGGGCACATGGAGCCGATCTTCGTAGGGCAGAGGCTTCTGAAACGAAACAAATGCTACCATGCCCGAAACCCAAACCCTACAGAAAAGGTTAGACTGCCGGTCTTTCCGAGCTTCTCAGCCCTCAAACTTTGATTTAGTGGCACGACGACAGCTTGTGGTCTGCGATCCGGCCTTTCCCCTCTTTGGCATCGGGAGCCGAATCGACGATGTTGCTCCAGGGAATTGCGCGACTGGGGGAGCCGGCGGTCTCTATTCGCAGCGCTGAGAGAGCAGCTTGCCGTCATTGTAGGGATGACAGGGGGGCTGCTTGTCGGTCCGACGAGGAACATGCCGGGATAGGCGCATCTGTGTCCTTTGCGACCCGGACGTGGGTGATTCATCAGCGAGAAGTAGTGTGTCGAAGCTTTCGCCGTGTCGTCCGCTGGGCGAGAGTGCCGCTGCCACTTCGCAGATGCTCCTCGCGATGATCGATCTCAATGCGCGACGCAAGCCAATGCTCCTCCACTCCACAACTCCACCATGTACGGTCAAAAGAATTTTCCTCAACTTCTGTGCTTCCCCACTGGGGAGTATTTGTATGCATGCCACTCCACCCAGCAGACGATGGCGGCTTGGGCTCCCGTGGTGTTAGCCGGGTAGGGGCTTCTGCTATTACCACCATGCTGATCCCGAGCCGCCGTCGTATGCCCTGTCCGTCACGGCTCTATATGAGAGCAATTATTCCCAACCATCAAGGGCCGCATAATGATCGCCTCCATTCGGGATTGAGGCCAACCACGGTCCTGGTCACTGTACGCATTCCGAAAGAATCTCACCTTTGGGCGAATTAGGCCAGTGTTGGATCGGGGCGCGCGATGCTGGCTGATGATGAGACGAAGATTGCGAGTGGAGCTTCAGCAGTGTGTGGGGTCAGCGCCCGAGGTCGTCCCTTCTGGCACAGTCTATTTAGTGTGCACGAAAGCTTGGCGTCGCATGTCGAAAGCCGCCTGGTGAAATGCGCCTCCATTGTTCTGCTGCGCGGCATCGCTGGACGAAGCTTTGTTCGATGGCGGATTACATGTGGTAGTATTGTGATGTGCAAGACTGCCTGTTCCCTTGCATCCGGCATGTGAAGCTACCTGGTCCGCCGTCAATGTCTCCCACCGTGTCTGGAGCTCCGCAGCTCAGCGCAAAGAGGAGATGCGGTCGTTCGCAGCCCGGATTGTTGGGCCCTCGGGGCTCACGCCCGTCGCCTGTTGCAGCAGCAGACCCAATTGCCTCGAAACCACTCTTCCACTCGCTGGGAGGTGTGTTGGCCAATGCGCGCAGTGCGAGGTGCGCATGCTGTGTGCATCTAGTGTGAAAAGGTTGGGTGATGGTGTGTTGAGTTGCCGGACATCGGGGACGAGTGGTGAGCCTTTCCAGCTTGCCCAGCCCACCGAGTGGAGGGGTGAGCTCAGGTACAGCGACCTGCCGATGCAGGCAGAGGTTGCTCGCTCCAGTGTACCGCGATACGTACCTCTCAGGCTACGGTAGGCGTCCTGACGCGATCCTATCCTTCCCTGTCCCGGCTGCTTTGGGCTGGGCTTTCCCCACCATCCTTGCATCCACGCAACCACGCATCCACTTAGCAGGCAAATTCTCGCTTCCCTCAACTCTCGGCGCCTTCCCAGTTTTATTTCCCTTTTGCTTCGCACACTCCACCAGCGAAACCGCCTCTCTTTTCCTTCTCTTTACCCCTCCACTACGCACGTCTTGTGCTCTCCTCTATCTTTCTCTTTTCCATCGTCGCGCTGCGCTTTTCGCACGAGCATACTTTTGCGTGTTCTTTGCTCTGTCGTCGCACTTGGCTTTGCTTTCGCATCCCGCCAGTCTTCCTCAACCTTCCCCGACTCAACCTTCCGAGACCCCGAGTCCATAATCCCGCGCATCTTCGAGCGTTTGCCCGTCGAGTACCTACATCCTACCTCGAGCGAACGTCTTGTCTTCTCCGCCGGCCGTCTCTATCGTCAGTTCTTAACTGCTTTTGCGGAGTTCGATCGAAGAAGGGAATTGTGCTTGTTGCCTGGTGCTCCTGAAAGAGTAAGTTGCATTGCTTCTTCTAATTATCTCCGTGCTATGTGTCTGTTGTGCGCCTCTGGTCCCCCGTGAATAAGCATAATGGTCGAGTGATGGGCGCGGTGGATGAGACTGGGAACTGGGACATTGTCGTCAACGATGATCGACCCAACTCGACGCGACGGAGCTCGCGACGTCTCTGTTTTGCGGCGCGGCATCTGCGGATCTTACCTCCTTTTGATGCCCCTGAACCCCGAACCACCGGAAAAAAATCGCCGGACTCGAATGCCGTACCAACCGACCCCCCAGTCGCACCGACGAGCCCCCGACCAACTGCCCGATAGCAGAACAGCGCCCACGTGTAATAATCTCGCGATCTTTGGTCTCTCAGCTGCCTGATGTCTACCTTGACGCATGCGCCATACTAGGCCGACGCCCAAACACCTGTCCGATCTCGTCGATGTCATCTCATGAGGATATGTACACCTTTACCGCCGCGGCCGTGTTGAGGATCATGCGACACAGCGGAGCGGTCTCTGATGGCATGGCATGGCGAGACTTGGATTTGCAATGGTGTCAAGTCCGCTGGGCAGCCATTGCTGAGGGTTGGCACAACTGGGTACGATTCTTGTTAGCCTACCCCCCGCCGTTTGAAAGGCGCCGAAGGGTCAGTGGGTGGCAGCGACTACCAGGAATTCTCTCAGCGGCGACCCTCTTGAGACTCGGATTTCTCACCGAAAAGGGGTTCGGGGGCCGCTCTGACGCTCCACACGGGGCTGGCCATTGGCGTTCCTCTTCAAAGTGGTTGAAATGGTGATGGATCAAGTCACATCGGTCACACTGCGCCCAAGTTCGCCTGCAAGACGTTATTTTTGCCAACCGACCCGCCACACCCCCAGGCCTCGATTGGAGCTCAGCGTTCCTCGTGGATTCACCCCGGTCGTTTCGCGGCTGTATATGTTGGGCGCCTCTCGTCCCACGGAAACCACCGCAACCTGGGTTGCACTTTGAGGCTTGTTGTTCAACGTCGCTGTTCAGTGCGGCCACGAATACGGAACTCTCATACCGGCTTCCCTCATGGCGTTCCTTCTCAAGCTGCTCAAAACATCGCCTTAGGGAATGATGAGTAGCTGGATACGCACACCGTTTCCGTTGGATGCTGCTGGATGGCGTTTCTGAGCTCGCTTCCTGGATTCATGTCAGACCAGATCGAGCATTCAGCCAGTGGATTTTTGGCTCGCCGGCGTGGACTACTTCGCTTCCCGACACCTTGTCCCTCGAGAGTCTCTCGTCTCCTACCACCGGATATGTCGACTGCGATTCTGTTCTTCAACTTCGCGCCCAGACAGCTCAACGAAACTGGCTTGCATGTTATGCTGATGCGTTTTGTGACTGTCTCTGGCAGTAGCTAATTTGGGAAACCTACAGGTTGATATCTACCATCGAAGCCAGGTCCTGCGATAATCTCGGGTTTGCATTTGGCGGCATCAGTCTTGATCGTTGAGCGCACCCCGTAACCTTGGATTCGAGCCTGCATCGCATCGCCCGGAATCCATATTGCCTTCATCTTAGTTCTCGAACTGCCTTCTTCCGGTCTCTTTTGTTAGAGCACCAATCGATACGGACTCTCGGCATCTTTGACATCTGTTAACTCGGATCTTTGAGTTTTAAGGCGTGAAGGCGTCGTTGTCGCTACAAAAGTCCTGCTTCGGATCTGGATACGTGCGGATCCCTTCGTGTTCATCGGTTGAAAGGTTAGGCGTCTGGATCGGTTATTCCGGCATCGTTGCTTTATTCTGGGTTCTTCGGTAAGCTATTTCTGCTTGAATCTTTTTCCTGACGTCCTGGAACCCACCTCCTTGTCCCAACCCTGTGATGCCCCCATGGTGGTTGGTACCGTTTCGTTCAAGTGAACAACCTTCGGGCAGGGCTTCCGCAGTATGAACAGAATCGAACTCAGGTATGGCCCGCAATCGGGAACCTAGGCCTCCTAGTGCCAACTCAAGTGTGTTTTCCACCAGATCGGCGGTATTGTACTCGTCTCGGGGGTATTTGTCCTAGGAAGACGGCCTGTCAGTTGATGGCCTTGCGATTTATGAAATCGGATGCGTATCTTCACGTGGTCGACAGTCTCGTCCAGGCACCTTGTTTGACCATCACCCTACTCACTTGGTGACGCCACCTTGTTCTCTGGTTGCTTGGCGCTCAATCTCACAGGGTGGATGGGCTGCTTCTGATAGT
>Ga0247770_1002002_pt1 | contig 13129 bp, 15 predicted proteins | sample UWRJL136409B6_FD_179943 | JGI IMG/M metagenome (GOLD analysis project Ga0247770, IMG submission 179943) | Plant litter microbial communities from Arlington Agricultural Research Station in Wisconsin, United States - UWRJ-L136-409B-6 | ecosystem: Environmental > Terrestrial > Plant litter >... | reverse complement strand
TTTATTTAATCACAAAAATACCTGTAAGTCAATATATAGTTGCTTTCCAGCACCTATATTTTATAGTTTATAGTTAATCTTTATAAAAGTTATTAACTTTTTCACATACTAACTTCGGTAGAGCCTATTTTTATGGCTGAAGGAAGTGCAGCAGAAAGCCTTCTGTATACTTCTGGGCTGTATTCGCGGACATTCCACAGCACCACTAACTTAAGGTTAGTAGAAGTTAGCAACAATCTCGCAGAAGCAGAAGCAGAAGCAGTTGCCGAACCGAGTACAGTATTAGGTACTGCAATATTTTTAGGATTGTTGGTCAGGAGGCAAAAACTCAATAATAAATTGTCTCAACTCAAATCAAAAGTTTAGGAAAAACCCCCAATATTAAGCCGTAGGGTACGCATTGCTCACCTCCTCTAGTTTCCGTTGAATTGCTGGTTATAAAATTATCTCGCCCGGGGCAGGTTGATAAATATTATCAATTTGAATTACAGATTGTTGGTGAAACCAGCCCCTACTTTTCTGGTGGTTAATTTGCCCGGAATTATATCACTTATTCGTAGGATGCGCACGAAGCACCTCACTTATCTGTCGGCACACCATACCCATTAACCATTGGCATCTTCTTCTTTTCCCAAATATGCCTCAATCACCCGAGGATCGGCGCGAACTTCTGCCGGAGTACCCTCAGCAATTTTAGTACCGTACTCCATAACACTAACGCGATCGCTAATTCCCATCACCACCTTCATATCATGTTCAATCAGCAAAATACTCAAATCCAACTCATCGCGAATCCGGTAAATAAAGCGAGTTAAATCCGCCGTTTCGTTTGGGTTCATCCCCGCAGTCGGTTCGTCCAAAAGCAGCACTTTCGGATCGGAAGCCAAAGCCCTCGCAATTTCCAATCTCCGCTGGTCGCCGTAGGAAAGGTTTTTTGCCAACTCCGGCGCTTTAGAAGCACCTAAACCGACAAAATCAAGCATAATCAAGGCTTTTTTCTTAGCTTCCCGTTCCTCCAAAATCACAGGCGGAGTGCGGAGGATTGCACCCAACAAACCTGTTTTTAATCGGCAGTGTCTACCTACTAAAACATTATCCAGCACAGTCATGTTGTTAAACAAGCGGATATTTTGAAAAGTTCTAGCAATGCCGAAAGTTGTCAGGCGATCCGGCGGTAAACCGGTAATATTTTTATTTTCAAGTACCAACTGCCCCCCACTCGGTTTATAGATGCCCGTAAGCATATTAAAAAATGTGGTTTTTCCGGCACCGTTGGGGCCAATTAAACTAGCGATCGCTCCTTTTTCCAAAGTTAAGCTGACCTGATTGACGGCAGTCAAACCCCCGAATCGCATTGTAAGTTGCTGTGCTTCTAATAATGACATTTTGGTTGTGTTTCCTAATATTTTATAGTAGTGCTAGCGTCCCCATCGCGAGCTTTCAGGCACGCGAATCAATTTGAGATATTTTAGGACATATTCTTTAACGTACAAACAAAATAGAACTTAAAAAGATTAGATTCTAGCGAACGACCAGGGCGATATTGTGCGTATAAATCGGCTGTAGAAAAGTTTTCAATAACTTTGAGATGGAGTTCGTCAGCCAAAGTTGCAATCTTTTCAAACCCAGTAATCCACGGTGCATACATACTTTCGTATTTATCTATGTAATCATTGATATCTTGGTAGCCCGTCGTTCTCAAAATCACCTTTTCCGACATATAATCAAAGGACAATCGGAAATTATGAACATTGTCGCGAATTTGTTCTAATACAAATATTACATCTTTTTTGCCAAGCAAGGTAGTGTTGCCTTCCCACAAAAAATATGTCTGTCGAGCGAAATCAAATTCACTCTGTGTCAGCAAGGGCATTAAACCGTCTTTTACGTAATCACCGGGAAGGTAGCGAACATTGGCAGTAACTTTCTTAGCTTTGAGAGTTTCTTCTTTTAATTGAAGAGTCGCGCGATCGTCTATCTCAAAATAAATGACTTTTTCTCCATTAATTCTAGCAGCGCGAGTATCCAAACCAGAACCTAAAATAACTACTTGCTTGCAACCTCCTAAAATTTGATTTGACAAAACATCATCAAAATATTTAGTCCGCAACTTAACCATTTCTTTAACGGCGGGAGAGCTTTGAGCTATGTGGCTAGCTACTTTTTTCGTTTCCTCATTCAGCCAAATTTTTACTACATGATCAGTATAGAGAGGATTGGCCTCTTCATTCTCTTCTGCTCTAAATTCCGCTACGATAAAAGCAGTACCAGTTACATTTTTCATGGCTAATCTTGCACCCTGACTAAGTAGTTGGTTAGAAATAAACATTAGATGGAGATGGGAGTTTCACACTCATAAACTCCCTTGCCTCCTAGATTCTTAGCTAAACCCGCTTACAAAATACTATGTTTTTTTGTTCTTACCTACTTATTGGCTTCTCGCATCTGCTAAAGACTCATTGCTCGCTTCACCATCAGAATGCAGTTCAGCTTGGTGGATCTTATCAGGAATCAGCCCCTCCGGCCGCACGATCATCATGACAACAAGAGTTAGGCCGAATAGAAATAAGCGCATTTGAATCGGGTCTAAACTGGTGGCCAGAAAGTCTTGTAACTGGGGAATTGCAATCCTGGGGATTACAAAAGTATTCAGAAAACCCTTGAGAACTTGCGCTAATTGTGGCAGATAAAGTCGATCGGCAGACATGATAATGATAGCGCCCAAAATCACCCCGGTCATGTTGCCCAAACCGCCTAAAATCACCATACACAGGATGATTACCGACACCGAGAAATCGAAAACGCTGGGAAAAATTGCGCTGATATAGGCGGCGTAAAACGCGCCTGCAAAGCCCGAAAACGTCGCTCCCATCGCAAAAGCCGAAAGTTTGGTTTTGACCAGGTTAATCCCCATCGCACTAGCTGCTAATTCATCTTCGCGCATGGCATTCCACGCCCTCCCCAAGCGGGAATCTCGCAGCCGCGAAATCATGAAGTAAGCGAAGACAACTAGCAGTAAAATTAGGTAGTACCAGGGAAAGTAGTTGCCAGTGCTGAAAGTGCCGACGATGGGGAGAGATGGACGCCCGATCGGGTTTATTCCCGCTTCGCCGTTGGTGAGGTTAAAAGGTCGATCGCACCCAACCAGACACAGCACCAACTCGGGTTTACCCAAAATAGCCGCCACAATCTTCGAGATTGGTTCGTCGATCCGAATCGCGGTTAAATTCCTAAAGACAACCGGGATAATTTCGCCAAAACCGAGGGTAACAATCGCCAAATAATCGCCCCTGAGCCGCAGTGTCGGAATACCGAGGATTACACCCGCGATCGCAGCTACACCAGCGGCTATCGGCAGTACCACCCAAAAGTTCCAAGCAATATTTAACTGCCCAGAAGATAGCAAAGCCGTCGTGTAAGCGCCGATCGCAAAAAACGCCGCATATCCCAAATCCAACAAACCCGCAAAACCCACAGTAATATTCAAACCCAGCGCCAACATAATAAAGATTTGAATCTGTACTACAGTAGCAATCCAGCCAGTCTGAGCCTGAATGTCGATAAAAGGAAACAGAATTAGAATAAAAGCTAATGTCACCAGAGTTGCCAGCCGCTGGCGTTCCCCCTGCAAACCCTGCAAAGCACCCATTAACGTAGCTGTCAAAATTGCGATCGTCAAACTGCAAATCCCGTATAGCAGCGTCGTCGGCAAAGCCACGGCAGATTGACCAGAAAAAGGTCTAATCAAAACCCCTTCTACCACACTCGCAACTAACAGCCAAACTCCCAATCCCAATCCGGCTAAACTGCCGATAGTCGCACCCTTTTTCGGGCTGTAAACCTTCTGATCCTGACAACTCATAAAGCCGGCCGCCGTACCCATCAGCCAGCCGATCACGGTGCCACTCCAACCGCCGAATAACAGAACAGTCAAAGAGCCGATCGCCCCTAAAATACCGCTCGATTTGATCGCATTAATTATTGTTTCTGACATAGGAAGAAGTTATTAGTCATTAGTCATTAGTTATTAGTCAGCAGTCAGTAGTTAGGTTAGATGAAAAAATGCTAGGGATCGCAGTTATAGATGCGACTGACGCGGGTAGTGCCAACTTCTGCCTCACCTCAAGCAACTCGATCGACCGCTGGCTCTGGAAACTGCCGATCGGGCTAGCTACAGTTTAGAGTCTTTTGAGTTCGATTATTGCACCAAAAGTGACGAAACTTCAAATATACTGGAACTGTTACCGCAACACGCTTCAATTTGGCGATCGCAATATGGTACAAGCACCTCAAAAAACTATCACCCTCGACGAGTTTTTGCAACTCCCAGAAACCACACCCGCTAGCGAATACATCAAAGGTATGATCGTACAAAAACCTATGCCACAAGGAAAACACAGCAAACTACAAGGCAGACTCGTAACAGTCACCAACGACATCGCAGAGAAACCGCAAATTGCCCTAGCCCTACCAGAACTTCGCTGCACGTTTGGCGGACGTTCTATTGTTCCCGATGTCGCGATTTTTGTTTGGAATCGCATTCCCCTAGACGCTGACGGCGAAATTGCCAATACATTTAACGATCGCCCAGACTGGACAATAGAAATATTCTCCCCAGCCCAAAGCCAAACCAAAGTCACAAACAATATTTTGTACTGTTTGAATGCCGGTTGTCAGATGGGTTGGTTGCTCTATCCCGATGAAAAAAACATTTTAGCCTATCCCGCAAGGCAGCAGCCTATTTCCTTGCAAGAACCAACAGATATACTTCCGATGCCCAATTTTATGCCGGAAATGCAGTTGACTGTAGGCGAAGTTTTTGGCTGGCTCAAACCAGGGAATATTTAATTTGATAGCGCAGGTTAACTCGATATTTTGCAAGGGGATTTTTCAGGCTATGGCAAATCCGGTATGCTTGCGTACTTCCGGCGAATGAAACGCTAAAACAATGCAATTTTCCGGGACGCCACCCTCGAGTAATTCATCGGTAATACCGTCTTCAATACCGTCATAATGAATCCAGAGTTTGCCGTTGCGGATTTCAACGTGAACGAGGCAGTAGTGAAGTCGCTTTTGGCCCTCCCAGCCTTCACTCATCAATAAAAAATCATTTCGGTCTTCGCTAACAATGACTTTGTTATTAATCTCGGCGTATCTGTACGGTAGGCTAGCATAGTACGACAGGATTTTATAAATTAAGTCGCGGTATTTGTCTAGTTTATCCATCTGGTAATAACCTCCTGAATAGTATCGACAACGATAAATTTTATTACTCCGTCTGCAAGTACAACTTCTACGATATCTTCATTAAAGAAGCTGATATAAATCTCTTCAGTAATTGCAAGATATAGGGTACGATCTGGTTCTTTTTTCGATATTATTTTAAAATACAAAATGTATTGCCCAATCGCATTTTCCCAATCTTTTACTAGAGATTTGCCGACAAAACTTTTGATTTCAACTGCAATTCTTTGTCCATCGCGTTCGGCTGCTAGCAGCTTTTTAGCTCCCAAATCCACAAACACACTGCGCGAACCAAATTGCAGAGTCAGAGGATCGTCTGTAATTATCCACCCATCCTTTTCTAAAGCAGTCCTTACTTGATAATGATAAATGTCTTTTGCCATTTTTTCAACCCAGCACCTTTAAACCTTCTCCTGAACATTCTCACCCAACAAACCCCCTGGCCGAAAAGCCAAAATCACCACCAAAACCCCAAACACCCAAGCATTAGTCCAGCGGCTCGACAAATACTGATCGCTCAAGGACGAAAGCAACCCAATCAAAACCCCTCCTAACATCGCCCCCACAATATTGCCAATTCCCCCCAAAACCGCCGCTGTAAAAGCCCTCAAACCCGCCGTAAACCCCATTGTAAAAACAATAGTATTGTTGTACAGACCAACCAGAATCCCAGCCGAACCCGCCAAAGCTCCCCCAATCAAAAAAGTCAGAGCAATAATCTGATCCACATTAATGCCCATAATTTTAGCAGCATCGCGGCTTTGAGCAGTTGCCCGCATCGCCTTTCCCAGACGAGTGTACTGCACAAACACATGAAGCAAAACCATCAATATAACCGCCACCACCAACACAATTAAATCCTTGGTAGTAAATACAATACTCGTTTGAATTCCCAAAGCTTTGAGAATATCAACTCGCGGCAACAAATCGGGAAAGCTTTTCGGAGCAGCAGAATTAGAACCCATCACCGGAATAAAAGCTTTCAATCCTCCCCAAAACAGCCCCATATTTTGGAAAATAAAAGAAACTCCAATTGCCGAAATTAAAGGAGCCAAACGGGGAGCATTTCGCAAAGGCCGATAAGCGTACTTTTCCACAACAATATTCAGTCCCGCACAAAACACCGAACATACAATTAAAGCGACTAATATCACCGGTATAGCAGTACCTAAAGGTGCGCCGTCTTGAAGGCCAAAAGCCCCGAACACAGTTAGGGAAGCAAAAGCGCCCAACATATACAAATCGCCGTGAGCAAAATTGATTAACTCAATAATGCCATAAACCATAGTGTAACCCAAAGCAATAATTGCAATCAGCGCGCCGTTGACAAGACCCACTAATAATTGTTGGATAAAAACTTCAGGATTGCTGGCTATTTCCCCAAGAATTTTTGGCAAGTCAAATCCGGCAATTGGCCCTAACAACAAAACTATATAAGCTACACCTAGATATAGAAGAATACTCTGCCATTTTTTCATAATTTTGGGGTGATTGGTAATTCGTAAGGTGCGCCGAAGAGCACCCTACTAAAGTGATTGGTTAAGGTGTGCAATGCCCACCGTACTAAAGTGATTGGGTAAGGCGCGCATTGCTACTAATTACCGCCGACAAATGACTAATAACTAATTATTCCGGCTTGAGCGCGTTCACGAACTCCCACTTGCCTCCTTTAACAACATTTCCTGACATTGTAGTCAAGCTCGTGTCGCCGTTGGGGTCAAAACTCCAAGTCCCGAGTACCCCGTTAAAATCTTTAGTTGCCATGACAGCTTCGCGGATAGCACCGCGGTCATTTTTGCAAACTTTATTAATTGCGCCGATCGCAACTTTAGCAGCTTCATAGGCGTAAGCTGTATAAGTTTCCGGTTCAGAATTATATTTTGCCTTGTAACTTTCGTACCACTTCGCACCGGTACCAGTCAACTCTTGAGGAGGCAAGCCGCCAAAAGTAGCGTAAACTGCTTCGGCATCTTTGCCTGCCGCGTCAATTAAAGCTTGCTCTTTGATGCCGTCCGGGCCCATGAATTTAACTGCATCAGGCGTCATTCCGACATTTCTCATATCTTTAATTATTTGTCCGGCATTGCTTTGAGTAGTCCCTCCAAAGTAAATCAGGTCTGGACTTAAAGCTTTGATCTTATTCATTAACGCCTTGTAGTCGCTAGCTTTAATATCAATTCCCTCTCTTCCAAGGACTTGAATTCCCAACTTTTTAGCAGTTGCTTCAAAAACATCAGCGATGCCTTTGCCGTAGAGTTCTTGGTCGTCGAGAATGTAGACTTTTTGCACGCCCAAAGATTTCGCCCAGTTGCCAGCTACAGCTCCTTGAAGGTCGTCAGCGGGGACAACGCGGCTGAAATTGCGAGTGCTTGCGGGATAATAAACGTTGGGTTCTTTGGGTTCGCCTTTTCCTGGTTTAGTCAGTCCCGGATAAGTGTTGGCCGGACTGATCATGACGATGTTAGCTTGGTTGAGCACGGGAATGGAAAGTTTGGCGGCCCCGGAGTTATAGTGACCGATGACGGCAACTACCGAACCGTCAGCGACGGCTTTGTTAGAGTTGGACGTTACTTGGGCCGGGTCCCATTTGCCGGCGGCGGCGGTGGCGTCATCGTAAACTTCGTATTGGATTTGGATTTTGCCGTCGCAAGCTTTAGAGTCGGTTTCGGCCAGTGCTTGTTGGATGCCGTTGACCATTGTTTGAGCTTGACCCAAGGCGCTGCCTGTCATCGGGAGCATGGAGACAATTTTGACAGTATTTGGGTCTCCGGGGCTGCTGACTGCGGGAGTTGCTGCGGGACTGGTTCCGGGACTGGTTCCGGGAGTTGTGGCGGTGGGTGCTTGAGGACTTTGACAGCTAGCGCACACAGAGGCTATTCCGGCGGCAAAAAGTAATTTCCGCAATCCTGCGGCGCCGAGATTCTGTGTTGAGTTGGTTTTTGGGGATGTGGCACTTTGGCCCCCTGACTTCTGGGAAAAGTTCATAGGTTGGTTCGTTTGTTGCTTGCGTCTTAGCATATTTTCACTGTTTTAAGTATGTAGTCAAGAGTTAGCACAAGTTTAAAAAATTTGTGTCAACTATCAAAAACACACCTAGAAAGCCAACATCAGGACTTAGGCCAGAACTCCTGTCTCAGGGGCGGCGGGGGCTGCGCGTACAATGGGTGAGTTCACGATTCCATCGCGGTTAACTAGATCCGCGATCGAAGATTTGAGTAAATGTGTTGACATTGTGTATACAAAAAAATAGCCTATAAATATGCTAGAGCTACTAGCTCTAATTACTACTGTGTCTAGGTAGAGGTAACTGTTATGCACCCGCCAGCATCTGAAGAATCAGCCAGCCAGACCCGCGATGTGACAATCAACATTCGAGCTAAGGCGAATCAACGCGCTCTCATCGATCGCGCGGCCCAATTACAGGGAAAGAGCCGATCGGAGTTCATGCTTGAATCAGCTTACCAAAAAGCTCAAGATGTTCTTCTAGACCGCTGTTTTTTTGGGTTAGATGAACTTAAATTTAAGCAATTTTTGGCGCTACTGGATGCACCGCCGACGCCAAATCAGAAGCTAAACGCATTACTAAAAACAAAATCTCCGTGGGATTAGATCGAGATTTAGGCCAACTGTGCCCGCCTGAAAAGCTGAACTCGTTACATCAAATTGAGACCTTTGATTCAGGCAACAGTCAGTTAGATGAATGGCTCAAGCGCCGCGCTCTGAAAAATGAGTCAGACGGGGCTTCACGGACTTATGTTTTGTGCGATCGCCAAGCAGTCATTGCGTACTATTGTCTTATAAATGGAGCCATAGCACTAACTGCTGCAACGGCTGAAGTCCGGCACAATATGCCCGATCCGATTCCTGTTATGGTGATTGGACGGCTTGCCTGCGATCGGGATTGGCAAGGCTGCGGCATCGGACGCGCTTTGCTGCGGGATGCTATTCTTCGCACTTTGCAAGCTGCTGAGATTGCAGGAATACGCGCAATTCTCGTACACGCTATCTCCGAAGATGCGAAGCAGTTTTACCAGAAGTGCGGGTTTACTGTTTCGCCGATCGATCCGATGACACTCATGGTGAATATTAGCGATGCCATTGCTTCACTTTAGTTCAGACGTTAGTTGCTCTCGTTGGAGGTTTCCTCGCCCATGATTGAGTTGCAATCGGATTTAGAATATGTAGTGAGCGATCGCTTAAAAGTCTCTCTAGATGCGATCGCGCAATTTTGCCAGCGCTGGAACATTATCGAGTTTGCCCTGTTTGGCTCGGTGCTGCGGGATGATTTTCGCCCTGATAGTGATGTGGATGTATTAGTTACTTACGAGCCATCGCACCGCCTCACGCTGTCTCATTTATTGAGTATGCAAGAGGAAATAGAGCATTTATTTAACCGTTGTGTGGATTTGGTTGAAAAGAATCGGTTAGAAAATCCCTATCGGCGATCGAACATTTTGAAAACCTATCGAGTGATTTATGCAAGCGGGCGATCGGGATAGTGCTTCACTTTGGGACATGGCGCAGGCAATCCGTCGGATTCAGGAGTTTACGGCTGATGCCTCATGCGAGACTTATCTTGAAAGTGTTTTTATGCAAAGTGCCGTAGAGCGGCAGTTGGGAATTTTGGGGGAGGCCTCTCGCAGAGTTTCGATCGAGTTTCAGCAGTTTCATCCCGAAATTGATTGGCGAAATGCGATTAACTTACGAAATATTTTGGTTCATCGTTATGACCAAGTGAGACCAGAAGTTATTTGAAATATTGTTACAAGTGTTTTGCCTAGTTTACTGGTACAAGTAGAGGCATTATTGCCGCCGTTACCTGATGATACTTGATATCATGCCCGGTCAAATTCCTCCGCTTAGCGCTTGAGGGCGATCGATCCGGTTTGTAGTGAGGACTTTAGTCCTTCGATCCTGCGGACTAAAGTCCTCACTACAAACTAATCTTAATCGATATCATTCAATCGAACCTCAACTACGGTAGCTGACCTAATTTTTGAGTAAGAATCCCTACAGCCACTTCGTAATCCTTTCCGAGGAGGTAAGGGGAATGATAATAGCTGGCAAGATATAGCAATCCTTGCAGGAGTCGTAAATTTTTTACCCCACCCCAACCCTCCCCGAACCCGCCCGGGAGTAAGAAATTCACAAATGATTTAGGATTGCTAAAGTCTTAATAATGATTTAGGATTGCTATAGAAACTTGGACGTTAGTAACGACCCAAAAGTTGATTACAAGTCAGGTGGAATTGGTTCAGTTATCCTTTGCCAAAGTCAAGCCTATTTCTGAGAAGGCTGCCGAACTATTCTACCAGCGACTGTTTGAATTAGAACCTTCTTTTCGTCGTCTATTTAAAGGGGATATGAAAGAGCAGGAACGTAAGTTAATGGCTACGCTTGCTATCGCAGTCGAAGGTTTGCGTCACCCCGATCAAATTATCGGTTCTGTCCAGAAATTGGGTTGCGACCATGCGGGCTATGGTGTCAAGGCTGAATACTACGATATTGTCGGGGAAGCGTTGCTGTGGACGTTAGCGCAAGGACTGGGTGAAGAGTTTACTACGCCAGTGCGAAAGACATGGGAAGAAGCTTACACGTTCCTGAGCGAAATTATGAAAGAAGCAGCAGCAGAACTTGAGTTGGAAAAAATAGGCGTGTAAAAGTTTGTAGTAAGCTATAAATTACTCAAAGAAAGCACGAAGAGATGTGAGGATAAGATGACAGATAACCTTTTTGTACATGGTGTTGCCAGCGGAGATCCACTTGAAGATCGGGTTATGATTTGGACGCGAGTCACTACACCTACACCCGAACCGGTGGAAGTCAACTGGAAAATAGCAAGCGATTCTGACTTAAGCAAAATTATTGCTTCTGGTACAGCCTTAGCTCAAGCCGATGCAGACTACACAGTTAATGTTGATGTGGTTGATTTGGAGGCTGCAACTCGATACTTTTACCAGTTTGAGGCACTCGGCCAGACATCCCCCGTTGGCAGAACCAAGACATTGCCGACAAACGGTGTTCAGAATCTGCGTTTTGCACAGGTATCCTGCGCGAAATTCAACGCTGGCTTCTTCAACGCCTATAGTCGCATTGCAGCACGCGATGACCTGGACTTCGTACTACATCTGGGCGATTACATCTACGAAGCCTCGAATAAGCCGCCAGCAAGCCAGACACCAGGGGCAGATATTGGTCGCCCCTTCGACCCGCTTCACGAGTGCAAGACACTTGAAGATTACCGCCGCCGCTATGCTCAGTATCGCCGTGACCCTGACGTGCAACGTCTGCACGCAGCACTACCGCTAATTGCTACCGTCGACGATCATGAATTGGCTGATGGTGCATGGCGTGATGGGGCTAGCGAACACAAGCCAGAACGCGATGGCGATTGGGCTAGCCGTCGGGCTGTCGCATTCCAAGCACGTTGGGAATGGTTGCCAGCACGCAAGCCCGAACCCTCGGATTCACAAAGAGTTTTCCGTAAAGTGTCGCTGGGTGGATTAGCCGATTTAATATTAATTGACACTCGTACTCGTCGTGACGAGCCTGTGCCACCGCCAGCGATGTTTGACCCAGCACGGTCTGCTCTGGGTGTTGAACAACGTACTTGGTTGTTGCAACAGTTTGATACATCAAAAGCTCAATGGAAGTTATTGGCAAACCCATCGGTGATGGCGACAACTTGGAGTAAAGATTTCCCACCAACAATTAAGCAAGCACTGCTGAAGCTGAAGCTAATTGATGTTGACGGTATTGGGCCAGATTACGATCAATGGGACGGTTATCCTGTTGAGCGTGATTTACTTCTGTCGCACTGGCGAGAAAATGAGATCAAAAATGTTGTTGTACTCAGTGGTGATGTCCACGTTGGGCTAGCGATTGAGTTAAAGTCAGATGCCTTCAACGAAAAAGAAGAACCAATTGCTGTCGAGTTTGTGACTGGTAGCTTGACTTCACAGAACCTTGCCGACAAAATGGGTTGGGCAGCGCGCACAGAGTCTATTCCCATTGAGCAAGAGGTGATGAAGGCTTTTCCCCACATTCGCTGGTGCGACTTTGACATTCATGGTTATAACATTATTGACGTCACTCCCGAACGAGTTACAGTACAATGGTGGGCTGTTGAAACAGTATTGCGTCCTAGCAACGCTGAAACACTGATGGCAGCATGGATGGTTCACTCAGGTAAGCCAAAGCTGACTAAAGCGTAGTCGAAGGTAAACCTCTTCTACCCAACCAGAGCGCCTATAGCTGGTTGGGTAGCAAGGAGATGTCGGACAGAGCAACAACCACCAATCCAAATATCAAAGTCGCTATTGATTATTCGGCGTTGCTGGATTAAGGTATGATAAGCGCGCTCGCTCGCTCTTCATCTCACTCGATCGTAATGGTTAATTGAATAGGGAACGAGAACACTATTAAACTTAAGATAGTGAATTAGTAATCTAATTGAATGTTTGAGCATTTGTTGTGACGCGAGAATAACAGAGAGTTTTTCTTTTTAAGCGAGCTAAATAATGTCTGAGTCTGGTATTTTCTCCTTCTACTCTAGTCATGTAAGTTTTGCAAACAATGTAGTCTCCATCGGTCATAAACATTGGGTAAACCTTCCATCCATCAGTCACATAAAAATAGCATTTCCATTTGCTAACTACCTCATCCCATAAAGGTTTAAATGTCTGAGCGCTATGCTCCCCCAACACCCACCCTAAAATGCCTACTTGAAAGTGATGTACTGCCGTCCACAACCAAATTTTATAGCGTTTTTCACAGCTATGAGGTACACTTGGGAAAGTAAAACTATTTAGAGGAAAATCATCAATGCAACCGTATTCACTAGATTTTAGAAAAAAAATAATAGAAGTGAGAGAACAAGAAAATA
>Ga0247770_1001999_pt1 | contig 13177 bp, 6 predicted proteins | sample UWRJL136409B6_FD_179943 | JGI IMG/M metagenome (GOLD analysis project Ga0247770, IMG submission 179943) | Plant litter microbial communities from Arlington Agricultural Research Station in Wisconsin, United States - UWRJ-L136-409B-6 | ecosystem: Environmental > Terrestrial > Plant litter >... | reverse complement strand
CCGATGTCCTGCCCATTTTGCTCTGCCGGATGAAGCTAACCGCTGGGTAAATTAGCATGCTGTGGGCGCTTTACTGTGGTTTGCCCTCAAATTGAACCGATGGGTGCGGAAAAGGAGCCAATTCGAGTGGTTCGTGCACATCAAAGGCGACAATTCCGTTTCCAACTTACGCACGATCCTGACTGAATTGGAGACTCTCTCGGCGTGGAGTAATGTTGGGAGTCAGAGCGAAGAGGCTAGGAACTAATGATGTCCGTGTGTCAGGCCTAGGAAATTCATTACGTGGGTATTCTGTTCTGCTTTTACCGCTGTCAGCCGAAGAGAAAGGGCCGACTTCAGGGGGGTATCATATCTAAGCCAATAATCAAACCTTCACCGTCTCATACCAGAATCTTAGTCCTCCTTCTTGCAGAATTCCACACGCTCCATGTCTTCTTCATCTATAGTGTGGAACTCATAGGCGCCCACGCTGCTCCTCGAGTTTTTCGAAGAGTCCGTAAACTCTGAATTCGTGTCCCTCATCGACTCCCTGTGCCTTTCCTGCCCACCCGCATCTCGGAAAGTTCGCCCTTGGAACTGGACGATTTCGTACTTCCAGTCCAGGTTAAAGATGAAGATGCAAACGTCACCGCCGATTCGAACCGCCTTGATCTGCGAGGTGCTCTCTACCCTCGTCTCCAACTTGCATAGCTCAACCGGTTCTCCAAAGTGGTGATAGGTCCCCTCGAAGCTGAGCGGATACTCGACTAGTCGGTCATGTAAACGAGCAAAACCGCCCTTTTGGACGGCAAGAAGAGAGTGGTTGTTGTACATGGAAGAAGTCTTCAGGGTGGACTTGCGGATCGTCTCGCTGTAGTTTTTTGACTGCTGTGCGCTGCAACTCGTAGGCCCGGCACTGATAACTGCTGGGTAGTAATACTGATCGTCCTCAACAACAACACAGCCGTTATAGCTGTTGTATGGAATTAGCCTTGTGGTGGAACTTGCGTTGAAACCCTACGTCGCGATATGGTCAGCGAAATGGCAAGGGGATGGAGGGGCGTGAACACGAACACATTTGTAGTAGCTCATGGATTCCATTCGGCCGCCTTCTAGATCGTCCACTCGGTATACAAATAGCCCTGCTGATGGCTCCTTTGAGGATGGCGTGGCCCAGGCAAAGAGAAGGTCCCCAGTGTCGTTGAAGGCTGCATCAACAAACGGCTGCGGGTTTCTCGGCGTCTCCCTGGGAAAGATGCCCATTGGGTCGCTGGGAACGCGTCAACCATCAACGATCTCGCGCGCGTGTAATGTATATGCTCACTTCAAGTTGATAATAACAAGCTTCTCATAGCACATCAATGCAACAAACCCTTGGCGGGAAACAGTCACGCGCTTGTCGACGTCAAACAACTTGAAGTCGTTGAGTGGGATGCTGAACAAGTGCCACTCTTTGCCGTTCGACTTTAGCCTCGCCACTTTCAACTGGGAGTTGACGATTAGCGAAGTGTAGGACAGGCTATACCGAACCAATGAGCTCACCGCAGCACGTCTTCCCTTCTCTGACGTCCCCCATACCGCGAGGTAATTTCCTCCAAGGCCAACACCTTTCCACTTTGTAGAACCCTCCCCATCGAGAGTGAGGAAAGGCAGAAACGACGGTCGTCTCTCCGAGTCGAATTCCACAACAGCAGCGCCATCACTAGTAAGATAAGCTACTTTCAACGAGCCGTTTCGGGATGCGTCGACAGAGGTGGATATCGCTCGAGGCCGCCTGGGGCCCGGCCAGAGATTATGGGTCTGAGATGGAGTCAATAATCGCCTTTCCGCATCTCTGTTGCATCTTATTCCATAGGCGTGCTTGGGTTTCCCAGGGGAAACACTGGTCGAGAAAGAAGCCTTGGCGGCGGGACCTTCAGGTATATCCGTTGCCAGACTGGTAGGTGTTGATTTGCCGTGTCCAGCCCCGAACCAAGGAGCCACCTCCGAGGGATCTGTAGTGGCTCTTGTTGTCGCCTGTGTTTCCGACTTGATGCTTCCGAGAGGGTGAGTTACCCGCCGTGATGAGGGACCATGGTCTTCTGCCCCAAAGCCGGTGGGCCGCTGCACAATGACATTTGGCACGCCTGCAACCCCTTTTACTAGTTGCTCTATCCCAGTGGGCTTTGCCTGAGCAGTCCTGTTCTGATTCCCCGCCGCAGGCGGTGGAGGTGGCAAAGGTAGCGCCGGCTGCCCCTTTTTCCTTTTCTGTCCTATTTTTTCGACCCAAGGGCACGTAGGCGTATTGTACTCTTTGGCATTGTTGACGTGCGCATACACATGGCCAACCCACCTCTCCAACTCCGCAGCATCGGGGCGATCGCTTGGGTTGACTTGCAGAATCTTCAGAACAACCTCTTTCCAGCATTGAATTGAACGCTGAGGGGCCGCACAGTTTGCCGACAGCCGTTCAAGCCAGTCAATGACAGACTGCCGAAGGCGAGGCTCCTTCTTAGCGGGCTCTGCGGAGAGAGTCGGCGACGCCACCTCAATCTTGGAGTAGAAAAAATCGTTCGGCCCCTTCTTTCCGCTTTTAGGGCTTCCGGAAATCCTCTCCTGCCTGAACTGTTTGACGTATGCGTCTCGGCCCATGGCAAACGCCAGAATCTCCGCGAATATGGCACCAAATGACCAGATATCCGCCTTCCTCCCAACCTTCCTGCGTTCCCCAGCTCCTGCGCGCGCTGGTAGCTTGGCAACCTCGGGGGGTTGGTAGGTCCCCTCATTTCGTTTTGCATCAGTCTGAAGAGTGTTGATGGTGTATAAGTCGTAGATAGTCCACGCGGCTGGCGAACCCTCTCCGGCCTGGCCAGCAATCTTGTCCTTGCTCTCCTTGAACGACGAGATTCCAAAGTCGCAAATTTTCCAGTGACCGACCGGGAGTGGTTTCCCGTCATGGGAGCCATCGTATATGAGGATGTTGTCCGGCTTGAGATCCATGTGCGCGCAGAAGGTCATGACCCCATTGATTGGTCTTGGCTCGTGTAAAAACTTCAATGCTGATGCGAGATTTTGGGCTTGCTCGGCCAGCGTCGGCATGAGATCTCCGCCTCCTGGTGTCGCACTGGGAAAGCGGTCCTCGAACCTATATCGGTGCTGATCTCTTTCAAAATCCTCGGGTGGGTGACCGCAGTGTAGAAACTGCCACAAATCGCCAAGCTTCGCCTGAGCAAACATGATCTTGAACTCCGTTCCGTGTTCGAGCACGCACCGGTGAAGAGCCAAGTTCCTGTTTTGTGCGAGGCAACTCTTGAGCAGCCTTAGATTTCCTACTTCCTTGACAGCCTCTTTCCGGATCTCGAACGTCTTCACAGCAACTGCCACGGGTTCCCTCTGTCGAATGTCAGTCAAGATGATTCAGTTCTTGAATGTCTTCCTGCCGGGTGGTCTCACTGGTATTGTAGATCCTACGTCATGGTCGTTGATCAAGACACATTCGTTTGACAGCTTGCAGAACTGGAAAACATCAGAATGGTATCAAACCGAGAGTCAGAAGAGTGTGACGCTACCTCCACTTTTCCAAAAGCTCCGGATGTCGTGGCCGGATTCCGAGTGACAAACGGCAGACGCATCAGAGGGTTCTCGACCTTCTGTATCTCGTCGTTAAAGTCGTCGAAACGGACGGTTACCGGAATGAAGAGAAACTGCGAGTCCCAGACACGCTGAGGGAGCCCCAGCTCTATGCTATGGTCAGTCCCAGGAGATTTAGATATATCGAGCCGCGACAGACATACCTGAGAGTCTCTCCTTGGTCATGGGTAAAGTGAGTGACGCGTGAGTGCCACTAGCCATCAGATCTGGAAGGTGTTCAAACCACTTCTCATTACGGATCCAAACGACAAAAGAAAGAAACGGGAGCATGCTCTCTCTCATTGTTTTGATGTCAGCATCGGTCAAATACTCGCCGATGAGGTCCCGAAAGAGCGCGGGCGTCCAGACCTCTTTGAGATCACTGAGGAGAATGAAGGTTGTCCCACGTTGCTCGTCTCCTTTCATCCTCCTGGCAAGCTTGTCTGCGACATAGTCTGCCCAATCCTCCCTAGTTTCCAGCTTTTTTTCGCGAAGGGGGAGACAGCCCGTCATGGCGAGATGGACCTTCGCTAGTCGGAATCACGTCGACCCGTGGGTGTTGTATCGATCAAATGTGGTATTGGACTCAGAAGTGGAGGGTAGCAATCGCTGTTGAAGCCGATGTAGGTATCGCAAGATCGGCGGTCCAACTACCCATGCGGCTCTTTTCGTGTTCGTATTTGGCAGTCCGTTGACGGGGAGAGGGCCTACGGGAAGAGGGCCCACGGGAAGAACCGACCCTGCCCACTTTTGTGACCCATCCGATCCATCCTCGTTTGGACTGCAGGCGACATGGCAAGTCACCCAATCACGCGACGCGCGATATTCGAGCAGTCCCTTCGTCTTGGTGCAGACCCCCAAAAGTGCTGTTTGCCTGACGCATGCAGGTGGGAGGGGTCAGGCTGATTGGGTGTCACGGTGACTGAGTCGAGATGGCGGCATGTGGGCTGTCCAATGTTCGAAGTTTCAAGCACTCTCGTAGGTTGTAGGTTGTGCAACAGTGCATGCCCTAGTGCAGCCGGAGTCAAGCATCACGAGATGAAAACGCGAAAATGTGGCGGTCTTGGCTGGAGGACGCGAGACAATTGCTGCCTGGCAGCCTTAAGTTGCTTAGGAGAGGATGCCAACATGGACCCACTCAAGGCTCTGATGGATGCCTGAGGCAAGAGCGACAGTGGCTCTAGGTCCAGCCCCTGAGCCTGTAAATAATGTCAAGTACTCGCCTTGATTCAGGGGCCATTTCTCTATGAGATGGAAAGAACATGCAGTGGAAACCCTCCCTATTGGTACAATGCACTTTAACTCGATCAACACGTGTATCGCTCGTTTCAAAGACCTCTGCAAGCCTCAAATCCCTCAACCGGGGGAACTATTACAGATATATCATCCCATTCTCAGCCCCGTCACCTCTCAAACTTCCATCTCAACCTTACAGATCTCTCCGCCCACTCTCAGCTCTATCATTCTCAACCCTCCGCCTCAAACCCCCTCTCCTCCTCCCTATGATGCACCACCCCCTCCACCCCCTTCGCCCTGCACACCATCCAATCCAGCGTCCTCGCCGCCTTCAACTGAATCACGCCCCGATGCTTCCGATGTAACGGCTTATGGTGTCTCTTATAATCCTGCATCTGCCCCATCGTCCCCCTCTTTCCATCATCCTCATCCCCTCCTTTCCCCTCCACCAAGCTCTCCGCGCGCTTGTTCTCCTTATCCGCATACGCCTTGTGATACCCACTAACCCCCCTCCAAAAACGCACCTGCAGTTTAATTTCCCTAAGCGGCTCCTCCCCGTCCTCAATACCAGTATAATTAGCGCACCCTTTAACCCTTATCAGTTAGTACTTCCCCCTTTTCTAAACCTTCATCTTAACCGTGCGTTCCTCCTCGTCAGGGATAGACCTAATCCATAAGACCGTAAACGTAGGGTTATCCTCCGATATAAATGACGAGTCGTAAAACTGTATAACTACGGGTGACGTATACCGCTTCGTGACGCCTAAGAAGACGCTCTCATCCTTATGCTTCGGCTTCTAAATCCCCTGGTGCTGATGCGAGTACATCTTCGCCTTTCTAATTTTCGTCCTTAGCTTTAACTTGCACCCTATTAACTCCTCTGGAAACTGGTCTACTCTAATCGGGCCCTTAACCTTAAGTGTGCCAGAGTCCCAGCCTATTAACTCCCTCAGCATCTTTACTTTAATGCTACGCCAGATTATGTTAATTTACACACGGCCGTACCTAATACCCCTAGTAAGAGGATAAATCTTTATAATCTGGGTCTGTTTTATGAACACCTGCTTTAACGGGAGATATACTACACTTAGAAGGAGATTGTTCTCTTCCTTGTGACTATCTTAAACTGAGATAATTGTCAGAAGAAAGCGATTCAGGGGCCCCAGCTATCTAGTCAGCGGAGCTGACTGGATGTCTGGCACTGCCAGAGCGCCAGTGAGCCTGAGCTACCACACATACGAAAACTGAATCCTACAGAAAGCTCTATAAAGAAAGGGGGTCTGGCTGAAAGCCAGGACCGAGAGTACACACAACCCGACCTACTCCAGGGGTATAAGCGAGCCTTGGCAAACCTCACCCGACTTACACAATATAACTCACCCGACCTACTCCATACACCTCATGTAGAGAACGTGATTAAATCAAGACTGTTTCATGATTTATGACTGCTATAGTGGCTAATCTGGGCTTATTAATCATAACTTATCAGAGCATATTAATGTATAAGGCTTTTAAAATCCTGTAAAGTCACGATTAAATCTGGACTTGTTCCTAACCTAAACTAAGATCTCCTCCTTCTCATCACACTCCTTCTCCAGGTTAATAGCAGCCTCCAGGGACGTGACAGGGGCCTTTAAGGAAGTGCTAACGGGTGGCTTACAGAAGGCACTCTTACAGGGGTGGACTGTAAACTTCTTCCAGAGATCGCAGGTAGCATTACGATTTTTCAGGCAGGTTACTATATGTAAATCAGGATCTATTTAAAATCTATTCCAGGAAAAAAAAGTTATAATATACTTATAACACTTTAAAATAAAGTAGCTATTACACTTACCTTTAAGCTTAACTATACGTTTTATCTTAATTAAGTTAAGCTATTATAAATAAGTTAGATTATAAATAAGTTAAGAATAAGTTATAAACTTATATAAAGGTTGTTTCCCTTACCCTTAAACTTAATATACAGAACGATAAGTAAAGAAGGGGTAATAGGGGTAAACTTAATACGTTAAGCCTAAACTGGAATAATAAGGGCGGCTAGAAGGTAAACAATTAAGGTAATTAAGACGTTATTAATAAGTGAGTTACGTTTATAGTAAGCCTTAAACTTTACATAATAGTTTAATTAAATTATAATTAAGTTAGGGTATAATTAAAGTTAAGTTAAGGTAAATTAACTAGTTATATTATTATTCTTATTATTAATTAGGCCTTTAAGACGGTTAGTGGTAATAATGACATATATACTGTTACAATTATAGTGCTTTTTAACGTAATAGTGGAGATTTAAAGTGTTATCCTTTTTTAACTGTTATAAATAAGTTAAATTATAAATAAGTTAGGAATAAGTTATAAATATATAACATCTTTATAAATATACTATATATTAATGTTAAGATTAACTAAATTATTACTCTAATAGTAAAATACAGTACTGGTAAGGATGTGAATACTACTGTTAACCTAGGGCTTCTAGGGAGGTAGGGCCTTAGGGTGTGTAATGTGGCTAACGTACTACTTATACTTATCCTAGATTAAGTTAAGATAAAGTTAGTAAGTAATTAGTAACTTATTAGGGATTATTTACACTTTACTTATAAGAAATTATTATTATAAGGTTAACGGTTATAAGATGTAAAATTTAATTAAATCTGTAAGTTAAAGTTTAAGTAAGGTATAACTTATTTTAATTACGTTAGTAATTAAAAAGATTTCACTAAGTAGATTTTTTAAAGTGTTTAGTGTTAAAAATAGCGAATAGTTTGTGATTAAATTATAATTAAGTTAGATAAAAAAAAAACATGTAAAATTATAATTATTATTATTATTAAAGCCTTATAATTTAATTTAAGCTTTTATAGTAATTATATAAGCCTTTATAATAATAATATATTATTAAAATTTATAATGTAATTTAAACTTATTTTAATAATAATTATAAGCTTTTTACTAATGCTTTTTCTATTATTAACAGCTTATACCTTAATCTATTACAGCCTTTAAAATAGCTAGTGCTGTTACTGACGGTTTATAACTAAATCTAAACCCTTTTATACAATCCCCGTTAACGATTACGCTTATAGTAGTTAGTAGAATAAGCTGCAGTATTACTTACTATTTTATTAACTAGATTATAAAGGGATATATTAAATTACTATAGTAATAATCCGTTATATATTAACTAGCTAACTAAAATTAACTCGTTATAATACTAGTAAACCAGCTTACATAACCTATTTTATAAGTAACCTAACTAAACGTTACATTTAAAATAGATCTTAATTTATTCCTAACCTTTTCTCCTGCATATTAATATATAAAAAGCTTACTTTTATCTCTATGGCTTTTACAGCTTATAGGATTTTTAATAGTGTGAAACTAATAAATAAGCTTTTAATTACAGATTTTTCCTTAATTCCTCCTACTCCTTATCTTTAGTTTTAGAAAGGAGAGTAAAAAGATACTAAAGTATAAGGTAGGTAGATAGAAAGAGGTTTTTAAAGGGTTAAGGTTTTACATTAACTGTATTATATATATAAAATTACCTTCCCTACCTTTATTACTCTTCTTTTCACCTTTAAATCGTATTTTTATTTTAAATTACTCCTTAATAAGATCCTAATCTATCAGATACTTTACTTTCTTTCTTATTATAAGAGTAAGTACCCTCCCCCTTAAAGGAGGCTTTATTACGCCCTTAAGCCCTATAGACATTCGAAGCCCCTTACCCTAGCTAATTAACGTTGAATTTATTAACCAGCTTAAATCCTTTACTTAGTTTAAGGCTGTTAGTGGCGTGTTATTACAGAGTAGTTAGGAAACCTTTATTAACGACTTTAACTTACACTTATTTATGGGACTATAATTTAACATTATAATTAAAGCTTACAGTAATAAAGAGTAAGAAAATAACCTTAACTATATTAAATCTTATAAGTATAATACGTGACTTATTCTTTATTAATTTAATTTTAACTCCTTTATACAGTTTCACTAATAGTCCCTCTAACTTTCAATAAAGGCGATCTAAAGTTATAAGTAACTAAATATATAGCTTTAAATAATATCTTAGCCTTTAAAGAACAGCTATTTAAGGTGTTTCTCTTAGATAATGTTAATAGGACTACTTAAGAGAATATTAATGACTAATCACTATCTATTCTCTCTTCAGATCTATTTTAGCGGATAAATTAAGCGTTAAAACCCTAACAAACCCTAATCTCAGCTGTAATACATAAAAGAAATAACTAGCCACTTCTTTAACTTCACGTAGTGTATGTAAATAAAGTTATTTACACTATAAACCTTTTAAACTACCTTAAAACTAACTAAGGTGGTGTAATGTATATAGTTCTACTTAAAGCTATTTTAAAGGCAGCTTTAAAAAAGCTTAGAAACCTTATTAATATTCCTAAATTACTTATACTTTTATTAGACTTTAAACTAATTTAATCTAGGTTTAATATTACCTAAAAAGGTCCTACCCTTATAAGCTTATTATATTAGATTTCCTTAATAGTATTACTTATAATCGGTAAACCTTTTAATATATAAGCTGTAAGGCTTATAAGTTTTTAAACTCTCAGCTTCGGTAACCTTACTAAAAGGTTATATCTAGCTTTTAAGTATATATAAAACAGGTATAATCCTTAATCTATCAGGATCCCTTTAAGGAAGCATTATCTTAAGCTTCTGGAGTAATTTAAAGCTTTTAAAAAGGTAAGGTGTGTAAGGGAGAAAGTGCTATTAGGGAGCCCTCTCTTAACCCTTACCTTCCTGTTACCAGGCCTTACTACCCGATATAAAGGCGTGAATAAGTCGTAATTAAAGATATAAGTTTACTTAATATTTACTTTAATTTATCAGCTTTAATTAACCTTTATAGAATTTTAACAGTAAATATCGTAATATAATCTAATATGTAAATTTCAACACTAAAGACACAGTTAAAAACGAATATAAATACTTTACAAACACTCACTATAAAAAGCCAATCCCTTATAAGTTTAAAGCCTTTTAATATAAGATTAGTTTATCTATTAACAATAACGATCAAACCTTTAATAACTTAAAAGGCTGTTATATATTTAACTATAACGATTAAAGGATAGCACGTTATAGTAAGTTTAAAGTCTACCTTTTATCTAACAGTTTTATTAATTTAATCTAAATTCGGACGTAAGCCACCTACAGACCCTTAATAACGTTAATATTATTTAACTAAGTTATAAAGTTCGTTTCCACTACTACATTCTAGTTCCAGCAGTTTAAAACAAATACCCCTATATACTGTAGGTTTTTATTAAAATTTACCTCTATCCACCTCCACTATTAAAGGTTACCCCATTATAAGTGGTTTAAGATATTTAAAATCTTATCTCACAGATTAATAATCTATCCCTAAAGCTACATAAGTTATTTAATATTTCTTTTCCATATATAAATAATCACTAACTTTATCCTATAGGAACCTTTAAACAAAACATTACTATATAGCAGTTTATAAAGCTACACCAGGGTAAAACCCTTACCAACCTACACCCTAGCCTTAATAATAACGCCTACTTATAATATCTGCTAAAAAAATAACAACTTCTTCACTTTCCACTTAACTCAGCACAAAGTGCAGTTAGGGTAAAGTACCTAATATATTATAAGGACGTTAGCTTTGAAAAGGTAGTAAGTAAACTAACATATACTTTAAGTTTAGTTTCTAACTCTTTATAATATATTTAATATCATCACGATAATGGTATTAACTTTCTAATTTTTCTTTTCCATAAAAACTAAGCCAAACTTTAAAAGCAAAGTAAGGTACAGACCTTTAAGATTAATATAAATTATAAGCACCTTAAGGAGTTATCTAAGAATAAGGTTATTATTACTTATTACGATAAGACTCTTCAGTAAAGTAAGTAATATTTAACTTATATAATTCCTTATTAAGTTACTAACTTTACTTTTAAATGTAGTGCTTACTTAAGCAATTACTAATTTTAACACTAGTGAGATATTTAAAATTCTATTCACTGAATATTTCCTTACTTTATAAAGGATTTCTAGCTATAAGCTCTAATTAAAATATTTAGGTAATTAAAACCCTTATTTATTTATTAGAATTACTATTAACGTTAGATAAGGTGTTATTATTAATAAGTAATTAGTTATTAACTTAAAGTTTACTTAAAGCTAATTTATTTTAAGTTAGAGTTAGTTTTTAATAAATCTTACTAACCGCTTTAACCTTAACTTCCTTTACTACTAAACCTACACGCTTCGAATTTACTATGTTTATTACTAATATAACGTATAAGAAGTACTTAATAAAGGTTTTTTAACTGCTCCTAATTTAATTTATTAAAGGATAATAATATTACTAAATACACTTAATAAAGCTGCTTTTAAGTATAAGCTAATTACTATATAAGGTATTTATAACTTCACCTTAATTACTTTTAAAGTAATATTAATAAAGTAATAAATTTTAGTTAAAAATATAACTAAAAGGTTCTCAATTAGGTAAAGAATAAAGCCTTTCTAGAAGTTTACTAGTCTTTAATTTGTAACTGCTCTCTAATAAGTGATAAAGATTAGGATTTCTTATCTCTACACACTAATAACATTAAAGGTACGTTAATTATTTATTAACTTAATATAAAATTTTAAATTTAACTTATTATAATCAGTTATAAGGTAAGGTATTATTAAAGTGGGTGTTATATATCAGCTTTAGATTTAATCCACTTTAATTTACACTTAAATAAAGAGTATCTAGCCTTAATTTACATCTTTAAGAAGTATAGGATTTAGAAAAGCTATTATAACACAAACCTTATAAAGTGATAAGTTAATAATAATGTGAAAACAAGTATAAACTCTCTAATTATTTAAGTATCTAGTTACTAACTTTATATAAGGCTTTAACAGTGGAAAGATTGTGAGAAGAAGAAACAGTTTACTTAAAAGTATGGAAAAAAGAAAGCTTAACCTACCTAAGAAAGTAAGGAAAAACTTACTAATAATACTAAGGTTATAAAGGATTATATTAATGTTACCTTTACTTTAATTACATTATAACTGTAATAAGATTAATTAGGAACTTATTAGTCTTTTTTACTAAAGATCTCACCTATTTTAACATCTAACTAATCCTCACAACCCTCCTCTCTAATTTAACCTCTTCTAACAGTTATTAAAGGTAGAAAAAGGCCACGCTGGTAAGCTAAAAGCTTCTTGATCTTTCAGTGATTTGTTATTAACTATATAATAACCCTGTTACATCTCGTGCCTCTACCTCTTTATCTTTATAATAAAGCGCTGTAAAAAACGTGGTTTCTAACGCCCAGGAAGCCTTTAATAAAGACCTTCAGCGTAAGAAGGCCGAATTTGAGATGCGAAGGCAATAAGAAGAGTAGGCCCTTAAAGTGGAGGAGCGGAAGCTCCAGATCGAAAAAGAGAAGATGGAGTTAGTGATAGCTCGCAGAGCTTAAAAGGACTAGTTCTTATTTTATACTGCTTCTTTCCTTACTAGTATTGGTTTCTTTATTTTCAACACTCTAAATGGTAGTCTTCAACAACTGCTTCAATTACACATGGGGAATTTTAAAGTTTCTTGATTACTCGGTGATAGGTCAGGTGAGCTACGTGGAGTAGGTCGGGTGAGGTGTGCGGTGTAGGTCGGGTGAGGTGTGCTAAGGCTCGCTTAACCCCTGGAGTAGGTCGGGTTGTCTGATTCCTGAGCCAGGACCCCCACAAGGCAATACAATCAAGCAGTTGCAACCCCCTCAATTCCAGAGATTCTAGTGTGCGGTGTTTCTGGCAATAAGATACGAGATTCAATATGATACTACTTCTTTTTACCACTTTAATTCTATATCCTACCCTCTGTTATTTATTATACATCCTACTGTATTTGACCAGTAGATATATACCAATATACATATCCTCCGAACAGGAACAAACTAAAATAAAGATATAAAAGCGAAAAGAATATTTATTATGAGTACTAAAAAGCTGATAAAGAGAGGGATAATAATATAGTAGCGTAGTTAACTGCTGTATTAAAGGTATAAGTTATGAAGGGATTAAAGGTTAAAGATGGATAAAGGCTAAGAGGAGAGAACAAACTGAGAAGCCATCGGACGAGCCAGCGACTAGCCCCGCAGCCAGCGGAGACGCGACAGATCCCCCCGCCAGCGGACAAGCAATAGACTCGGTTGCTTCCTGGGCAGAGGCAGGGCGCTGGCCCAATCGGGCAATAGCAGATTCTGCCATGGAGCGTCTCCTCGCGTGCAAGAAACCCTCGTCCCTCCGCTCAGGTACATCATCCCGCGCCTCCCAGCAGCGATCAGAA
>Ga0247770_1001998_pt1 | contig 13199 bp, 10 predicted proteins | sample UWRJL136409B6_FD_179943 | JGI IMG/M metagenome (GOLD analysis project Ga0247770, IMG submission 179943) | Plant litter microbial communities from Arlington Agricultural Research Station in Wisconsin, United States - UWRJ-L136-409B-6 | ecosystem: Environmental > Terrestrial > Plant litter >... | reverse complement strand
TCACGTCCGTGTTGCGCGGGCTCCAGCGGAAGGTGAAGTCGGGGAGCCAGACGATCATCCCCTTCACGTCCCCCCGGTACGCCGCCGCCGACGCCGCCACCTCCGCCCCGCCGACCGCCGACGCCCACGACGCGCCCGCCTCCCACTCGTTCGGCACGCGGACGGCGCGGAGGTCCGGGTTGGGGGCGACGCCCACCCCGTCGCGGAAGAACTGGTCGCCCAGCGACGGCGGGCTGAAGGAGCTCCGGTTGGCCACCTGCAGCCGGAGGTCGCCGATCCCGGCGCTGGCCGTCAGCGCGCGGGAGACGAACCACTCGCCGCTGATCCCGTCGCGGTCCAGCCGCCCCTCCGCCGAGAAGGAGAGGTCGCGCCCGGCGCCGATCTCCCGCCCCGCCAGGAGGTGGGCGAAGGCGCCGAAGTCGCGGCGGGTGCGCGGCGCCGTCTCGTTCAGCGCGCCGCCCGCGTCGACGCGCTGCGCCGCCGCCTCCACCCCGCCGCCGACGCCGCGCAGCCACCCGGCGCGGAGCGCGCGGTCCGCGTCCAGGCGGAGCGTGGCGGTGCGGACGCGCGTGGTGTCGTCGTACGCCAGCCCCAGCGGGGGCGCGGGGTCGGCGAAGTGGACGCGCTGCGTGGCGCCGGTGAGGACGGCGGAGAGCGTGGTCGCGCCCCCGCGGCGCCAGGCGAGCGATCCGCGGCCGCGCGACATCTCCTGCCGCGCGGTGGGCGACGGCGTGTGGCCCGTCCCCGGAAGCCCGCGCTCCAGCGCGTCCCATCCCCCGCGCGCCCGCAGCTCGCCGCCGCCCATCCCGGCGGAGAGCGCGCCGAACGCGCCCCACTCCTCCAGGTCCGCGTTCTCGCGGCGCTGGATGGTGGGATCGTTGGGATCGCGCGCGTGGTCGAACCCGCCGCCCACGCGCCGTCCCTGCCCGCCCAACGTCCAGCCGATCCCGCCCCACCGCGACCCCACCTCCGCGCGCCCGCCCACCTCGCCCAGGGAGCCGGCGGAGAGCTCCAGCGCCTGCCGCGTCCCCGCCGCGCGCGTCTCGATGACCACCACGCCGGCCTCGGCGCGGGGGCCGTAGCGCGCGGTGCGGGCGCCGGGGAGCACCGTCAGGCTCTCGATGGAGCCGGCGGGGACGCTGCTCAGGTCCGCCTCGCCCGTCACCGGATCGTTGATCGGCGCGCCGTCCACCAGCACCAGCACGGCGTCGGGAGAGGAGCCGCGGATGCTGATCGTCCGCGCGCTGGTCGGCCCGGTGCCGCGGACCACGACGCCCGGCGCGCGCTCCGCCACCTCGGCCGCCGTGCGCGCGCCCCCCGCCTCGATCTCCGCCCGGCCGAAGCGCGTCCCGTCGCCCGGGAGGTCGCGCGCGGCGGAGACGCGGAGCGCGTCCAGGGCGATGGCCACGGCGTACAGCGCCACGTCCACGCGCGTGGTGCGGCCGTTGGCGACTTCGACGGCCACCTCGCGCTCCGCGTAGCCGGCGCGGCGGACGCGGAGGCGCGCGGGGCCGGGCTCCAGTCCGCGCAGGCGGAAGGCGCCCGCGCCGTCCGTGCGCGCCACGTCGCCCGTCGCCGCCACCTCGACGGAGGCGGCCTCCACCGGGGCGCCCGTGGCCGCGTCGCGGACGGTGCCGGCCAGCTCGCCGGGGAACTGCGCCATCACCGGCCGAGGGAGGAACGCCGCGAAGACGCAGATCAGGACGGCGAGGAAGACGTTACGCGGCATGGGAATCCTCGCGGTGCGTCATGGTGGAGCATGCCTCGCCGGCCAGCGGCACCACCTGCGGCGCGCCCGCGTCCGGGCCGGGGCCGGGGTGCGGGACGATGCGCACGGGCCAGCCGTAGACGCGCTCCACCGTGTCGCGCGTCAGCACCTGGGCCGGGGCGCCCTGCGCGGCCACGCGGCCGCCGTGCAGCAGCACCAGCCGGTCGGCGTAGCGCGCGGCCAGGTTCAGGTTGTGGGTGACCACCAGGACGGTGGTCCCGCCGCGCGCCAGCTCGCGGAGAAGCTCGAAGATGGCCATCTCGTGGCTCACGTCGAGCGCGGCGGTGGGCTCGTCCAGCGCCAGCGCGGCGGGCTCCTGCGCCAGCGCCCGCGCCAGCCGCGCCCGCTGCCGCTCGCCGCCGGAGAGCGTGCTCATGGCGCGCGGCGCGAAGGCCAGGACGTCGCAGCGGCGCATGGCCTCCTCCACGGCGCGGCGGTCGGCGTCGCGCTCGCGGCGCCAGGGGCCCAGGTGCGGGTAGCGCCCCATGGCCACCAGCTCGCGCACGGTCACGGGAAAGACGGCCTCCTCGCCCTGCGGCACCACGCCCACCTCGCGCGCCATCTCCTCGCGCGCCCACGTCCCCGCCGCCCGGTCCGCGAAGGAGATGGTCCCCGCCTCCGGCGCCAGCGTCCCCAGCAGCAGCCGCAGCAGCGTGGACTTTCCCGAGCCGTTGGGCCCGATCAGCGCCGTGCACGCCCCCGCCGGCGCCTCCAGCGACACCCCGTCCACCGCGAGCCGCGCCGCGTCCGGATAGCGATAGCGCACGTCGCGGCAGCTCCACCCGCTCACTGCCCACCCCCCGCGAACCGCCCGCCGCGCCCACGTTCGCCGGATCGGGACCGATCGTCGTCCCCGGCCCGTCCACCGACCGCGCGATCGGAGGATGAGGATCGATCGGATTCCACGGATCGCCCATCGTCCACGTGATCGGCGGCTCGGGATCGATCGAGATCTACCGATCGTTCATCACCGGTGGATAGAGCTCGATCGTTATTTCCACTTTGTCCACTAATTGGGCGATCGGAGGACGAGGATCGATCGTCATCCACGGACCGTTCATCGTCCACGTGATCGGCGGATCGGGATCGATCGATATCTACCGATCGTCCATCATCGGTGGATCGGGCTCGATCTTTATCCCCACTTTGTCCATCGACTGCGCGATCGGGGGATGGGGATCGATCGTGATCCATCCATGGTCCTCCATCTTCCGATCGACTCGTGGGGCACCAGCAGCAGGTCACGGGATGCGGAGATGTGGATCGATCGATCGCCGTCTCCCGATCCTGATCGACCGCGCGGCTGATCGAGAACCCACGACGCGCGGTCGGATGGCCGGCGCTCCATCCATCGTCCCCGATCTTCATCCCCCGATCCCGATCCCGATCCCGATCCCGATCCGTTGCGTGATCGACGGGTTGCAGCGGGCCCGAATCGCCCTCCCAGCAGTGCAGCAGCCCGCGGCGGCCGATCGGGCGGAGGGGGCGCGGGGCATCGGCCGGGGTCGCCGTCCCGCGATCGCGATTCGCCGGATGGGCGCTCATTCGGCGGCTCTCCGGCGCAGGAGGTAGACGAAGAAGGGGACGCCCACGAAGGCGGTGATGACGCCCAGCGGAAGCTCGACGGGCGCGGCGGCGGTGCGGGCCAGGGCGTCGGCCAGGACCAGGAAGATGCCGCCCAGGAGGACGGACGCGGGGAGGAGGAAGCGGTGGTCGCCGCCCCACAGCAGGCGCACCACGTGGGGGATCACCAGCCCCACGAAGCCGATCACCCCGCTGACCGCCACGCACGCCGCCGTCAGCAGCGACGCCGCGCCGTACGCCAGCAGCTTGGTCCGCTCCACGCGGGTGCCCAGGTACGCCGCCGTCTCCTCGCCCACCGCCAGCAGGTTGAGCGCGCGCGCCAGCATCATCAGGACGAGGATGCCCGGCGCGAGCACGGCGGCCAGGATGCCGATCCCCTTCCAGGTGGCGCCGGAGAGGCTTCCCATGATCCAGAAGATGGCCGCGCGGAAGGCGTCGCTCTCGGCGAAGGTGAGCGCCAGGAGGATGCAGGCGTTGAAGAAGACGCCCATCACCACGCCGGCGAGCAGCAGCACCCGCGTGTCCAGCGTCCGCCCCACGGACGCGGCGATCCGGAAGACCAGGACGACGGCCAGGATGGCCCCCGCGAACGCCGCCAGCGCCACGAACCCGGCGGTGGCGAAGACGCCGCCCAGCATCAGCGCCCCCACCGCGCCCACCGCCGCCCCGCCGGAGACGCCCATGATGTAGGGCTCGGCCAGCGGGTTCCGCAGGAGCGCCTGGAAGGTGGCGCCGCTGGCCGCCAGCCCGCCCCCCACCAGCGCCGCCATCACCGCGCGGGGGAGCCGCAGCCGCCGCACGATGGAGATGGTGGCGGGGTCGCCCACGCCGCGCACGCCGTCGACCACCTCGCGGATGGAGAGCGGGACGGCGCCCACGCGCACGCCCAGGAGGAGGGCGAGCACCAGGCCGGCGGCGAGGAGCGCGAGGCGCGCGGCGGGCTTCATCGCCCCGCCAGCTCCGGGTGGAGCGCGTCGCGCATCCGCCGCGCCGCCGCGCCGATGCCGGGCCCGGGGCGGTTCATCAGGAGCGAGGGGACCACCAGCGCGCGCGCTCCCTCGATCCCCTTCAGCTCGCGCCACCCCGGCGTCCGCCGCAGCTCCTCCAGCTTGGCCGTCCCCGATTCGCCCACGGGGACGATGACGTGGTCCGGCTGGCGCCGCACCAACTCCTCCAGCGACACCGTGGGCCAGAGCGCCGTCACCTCGGGAAAGACGGGCTCGCCGCCGGCCACCTGGATCACCTGCGTGATGAAGGTCTTGGGCCCGGCCGTCGTCGGCGGATCGTTCCAGACCAGGTAGAAGACCTTCGGCCGCGGCCGCCCCGCCACCGAGCGGCGCACCGCCTCCAGCTCCCCGCGGACCCGCGCGGCGAGCGAGTCGGCCCTGGCGCCGCGCCCGGTGAGCACGCCCAGGTTGCCGATGGCGCGGAAGACGTCGGTGGTGTCCTCGGTCTTGATGGAGAAGACGGGGATCCCCAGCGAGGTCAGCCGGTCGCGGAGCCGCGCCGGCCCGTCCGTCTCCCACCCGATGACCAGGTCCGGCCGGAGCGAGACGATGGCCTCCAGCGACGGGTCCAGCCCGCCGCCCACCGAGGGGAGCGAGTCCACCCCCAGCCCCAGGTCGTAGTCCGTCCGCCCCGCGATCGCCCCCTTCGCCCCCAGCTCCACCAGCGTCTCCGTGGCGCTGGGGATGAGGGTGACGATGCGGCGCGCCGGGTGGGGGAGGGTGACGGTGCGCCCCGCGTCGTCCACCACGGAGACCGCGCCCTCCGCCCCCGCGCCCGATTCGCCCCGCGGGGCGGATTCGCCGCACGCGGACAGCGCCAGCAGCGCCGCGGCCACGAGGGCGGCGGCGCCAGGGGCGCGGAGGCGAGCGGAGGCTGAAAACACGAAACCCGTCCTTCCCGGGTGAACGCGGGAGGAACGGGTGCCAACGGCGACGGGATGCACGGGATGTCTGAAGAGACGAGCCCGCGCCGAGCCGGATGCCGACACCCCGCTCCCCTCCCGCGAGGGGCCTGCGTTGCGGGAGCGAGGGGGGCCGGTCTCCTGGCTCGAGGCGGCTTGCGCTCAGCCTTCCCGGGAGATGCCGACTCCCAGTGGCGGGGCGGGGGATGCGAGTCCCCCGGAGCGGGCCGGACCGGCGCGATGCGTTGCGCCGGGCCTCTTACAGTGGCGGGGCCGCGCCGGATTCACACCGGCTTCCGAATGGCCCCTCTCGCGATATGGTGCCGAAGGTAGTCCCCTCCGCCCCATCCCACAAGCCCCGCTGCTGCGAGGGAACAATCAATTGTTCTGCATCTGTCACGATCTCGCGTTTCAGACGTTCTGCTTTGTTTCGTAGCAACGGCGCGGGTTTTGGCGGCATTTCACGTCCCCTCGGGGGGACGCAGCCGGGGGAAAAATCGGTGAAAGTTGGGTGCGCTCGCCCCACGCCGGGATCACTCGCCCCCCGATTCGCGCACCTCCGCTCCACCGATCGACGCGTTCGCCCCACGCTCCTACGTCCTCGCCGCATGGCGGGTGATGTTTCATCCAGGGCCGGACACGCCGCCCCAGCCATGCTACGGACCCCTCCCCAGGAGATCCCGTGACCCTCCACCACTCCCGGACGGGCACGCCCGCCAACGAATCGACGCCGGCGCGCTCGCCGGACGTCTTCCGGTTCGCCTCTCGCCCCACGCCTCCCCCTGCCGCGGGGCAGCGCTTCGCCCCGCGCGACCTTCCGCGCCCCGCGGCCGCGGACGCCCTCCCCCAGCCCGCTACCCGCGGCGCGCTGGCCGCCGAGCTCCGCCGCTCGGAGCACCTTCCCGCACGGCTGCGCCAGGCGCTGGCGCTGGCGTGCGACAGCGAGCGGCCCATCTGCACGGTGGGGAAGCTTGCCACCATGGCCGGCTGCGACCGCCGCACCCTCTGGAACCAGTGGCGCAACACGGTGGGGCGCGAGGCTCCCGTGCGGCTGGAGGACTTCCTCCACTGGCAGCTGCTGCTGCGCGCCATGACCATCAAGGAGCCCGCCATGGCGTGGGCCGACGTGGCCGACCGCCTGGGGGTGCACCCGCACACGGTCGCCCGCCTGGCGCGGCAGCTGGCGGGGCGCACGCTGCGCGAGCTGAGCGCGTGCAGCGCCAGCACGGTGGGCGCCGAGTTCGAGACCGGCTTCCTCCCCCACCTCTTCCCCAACGGCCGCGAGGGTGATTCGCCCCCGCGCGCCTACGAGCCCCCGGCGCGCCGGGCCAGCTGACGACGATCGCGCGGCCCGCGGATCGGCCGCGCGACGATGACGGGATGATGGACGAGGCGGCGTGGAGCCGTGTGCTCGCAGGTACTGGGCGAGGGGCCCTGAGCACGCACTCCCGCCGTCCTCTTTTTCTTCACCGCCGATGGATGCCTCGCGCATCCGTCGGCGGTTTTCGGTCGTGGTGTGGTTCGGGATGTGGCGCGCATCCTCGGCGGCCCCCACCCCCCGGTCCTCTCCCGGTGACGGGGCCGCAAGCGGGAGAGGGGGGGGAGAGCTGCGTGCGGGGGGCGGGTTCGCGATGGGGTCGGAGGGTGCGGGAGCGGGGGATGCGCGGATCGGCCGGGCGCGTGTGGGTGCGTGGGTGTGCCGGTGTGCGGATCCGCCGGCTCCGCGCGGGCGCGTGAACACGCCCGCTAAAACCACGGGAAGCCCTTCGGGCTGGCTCGGTGTGGGGCGGATCTCCGCGCGTTTCGGCGGGGCGTCGGAGCGCTTTGCTCGGCCGCTCGACGAAAAACCTTGCCGGAGGGGCGGGGAATGGGGAATTTGTGCGGGCCGGCTCCTCGCTCCGCATCATCCTGACCGATCAACATCCTCCCCCGACTTCCGATGCCGATCCTTCCGCACGACCGGTTCGCGTTCGATTCGCCCCTCTCTCCCGAGCACGCGGCCGCGCGCCTCGCCGAGGTCGTGGAGCGGCGGCAGCTGCTTCGCATCGGGCGCTGGCCGAACACCCGGGAGTTCGAGGGGGAGGTGGGTGAGGGGAGCTTCGCGATCCAGCGGATCCTCCGCTACCGGAATCCGTTCCGGCCCCTGATCCGCGGCACCATCGAGGCCAGGGAGCGGGGGAGCCGGCTGCAGGGGACGATGACGCTCCATCCGCTCGCCATCGCCTGCGTGGGGCTCCTGATCGCCATGGGGGCGGCCGGGCTCCTGGTCACGTTGCTGGGAGCGATCCCCGAAGGGCCCACGGGCCCGGGGAGGCTGGCGATGCTGATGCCCATGGCCGTCCTGGTCCTGGTGGCGTCGGCCGCGTTCGCGTACGAGGCCCGCGCCGCGCGCGCCCTCCTGATGGACCACCTCGCCGCCACCGACGCGGCCCGCGAAGCACCGCGCTGAGCGGAGCCCCGCGGATCGGCCGGGGCGGCTGCCCGGCGGGAGGGATGAAACGGGGCGTGGATGATCGGCGTAGCTTTCCCCGCGTCCGGTGGTTCGCGCCGGCCGCGCGGAACCATCTATCGCCAACCTGCCGATGCCGCTTCTTCCCCACGACCGGTTCGCGTTCGACTCGCCCCTCTCGCCCGACGAGGCTTCGGTGCGGCTGGCGGGCTTCGTGGAGCCGCGGCGGATGATCCGCTTCGGCCGCGGGCCGACGACCCGGGATTTCGAAGGGGAGGTCGCCGCGCGGAGCTTCCACGTCCAGAGGGTCATCGGCTACAACAACTCGTTCCTTCCCCGGATCCGCGGCACCATCCAGCCGGGGGAGCGGGGGAGCCGCGTCGAGGGGACGATGTCGCTGCACCCGGTCGTCGGCATCTTCCTGTGCATCTGGATGGGGGCCGCGGCGATCTACGGCCTCGCCACGTCGGTCGCGGCGATCTACGGCGGCTCCGGGCCCGGGGACGTGCTGATCCCCTGTGGGATGCTCCTCTTCGGATGGGTGCTGACGTCCGGCGCGTTCACGTTCGAGGCCCGCGTCGCCCGGCGCCTGCTGATGGACTGCCTCGCCGCCACCGACGCGGACGCCAGGCACGCGGCCGAGCGCTCCCGCTGAGCGGCGTCCGCGGATCGGGTCGGGCATGACCTGATGAAGCATTTCGAGCGGAAGACGCCCGCAAGCACGAACCCCTCCCCCGGCGCGCCGGGAGAGGGGTTAATTCGGTCCGCGACCAGCGAGATAGGAAGGGCAAGCAGCAAGGTCAGGGCAAAACGTTTCTGGCGCCCGCCCGTGATCCACGGGCGGGCGCCAGGATCGCCGGTCAGCAGTCGATGATCTCGTGCACCTGGTGCGTCAGGCAGTAGATCCGGCACTTGCCAGATTCGGCGGGAGCGTCCACCTCCTCCTGCTCCCCCACGGAGGCGGAGGCGGTTGCGGTGTACGCGCTCGCGGCGGTGACAGCCAGGGACAGGGCGAGGAAGAAGCGGGCGAGACGAGTGGAGCGCATGAGTACCTCCTGGACTGTGGGGAAAGGCCGCGGGAGAGGAATTCCCCCGCGTCGCGCGCCGCCTTGCTTCGACGCGCCGCCCATCGTCGGCCGTTTGAATATCAGCAAACGATGAGCAAATGCACCTAGTGCGTCAGGCACCAGATCCGGCACACGCCGCCTCCCTCCACGCCGGCTTCCTCTTCCCTCTGTCACGAAGGCGGTTGCGGTGTACGCGCTCCCGGCGGTGATGGCGAGGACGACGTGAGCGGGATGGGACTCGGGAGTCGCACGGACTACACGCCTCCTGACCGGGATAGAGTCGCAGGGGAGGAGCACCCACTGCATTGCGCCATCCGATCCTTAGAGTGCGGAGTAGGGAGACCGTCGACTGCCCCCGGGACGCGGATCGTCTGCGGCTGGGCGCCCGTCCCCTATCAGAGAGTACCCGGGCGCCAGTCGGCGGCGATTCGGGACACCATCACCTTCTGGACTCCGAGCGAGTCTTCCTCAATGGTCGCCACGAGCCCGCCGCGGCTGAACGCGACCGGAAGCCGAGTGCCCTGGATGGTACCCAGGTAGACCCCATCGCCGGAGACTAGGTCTATTCTTCCGGACCTTGCGTCCGGCCGGGTGTCACGCAGTATCCAGAGTCGGCCGGCTCGGTCAGTCGCCAGGTCCTGGATCACCGGCATCACGTCCGCGTACTGCAGACGATCCACCTCTTTGAGCGCTATCTGGCGCGTGGAGGCGGGAATAGCCTCCCCACCCGTGAGGGCATTAAGGCGCCTCTGCCGCTCCCCCTCGCGGTCTCTGGCGGTGACACGGCGTGGAGCGATGGGGCGCTCGATCCTGCGGACCATCCGTCCATTCCCATCCAAGATGTCCACGCGGTATTCCGCCGTGCGGGTGACCGCAGTCTCGCCCTTGGGAAGAACGCCCCAGGCAAAGCGGGGGAGGAACACGGTCTCCCTGGGTCCGACGGTCGCCGACGCGAGCCGGTCCGGGCTCCACGCTACAGCCGTTATCACCCGGGGAGAGCCGGTTGGCACCGAATGCCAAGTGATCCGGATCTTTCCTGCGTCTCCTTTGGCGCCGAGCAGCGGCTGGTTCTCGGACACGAAGCCGCCGATGGGGTGGGGCCGGAGTTCGACGCCTCCCATCGCCTGCCGAAACGGGAATGGCTGGTTTCTCTGGTACGTCCCTTTTCGGTCGAACAATGCAAAGCCAGTCTGCCGCAGGTCGGAAACGACCACCATTCCGTCGCGCGTAACTGCGAGCCGCACTGGGAACGCCAACTCGCCCGGGCCGCGCCCAGACTTGCCGATCTCGCGGGTAAACCTCCCCTGCCGGTCGTAGACGTAGATCTTTCCGGCCCCCCGGTCCAGCACGTACAGGTTGTCGTCCTCGTCAAACGCCACGTGGGCAAGGTGCTCGAAGCTGGAGAACGGGGGACCGTCCGCGCTCCCGAGCGAGTAGAGGAGAGTGGGTTGGGTCAGTTCTCGATCTTCCTGTGGCAACTGGAGCGCGTCCTCGAAGGGACGCCCCGGGTTCACACCGCATGCGCCGAGTAGCATGGTGAGGCCGACGAGCCTCAGCAGCCGGATTCCCATTACAACTCCCGCGTGAAGTGCACGGAACAGGGTTCACTAGCGCTTTAAGGGGGCGCTCTCAGCCCTGATCCCGCAGACAAACCTTCAAGGCGCCTTTCACAATATTTAGCGTGTTTTGTGAGAGCGCAAGAGAAATGTCGCTCGTGTCGCGTTCTCCAACTGTCTATCTGCGAAAAGTTCTTTAATTAGACATATGCTGTGAGGTCATGGACCAAGAACCGTGGACAGGAGAAATGTATTGTTACGTACAGCAACACAAACGTCAAAAAAAGGCAGGATTGCCACACGAGCAGAGCGGATTTCCGAGCTGCACGACATACGTTTGCGCTTGGTTGAGACCTTTGGATAGGTTCACCTGTCCGAAATCGTAGTACTAGGAGAGTGGGGAAGCTATGTATCGGAAGCCTATCCTCCGTCTGCTGTCGCGTCTTCTTCGCTTGGCCCCCGGGTGACCTCGGCCTTCCCGTCGACGCTGGTGCGCTGCTCCACCGCCGCGGCGCGTTTGTGGTCCTTAAATGAGGAGCGGCACGAGCGAGCGGAACAGGTGTCACTCTACGTATGGGTGAGCACATAGAGGAAGGTGTGCGCGGATCTGCGGCTCCGTGTGGTGGTGGAGCGGACGCATCTCGAGGTCGGCCTTCGCCGAGCGGAAAGCACCGGATCGAATGGTGAGGCTTTCCGTAGTTCTAGCGGGCGCGTTCACCCACCCGCGGCGGCGGGGCGGCACACCCTCCCGATCTCCCGATCACCATCGCCCAAATACGTCGAACCCCTCCCCCGGCGCGCCGGGAGAGGGGTTCCGCACTTCCGCACCTCGCGCCTTCGCACCGCCGTTACGGCAGCATCCCGTCGCGCGGGCCGCTGAACCCCATCACCAGCATGGTGATGATGCAGACCCAGATGAGGGCGTAGAGGATGGCGACGTACTTCCGCTTCTCCAGGATCTCGGGGAAGAGGATGGGCTTGCCGGCGAACTTGCCGCGCGGCTTGTTGGGGAAGAAGAACGTCTTGTACGTCTCGATGGTGGCCACCGTGAAGCCGATCCCCGCCAGCCCCATGAACACCCAGTTGTCGGTGAGGAACGCCATCACCGTGCTCCAGGTCATGGCGATGAACGGCGAGCGGAAGAACTTGAAGGTCTCGAACCCCTCCACCGGCGCGTCCTTCCACGCCCCGCCGAAGGCGCTGAACCACCCGCCCGCGCTGGCCAGGAGCAGCACCGCCCACTTGGGCGTGTCCGGATACGTCGCCTGCAGCCACGCCACCGTGCGGATGGCGACGACCACGACGACGATCACCGCGGCCATGATCCCCCAGCGGACGGCGCGGCTCTCGATGGGCTTGCCGAAGACGCCGAACTGCATGGGGATGAAGTACTTGCTCTGGTCCTCCTCGCGGATGAAGCTCTTCCACAGCTCCAGCACCAGCCGCTCGCCCGCGTACACCATCCCGAAGAAGACGGCCGCGTGCGCCCAGGTGTCCGGCCCGAAGCCGGTGAAGTGCGTGATCGCCGCCGCCACCAGCGCGGCCACCACGATGCTGCGGAAGTACTTCGGCCAGGTGAAGCCCTCGTGCGGCGCGTCCTTGTACATCCCCCACGAGGAGGTGTGGGCGCCCGCCAACAGACCGATCAGGATGCTCATCGCCACGATTCGACTCTATCCGGAAGAAGTTCGGGAAGATTCAGGAAGACGCCGGCCCGGGGCGGACCGGCGGATGGATCAGATGGAAAGGTTCGGGATGGAGAGGTCCCGGCCGAGCGAGTCGTACGCCGCCTCCACCAGCACCAGGTCCCGCCGCGCCGCCTCGAAGCCGAAGCGCGCCTCGCGGTTCTCGCGGAGCGCGGGGACGAAGTCGCGCCACATCCCCGCGTACCCCGCGATGTCCGCGGACGGGCCCATCATGCGCCGCTTGCGGCCGCGCACCATCAGGAAGACGCCGTTGGTCTCGAAGGTCGCCGTCCCCTCGCTCCCGTAGGCGGCGGAGAGGTGCACGCCCTTGAGCGCCACGTCCGTCTCCCACGAATAGTACAGCGTCCCCACCGCCCCCGTGGCGTACTGGAACGCCACCACCATCGTCCGCTCCGGCTCCGACTTCCCCGGGCGGAACGCCTGCACGCCGGTGATCTCCGGGCCCACGTTGGCCATGAAGTTGACCCAGTGGATCCCGCCCTCGAAGAGCGCGCCGGGGCCGCCCACCGCCGGGTCCGCGCGCCAGTCCGTGGTCGCCTGCAGCTTGAGCGCGTTGACCTGCAGGATGCGCAGCTCGCCGATGGCGCCGGAGGACAGCACCTCGCGCATGGCCTCCGCGAGCGGCTTGTAGAAGTAGTTCTCGGCGACGAAGACGCGCCGCCCCGCCGCGTCCCTGGCCGCGCGCACCGTGTCGAAGTCCGCCGCGCGCATGAACGGCGGCTTCTCCACCACCACGTGCTTCCCGGCCGCCAGCGCGCCCAGCGTCAGCTCCAGGTGCAGGTGCGGCGGCGTGGCGACCACCACCGCGTCCACGCGGGGGTCGCGCATGGCCGCCTCGTACGATCCGAAGGCGCCGGCGCCGCCCAGCCGCTTCGCGTACTCCTCCGCCTTCGCGCGGTCGCGGCTGGCGAAGAAGAGCGAGACGCCGTCGTGCGACTTCAACCGCCTGGCATGGCCGACGGTGATCTTCCCGCACCCCAGGAAGGCGATCCCGAACGCCGGTCCGGCCATCAGCGAGCTCCCGCGTCGATCGAAGCGAGCGACGGAACGGCGCCGCGGGCGATCTCCCGGCCCACGCGCAGCGCGTTGGCGGCGATGGTCAGGCTCGGGTTCACCCCGGCGGAGGTGGGGAAGACGCTGCCGTCGGTCACGTACAGGTT
>Ga0247770_1001997_pt1 | contig 13202 bp, 18 predicted proteins | sample UWRJL136409B6_FD_179943 | JGI IMG/M metagenome (GOLD analysis project Ga0247770, IMG submission 179943) | Plant litter microbial communities from Arlington Agricultural Research Station in Wisconsin, United States - UWRJ-L136-409B-6 | ecosystem: Environmental > Terrestrial > Plant litter >... | reverse complement strand
TTGATCATGGGCATCATCTTCAGCTGGTAATCCACGAAATCTGCGAGCACCCACTCGGTCCAAAAGTGCCAGCCGTGGACGGTCGCGGTGACGAAGATGGTTCGCGCCACCCAACGGTGTAGCCAGTTGAGGCGCTCGTGGCTAGTCCCAGCGATGAAACCCAAAATATTGCACTTCGAGGCGAGCAGATACATCAGCGGAATCTGCATCACCGACACCCAAGCATTACGATATCCGATTCGCTCCCAGAAGAATGCGTCCCCGATGATCGCATTTGCAGTCATCATGTAGATAATGACGGCCCAGTAGATCAGCAGCACAATAACCCGACCCAATGGCGGAGGGGTCATCCAGGAAAGGCCGCGGATCGAAACGTGTAGCTGGGGGTAGCTCGCCTCACGAATGACCGCCGTCAGTGTCGCCCATAGCTCGAGAAATCGGCTGTTTGGCCTCGTGGGAAACTCGACCGAGTTCGATGCGCATCGTCGTAGCCTTTAAGGGAAACGCATCAGTCAGTTTGTTTCTAGGGTATCTGAAGGGACTTGGGGGACCAACCGGCTTTGTGACGCGTATAGGTTGACGACTCTGCACGCCGCAAGGAGCCCCATGACGCCGACAACGATGTACCAGAAGTCTCGGGCCAACTCCATGTTCCCTGGCTGGAAGCCATTCATCCCATGGTCCATGCCGCCCATGTCCATGTCCATATCCATTTTGGTGACTGCTCGGCGCCGGAGCGCTCGTATGATCGCGAAGCTGTATCTTCCTCGATTTCTAGGGGACACCGTCGAATTTATCGCAACTAAAAAGACTCAAACCATCCTTTTGTTCGGTGGCGATGCCAGGAGGCGAGCGTCGGTCCACGGGGGAAATCGTTGTGATCGAAGTTGTGATCGCGTATCGCTTGTGTCCCCTTTCGCTAGACAGCACAAGATGGTGTTTGAACTCGGACTACCGTCGTGCGACAAGATGGAGACAAATGGTGGAGAGCGCAGTGAATGACGATAACTGGGAAACCAATATATTGAAAGTCCCGATGCACACTGTGTGAGGGCTAAAGGGGAAAGGCATAGACAGGACCTGTCAGGTTGCAGGATTCCCGCAAAACACAACGCAGGACCAAAACTGCTTGGCAGCTGCAAGTCTGCAGCCCAACGCGTGGGCAAATCCGTGTCCTCCCATATTATCGGCGACATATCTTTTCGTGGTTGGCCGAGCCGTTGCTGTCGGCGAATGTCTGGGGATTTTCGCGACGTGGGCGGGAGGCGTGGTGGGGTTGCGATCGATCCACAGGGGTGGGGCTTCGAGAGCAAGTTCTCACTGGCTTGTGGGGGTTGCACCAAGGCGCTAGTCAAGCCACAATTTGCTCAAATCAACTCGCTGGGGCCACTATCCCTGGAAGGGGATGGCGCACCCACACGCCAGGACCCTGACGACTACTGTTCCCGGTCTGGGGTGTCGTTTTCGTATGCGACCGCCCCTCCAACCCCGCGATATTGACGGCGCCGGCGTGCTTCTGCGTGCGGCAAACCTCGCAGCAGCCACAGGAGCAGGACGCCTTCATCGAGATGACACGCGAAACTCCATGCTTGAGGATGGAGCACAGAGAAAGGGGAGCCGGGAAATTGGGTCGATCCAATTTGCGACGCCCCAGGCAGATCCCGCGAGGCGTTCCCCGATGTCTGGAGCGGGACATCTTGGCGAGAAAGCTTGGCCCATGGATCGGACGAGACGCTGTCTCTGGGGCTGTCAGCGCCCCAAACTGCTCAAAACCGAGCAGATTCTTCTGACAACCTGCGCGATGAGAAACATTAGACGTACAGACCGTATTTCCCACACAATGCCGAAACATCCGAGTCGGGAGGACTCAGCGCTCAGAGAGGCTCGCCATCAAGGCACGGCCGCATATCTCTTCGTCAACGGGACGGGAGCACACACTCGATGGCTTGAAGGATCAGGCAAGCCTATCGGCTTGGATTGAGTGACTGTTCCGTCTCCATCGTAGTGCCGAAGCTCCAAAGCTCCCATCCTGGAAAGCGTTAGATGTCTCTCGTGCCTCCACCCTCCATCCTGGTCCGTCACTCCTACCAACCTCGCCTCGCACCCATGCCGAGTCCCGGCCTTTCTCGGCCCCTCCTCTTGGAGCAGGGGGGAGCTCTCGCGAGCCATTTAACATCCTACGTCACGCTCTTTGCCGGGCCAGGGATTCCTCATTGTTCTTGACCACCAAGCTCCTCAGCTCTTTCCCGCCATTCGCGCCCTTGGATATTCCTCCCATTTGCCAATTGAACGCCGACTGTCCGTCTGTCAACAGAAGTAGCCCTGCCGTACCATTCAGATCAATCTTCGACGTCCAGAACATTCGGCGAAAATGGCCCCCCTGCGAGCTCTTGCAACTGCCGCGTTGCTGTTTCTTTCGACTGCAAATGCCCATTTTCTGCTGCTGAGCCCCCCGTCGCTGGAGGGAGATTCGATCAACGAAGATAAGGAAGCAAACGCACCTTGCGGAGCGACCCTCCCTGATCTGTCCAAAAAGTCGACAACTGACTTCCACGTCGATGGCGACTTCGTCGCCCTCCGATTGGGACACCCGCAAGCGAAGTGGCTGATACGCGGTACTCTCGAGGATAAGGCCAGCGGCAATTGGACACAACTGTTCCCGATCGTCCTCCAAGCCGGCCTTGGTAACTTCTGCGAGCCTGTTATCACGGCGCCCAAGAGCTGGGTCGGCAGGACAGGTGTCATTGGTGTTGTCGCAAACGCCCCAGATGGCACCCTGTACCAGGTTTGTGCCCCCTCTGTGACCCCTTCGTCGCTTGCTAGACAGTCCTCGGATCATGTGCTGACATTTACGGTTGCAGTGCGCAGTAGTCAACTTCGTCGCTGGATCCGTTACCGCTGGCAGCACCTGCACCAATGGCAGTGCCGTGACTGGAGACTTCACGTCCGATGCGACACTCTCTGGCCTCGTAGGCAACCCCAGCACGAACCCTAGCACGACGACCTCAAGCGCACCCTCCCCTAAGCCAACAGGCAACGCTGCCGCCGCCATGAGCTGTGGATTCCCTATCGGAAGTCTCATGATCACAGGAGCGATGGCGCTTGTAGGCGCTGCCCTGCTCTGATGGTCCCACATGTGTGACGATTGACGATTTCTGGCGTTGTGTAATGAGCGTATCTTGTATATACCGGGTCGGTTGGATTGTGTGATGATGCAAAAAGCAATAAAAGAGATTGCATACAGTGAAGTGCTTTCGTGCGGCTCTTATCCATGTCTGCCAGGCCGAGATAACCATTTGCAAGTCGTTTCTGCTCTCCTGGCATACACTGTGATGATCGTCTCTGTTTTTAGCCCTACTCATCGAGTCCTTAAAGCTTGAATGCGCGTGTCGGCAGCGACTGGGCTCGTTGGACTCTGGCGACTCGGAGGCCGAATCCACACATCAAGACAGAGCCCAGATGCTCACTGCGAGTGTTCTCCAGAGAATGAAGGAACGGCCGACCCATCCGCTTTCCGTCCACACAGCTTCACGAAACTTCTCATGGCCTGCGGAAAGTCAGATGCTCCGCTGTCAATTCCGGGCTCTTTCAGTCCACTGGGCCCTCCTCGCCCACATTTACTGTCCGACCTCCGTCGTTCTATCGTGTCGAAAACATTGCGAAAACTGTTGGTGTTCCTCTCACATGATCTGACCATGCGCTGGCATGGTGATCGGACAAGCCCATGTGATGCGGAAGCTGAGGAAAGAGCAACTACCACGGTGGTGCCACTTGCAAGGCACAGATGGCAGGGCGGGAAGGAACGATAGTTGAAATGCTGTTCACTTTCTTGATGGGCGGTGAGTTTGCAACTGCTCGCGCGAGAAGCAAATTTCTCTTCGTCTTCCACCCGCTGCAACTTCAGACGCTTCTCTCGAGCAATTCTTCCCAGCAACATTGACATCCTCCACTATCGTCTTTGAGATCAAATTGTCCAGCTTTTGGCATCATTGGAGGAATCAGTTACACCACACTTCAAACCCATTTGGAGCACGTGAAGCAGCAATGTTCATCCGAAGCGTCATTCTTCTCGCTGCGGCCGGCGTCGCAATGTCGGCTGCCGATCCCAAGCCTGACCAGCCTGGCCCGATCATGGAAACCGTCCGAGTGACGCTGCCTATTACCAACGCTGCCCTCAACACATTGGCCAATCCTAAGCAGATCGATGTCACAACAGTCGGCTTGTCAACTGTGACAGTGTTTGCCAACGACTTGTCCCCTACGGAAGCGACAGTCACAGTGGAACCTGTGGCCAGCGTCCCTGGCTCCACAACCGTGATTGTCAATCAGTCAGTCACTATGACCATCAACACTTCGGACAATTCCACGGTATCGATTGCTGATCCGCCCGGCAATGGAACCTTCCTGTCCGCGGGCCCCTCGTCCGTGTTGTCTTCGGCCACCATTACCGAGTCCCCGAGCGGCAACGCGACCGCCTCGTCTCCTGAGGCAACAGTCAGCGACCAGAAGAACGCGGCAGCTACTGCTGCTGACCGGTAAGTCTATTTATCCATCACGACCCGCGCTGAAGCGAACTGTCCTGACCCCTGCGCAGCGGTATTTTCGCTCTCGTCGCCGGCGTTTTGATTGCTCTCGCTCTCTGAGCACGCTCGTCGATTCGCCTATCAAGCATCCCGCCTCATTGAGTTGGGCGTACATGTTCGCGGTCTCAGTGGCAGTGTCTGAAGTCTTTGGTCTCCTTGGTAGTCATCGAATCCATCGGTCTTATGGCATCTGTATCAGAGGAATAGCCCCTGGCCTGACGGCCGACGTTCAGCAACATCACATATTTGGGGATCTGGAGGTAGTCTCGAGCGTGGCTCGTCGGGCTGTTAGATCTTGATGGATCACCAATTGTACGACGTTTTACATCAGATGCAGTTCTCTGTTGCTTGTAATAACTTTGGTTTGAAGATATTCAGCTGTTCCAAGTACCGGCCTTTCCACTCTGAAGCCCACTTGCTTATCTATAACGCGATGGTTGACACTCCTTAAAGTGAACCCTCATCGAATCTTGGTGTGAGGGCGCTGGGGTCTGATGCGTGTTGCAACTTGTTGTACCAACCAACCCTGAGAGTCACCTTGGTGGGCGGTACATCTCTAATTACTGAAGCGGGGAACGCCCACACCATGTATCATCCCCCTAATGAGTCAGGGACTGCAAAAGATTTCAGGCCGGCGGGTGTCATCAACGCCCGTACCCTCAGTCCCGTCGTTCTCGCACTCGCTTCAGATAATGTGTATTAATACAATCGCGTGTAAGTTGTCATCAAAGATCCTCACTATATGCTTGAATGCTCTGTTCAAGTTGTTAACACCATCATGAGTTCAACAAACACTTCTGGAGTGCCCACCACCGGCATTGCCAAAGATGTTGTCTCCCTCAACAAAACGTATCCATGCCATCCTCCCCTTTTAGTTATGACACGCTCATTAAAGGGTTCAGTAAACTTTGATCTTTGCTTGTTGGTTCTTTTCGATAGACTTAGATCCGGTAGGGTTTTCCGTCGAAACACGTCGAAATATCAGGATGGATCGAGGCTGGGGGCGAGTCGGAGATTCTATTGCGGGTTAGGTCACTTCTATGCGAGGTAGAGAGCAGCGAGGATGGGATGGCCGCATGGGTTGGCAAGGGGTGATGGTGGTGTGGGCTGTTGCCGAAGCTGTGTTGAGATATGAAACTATAGGCTGATGGCTATACGCTGAGCTTTTTACTTGGTCGGGATGTATTTACGTAGCACCCTTGCTCAGCTCATCGCGCATCAGTAGGTAGATCAAACATGGATGTCACTATGGAATACGGCGAATGTCTTGAATGGAGAGCACCAGAATTACTACACTTCTTCTTACGATACAGGTACAGAGTGCCCATGCGTGACCGCCACCATGCCCAGCACGATCATCATCGCCGCTGAATTAGCCTGACATCCTACTTGACAGAATTACTCACATTCCAAAACACCAACTGTCTCTGGTTCAGCTCGTCGCAAACCCCCGCAGGCCATTCCGGTGCCAAACACTCAGGTTTGCCCCAAGACCATCCTGCAACATCACAAACACCTCGCCGATGGGGCTATTTCTCATCTCGCGCGAGCTCCAATAGCCCCATTGCGACACCAACTTGGAGTAGACCGCGAGCTTCTGAACGCCGACACCAGCGGGGTCGTAAGCGCGTATATCATGCACCATGGCCAGTGCCAACTTCCCGTCATACTTATGCCAGAAGGCGTTGGTTACAAGGTTGCCTGGTGCTGACGTGTCGACCTTGAAGTAGAGGAAGTCCCACTCCGGGTTGAGATATATCATCGCGGGCACCGTAACGGGCCCGGGCTTGTCGCTTAGCTTCGTGGGCAGCGTGACTGGCACGTGGCAAGGAAGATGCACGCGGTAGGTTGTGGTGCGCAAAGCCAAGTAAGTGTGGCAATTTGACAATACTTGTCATAAAGGTCCATCGCAATCCAAGTGGTGCCCCTGAGGCATGGCTCGTCTACAAAATGCTGCGAGAATGCGGCGAGAATGCGCAGGTGAGGTCAATACCGTGACCATAAACAAGCTCCTGAGGCCGCCGTCAACCTTTCGGATACTCAACGCCTCTCGGGATCGGCATGCGCCATCCGACCGCGCTACTCACTAGGTAGACTCGAGGCGGCCGATGCCGGTTTGTGCAACGGAAAAGTTTGCCTAACAACCTAGCCAGTGGAAGTGCTGAATTGACGGCCGAAGATACGCTGCCAGGAGTTGCCTTCGTGCCTGCTTGCGTTTACTCTTGCCTTTCCTGGGCCGTGAACCAAGCTTGGGCAGGCTCCGCAGTGAGCAGTTGCTCGCCAGCTGACTACCCTCATGCTTGCTGCTCTTCCTCCGTTCATCTGTTCTTTGGTTCAGTCTTCCATTTTCATCTCTGCTTCGCCCTAAAAGTACTACTCATCGTCGGTCTGCTGCAGCAGCTTGTCCATCTTCCGCTCCCATCCAGGAAACACCCTCATCAACCGGAAGCTACGTTCCCCGGGCGCTTGCTCGCGTTTTACGCCCCAACCCGTCAAAAGACGATGCCAAAATCCACCCACCGGCAAGGATCTCTCGTGACGCGGAAGCCGGTACCCGCGAGCCCGGTACCACGGCATAACATTGCTGCCAGCGTTCCGCCCGCCCGAGGATCCGTCACCACTACAGTGCGTCATCCATATCACCTCTCTCAACCGTGTCAAACACCCCCTGACAGCTGCGCACCAGGCCTCTGGAATGTAGTCCCGTCCTTGTCTTTCCCAGGCGAAAAGGAGCTCATCCAGAGCGAGGTTGCAGACTCCCACGCCCAGGGGATCGCGGGCCCTGATCTCATGGACCACTGCCATCGCCCGCTCTGGACTCAGGCATCTGTGGTTGAAGTAAACGAAGTCCAGGTCGGGGTTGAGGTACAACGTTGAAGGCACTGCTGCGGGGTCGAAGATGAACTTCGGGTCGGACCGAGTGCTCAGGTGAGCCCAACCTCGGCCGGCACACTTGAATTCAGACTTGAAAAAGTCTGTGTTGTCTTCATTGGGCTTGGGCTTCGGATTTCTCGGCAGACGGCAAGGGAGATGCACGCGAAGGAAGCGCAGGGCGACGTCGCGGCTCTCGGTGTTGACGGTGAGGAGGGGATTGTGCAGCTCTTTTGAGAAGCTCACAACAGTCGGTGTGCAGTCAATTTTGAGGAGCCTGGCCACGGAGGCGGCGGCCTTTTCGGGTGATGCAGCGGGGGCCCAGAAGTGGAGCTTAGGGTCGCCACCTGGGGGTGTCTGGAAGGCGAACTCGAAGAAGCGGTATGATCATGGGAGGGAGAGTTCCCAAATGCGGATTCGAAGCTCGGAGGGAAGTCTTGGGAAAGGATGGAAGGTAGCGGTGTTGTCGCTGTCATCGCGGATGGCGATTTCTAGGTCTGGAAGTGTGGCCATGGCGACGAGGGGGAGATCGACTGACTCTCTGGACTTTGAAACACAGCGACCGAGGGCTGATGTGAGAAGCCCGAGGCCAATCCGGCGCTCAAATTTCAGTCTCCTCCTCCGCCACGTCTGTCCGCCTTTCCCAATTCAGTCTCGCCTGCTTTCAGCAAGCCTTTCAAGTTGTGCGAACCCTCCGAGCCAGACGCAGCCAACACCAATCCCGGAAGAAGGCAAGAAACGAGAAGAAACTAGAGCGCCGAAAGGCAAAGTCCATTTCTTACCACCGAGGCCTTGCTTTCCTCCGTGGAGTGCCTGCATGTAGCTCGGTACTCGTAGCTGGATCTAGTCGAGAGCAAAGGCCGGGCGAAAATTCGCTGTGACGAAGAACATACCCCCGTGGTCGTGATCTCATGCTTCACGTCCATGTGTCAAGACTAGCGGCCACCGCAGCTCAGCCGCCTCCAGGTACCAACACCCCCCCGCTCGATTTTCGGCCTTGCGCGCTCGTGACCAGTTGGGTTACACAGCACTGACAGAAAGAGAGTGACTAGATAGTACCCGAAATCTCAATCCTCCAGATCCCTCATAAACAACGGGACGATCCATACCAACCCACCACCCACATCCGCAACGAGAAAGCATATAAATATGTTCAGCATGGCGTCTTCTCTCACGCCCAACCACATCAGACCCAGATACTCGCCAAGTCCAATGATCAACGACCCGACTGAGAAGTCCAGCAACGCGCTCGGAATACACAGCGCCATGGCCGCAAACATCGATACTACCCGCCGCGGAGGGTCGCCTTCCTGCGACGTCTCGGTATCTCTTGCGACGGTTTTGGAGAGCCAGGATTCGAACTGTGCAGGTTCAAGGCAATAGCCCAGTTCGCGGTGGAGGATGCAGGAATAGTACACCGAGAGACACCCTGTGGCAAGACTGCTTGCGAAGAACGCCCGCACCGTCCAGTTCAACTCTTCGATTTTGGTGAGTGAGAGTGCGGTGATGGCTACTTGGACTATAATGGCGCCCTGTGGGTGATATCAGCCCGACACGTCAGATGCAAGTGTACAGGATCTCACCAGAAAACATAATGGGCAGGGGGTAGTAACATACAGCAACAGTCGTCATCGAACAGGTATCCATCCTCGCAGCTCGCAGCGCAGTCAAGCGTGTGCGCTTTTCGTCGACGTTTTGGCCGATGTCAGAGATGGAGCGCTGCAGATGGTCGCGGATTTCGGTGGCTTCGAACGGGAGTGACGAGAAGATTGCGCCGTATCGCCATAGTCTCCAGCGCTGACGGGGATAAGAAAACTCATCTGTTCGGTGCGCTGGCATGAAGGCCAGGTAGCGGAGGGCAGTTGCAGCTATTATTGCCATTTTCGAGGGCAGCAGAGAGACGGACAAAGGGACTTCGGCTTGGTATTAGGAGTTGGAGTTGCCTGGGTAGCTTGCAGAGTTGGATTCGTGACGACATTGGGCGCGAAATTGAAAAGCCATGGGGCGTGGAGGATGTTCAGCTTGTCAAACTGGAGGCATCCCATGCTCGGAGAGACTTGGCCCCGCCTGCATGTCCTCTTTTCTATAGGGAAAGCCGCCTTCAGCTCGGCAGGCAGCCATTTCCCCAGCAAAGCATGGCCGCCCCTGATTCGTCAGCGTCCAAGATTGGTAGCTATCGTGATCGGATGTGGCAGCGATAGATCTGACCGAGTTCAATTTCGTTTTCGTCAGTGCAGGAGCTGAAATCGCCGATGCGAGACATGCAGGAGCTGAAGTGAACTGGAGGAGGAACTGCGAGTTTGTGTCACGCTTGGACGTAAGCATGTCCCTCAGACGCGAGAGCGCATACTTACCTAGGTAGCTACCCCACTGGAACAGAATAGTTCATCTATAAGGTAGCCATGTGTAAGTGCCAGTGCACTCTTCCTGTCCTGTCAAGGCGAGCTCCGAGTTTTGATGTTCTGGGCTGTCTCGGAGTCGGAAGACGTCTCCTCATATTACCTAAGCCAAGGTCAAGATGATCTCTACACCGTACCCAGCTTGGCAAGGATCTTCCGTCCTATCAAGTCAAGTCCCAGTCGCTAGCGTAGACGCCAAGTAGATTAGATCGTCGCATATTAGATCCAGGCTGCCCAACCCAGTATTGGGGGTGATGTTGGGGTGATGGGTGATGGCGTGTTACCCCTCGAAATCCCGCGTGAAAGTGGGGTGAGCGCTCCCCGCAAGCGTGTCTTGGCCGGCCGCCGATTGGTGCATTGTCGCGCCTTGGCGTCTTGTGGGCTCACTGTGGTGTCACTCACTGCTGGGCCAACTCCTCAAACCATCGTCATGGTTGGATTCGACGGTGGATTGTGGATTCAGGATAAAAGGGCGGGCGGGCCCTGATGATTCTGCCCTTGGTATCATTCCCACGACATCAAGCATTTTGAGAAACAAAGCTAAAATAGACCACATACCATCCCTATTACCAACACTTTTCAGTTGCATTATTGCTCACTGGCAGTATGTTTTGCCCTTTTCCATCTATAGTCGAGGTTGGCCAACCCAACCTTGATGTCCTCACATGAAAAACAAAGGCTAAAATCCTGCCCAGTACTCAGAAAACAGCAACTACAACAACCAACACAACCATCCATCACCATCTATCCTGACCCCTATAAATGGAGGACGAAGCGTTCTACGACTTCATGCTCGACGACCTCGAGAGGCTCGAGCGGGTGCATCACCACAGAGAATTTGTGCCGGAAACTCAAGAAAGTGACAAAGCCGTTGTGGGTGAATACCCACACAGCCCTGTGATATCCGGGATTGTGTCTGCCGTGACTGGCGCGGTGAAGACGACAGTGGACGCTGTTGCTGCAAAGATTCATGATGTAACCGAGAGGAGGAAATCCGTGGTTTCTGGGTCTTCTGGGCACTGACTTTGGGTGCAGGGCGGAGTCTGTCTCGTTTTTGGGGATTCTGTCCAGAAATTTTTGGAATGGCGTTTGATAGATACCCTCGTGAATTTGATCACGCTTCTTGTCTCGCGGCGAATTGCCAATTTCCACGTCAAGGGGAGGCCGCCTCCGAACTGGGCGAGGAGGGAAAAAGAGCTCCCGCCTCGTGCAGCTCCGTGTTTGTGTACTGGATGTTATCGAAGTCATCGTCACGCTCGTTGATACAGGTGGTTTTCGTCACATCTTCGTGGTCCAGATCGGCGATTCCGCCGTTGGTTTGTCCATTTGGCAGGGGCGGCAACTTACCGAGCTTACGCCAGACATTTCTCTTGACGCTCTCATGGTTCGTCCCAATCAGAAAAAACCGTGGCCCTTTGTAGTCCTCGACCAGATGATCGATCACCGTGCCACGGATCAAAGCGCAGGTTCCTGGCTGGTATGGGACTTTGAGGTTGAGTTGAGGGATGCATAAGTTCCCACCTAGCTTTTGTCAGTTACCCTGGGGATCAAAAGATAGAGAAAGTCACAATGCATAGTTGCCGGGCTCTGTCTCAAACCAGCTAGGCCTTGCTGTGCAGGCCCTAGAGTTGCCAACGCGACTGAGTGGAGGTATAGTGCAAATACGACAGAGGATATATCAGTTCCAGGGCACCCGTCATTCTCAAAAGACAACATACCTTCGTAGTCTCCGAAAGTGCACAAGCCGGCAAGACCACCAGCAATGTCGTTTATGTCCTTGTGCCGCTGAGTATAGCCGTTGACTCCCAACGCAAAGAGGCTAAGAAAATCCTCAGGACCTGTCGTAATTTTCTCCTCGCCGATATTGGAAACTATCTCGACGCATTCTTCGTAGTACTTTGGGTCAAGAGACTTGAGGAGGAAACGGATCAGCGTTGTAGCTTTGGCCAAAGCTGCACGGCAGAACTCGCCGAACAAGAGGCGCGGAAAGGTCGAGGAGCCTCCACGGGTGAAAGTAGAGTCAGAAGTCAGAGTGATGTGACACCCATTGCGGTCGCCTGTGGCGGCCCAGCACCCGTAGTGGGCGACACACATCTTGGCGTTCGGGAGAGTTGCCACAGTTGCCTGGGACGGATCTAACTCTGGATGGATCTTCCGAATATAAGCATCGACAGCATGCCGGCCAGACTCTGGGGAGGGGAGTGGGGTGAAGAAAGACCACATGTCAAGGCAGCGCGCCATGGTTTCCGTTGTGGAGGCCCCGAAGAGCAGAGTAGACAGCTTTTCTGCATTGGCGAAAACAACTCGACGATTCTTGTCAACAACTACAAGCAGATCTTCTTGCACATGTTCCCAGACATGTTCGGCTGCAAGTGAATCAAGCGAATAGCGGTGAAAGAAGTCTGGGTGCCATTTTGGACTATTCCACGCTGGATGCCAGTTCTCCTTCACCGTTTCAAGCAGATACTGAAGCTCCGGGTGCTTTTCAATGGTATGTGCTGAATGTTCCTGTCTTAGAACTTCGCGCTGATCCACCGACATGTGCAGCCAATACTCCTCCAATGCTGTCATTCGCAAGGTATAGAATGGGCCGGCGTTACTCTTCCTTGAGCTGCTCGTGCTTCCGCTTCCGCTGCTGCTGTTGCCAAAGTCGCCGATGCCGGGGTGCTTACTGGGGCTGGATAGAATCTTGGCCATGACATACTGTGTGAGCTCGGGTGTTATTGGAGGGTCCGGGAGCTGTGACTTTGTGCGTTCCTGAGAATTCTTCGCCCTGGACGATTCGCTATACGACTTGTCGTTGGCAACGTCGAGGTCGTGGCACTGCATCAACCGTACAGAAATTGATCCAAGGATGAATGTGATGACAAGCTCTCTGTTCGTATCTCTCACTACAGTGAACTCCTTCACGTCCGAGACGGCTGCGGCAGCCTGGGCAAACGGTGTGGTCGGGATCATTTCCAGCAACGACTGCAGTGATTTGACCTCGGGGCTGACGGCAACAGTCGCGCTCATCAGTTCAGCGAAGATGGGCCGCATAATGTTGAACTGGAGGTAGTCGGTCAGTTTTAGCGCCACGAGAAGATATTCGTTGCCAGACAACAGACCATGCGCTCGTCTTCCGGATGGCCCACGTTGCCAGCCCATGATGGCCAGAGGCCGAAGGGATCACCCGGGATTTGCGTGCATCTTTTGCCCAACCTGACTAGGTTCTTTCGCTTCTGTTGCGCGCCACTTGCTTCGTCTAGAGGCTTGACTGCCCTGGTAGCTTTGCTTTTGGGATTCGGCGCTCCAAGAAGGTACTCAATCGTCTCGCAGTCTGGCACCGCTAATGGTGCATTTTTGCGGC
>Ga0247770_1001996_pt1 | contig 13207 bp, 14 predicted proteins | sample UWRJL136409B6_FD_179943 | JGI IMG/M metagenome (GOLD analysis project Ga0247770, IMG submission 179943) | Plant litter microbial communities from Arlington Agricultural Research Station in Wisconsin, United States - UWRJ-L136-409B-6 | ecosystem: Environmental > Terrestrial > Plant litter >... | reverse complement strand
GAGCGAGGAGGAGGGGGGGGGGGGGGGGGGGGGACACGATTAGCAAGCCCCTTACGGAGTCCTAATGGATGACATACTGTTGGGAATGGCGCGAGCTAGCAAAGCCGGAATTAGAAGACGCTGCGGAATGAGTGGGGACCAGCTTGCTGTGCGTTTTGACCCCATCGGCGTTACTCTTGGTATCCGGCAATGATCTGACCGATACCGGCCGCCACCGGCCGCGTAAAGAGCATAATAGTCAACTTTGTTCATAAGGATGATCGTATATTATTTACTAGTATACTCAAAGCTAGTATATTACGTATTAGTATATATCGTGAACATCACAGGGAACGTTGAAAGGTAATTCTAGCCGGGGGGCTGAAAAGGGGCCTCTAAGGCTGTGCAGCAGTGGCGTATGGGCTCACCCCAGATCAGGACTACGACCAAAAAAGGAAATTTCATGAACCTAGATTCGTCTCAGACGACCAGGTTGTTCTAAATACCCATTAGCCACTTGTGATAAGCCTTGGTATTATCGTTAGCAAGGTCTTCCTCGTCCTGCATTAGTTTATTCTGATATTTTTCAAAATTTTCCTAAGTCCGTTACCGCCGTTCCAATAACGTCAAGTCTTCTAGTCGTCGGACATTAGGATGTCGGTGTCTCGACGTGATCATTTGGCTGGCCCCAATGTCTATTAAAATCCCCGGGGGTACGGAAACGAGAGCTGAAAATAGGGGGGGGAAAAAGCGAGAATCTGGGCAGGAAAACAAGGGGGTGGTACAAGGCGCTTTTAAAGAGGCTTACAGGTGTTGGTTCCCTCATTTCCATGAGAATCTGCGGCTACCCATCGGGGAAAATGCGGCCATTAAAGACTAGTAGATCCCAAAACGTGGCCCATTACACACGAGCAGGCGGGGCGGGGGGAAGTTACGGAAGCGAAAGCGAACTTCCGTTTACCTTCGGTTTGCAAACTTTCATCCGTTTGAAGGGGAAGTAAGGTGGGGCAAATGGCTCCGGAGAACTCGGTAATGGTAACAGTCTGCATCAACAAGTCTAGCAGTGCGGAGCTGTCAGAGGCCATCAATTCCATGTTCTCGTGGCACAAGTAGGCGGACGTGTGTTTGGTATACGTCGCCGATCTGAGGGTTAGGACGAAGTCGCACAAGAAGACAGAGCAGATGTTTAGGCGAAGTAGATGGTTTACGAGGGGGTGGACGTTGCAGGAATTGTCAGCTCAGTCACATCTCCCGCAGAACCCGAACCAACTTCGTAGCGACCTCACCGATCAGGATATCTGGGGGGTCTTGTAGTAGACACAACTATATCCCAAGGTGCGACCATACGATCGATGTCGGCGCAAAGAGCAACCACGCCTGCGTCGTTACTTCTTCAGGTTTAACCCGAGCCAGCAAAAAGAACTTGGATCCTGAAAGGTTACTTGCGGACGTTTTTTGACGAATATACGCGTCTGCTTCAAGTCAACGGGAGGGCGAGTAGCTCGAGATGTTGCCGCACGATGGCGACGCTGCGCCTGGAAAACAGCCACTCAAATTTATTTGGTATTCCTTGGGGCTTTTTGGCGAGCCTTGGCAGGAACAATGGCAGCGCTGTGGTATCTCGAATCCGAGGTTTCTCCGTACCCCCGCAGGAGTCATACCTTCGCTCTTTTGCACAGCCTCAGACCATGGTGTATTGCGGGTAATTAAGTCCAACATCCTCACCGCTTATTCCTCACCGCTCACCCCTTCAGTCCAAACGAAGCGGTTGTGAGGCAGGCCCCTCAAGCACTCTGTCGCTCAGCCGCGTGTCACTCATACGCGCATCATTTGCTTGAACAAGCTGGCATCTGATAGGCGGGCACCTATTATTAACACCTCCCACACCTCTACCGAAGATCAGCTGGTGCAATATCTCCACCCTAGGTGAATAGGATGAGCCATCCCTGTGATGATCCGGCCGAAATGGGTCATCTGTGCGCGCGCGAAGCATGCCGTTTCGCGCGTCGCTGAGTCAAACCCCAGTGCCGCACCCTCTTTGCTGTCCAGACGAGCTTGGGGGAGGCCCTGGCTGTACAATTTCGCTTCGCCAGCGATACAGAGCCGACTGTGGAAGGGGATCACTGGTTGATATCTTGATGAGGTTCGGAGAGGCCGGGTAGTAAATTAATGCCTTGGGGCGGTGAGACAATGTTGTAATCGACTTTATTATATATAATAGCAAGGCCCCGAAAGGTCCCCCACGCCAACAGTTCCTTCTCCTTACCCCTTTTATGGTCAGTGGAGAGGCAGCTTACTCGTCCCCGCTAATTATCTTGTCTTCTGCTCTAGTTAGATTAATTCGAGGTATTGAAAAAACTTTCATACCGTTTCAACATGCGACTTCTTGCCGCCATCCTCTTTGCAACCTCTGCTTCCCAGAGTAGGTACGCTCCGCGCGGCGGTGTGGGAGCTTCAAGACAAGGGTTGCAGCTGATCAAATGTGAACCAGGTGTGTTGCCGCGCCGTGGGCCAAACGACGCGCCCGTCGTCAAGCTCGCAAACTTGAACGAGCAAGGCCCGGTTAGCTCGTGCCCACAGCCGTTCGTGGTACCTCGCCTAAGCCGATCTCTCCCGATGCTGTTTTGGGCAGACGGTGGGCAGGTATCCATCCGTTCGACAATCTCGTTATCCCGTGCTGGCGCTGTCGTGGGGAGCCCACAAGTCCGCTATGGCTGGGTACTTGCAGACGCTGAAGGTCTCGGCGCCGTCAAAAGTCCGCCTCATCTCGCTACGGCAACCGTCGGCAACGCCAGCTCTTCCACCGTCGGCCTCAACGTCACCTGGAACAGCGACCCGTCTCGCGTACAGTCGCTGCGGCTGACTGTCATTGCTAGCAGCGGAGAAGTCAACATGAGCTCTTCGGCCGAGGATACCATATATCTAAAATTAAATGCGTCATCAAAGGAAAACCCAGTTGAAGTTCTCGAGCCGGCCGATTACTGGTAAGCCTTTTACGATCCCCTCTGCTGGGGCTTTCCCCCAGAACTGCCGAGTGCCGAGTCAATTCATACAACCCCGATTGACATGTGATATCTCAATCTCAAGGTCAACCTGGCTCGACCATCTAGAGAAAACAAACAGCACGGCACCTTCTCTGCCGTTCCCGGACGAGCCGCAACAGCAGCTAGCCGATGTTGGTGAAAGGGTGAAGCGGAATATCCCCGGCCCGTGGACCGTCCGCTTTCGGCTACGCTACCAGGACTTAGACCGCGCGCCCGCTTTCACCGTGTATCCGCTCGGCCGCGTCCACATACGTTTTCAAGCGATCGATTACTGGCGTTGGCCTCCGAGTGGGATCGAGACCGGTTTGGTCTTGGATGGCGCGGGTAACGGAATTCTCAACCTCCCAGAGGGGGACTATGCCAATGCCAAGGCGACCCTGTATTTCGAAAACGACCTGTTCAGCTTGAAGCAAGGCAGGTACTTCAATATTCCTACCTTACCCCCCACAACCTGGTCGATCCCCTTGCCGGTCTCTTCCTACGGCACCAATGGATTCATGGTTGAATACGTCATGCCGTCCGAGATTGGGCCGAACCTCGGACATCTCTGGTGGTCTTTCCACGATATACGTGCTGTTGCCCATGGCCTCATCTATCTCTCGGCCGTCCCCGGAACCACATTGTGGTACCCGTTCCCAAAGCCAGATGGCACGGCCTATTACGGCGACCTAATCGGCATTGAGGCGAGATACGGGAAGGGTCGGATAGTGCATGCGCATGAATACGGCCACCACGTCATGCAGCACCTTGCCACCGGCGGGATTCCGCCAGCCGGGCGCGACGAGAGTTCAGATCACTCGCTTTGCTCGACCGTGTCACCGCGCATGGCTTATATAGAGGGATATGCCGACGCCTTCGCGCTTCATGTCCTCCACTCCGACAGCTTCTGGTGGACACCGGGCGAATCCGGCGTAAACCTAGCTCACTACGTCTGCCCTGTCGACATGGATATGATTACTAGCGAAGGCCGCGTGGCGGCTGGTCTGCTAGACCTGCTGGACCACGAAAGAGTTGTTCCAGAATGCAATCACCTGCGCCCTGAAAATGGCCGGGCCGGGTACTGCGATTTGACCCACGATCCAACCACATTTCTGTTCGAGTGGGTCATTTTCCGCGAGTCTATCGTCGGCCCCCGGGTCGCGAGTATCCGGGACTGGTGGGAAAGGCTTGCGGCGGCGCATTCTACTGGCGTCGACTTCGCTTCTGCTCTGGAAGCCATGCGCTTCAACTACTACCCCTTGTCCTGAAATGTCCTAGACAATACCTAGAGCTCACTATAACAGCCTGGTTATCTGAGACAAATCTAGGCACACGAAATTTCCTTTTTCGTTCGCAATCCTAAGCTGGGGTGAGCTGTGGCTGATTTGTCCTAAGCTCTCCCTAATTCTTCCCTAAGCTAGGGTAATCCCATTGACTCGGAGCGCCTGTTCAGACCGACCCTGTCGTTCTTTTTGGGCTCTGTAATATTACTGTAGCCGTTTTTTTGTACGTAGCGATACGTTCTCTAGCGCATGCCACCGTCAAAAAGGGGGCCGCGCCGCGCGGTTCTTCGAACCGTGCTTCATTCAATTAACATCCGACGATTTCACCACGAAAACCTCCCATTTGAAGCCCAGTGACATTCTGGCCCTCTGATCGAAGGAAAATGACCTAATCTACGGTCGCGTTTCCTTTGTTGTTCCATGTTAGGTTCCGTTCCATGCCAGACACCGTCTCGTACTAGGTTTTGTTCCATACTAGGTACGTATCTGTTTTTCTACGTCAATTGCATTTGCGTCCCTCCGATCAGAGGACCAGTAGTCTGGGAGTCGGCCTTCCAGGCCGACCGCGACCTTCTGTGGGTGTGGTTCTTTTTGTAGTTTCTTCCCTATTGGATCACCGCACCAGTTTACTATATACCGCTGCTGCACAGCCTTAAAGGCCGCTTTTCAATCCCCCTAGTTAAAGTTTCATATTAATGGAAAATAAATAAAGTTACTAATGATAATAGTAACATTAACTATCTATACTCTTATTTAGTTAATAAGTTATTCTTTATAATATTCTTAGGGATATATAAGCTATTTTTTAAATTTCGATTCCTTTTAGAAAGATGTTACAGAATTTATTAATATAAACAATTAAAGTTATAATAATGTTTCCAGCTTTATAAGATAGAATTCTTAACCTTATTAATACTTAGGTATAAATAGTTCTCGTATTTATTCTACCAGTAGAAAATTTTATAATATTTAACTCTTATTCCTCTATATCTTACACCATTTCTACTAGTAGAATATAAGACCTAGTTTTTAGCTATAAGCTTATATTTAGTCCCCGTTACTGTACGCTATATACCTTTTCTGCTGGTAGAAATTTACCACCTAGCGTGAGCGACTCAGTTCTCACTCTAAGCCCAGATCTTGTTCCTACTACCTTGGACTTTCACAACTTCTCCAATTTTGCGCCCGACAGACAATCCTAGCGTTAAAAATTCATTACAGCGCCAAAGCTAATGTGCTGGAAGCACTCGCACGGTACCGCAGCCGGTTGGCGACGGATCCGAGGGATAAGGTCTAATTGGTGTGCCTTGGCAAATTCCGTGCTGGCCTTCCAGGTGCCGAGACACGAGCCAGAGCCCTTGTTGGTTCGGTGCGGGTTGACCAATAGACGAGCGGCTGGGCAACGCGGAGAGTCCCCAGTTACTGGGGACGCTTGGCAGTTTGTGAGACAGCAGTAGCGTATCCAGTTGCGCGGAACACAGCGCAACTCAAGAATGTCGATCTCCGATGTAGCCTCAAGCCATCTTCCCACCATTAAGCAGGAAGCCCGATTTGGCCCTCGTATTGAAAAATGATTCCACATTACTTTGTCAGCCCAATTGGCTTATCTGGAAAAGTGGTTGACGGGCTAGATGTCGTGTGATCGGTGGGTCCGGTGCAGCGCTTGGGAATGCGGATGTAAATGGTAGGTGTGAAAAGCTGGGTCAGAAGGGTGTGATTTTTTTGGTAAGGTGCAACTGTTGCACGAATGCCATAGGCGGCTTTTCATTTGCGCAACGTACACCAAAACGGGCGGAAATGGCTGACTCCAATGCTTCTGAGCGGGGTTGCCCGGCTGATTTCCCAGCCCCTAAAATTTTCCCGCGCTGACGGACGATCACCACATTTCTCACTTGGTCATCTTCCTCCATCATAAAGACAGCCCAAAATGTTTGAGGCCAAACGCACCGAGTTTCTCAACCTCTGCAAATGGGAGCCATCGCCCGAGCCCGACTTGTTGGGCTATATTGAAGCTTGGTGGGTGGCTGACCAAGGTACTTTCATTTGTGAATGAGAAATCATCACGTTTCTAGCTGATTGGAAATGTCTAGATGGTGGCGATTTGCTGGACACGGGCAACTACCACTATCGCCGCGGCCTTTTGACCGACGATGAGGTCGACGACTGGATCCACCGCAGGCGTGGTTTCACTCCGCCACGCTACTCGTCGATATCAGATAAACCCCTAACCGGCAGGCTGTGTTGCGTCCGGATTTTAATGTGCGAAAGGTTGGGATGGTGGCCTCCGACATTCGCCATGAGCCAAAAGTCATTCAGGAGCGTAGAGAAAGAGTTTGCACTTTCTCGAGCCACGCTTCCCCTGATGTGTCGTCACGCAGGATTGGAGTACCATCGGTTGGTTTTCGACCACCGATCGGATAAAAAGGGGGGGCTGCCATTAGTTTGTAAGTCTGATAACTCTACCTCAGAGGTTCTTGGTTGAGACGAAAAGGGGGACTAACGGTCGTCTAAAGCTGTTGTCATCAAATACGCCCAGATGTTCCAACTCGGCAACCTTGGTTTCTCAATGACACACAATCTCAATACCGGAGATACACTGGCTTTCCTCCACGGCTGGAGCATGTTCAGTTTCCAGAACTCGGTGACGGGCGAACAGCAGGTGTCGCACGCCGAAAGAATACATCGGCTCTTGGAACCATCCGTTTCGCTCTGGAGACACCCTCTGTTGTTGCCGACCTTGATATTCCAGGAGCACTTGATGCGCTGTGACGATTTTACCCGATGCATACTCTCTGGTCAGGTAGAGGACATTGAGGAGGACTTGGGCGTCACGAGATCAGGGAGGTTGTTCAAGACCGGGCACGCCGTCCCCGAGGTGATCAAGCAGCTCCTGGCCGACGACGAGCGCCGGTTGTGGATTACTTCGGTCATCAACACCACATTGACCGACGCCATCAACTTTCTCAATGTCCTGAAGTGGGATCAGCGTCTAGGCGCCTTCATCAAGCGAGTGGACGAGGAGCTGTCTCGGTATTACGAAACTGCCAACATGGGTATCGGAACAGTTAAAGAGCTTGAGTCGGCTGTGGATCACTTCTGTTGCGAGGCGGCGTCAGCACACGAGTACGTCGAAAGCATAAGGGCTAGGCTAGAAATGCAGCTGAATGTGCTTTACAACTTCATGGCACAGGCAGGGAACGATCTCAACTCTCGCATTGCCGCGACGACAGGGCTAGACAGCGCCGCCATGAAAACGCTTGCCTTTGTAACGACTGTCTTCTTGCCCCCGGCTTTTATTGCCTCTCTTTTCAGCATGTCCATGTTTGACTGGATGACGCCAGAGGACGGATCGTCTTCCCACGGTGTGGTATCGGCCCACTTCTGGATCTACTGGGTTGTCTCGGCGCCCCTGACGGTGGGAATACTCTTGGGTTGGCGCTTTTGGTGGAACAAACAAAAGATTCACTACGCGAAAGAATACCCCCAGATCCTGTCAGTGGTGAAGGAACAGTAGAAAGAAGAACAGGCGGTCTGAGTTGGATACGAGGCAGTGAATGTACATTTTCTACCACTTTACTAAGCTTCTTTTGCAAATGGCTGTCTCTACCGTACCATCTGAATCAAAGAGTAGTATCTGAAGCAAGAAAATAAGTCCACCTACACTCGGAGAGTCCCAGTGCCAACTACACCGACAACCTCCCCTCCAGCCACAGTGACCCTAGCCCGAGGCTATAGCGGCTTTCACCCAAGCGGCTACCGCGCTGCCAGAGCCGGTGGCCAAGGTACCGCTAGTGGACAGGGATAAACTGGTGAAGAACTGTGCGGCCTCTACTGTCCTACGGCCACCGTAAGGCCTGCGGATATCCGCTGCGTTCAAGAGTGCGTCCGGTAAGCCCTATATTACAGTATTGGTCTAACTGTTACAAACGGGGCCTACAGCTGCGATTACCTGTTACCGAACATGGTTACTGTTAAAATAGGCGCTTTTAACCAGGTGAGCGTTGTTATGAACAGCGACGAGGATTCCGGTACAGATGGCAGCTCCTTGATCTGGGCAGGCACAGGGTGCAAGACGGGGGACATTGTCCACACAGCGATGGGCTGTGACTCAGCGTGGCCCTGTTTGAGACGTCAGCCGCCGGGGCCGACAGCCAAAGACCTGCGCCCATGTCCGTCTCTGCCGTGCTCGGGCCTAAGACAAGCGTCTAGAGAGTCGACGGCCTCGGCGTATTCGAGCCCTAGATGTACATGTCCGGAATGCACGGCGGCCTGGGTGGGGGCAAAACGTCCTCGTTCAAGCGTTGCGTATTCCTCAAAGAGGTTGGAGAAGCTCTCATTGCCGACACCTTAGTCGCGACAGTCGCGACCCATCCCACCCCCATCAGCTATCTCCACCTTCTTTAAGGTGGCGGTGCTATCTGGGACCTAGTTGCAGATGCCGCCGTATTCGGGTGTCGGGTTGACTTTACTTGTGTTATTACCGGCGCCTGACCCCGTAACCAAGATGGGAACAAAGCCGCTGGCGCCGCCATCGACTGTGTGTACAAGGTCGCGAGCGAGCTGTCGCTCCTGAGTAGCGGCGTTTACAGTGCTGACCTTGGTCCGGACCTCCAGGACGCTCCGCTGGCTCCCAAGGCGTTTGGGCCAAATGGCATGCACCTCACCCGTCTGACGCATTCTCTCGACCCGCGGAGCATGCCGGCTCATACCTGCCCGCTGCCTAGCCCACCGAGGGAGCCGAAGCTCATCGTCTTCATCACGGGTGACCATGCCGCCGGGAAGGATTACTGCGCTAACGTCTGGGTCGTCATAATGACCGACGGCCCCAGTTGCTCGAGGATCATCTTTTACACCTGGTGCGCAGCGCTGCTGATACAGACGTGCTGTTGATCACCGGAATGAGGGATGAGGCGCCGGTTCCGTCCTTGTTACATCTCGTGGGACTGTGAAACTCACGTGGAACACACGCAACTATCGCGAGAACGCAGAAATGTAAAGGCAGCGATTCTTGGTGTTGTGTGTGGTGGTCTGGGGAAGCTCCCCAGAGCGGGAAACTAAGTACGCTACAAATCTATGGTGGTGGGCTGCCATTCACTGGGGAGACCCACTGAGAATCCCCACACACTTGGTCCCGCGGAGCGGGCTGCTCAAGGTTCGTGTGAAAGCCAGTCAAGAGACGCGACGAATGCGTCGGCATTAGCCGCTAGTCACCGTCCGTCTGGCTGGTAAGCTTCCCTCGCCAGCGATTTCTATCGAGAGATCCTCTTCGCATATCTCTCCAATAGTTTCCCACGATACTAAGGAGAGGATGGAGATGGAGCGGGATATTATTCCTAAGGGCGCATTTTTCCTTATGGTGGATGACGTATCGGCGAGAACTGCCGCTTCTGCCTTATCGCCGGCCGCAATGACGGTGTGACGCTTGAGGGTTTCGTCGTTAAAGGCCTTGGTGAGTCACACCTGACGGTAGAAAGGAGCCCAGTAACTTCGCGTTCCTGCTGCTCTGGCACGTCCGGTAGTATCCAGGAATTGCGTCTCCGCAGCGCGAACTCGATTTCTTCTAGCAGCTTGAAGCAGATAATAGCGAGGCCATCAAATCCCACCATTAGCGGCTGAGCAGTTTCAGTAAGAGATGGTGAAGGAACGTTGTGAGAAGAAGTATGTTCTTGTGGTAAGTCGGGGGATCGTATGGACAGATATGGGATTGGATCAAGGGGAGGTTATGTATCCACTGGATAGGTTTTAAAATGCACCCTTTAAATGACTCTCAACATCGAAGATTGAGGGTTAATAGTGCCGTGGCGAGAGTTTATTTACCTCTCATCAAACGATCCAAATCTCCCGGCACCTCTTCTCGTCAAACATTTCGCCCTCCATGACTCCATGGACATAATACTCCCCAGCCAGCTTATACCCGTCTCTGCCTTTCCTCAAGACGTACGGCACAGAGCCACCTTTGCACAAGACAATGGAATCTCCACTTTGCATGGTTGGGGGATCCAAACCGATATAGCCGTTCTGCGTGCTGAACATTCGCCGCCCAACCATCTTCCGTCCACTCGGACCGTCTGGGTTCGCCGGTACTACACTGGGTAAAGGTGCCTCACCGGCTGCCCATCTCGTCAACTGTCGGGCCATGCCGAACAAAAGCGCAGCTCCAAGTGCCAGCGCGTACACAGTTCCAGACCGCTGCAGACCCAGCCGTACAGGCCCGCGATACCCGGCCACCAAGGCCTCCCAACTGTCTCGCTCGCGTGTCCACTCCTCCCTATCTTGCTTTACATGCCCAGCTAGAAAGGTCTTCCAGTACACGTCCCGCATGGCTTCGCCGGTGACATATTGCTCCCGTGTCGCCAGCTGGGCCACATCTTCCCAATCCATCCACACCAGCGCGTTTTCGGCGACTCCGACGCGTACCATTCTTGGGATGGTCGATAGCAGTTCCCACAGCGACTTGGAAGCCATTAGCTGCCCGTGCGTCACGACAGAACCGGCGTCGACCGCTGCCATGCCCACGCGCTCTACCACGTCGACAACGTATCCGTCAACGACGAGACGTAGACCTTCTCCTCTGCCGCCTAGCTCGTCGAAGAGGATACGACAGGGCGAGGATGCGGCTGCAGCGAAGACGACGGGATGCTGTGATCGCCAAGCACTCGAGCGTTCAGCCTCTCCAACATCGCCTGCACCACTCGGCTCAGTTAGCCGCTCAACTGCTTCCGGAATCTTGACCAACATTTCGGCCAGATCCGGAAACGCAAACTCGACCAACGAGTCCGTCGCCGCCGGCCGACTTCAGTCCGGCACCCAAGACGGCAAGTCTAATTCCACCCCCCGCGCCCCCTGGGCCAACGGGACCGGCGCGGAAACGCTGAGAAGGTCCAACCGCCCACTGGCTTCTAAAACCCGCCTCGCCAGATCAACATACGCATCCGCCACCGTACACCCCTTCTCATAATTCGGCTTGACGCCCAGCCTCGCAAGCTGATCATCCTCCACCAACCCAAGCAGGGCAAAGACCTTGTCACGTTGATCCGTGCTCTCAAAGCCACGATGCCGCACCAGAAGCTCCAACAACCCCCAACGCAGTCCACAGGAATAAAACTTCCGCGCCCGCGCTGTGGCCATGATCGGCATCGTCATGCCCACATCATATGGCCGGCCAAGCTGCAGGTCAATGCAGGCGGAGATGGCGGCTATCAGCTCGTCCCAGGTACAGCCGTCATGGCCGCACATCACGTCGACGGTGCGGGACACCACGACCTCTTGCACGATCCACATGCGCCTGAAGTAGGCCACGTCAAAGACGCAGAGCAAAGCTAGCCAGTCACGGGCGAGATAAGACGGGATCCCGTACATCTCGCGGTCTGATGCGGAGAGGGACATCAACGGCCGGCCATCTCCGACTTCCTGGCGCATGCGGTGTGCGTCCAGCAGGCGGGGAATGAGCGTGAATCCGGCGGGGGTGAAGACGGTGGCATCGCCGAGCCAGACGACAGTGCGCGATGCGCCGCGGTAGATGTCGCGCATCATCTGCACCTGGCCGCCCTTCTCGGTGGCGTCATCCTGGTTGATGCAGACGGCGTCGGCCCAGATGCGGCGTGGAGGGCCCCAGGGTCGTCGGAGATGCTGGAGAGCGGCGTGTAAGTTGCGCGTCACGAGGAGCGAACCTGCCCCAACGCGGATCGGAAGACAATTGCTAGCGTCGCCCCAGCAGTAGGAGAGGGCCTCGAAGGTGGTGTCGTTGCTTTCGAGTGGACTGAGGCGTGCGGTGATGAGTTCACAGCTGATGGGGTAACGTCAACGCTGTGGGGTAATCCACCACCAAGCATTTCCACCAGCCAAGCTCCCGAACATGGCCGACCAACCGCAACCACCGCGGCAGGCGCTGAACTGCCGGGTTCACCATGGAGAGCTGCCAATCCGACCAGGACATTGGTCTTTCGAGCTATTCCGGTTACCCCCTGTCAGCACTTCGAGCCGGTTTGGCGGGCACTTCAAGAGGCCCCGACGGTATCATCTCGAGTCATACTGACATCGTGATACCGGTACAACTTGACTGCATTATTCACTTTATTACGCCCTCTCTAGGTTGGTTACTCCTTATTTGCAACACTATCATTACATTCTACCATTAAAAATACTCCAAGCAATGAGGCCCTCAGGACAACCCTGGTCTCCCAACAGCCCCAAAGAACTACCCCCAGCCGCTCTAACTCAGACAATCATCACAACAACGGTCCACAAGGCCCCCGGAAGACATTTCTAGGCTCTAGATCATCATACACAATCACTTCATCGACTCCCAACGGACACTGCGGGCTGGTGGCGCCGCCCGACGCCGGATTAGACTTCACCAGCAGCTGGCACTGATCATTCGGGAATGAAGACGCCACGCAGTCCAGCGTGCTCCAGCATAATCTGCAGCACTCGTTCGCACTTTGAATCCCGCCCGGCGTGAGCACCCCGTTGCCTGCGCCGGTGTTGTCGTCTTGAAGACCAACCGCTAGGGAGGGGTCGCAGTAGTCGACTACGACGGTGCTGGTGACGACGGCGGAGGATGTGGTGACGGTGGTGGAGGTGAAGGTTGTGATGGAGGTGGAGACTTCGAGGGCGGTGGAGGTGGTGATGTCGGTGGTGGTGGTGGTTTCAGAGGAGGTTGCGGTGGAGCTGACGGTTGCTGTGCTGGAGATGGTGGTGGCGGTGACGCCGAGGCGGCTGCAGATGGAGGAGAGCTTGGAGGCGGGGCGCTGGGCGAGCCAGGAGGTTCTGGTTGCGAGGTCTGGGCAGGAGGTGGCGGGTCCGCGTCGCTTGACGGTGACGGTGACGACGGGAGGGGGGATGTACGAGGTCGATATTACGGTGGACAGGGCGATGTCGGTCGAGGTGGAGATCTCGGTGGTGGTGGTGGCGGTGGTGGTT
>Ga0247770_1001995_pt1 | contig 13211 bp, 15 predicted proteins | sample UWRJL136409B6_FD_179943 | JGI IMG/M metagenome (GOLD analysis project Ga0247770, IMG submission 179943) | Plant litter microbial communities from Arlington Agricultural Research Station in Wisconsin, United States - UWRJ-L136-409B-6 | ecosystem: Environmental > Terrestrial > Plant litter >... | reverse complement strand
CGCAACCCCCTCCCTCAGCCAAGCCCCACTCCTCCCCATCCGCATCGGCAACATCCTCGAGGGCCAGGACTTCACCTCTGCTATCGCCTACATCGACGACAACTCCACCTCGGCCGCATGCCGCAACCTCATGATCGCCCGCGCAAAAGACGAGAACCCGTGCGCCCGGCCCTTCCGCCTGGCCGACGGGTTCGAGTACACGTGGATGGGATGCGGCAATGATACGTGGATGACGTGGCGGAATCCGAAGGGGAGTCCCAAGTTTGAGATACTGGGCGGGTGTTTGTTTGAAGAGGAGACGTTTAATTGTGATGGGACGACCATCAAGGGTGCTTGGAGGTGTGCGAGGGGGATTAAGGTCCCGCCGGGAGCGGGGTCATAGGGAAGGGGGCTTGGGATTGTAGTTAACATTGTGGTTCTTGTATAAATGATTTGTACCTAGAAAAGGGGCTGGAAGAAGTTGTTACCTCTCGTCGCCCAATGACACGGGGTCTTTGTGCCAATCGCGGGACACTAATCCGTGTTCTAATCAGAGCCCAATACTCATTTCATTTCAGACACCATGATAAGAGAAGCCTGGTTGAAATTCATCATTCTAGTTTCCTGTTCGACAGTTGAAACCCTCGGCACACCTTCGAAGCACACGCCTAAAACATGCCATTCGAGCCCACTCCCAAAGCCAATCAAGAGCCACCATGCTCTCAATGCCGACAAATTGCCCTCGCCGCACTCCACGATGCAAAAGAGTACATCGTTATACCCTTCTGCAACGGCCTCTGCCCCATCGGCAAACACCTCCAATGCAGGGACTCCTGCCGCGGAGCGGGTGCAATCGTGGATGCCTTGCGAGGTTGCTGCGCCGGAGACACGCGGTCTCATTAATCGGTGGTTGAGGGAGTGTGATGGCTCCCATGGGCTGTGTTCGTGGTATTTGAATGGGTCGCGGCGGCTGGAACTCCCGCCTCTGCCGACGATAGTGGTGGATCTGGGGGATCTGGACGGGCTGATGACTCCCGCCGCGGTTGGCTGTGACGAACGGGGCGTGTGTTAAATACGCAACATTGAACCACCGATGGCCGGAAATACTGCTGTGTCTTGGTCGTAGGCCTCCTTCGAGGGGACCGTAGACTTCAGGGAAGTGAAGTTTGATGAATCCACGGCGGATAGGAGTTCGGCGGAGCTGCTTGGAGTACGTGGCGCGGGCAACTTTGCTGGGCTTCATATCCGGGGTAGGATGTTCACCGTAAAGGTCGATTCCTGGGGCGGTCGCGGGCGGGAAATATACATCTCATTGATAGGAAGAGATATCCTCGTGGGGAGAGAAGTACGGAGTACCCGCTGGGGACCATCACATTTGACCTCCAGGGATTCAAGGAGCCGGAGGTGGGAGTGCCTTTTTTGGTCGACACGCGAAATCGGGACTCATCTTATCATGGGGTTGCAGAGGGTTGTTGGTGGCGGTGGTCGTGGCCTGAGGAGGTACCGGCGAACTGGATTTGGGAGTGTCACTCACCTCCCGGAGTCTGTTTCTGTTAGGGACGAGGTTGAGTTCCTTTTAGTGTGACCAAGGGGAGGAAACCTGCATACCAGTGACTACCTAACTTCTGTCGTCTTGTAACACCGTGACCTTAGACCACTGGACGTCTACCGCCATGAATTGCTGCTTCAGTGTTCTCGCCAACCTTCCCCGTCAACGCAGTTGTAACGCTATCAAAATCCACAAGGTGCCGTGTTACTGACACGTTGTTGTGTGCGACGAATCTGGGCGCATAAAATTTCCTTTTTTGTATCTCGCGCACGTGATGTTGCTCACCTCGGCTCAAGCCCAGCTCAGGATTTGCTCAAGATTTGCGCAGGCTTGCTCACCGTTACTCAGGCTAGTACCATTTTCGGCACGCTGCGCCGCAGCATGCTGAACCGGTGCAATTGATGGACTACCTGGAATGGATCGGAGGGGAAGGGGTGTCTCGGAGGATGACGAAGCCCCCCGATCGCTTCGGTTTTGTTTTCAAGGACTTTTGATTGGTTGGTCTGGATCGCCCTCCTCTTGCCATTCTCCATTCGCTTGGGTGACCCTGCTTTTGCCCGACCTGACTTGTTCAAGGGGTCAGCCCGGCTAGCTTTCCTCCTCGGTAAAGCACTGGCACGGGGACGTTCGGTCCTGGCATCAGGATCACTATCTGTCTTGGTGATTTCTACCGAGGCGAACATTGTCCTGCTCTAAGATCCCTTATGGATAATCTTATCTGATGTTTTTGTCCACTGCGGTGCGTGCTGCCATAAAAGCTTTGACTAGTAGTCTTTGCCCCACCCACGACAAAAAACCCCACGAGAATCTCGGCCGCGACACCTCAGAAGCCGCGAGAGAGGCAAGCCGAAAGAGACCAATTTTGTTTTCCCACAACAGAAAAAAGAAATTATGCACCATGTCTCCCCCGATCGACTCTACTCCCAATACTATCACCGCGCATCCAGGTTCCGGCGACTTCTTACTCGCTGAAGACGGTAAGGGTATTCGGGTTGCTGTCCAGCTACACAAACCGACAATGGCGGAGAAGCTCGTCAGCGCTATCATGTCAGATACATCCCCCCCTCCCTCTCTCCCTCTCTCCCTCTCTCCCTCTCTCCCTCTCTCCCTCTCTCCCTCTCTCCCTCTCTCCCTCTCTGCCTCTCTCCCTCTCTTCTCTATTTCTAATAAGTTAACAAAAAGGCGTGCAAGCTCCCATGAGAAAGCCTCCTAACCTCGACCACACCCCGTCCATGCTCGCGCGCGTGATTGACCCAAAGCGCCTAAGCAACAGACGGCATAAGAGGATGGCCGACGAACTGATCCGGGCGGCCCGCGCTGCACAATCCGTGGCGAGAATGCGTGTGGCCGGCACCGTCATTATCGGCTCCCTTGGAATAGCAGGCTGGATGTGGCAGAAGGCGAAGAAGCCAAACGCCTCACCCAACGAAAAAAAGATGAAGCACGTCATCTATACGTCTACAGTTCCGATAGGATCTCTCTCCAGAGAAAGAGATTCGTAAGGCATTCCCCAGCATCCTTTCTGAGGAAAATACTGACAGAAGCAGGACAGGCTCAGCATGCGATGTCGAATGGAGACAAGGGCGGGACAAGAGAGAGAGATGGACAAGAACATAGATTAGCACACGCGGACACGAGTCGCAGTCAGGAAAGAAACTAGTCTTTTCTTTTTGCGCCCGAGGCAAAATGATCTGTCGTCCCTCAGAACACCATATCGAGGTCAATGCCAATCGCAGCGTGTCAATATGCCAATCAGTAGCGAGCAAGTCAGCAATCGTCTCGACATTCTCATCGCCTGGCTTCGTCCGAGATCTTTGCAACAGGATAAAAGCTATCCTTCGAGCCCCGCGCTCCATCTGTGAAGCCTTTCTTTCACGCTAAAAAAAAATTGCACCAATCCAGCCACTATTGCTTGCACCCTTAGTGCCTCGATCATGCTAATCTTTTCATACTAGCTGTGGTCGCAAAGGAGGGGGGTGGGGAGTGGAGGCCGGTGGTACGTATGTTTTGTAAGATGAATTAGGCCTACGAGATTTCCCTTTTCGTACCTCATGCAAGGTGCGTGATATTGCTCCCCAGTCCATGCTTGATAACCTTACAGACGGCGGGTGGATCATTCCCCTCAGCCAATCTAACTACATCTCGGTGCCATTAGTTCTTGGTGGCAGGCCCTCTAGACCTCCTGCCCCGATCCCGGCCCACTGAGGTCGCCGCTGACAAAAACTACCAAAACGGCTGCGTACCTAAAACCAGGGTTAGCCATGGCCTCAAATAGCATCAGGTTACGCTTACGCTGCCGTCGAAGCAAATACCTCTGACCTCTTGCATTCGTCATCAAGCCGGTACTTGTGGCGAAGAGGAGGGTGAAGAGCCCGATGAGGCCGAGTTTCAGGTTGTCCGATTTGATATTGTACAGAACAAGAATCGCTCCGAATAATACAATGGCGGCGAGAATCGTGCTGAGATACGAGACGAAGTTGGCAATCTTCTTGCCTGATGCATAGCCGACGAGGGGAACGTCGGATCCTCCGGCGGGTGCTTTTTCCTGGGATATAGTCAGTCAACCCTCTGCGATCTACCAATGTGGTGGCATACCTGGAACAGAAACCCAAAATTATCCCTAACAAAGAGGGTGAGCCGGTCAGGATCTTCGGTGCCGTGGAGGGCAAGAAGGTCGTCTTCATCATCATAGACACTAGAGCTGTGACCTCCCAGAACCGGGAAGGATTGTGGGTCGCCGGGGCGGCCATGGAAGAAAGTGAAGCGAAAGGCTTTAAGGGTTTTGCGATCTGGTGGCTGTATGCGGGCAAGAGTGCTCTCAAAGACCAGCGCTTCTCCTGATCCGAGCGAGTGGTTAGACAACGTCAAAAGAGAGGGGGATACTGCGGTGCGCGCACTGTACTCGCGCATGGTACTTCTCAACCGCGACATCAATTGCATCCTCTGCGGCTCATCTGCGTATCTTGCTTTGTACGCTTCCCAATTTCTCAAGGACTGCATCGTTTCGCGGTTCCCTTGGTCGTCTCGGTCAAACTGGTCGAGCTTTGACTCTATCTCGGCAAGCTCGCTCTGCAGACAGAGCAAGTTCCTGGCTGCGAGGCGGTCAAACCGTTTGAGGATCATGGCCGTCTTGTCCCTGTCGCTGGCCATGAAGGCAGCAAGTGAGGGGAAGCCATCGACGTATGTTGACTTGCCTCCAGAATGTGGTGACATTTTGGGGATACAGTTACCTTCTCTCTGTGGCAACTTGAAAGTGAAGTCATGTTTTGTGGGAAGGGATCGTGTGTGGGGCAGGCCAGTGACTTCACACATGTGATGGTTTGGAGCTGCGTAGCTCAAGTAGCCAATAACCATATGCCTAAGGCCTCCCTCCCCTTCGGATCTACTGGGGTAAGGTTGCCGGAATGGGTCGGCCGATTACACGATAGGCCGACCTTCCGCCAATAGCACTTGCAGCCGTCCTCTGAGGCCTGTGACTCAGAAGCTAGTCACTGGGTTCTTACTGGACCACGACCTCCTCGTTTTACCTATTCCCCGAAAACCTGCAGGCTCGTTTGCCAAAACCCTCCAGCACATGTCGGGGAGCCTACAGCGAATCCAAGTTGCGGAGGCCTCCCTGTAAAGATTTGGTTTTCTGCCCGCTTTCTCCATTGCATACCTAATTTGTACCCTGACCACAAGCGAGAGAGCACATAAAGTCGACCGTTCTCGATATTGAATCCCCTCCGGGCGACACCGGATCGCACTCGATGGCGGACACGAGCGACGACTACTTTAGCGACAAGGACTACCTGCCACCTGGATCTCCGTACCTTCAATCTGTTCTGGTAAACTGGGAAAAGGGGAAGAAGAGGGGGTTGTCTGACGAATTGTGCTCGGACGACGAACTGGATTTGGTGGGGGCTCCTTTGCAACTCGTTCTAACTGTTGAACAAATGCTACCATATTCTAGAAGGGATTTGAGATACTGACTTTTGACTTGAAAGAACTCGCCATGGACAACAGACACCTCTGCATCACGGGAACCACAAGCATCCAACAAATCCCGTTGTGTTGAGTCTCCTCTCAGCAGCAACAATGCGAGGGTAACAGAGGCTTTGCTCAGCCTAATGAGCAATGGAACCTGGGCTCCAGGTGGACCCGAGCTTGAGAACCTCGCAGTTGAATGGTACCCCTCACCAGCATTGGATATCATCCGCCCAGCTCCAGCTCCGGCTCCCCTACGACCGTCTTCGCCGCCAACTTTCTCCTTTCGGCCGGATTTACCCTCGCCCCCGCCTTCGCCACTCTTCATTGCATCGTATCCATCCTTGCATTCGCCGCCAATTTCCCCCGCTAGGCGGGATTCACTCTCACCATCGCCTTCGCCTTCGCTATACTACATCTCAGATCCGCCCTCTGGACCACCTTCATCGCCTTCAACGCCATATTATTATGAATCTGGGCCTAGTTACCGAGTCCCCCGGTCGCCATCGCCAGATGTCACACTCAACACCCCGGTCCCCATCCGGAAGACTCCCCGGCGCAAGGAAAGGAAGAGATTCGCTCTCCCAATCATCATCGACGGCGAAACCGAGTCCGTGACGATCATGGCCTGCCCGGATACCGGATCCGCCGAGAGCATCATCTCGCTGGAGTTGGCGAAGCAACTCGGCCTCCAAGTCAGCGCGGTGGACGAGAGTTTTTCTCTGGCCAATGGCAAAGTTGTCAAATCGCTCGGAGTCGCTACTGTCCGCTACTCGTTTGGGGCCCCGGGGGTAGTGAAAACCGGAGAACCCGAGGAGAGCCTCGAGTTTACCGTCCATGTTTTCGAAACCTTGGCCGTGCCTGCCATCATTGGCTCCTCGTTCCTGGACGAAACTGAAACATTCACCAAGCACCGGGATCGTCTAGTTGAGGAAAGCGTAACTGCTCTGCAGTCGCTTCGCGTCTGCAGCGTCGGGAAGCCCAGAAAGGGGCTGGTCTGCCGCCTTGATAGCTTTGTTGGCTGTGCGAATGCTGACACGGGCTCCGATTTGGATCTGGTCAGCCCCAAGTTCGTGCATCAACGAGGGCTCAAGATCCGAGACGACGTTGAGATGATTCTCGAATTTGCCGACGGCAGCACCGGATGGACCCGTGGGAGCATTGATGTTCACTTCGCCATTGGAAACGTCGACAACGAACGGGGATTCGTGCCCCGAGGAAACGCGTTGGACCTTGAGTTTTTTATCCTCGATGATCTGACATCGGATATTCTGGTCGGCCAGGATACCCTGGTTGAGATGAATGTCATCAGCGAAAATGGCGACCTGGTGATAAACTCAGTACCGCAGCCCGGGCTGTCTGACTGCAATATCATTCGTCATATCGGAAGCGTTGAGCGCGCCGCCAGGTCAGCCCTCAAAACGGCCAAGGAGATGATCTTCAACCGGAAAGACAAAAACAGCCGTATGTTTGAAAGTCCAAGTCTTTTAGCTATAATCCCACTAACAGCTTGGTCTCTTGTTCTAGCAAGCCTCGTGGTAGAGACCGGAGGCCCTAAAGATGATCTCACCGCAATGCAGCGAGAGAACGCACGTCTCGAGGCAGAAGGTATAGGGGCTGTTTACGAATGCAAATTCTCCGGTTGCACAGCAGCCCCGTTCCAAACCCAGTACCTGCTCAATTCCCATGCAAATATTCACTCATCGGCAAGGCCTCATTACTGCCCCGTGGCGGGGTGCCCCCGAGGTGAGGGCGGGAAGGGCTTTAAGAGGAAGAACGAAATGATCAGACACACCCTTGTACACGACTCGCCGGGCTATATCTGCCCCTTCTGCCCGGACCGGGAACACAAATACCCTCGGCCAGACCAATTGCAACGGTATGTGTCTCTCAAAAGAAGGATTCTCGTGGGGATTACATATCAGAAACTAACTCTCTGGCTTACTCGCGTTCTCGAACAGACATGTTAGGGTCCACCACGTGGACAAGGATAAGGATGACCCGCTGTTGAGAGATGTGCTTGCACAGAGACCAGGCGGGCCTAACAAGGGCCGACGAAGACGCGGAATCTTTGCTTAACACAGCTGCTGGTGAATGGGACACATAAACTTGGCGAGCTAGCCTGCTACGACACTGGCTGAGCTAACGATTGGGGATAGGGGAATGATGCTTGTCTCAAACCCGCGCTTACTTCCGGGTCGACAAGTCTCACTTCATCTTATCAGACATGGTGCTAGACGGAGGCGGACTACTCGGTAAACAGTCCAGCACGACCAGATAGATGCAAAAACCCATCACATAGGTCATCTGAACGAAGACGACCATCTTTTAGGACCATTGGATGGTAAAGATATATCCGATTGAAACCCACCTCAAAAGCTCTTAAATGTCCCCCCAAACTCAAACTACGCTTCCTGAACACCGCTCAGATCCAGCCCTGGATTATGCTTTGCGCTCACCTCGACTAACCAAGTTGTAAAAGGGCCGATAGGCGTAAATTCATCTCTCGCTCCATTCCTGGCGCCTGGCTCTTCGCCGATGTTTCCATCCACCGTACCTGGCCCCCTGAAGCTCATATCCCTATCCCAGTAGCGGAACTGCAGCTTGATCTTGTCATGCTTGAAGTGATGCTCGATTCCGTTGGCATAAGCCTCGAGAAGTTTTGTCCGCAATGTGTGCAGTGCGTCGAAATCTGTCGGATCCCCTCGCAACGTGCTTGCGATCAGGTCTGGCGAGGATAATGTCCAGAATCGCAGAGCACGCTGGGTCCGCGAGAAGGATTCTAAGAGAATCCACAGTGACTCGGTGTAGCACTGTTCCATGAAGAGCGTCGACCAGGGCAGGGCTGGGGTGGTTGATCCCAGTATTTGCGAGGACGACTGTTTGGCGTGCTCCTCGAAGGAGTCTGCCTCGGCCTGTTTCTTTTGAACCAGGGCGATGGTGGCGTTGTACTGTAGGAGGAGATTGTTGCGCTCAAGTGTTGTAGCTGGGAGTAGTGAACTTAGTAAGCGATCCAGGGATACACTGCCCACCAGTGGATGGACTCACCGACATAGCTTTCAAACGCAGCCTTCACATTGTCGACTGCAGAATTCCCTAAGGCGTTATTAAACTGACCGATGAGTTCCAAAATCTCGTCCTTAGACGCGATTCGCTTCGTGGCGTTCGAATCATCTATCTCGGCGACGTGGTCGTCAACTATGCTTGCTCGGTACGCCTCGAGCAGCCCGGCGGTGCCTCCCTGAAGGGCAATAAGTTTCCCGATAAGGAACTTCTTCTTCACTGGTTCTCCGGTATCGTCAAGGATTTGAGGGTCTTTGGCGACCTGGTAGACAGTACCACCGATTGTCTTGAGTGATTCCTTCGCCGTGTCTATCCCCTCCGGACCTTGACTTGGGGCAGCGGCAAGCATCGCAAAAGCCTTGGCCATTTCAACCATCTCTTCAGTAGAAAACTACGAATCCATGTGCGTAATACGGTCCCTTTGCTCGTCTATCAGCGCAAGGAGACGCTTCTTCTTCTCTCGCATGTCGTCATCGAGCCCGAGAACAGCGTTCACTTGCCCGCCAAGAGCTGGTCGAAGGCGTTCGGCGAAATCCCGCGACGCGGTTGCGTTGTCTAGCGCCCGCTGCTGCATGTTCGTAATGACCGCTGCCTTTTCGGTGGAAGCCGCCACGGCGGAACTGAAGGCAGAAAACAGCGCGCGGGTCTTGTCGGCGTGCTCTGGCATGGTCCCGGTGAGTTTGTCTTAGAAGGAGAGAGATCCTCGGGGCACCCAGTCGCTAGTGCGGTCATAGAAGTCTAGACCAGCGGTGAACTGCCTCAACCAAAGGTCCACACTGGCCGAGACCTCTCTCAGAGCTGCGATCGCGTGGGACTCGGGAATGCCAGAGACTTGTTGGGTGACGAGTGGGAGCTGCAGCCACCGTAGCGCATAGGGGTGGCCGGTATTGTGATCATCCTCTTGGAAATAATAAGATAATTAAGAAAGTCAGACATCAATGCCATCGGTAGTACTACATGATGGTCCCAAGCTTTCCAGAAGGTCCATTAAGGTATCAACGTCCCCCAACACCGCCTTGTACACCAGACCCCAAAGGTTTGAGAAAGTGCCTGTGCGACTTAAACCCCGCACAGAGGTTGCAGACGACCGGCTTCCTCGCCGGCCTCCTCGCGCCTGCCCGCGCCGTTCTACGGTATTAGGGGCGGCAAGTGCTAGTGACGGCGAACATTGACTGTGCCGCGCTCTAGCGTCTCGCCGCAACGCAAGCTTTTTTAGCCTGCTATCATCTCAGCCAACGCAAATTTAGCCTGCTACTCGGTCAAACATGCAACCAACTCCAAGAACCTGAACTACCGTTAGGGCTGCGACAAAAGTGTCGGCGACGCGCCCCTCTCTCGTGCAACTATCTCCACCCCTCATGCAGTGCCCACCATGGAGGCGATTGCAGCCGTCGTTGGCATCACAGAGGCGACGATACGAACGACTTCGAAGCTGTGGAAACTGTCAAACGCATGGCGCGATGCCCCAGCGGACTTGCATCGACTGCGCGACGACCTGTCTCGCACCGAGCATTTCTTCACCGAGGTGCGCCACAGCGCGCTGCTGTCCAAGCCCGCGTCTGGGGACTCCTGGGACCGACGCTCGCCATTCCAAACCGAGCTCAAACTGCTGATTGACGGTGGCATCGAGATTCTGGGTCGTATCGAGACATTTGTGGACAGCCTCGTCAGCGACGATGTACCAGGCCACCCGACAGGCGACTTGGCAAAGAGCCTTGGGAAGCGACGGAGGCTTGGCTGGATAACCAACTCGCGCAAGGTCACACAAATGAGGAACGAATTGCGCATCAAAGTTTCACACATCTGCCGGATTCTCATCACCCACAACGTGTAGGGCGGCGGATCCTATGCCAGTAGATGCCACGGAGCCAGGCTTGCTAACCCTGCGTACAGGTCGATATCCACCGAGATACATTCCGCGATCAATGGAATCAAAAGCAGACCGATAGTCGAAGCTGAAGTCTCCGGTGCCACGGAGACATCACAGCACACCATTTTCCGCCACGTCGACAGCCAAATGGCCGCGATGGAGGGAAAGCTGGTAGCCATCATTGAGCAGTCGGTCAAGGAGAATGTTTCTTCGCTACAGCAACAGTGGCCAATTTTTCATGCGCTACCTCGACAACACGAAGCTGGCCGAGGGCGCCTCCCCGAGTACCGGAGGCAGGAGGTCATATCAGCTTCCGAGCGATCAACGCAGAAAGTCGCCCTCGCTCAGCAAACAACACAAACAATGGCAGAAGATCATGAATTACGGTGCCGGTGCCACGCCAGCCGCCGATATCACTTTGAAATCAGCGCACTTGGCTCTTCATACTTGGGGTTGGTCGGAGTCACGTATCAAACAGAAAACACCATATCCCCAGAATGCCGCAGCGCGGCGTGCAAAAGGCACCAAGAAAAGTCGCGGAGTTTCCGAGGGCTACATCTACATCTCGTGTACCATCTGCCCGGCTGGCTCGCGAGAGCTGCATTGTCCCTTTCGTTGTCGAGCAACCTCAACGGGAGCCCCGAGGCGCGCATCCGCATCTTCAACCACATCCCCAACTCTCGAGACGTCGGTATCTCGGCCGCAATCCGACGTGGCGACGCCGCGTCCGTCAGGGCCATGCTAGAGGAAGGCCGAGCGTCGGTGCACGATATCATCGGTGTGCAGAGATGCAGCCCGCTCTGGCTGGCCATGGTCCTCCACCACGTCGACGTAGTTCGCATATTGCTACAAGCAGGCGCCGACCCGTACCACGAAACAGAATCCTACCACGGGTCCTCCCCCATCCGCGCGGCCTTTGAGCGCTCCCTCTCGGGCCGCGCCGTCGATGTCGAGCTCGCCAACCTCTTCCCCCTCTGGCGCTACTACGATGACGAAGACTACTCGCCCCTCCACCTGTCCATCCTCGGCGTACTACGCCTCGACCTCGCCACAGCCTTACGCCAGCCCTCATACATCGCCGACATCAACCGCAGCAGCGGTGACGGCCTCACGCCACTCCTCACGGCCGCTATCCGCGGCGATACCCCCGCCGTGCGTCTTTTGCTGCGCGCCGGCGCCGACGTAGAACTGGCCTCCGCCGAGGGCATCCGCCCGCTGCACTCTGCCTGCCGCAACGGCCACGACGACATTGTGCGACTGCTCCTCTCCGCCGGAGCCTGCGTCGACACCAGAGACTCGTACAACCGGACCGCCCTGACGAACGCCGCTGCGTGCACGCACCACGACCCAGACAAAGTGGTGCGCATCCTGGCTATGCTCCTCCGACATGGCAGCCGCCACCAGGTCAACGAGGGTGGGGGGGAGTCTTCTCGGGGTGTCCCCCCACTGCACTACGCCGTGTCGGCCGGCATGGTGGAGTCTGCGCGGTTTCTGATCGAAGCTGGTGGCGCCGATATCAACCAGCGCTCGGACGGGCGCACCCCGCTGTTCACGGCCATGGCGTTGCGGCGTCATGATGCGGTGCGGTTTCTGCTCGATAGCGGCGCTGACGTGACGGCTGTGACGGACTATGGGTGGGGGGTGCTGCACTTCCTTGCGAATGATGGGGATGAGGAGATGATGCGGCTTTTTATTGGGGGGCTGCTGTGTGGGAAGGGACTGAAGGTGAACATGGCGGATGAGGAGGGGAGGACACCGTGGCAGTTGCTTGCGCAGAGGGCGAACCCTGATGAGCGGATCTGGGAGGAGTTCACTGCTGTTTTGGAGAGTCTTGAAGAAGTAGAAGGAGAAGATGAGGAGGAGGGGGATGAGGAATTTGTGGACGCGCTTGAAACTATACCGGTAGGGGCGAGTGTGTGAACTTCACCGTTGTTCACGGGACTACCCCTGGGGCTGAGACTGCACTTTGTAACAAGATACTGCCAACACGTCCCTCTGCACGATATGGCAACAGAAAATACCATCTGAACCATTTCAACTTCCTTCCACCGCAACTCTATTTCAGCCAGTGTCTCAGATAGGAAATGAAAACATCCTGAGGAGTAGATTCGGGACTTCTGTGCCCGCTGCCGATGATACATGATACAAATATAAATGCTGAATAGATCAACGGGAAACGCTCACTGTGGATGTCCGCCGACACCCTTTTGCTGCCACTTTCTGAACTACTAGTTCTGCGGTGATCAGCGAGTGTGTCTTAGCGGAAACTGCATCTCGTCATTTATTCCCTTTGGTACTCGCTTTGGTACCGCTCTCTTTTGTGGTTTCTGATTATTCGGTCGTCCTCCCTCTTGCCGTATCCTCCGCATCGCCTTTGGTCGCCTTGAAACGCCCGAGCTTTCGGAGGAAACGGACAACATTGTTAACTACGCGGACTTTTTCCCTAGCGTTCAAGTTGATCTTAGCGGCGAGCGCCTTATCCCGGGGCTTGTTGATCTTGTTGATCTCGGCCTATAAATATCTCCTTGTTAGAGAGCAGGTGGAGGAAATGTAGTGCGGGACCCTTGCGTAGGTGAGTTTTCTTGGTGTCTGGATGATCCATCGGTCTTGGTAGGGCTGTGTTGGCAAACGATCAGTCGGCTTCAAGGTCAATCGATGAAAGTGTCAAAGAATTCGGACCTTGACCTCATACTCGCCGGGCTTGAACCATCCATCGAGGACCTTCTTGAGCTTTCTGGGGTTACCGTAGCTTGGGCGGACCTCGACCTCAAATACATCCTTGCG
>Ga0247770_1001993_pt1 | contig 13216 bp, 22 predicted proteins | sample UWRJL136409B6_FD_179943 | JGI IMG/M metagenome (GOLD analysis project Ga0247770, IMG submission 179943) | Plant litter microbial communities from Arlington Agricultural Research Station in Wisconsin, United States - UWRJ-L136-409B-6 | ecosystem: Environmental > Terrestrial > Plant litter >... | reverse complement strand
TGCGATGGCTGATGCTGACTCGGTGACGGTCTCGGTGGTAGTTTCGGTTGAAGCGGCGGGGCAGGTCGAGATGCCTGTTGGCTCGGAAGTCTTTGATGTCGACGATACACCAGGCCATGAGCTTGGTACTGACGAGGACGCGCTTGACCATGAACTAGGTGCCGCCGTTGTCAGAAAGCGCGAACACGCTTTGCTGAGTTTAAGAACCGGACCCAGCGGACCGGCGCAGCTCTGCGTTGCCCATGTTGGGAGCGCACCTGTCGCGGTAGGTGCGACCGTGGTCTCGAGAATTATGGAGCAGAGCGAAGATGCCTCCACGGCGTGTGTCGGGTTTCGCAACGCCCCGAGACAATCGCTACCGCACCCGGTCGACTGAGGAGGAGCTGCACTGGCTCCTGACAAGAGCGCCAGGAGGAGGAGAGCCGGAGTCATCATCTTTGCTGAGCGAATGGACGGGCCCAAGAGAGCCCTGGATACCGAACAAACGAATGGACGGGAGTTCTCCCAGGACGTGAACGCGATGATGATGTTGCCAAAGAAATTCATTCTGCTTTCGCAGTGTCAGCGTCCCAGAATCCAAGGATGCACGACCCCTGAAGGCTTCTGATCCATCACCAATGCGGCGAGTGCTTGGTACTGTCAACTTCGGCCCGTTCTCAAATTGGGCCGTCTCCCAACTTTTTGGCAAGCTGAATTTGGGAGCCCTGGTCAGGCACAGGGTCATCATTGGCTGAAGTTGGTTATGCTTACCTATGTTCTGTGACATTGGCAAGATTGATGCGTTACATTGAACCCCCTGCCTCAGGTGCTTGACCGTTTGGCTCCCGCGGTCAGGGATGATGGGACGTCGTTGGTGATCAAATAAGGTTTCCTTTACGACAAATGAGTACATTTATTCTTCAGAACACTCGGTCGCTCGAACGGAATACGAGGAACAGCAAGCTGAAATGACGATCACAACCTTGATACCTCACCATCATGATATCCTACACGCTTGCTTCGCATTTTATACGGCGCAAATTGTGTCTTTTATTGCTATTTTTTACTCTTCAGAGCTGAGATGAATACAATATTCGGGGGCTGTTATCCAAGACAGCATATTCTGGACGCCTGCGAGCTGTCGCTTGTTGCACTTGACACTTGCAACGGCGTCACCCCCTTGCAGCACGGTGCTGAGTGGGTGAGGCTCTGTTTCTCACCGTCCTGTTCCTTTCTATCCTGTTGTACGTTGTCCAACGTATTCTTCGTTTGCCCAGATGCATCGCTGATTTCCAAAACAAAAGCATTCCCCATCCGGTGCAATTACCCCGCCAATCCAAGCCTCCTCAAATCTCATCATCCGCGTAGTCAACGTCACGATACCCACCGCTCCCGTCCTCCTGCGCACTACAAACGACGTCGTCGCAGATAGCCGCTAGAGCAGTCATATCGGGCTCGGCCTTCCTCCCCTCTTCCCCCTCCTCCTCAATAGCATGCTGCACGACAGCCATAGCCATAGCATCGTCCAGCCCAAGCTCCTCAACAAACCCAAGAAGCTGCGCTTTCTTCACATATTTCCCGTTCGTTCCCCAGCACTGTGTAGCCGATAGCAATTCAGCCTCCTTCTTAACCTGAATGTCCAATCTCAAACGCGCAACTCTCCACGAGAACACCGCAATGGAGCGTAGATACAGCCACCACACATATCGAGGACTGGGCCGGAAGTCGCTCAGAAACTGGAGCCGCCACCCGTCGAGCTGCCGCAGGGGTCCAAACCCAACGGCACTTTTGCCTATTTGGGGCTCAAGCCGCAATCGAACGTCAAAGACTTCGAGAGACCAGTAGTTCTCTTGCAACATCTTCTGGTCTGGGTCAAGAACCACCAACTTGTACTCGATACGGCTCAGCAGGGGATCCCCGTCTGGCACGATAGCCATGTATCCTATTTCGAGAGCTTTCCGAACGTTGGAGTGAACGAACAGCCCGTTGAGAGGTGAGAAAGCCTCGTGCCTTGCGTCCTCGCCGAAGATTGCATCCATATGCGCGGCGCTTCGCCCGGGGAAGAGCTGCATACAGTATGTGGATTTGTGCAACGGGTCGGCCCAGTATTGTTTGGCTGGGCCGGATAGAGCTGCTGAATATGAAGCGGATAGCGGGTTGCCGCGGTAAGCTTCTCTCATCCGGGGAAACATATACAGCTAGCCGGTGAACAACACACCGATTTCCTCAATCATAGACTCCAATGGCTTCCGCGGGGTGCGACCGAGTTTTGAGCTGTTGAAAAGCTCAGCAAAGTCGCTAGAAATAGTTCCGGCGCGTGTCGGGTCCTCGCTGAGTCGCTGCATCTGCAACTGCGTAATCATCTCTAGCTATTTGAATGCGTGCACCTCAGCTGGAAGCTCTTGAGAAAATTCCGGGCTTTCCGCTTCATATTCCCGGAAGGATCGCGTCCCTCCATGCTTCTGGTATTCGGCAAATAGAGCCCAACGCGGGCCTCTGTCTTTTCGTGCTCCGTGCCGAGGAGCACCATGTGGGTAGTCCAGTAATACTCGTCGTATTCTGAAAGCAAAGTAGATAGGCGGAAACGTTTGCGTTCCCCCTTGATTGCGTCGTGGATGTCGTCGTGACTTCGCTTCATCTGCCAAAGGGAACCGGAAATCATTTGGTGCAAGCTGGGGACCCCGAGGGCCGCCATCTCAAGTGATGAGCTGATTTGTATGCCGAACAGCTCCCTATTCGCCGCGAGGGTCTTCTCGAGCAGATTTGGGGGTCGGAGGTCACAAAAAAGCGCTGTTGGACGCAAAGAGCTTCTCAGCTAGAAGAACGCTACATGGGCCTGAGGACGTGCTCGCCCTGTGATTCTCACAAAGAAGCATCGACCCTTAGAGTCTGTCGAAAAGGTTTGTTGGGGCAGGAGGAACTCGACATGGAAGTATTTGGCCTGCCTTTCATGAACTTTGCCCTTTAGGCTTTCCTTGACGGAAACATTTTACATTTTGCTGAAGTTTGGGCAAGGGGAGTTTACCTGGGCCCACTTGCGAACGATGTCCTGGGAACTCCATTGGTATCCATCGTGGACACGGGCTCCAGTTTGGGACGAATGGAAGGGATGCTGCTTCAACCTTGTGGGGAAAGGCTTCCATGCCTCTCTACCGATTCATCGTCCTGCATGCGAGTAATCTGGTAGTCATTCGCGATCCGCTCTTCAAATCCCTCCTTGACGCCAACTGTTGACATGTATGTCAGTACTCTGTACCACAGTAATACGAAGAAAACTTGATGGTAACCTACAGACGTTAAAGTATATAAACTTAGCAATCGTTGGCGCCCAGACTGTGACGGCGATGATCTGACCAAAGCTCCAACTCCCAGCAGTGCCGAACTGAATATCCTCGACAATCAAGCCAAGCACACTGAAGTGAAAGAGTGCCATAAAAAGCAGGAGCGGTTCGACTAGCCAGTACACTGTGGTCATCATGCCCCAAAGCTTCTTTCTTTGAAGAATACCTCGCCGATCCAAGTTCCGCATCCTTGTCAACACGGCTGGGAACTTATTCGGGACTGTGGAGGCGAGTTGGTCGACCAATAACCCAATCCAGGCAATACTGCCAAGGCCGCAAGCAATCCAACCTGTGATGTTGTTGTCCAGGAATCTGGTGTCCCGAGACGGTCTGCAGAATGTCATTGGGCTGGGGTTGTTGCCGCACAATGGGAGCGGCGCATCGGCCCTGAACTCTTCCCACAATAGGTCAGCGGGAGGCATCAGACTGCTCCGTCTAGCGAAAATGATGGCCGCCATGATGCAGTTCAGGGTCATCAGGAAGAACGTGTACCACCAATGCATGTGTGCCCGCTGAAGACAACACTGCACGAGCAGTATCCCCGCCATGGCGGTAATGTTAAGCAAGGCCGCCAACCCGGAGTTGAGGATCACCGCCGCGTATGAGCTGTTATTAGCTCCAATATTATCGTCTTCGTCGGGGTCAAAGCTAGCGAGCGTGGCGATCTGAACCGCGGCGGTAAAGTAGATCTGCACCTCCTGAAACTCAACCAGAGACGATGTAGCGGCAGCTCTGAGCCTCGAGTCCCAGAGCCTATTTTGAAGTTCCTCCAACTTCCCCTGTGATTTTCGGCTGAAGACGCGAAGTAGGCGAATCCACGTTGTAGACACTTTCAACAGGCAGAAAAGCAGGACCGCGAGGCTCGTCTGGAAGATATACGAGAGAATAACCTGCAAGAGAAGCTGTCAGTCGACCGTACACATACTTCAGAGCTGCAGACTTCGCCACAACACTTACCCCAGGGCCGGCAATATCAGCGTTGATCCCAGCCCTCGCTCCATCACAGTAATGCCCCAGAACAGACGAGATGGTCCCAAGGTTGTCCGCATTAATATCCATGCTAGGCAAGCTGCGGACGGTATCTGTACAGTCCCCAAGCGCCGGCAGTATGCAAGACTCCGGGAGACACTCTGCCACATGTCTGAACACTCCCGTAGCGTTGTACGTGGACAGACTCGGGATGCTCCATGTCTCTGTAATCTGTGCCGCTCGTCCACCTGTCTGGTCAATTGAATACGTCCCATTTTGTACGAGAAGTGCAGTCGCAGCGAGTGCTGTGCACACGCGGAAGTTCGTGGGTGTCCAAAGGGAAGTTGGGTCGGAGCATGCTTCGGTGCAGTTGCGAGAGCCCGATGCGGTCGTGCAGTCCCGGGGCCCGAAGCCGAGTCTCAGCTCATGTCGACCTGATGTTTCCAAGAGAGCGGCGAGCTGCTCGGACGCGGTCTCGAAGAAGGGAATGGACGAAAGGCTGCCCGAGTTGTCGAACCAGCCGTAGTCGAGCTCGCCGAACCAGTTGTAGCTCGGAGCGACGAGTTTCTCCTCGAAGACCAGCGGAATACTTGCTGCGGTCGTGGCGGCCATTGCTCTAGGTCTGTCGCATTCGCATTTCAGTTAGTTCCTGGGTTGTTTCTGCGAGATTTGGAAGCGCGACTCGGACTTGCACTATCTTACGTATCGTTGGACCCCGGCCCCCATTGAAACACAACGCGGTCCGCGGGTCCACGGCATCCCTGTCTGACGTCAATGTGCAGAAGCTGAAAGCAGCGCCCCTGGGGCGTTCTTTTATTCGCCGGGTGCATGACCTTAATTTAGCGAATGGGTGGCACACAACCCCGACAAGGATTTGGGGGCTGGGTCAGAACAGTTCGTACGACATGGAGAAATGTGTGCTGATGCCTGTCTTTGCGATCGGCAGGCAACGGCTGCAGGGCTTTGAGTCAGCCGGGGAAAGTCCACTCCGATCAAGCTCTTTCGAAGCAAATCCGATTGTGGGCTATCCCGTAGAATACTAGCCTAAGATGATATCTAAAGCATCGCTGTGGATCTGCTGTGGCAACGTTAAGACGCTGTAGGGTCCGATCATCTTCAATCTTCTGGTCCCTCGCTACATTCCAGGCGTCTATCAGACAATACGCCCTCCAGGGGAGCGTATTCTTCAACGACGGTGCCATGCCGACCAGCGAACCGAGCGGCCCGCATCGCCTCAGCATTCCAAGTCCCCGCGATCAACCAGAAGCTCACCTCGCAGCCACCCCAAGCAAACTTGCCCATCAAATCGCTTAGCCGCTGCCACAAGTCTCGATTCTTGACTAGTGCACCGCCGTGCACTGAGTACCTTTTTTTCGTTGCCCAGGCCCGCATATGAGACGTTGCGCCGCTTACGACATCTATCGAATCTGTGGCGATCACGATGTGTCCCCAGCCATCACACTCCCAGGTACGGAACTCGAACGCCGTAAATGACGGCGCGCAGCGCAGCGCGGTGGGGTGTTCTCAGGTGTACCTCGCCGTCCGGACCTTTGTGCTCAAGTGCCCGACCCACAACGCCGTCGATTCCGGGTTTGAAGATAAATGCCCACCCAGCCTGAACGCCGTTGTTACTTGTTGCAAGGAATGAGCCGTGCGCGAGAACGAGCATTGTTTTCAACCTGCCGCCGTAATCAAAGATATAACGACGGCGAAGGGTCAGACATGTCGCATTTCGGCCCGGCATCGCTGTGTTGACCTGCCGCGGGGGAAATATGACCGACGGAGGTCTGTGGGAAAGAAAGTGTGTGCCGTTCCAGGCGCCGTTAGCACCGTTTCCTATGGCCGCGCAAGCACGCTGGATAGTTACAAAGGGGTGAAAAGGGCGCATGGGGAGAAGAACGGGAATGGACATGTTTCCGTCCTTATCGTCGACCATTGGGTAGCCATTTTCCAGCTTGAAGGTCAAGACCTGCCTGTCGTTTTGGAATGTGAAAAAGCCATTCGTATCGAGGATGCGGCGTGGATTGTCCTCGGATTCGGAATCAGTAAATGACGGTGCCTCTGGGTTCATGATGGCGGATCTCGTCGTATGGGAGTTAATGGTTATTGGCTGAATGATTGCAGATTGCTGTAGAAATGACAAATTTGCAGCAAGAATGGATGCTCTGTTAGGGCGTTGAGCAAAATGAATAGGCCTTGTGGGCGCGACAGCATCGTGCTTTCCGTTGCTGTTCGGCCCGGCGTAGTCCCGTCGCTTTGCACACGACTCCCGATGTCGAAAATGAATTTCTACTATTAGGATAGGCCTGATTGCATTTGAAAGAGACCTTGGCGCATTCTGTGAGAGCGGATTCTGAGACTATGATCGTGGCTAGTAGCGACGGCACAAGTAAAGTCTCTGATAACATAGATGGGGCGCCTAGCAATGAAAGTCAGTCCTCTGACCATGCGAACGAGGCCTCCCACCTCAAGGATGGCTTGTGGTGAGGAAAGCGAGCCGCGGATCAAACCGATAAAGAGCGTTCGGTAGGGAGCTCTAGTCCAGCGACAGAGGAACAAGGCGGAGATGATGTTCAACCGAGTACCTATCAGGAAACGGGGACCGAAGAGGCAGAAAGGTCCACTTCCCGATGTAGCAAAGGGTGCCCAAAGTTCTCTCTGTTGCGTAAGTAACTTCCTAGACTACTTACCTTACCTTGCAGTGCAAATAGACATATCCACCACTCATTCAATTCAATCTGCCGGGCCTTTTCTCCACCCTCGCCGGGAACCAAGGTTGGGCCGGGGGTTTCCCCGCCCGCCAAATAACCGCAGCGTATCCGGCAGCGGGGATCCTCTCCGGGCAATATGCCCGATAGGGCGATCGTCGAGCCATTAAAAACCGACGTCAGCATTGGATTCGATGTAATATCGCGGCGGTTCGGACGCCTTACGAACGGTGGGGAACCATGTCTGCAAATCTCCAGTGTGCTGGATGCCGTCCAAGTGGTGGACTGAGACGCTCCGGCTGTCCTCAGTGAGGGAGACGTATAAGACCAGCCCGGGATGCATTACAGACGATCCAGCAAAGCGTTTATTACCCACCTTCGATCTCCCTGTATCCATTCAGCACCAGTCCACGCTGCCAAAATGCATCCCCTCCAGCTCCTCACCCTGGCATCAACCGCCCTCGCCGCCAGCCACCGCATCGACGTCGGCAAGAGCGGTCTAACCTTCACCCCCGACTCTGTGACAGCCGCTGTCGGCGACACCCTCGAGTTCCACTTCGTCGGCGGCACCCACGACGCCGTGACCAACGACTACGGCACTCCATGCACTCCCAGCGCAACCGGCGAGCGCTTCTCGTCCGGCGTACAAGCAGGTTCCGCGACGAATGTAGGTCCAGCCATCCGTACCTCGAAACTTGGGTCATGACTGACATGGGAAACCGGCAGAAAAACGTGTTCAAGGTCACCGTCAACAGCACTGCGCCCCTATACTACTACTGCTCTGTCGGCGCCCACTGCGCCAATGGTATGGTGGCGGCGATCAACCCTGCGGCCGACAAGACCGTGGCGGCGCTAAAGACGTCCGCGAAGGGAAAGACCGCCGGGAAGCCGAGCGGTGTATATGGTGGCAAGCTGGAGACGGCCCCGTGAGTGAAGGGAGTAGCGTTTGCGGGCGGGTACCCGTTTCAGGAGCCCGTGCCGTATGTTTGCAAGGAAGATCTGTTTCTTTGGGTGCCAAAAGGATTCCAAAAACAAAGTCCCGATGGGCGACTTCCCAGCCGCCGGGGGGTGATTCTAAGCGATGATTATTGTTTCATTCCTCGTCATGTTTTTCGACCTATATCCCAGATGCAATGCAAACCAAAATCCAAACATACATGCAAAATCCCATCAATCATCTTTCATGTCCAGCACGATCTCATGGCTCGTCCTCCTCACCGACGCGATTGATCGCTCCAAACCTACGGGAATCACACGCAACGGTCTAGATCCAATAGTCGGGACCCGACCGGTCGAGGTACCCATGGCAAGTCCTGGCATCTCCACCAAGTTGGGAAACCACTTCGTCAAGAGCGGCTTAAAAGTCATGATGCAGGAGACGCTGACTGTAGCATTTGTCTCGACGCATGACCAAAACGCAATGGCGACGTTGTCAAACGTAAAGTCGGTCGTGTCGGCCGTGATGCTCAGCATATACAGCCGGATGGTAGACACAAGACATACGCTACGATAACCGTCAGTATCTGGTCAGTGACGATGAGGGCTTGACTCACAAAAAGCCGAACGCAAAGAGCACGAAGAGCAGAATCTTCTGCCGCCTCGGAAACCGGGCTCGAAGAATAACGGGCATCGGGATCAGATAGATCATGAAATCGGTGATGACGTGTACATATGTGTTAGCCCACCAGATGGCTTTTGCGTGGCAGTACGCGCCCTGCCGCTGAAGCTCAAAGTCCCAAAACGCTCGTAAGGGTATGCAGGCCGTTAATACCGTGGCAAAGACAGCGGCGTTGTAGAGCATGACAACGATGAGAAGCAAGAACGCGGCGCGGTTGACACGGGGAAATGTCCAAATGCGAAGGAACAGCAACAAAATGGAGACCTGGGAGCACCAGAGACTCAGTTCGTAGAAGAGAATCGACATCCAGCCTGTCTGAGATATATCGTCAGCTTTGGTAGCGAGCGATTTTGAAAAGTCGAGCTGTGTCCCCTGCGTACCTTGGCCATGGGTGAGAAATTCTCAATCGGAATTAGGTATGCGTGCTGGCCATGGCCGAGGTAAGCCTCTGCGAACAGACATGGACGTCAGCAGGTGGGATGTTGCCAAAGAGTGTGTTGAAGTTGGACGGGAATGCGCTGTACCGTGGACAAAACAGCCGCACATAATAATGGAGAAAGCCTGTGTAGAGTCAGCACCATCCACCACCCCACGGCTGAGTTGCTTGGCATGAATATTATTCAGCTTACCTGGGCGGCGACGATGAGCCAGTCTTCCCAGTTCAAGACGCTGATGATTACGCGGCGGGTATAAAGTCGGGCCGCAACGAACGCGGTGCCGATCAGACCGGTGACAACCGCGCTCACAATGATGTCAACCGAGTACCCACGATCGACGCCCCATGGCACACCGATCGGGCCAGGCCCAATGCCTAGCTGTGGCGGTCTCGGCGGGAGCGGTGGCGGCACGTCTGTTGAGTTGCCCGCCATCCGGTGCTCGTTCCCCTTGTGATGAGGTGACAACTGACAAAATGGTTGATTGAGGGAAAGCGGTGGCGGCCGACGTTCCATGGGAATTCCGTACTGATGGTCATCGTGGTGCATCTCCGGCCTGTTGCTCAGCGGCTAAGCCGCGATTAGCTAGACCGTGCGGGAACACACAGACGATTCCAAGGACCAGCACCCCTGGCCATTCACACCAATCTCCAGCCTCCCCCTGTGCCGCCCTTCGTGATTGAACAAAAGGACGCTCACCCGCCCACCCTTGCCGCAAAAGCTGAGAGGGTCAAAGCGGCAGGAGCGCGCAAAAATTCCAGGGGGCTCCCGTCGAAAGAATCTGGGAAAAGCGCTGGGAAGTGTCGGAAGAAACGGCAGAACGACTCGCAAACGCGAAAGCTTGTCCGCGTCTGTCGGTTTCCACGCTCTGGAAAATAGGGGTCCTTTTGCACGTCCTAGAGTGACTAAATTGGCTGGAACCTTTAGAGAAATGATACCGCAAAGCTTTATTTTGACGCATCACGTTTTGCTGCAAAGAGGGTTCTGACTCCCTTTGATCCCTTTGTCGCGAGGGATTCAATCACAGTCTCACTCTCTCCCAATCCCGTCTCCTGGTCCCCCACAAATGGCTCCCATCCTTCTGGCATCTCAGCATCCTTCGCCAAGCCCTTGTCGGACGAAATAGATTGCATCTCGCTCTCTTCAATCTTTAGCCTGGGCTCAAACCGGCCGTACTCGCTCGTGACGTGAACTTCTTTGGTGACGAAGATTTTGTCCAATGTCTTCTCGATAGAGGGCCAAAAGATAGGCAGGGACGCGCAAACGACGGCGAGGTGAATCTCTATGTTGGCTAGCCCGGCAGCCGTGGGGCTGTACCAAGTGGGATCAAACGCGGAGCCGATTCGGACCATCTCGATCACATATGTCATGCGCCAGAACGAGCATAAGTTGACGCTAAAGACAACACTTTATCAGTCGCATCCTCCCGTCTGTTTCTCGAGGGGGTCTTACAAGAGGCCGAGCAGGAAGAGACACAGCAGCGCAATGCGAGTCCTTTTCTCTGTCCGTGGGTTGAAGTAGAGGCGTATTGGAATGATGAAAATAATGAAGTCGAGGACAGAGGTGGTGATAGCTTGACTGACAAAATAGCCCATGAACTCGCTCAGTTTGCGGGAACCAAAGCCCCAGCATTTGGCGCCCTGGATGGAGAAATCCCAGAACGCTGCGAGGGGCACACATGGAACCCAGGTGCAGACGGCGAACGCGGCACCCCAGAGACTGATGGGCACGATCAACCATTTGCATAGGAGCCTTTCCATCGAGCCTGCCTCAAAGACACGGAGGTACTGAAACAGCAAGGCGATCTTGATGAACGTGACTGCTAGAGGGTAGGGGAAATTTCCGATGTACATGATCTTCGGCAGTGTCAGCTGATATCAACACAGGGCAGGCAGTAAGGCCTCGGATGGGGCTGATGCATTTACCTTCAATAGCCTTTCGGTCTCGGGGGGAGTTAAGGTAAACATAGATTTACCCCACCCATATCCGGGGGCTTTAGGAGACTTGTAAGTGGATGCCCACTAGTTTGACGATATTCTTGAACATACCTAAACAGAGGAGTGTTGAGCAGAAGGTGTTGCAGAGCTGCGATGTTATTAGTTGCATCCACGACTGTGGGCAAGTGGGATCGCAAACCAGGGCGAAAACCATGAGCGCGTCATCCCATCCTGGGACGCGTATCACAAATACGCGGACATATATCCGAAATATTGAACATATCCAGGAGAAGGCCTAGCAGGAAGTCAAAACGACATGGTCAGCAAGCGAGCGTGAGAGAGGCTTCGCGATAACACGCACCATGAACGAAATGGTGATTGCCAAAAGGTCCGCCTCCTTGTTGAAAAGCGGCGTCGATAGGTAGGGACTGGAATCGATGCCTGGTGGGAGCGGTGGAACGGACCGAGGAGCTGGCCCCGGAGGGGAAGAGCTGGGCGCACCCCTTGTGGTAAACATCATTTATCGATTGGCGGACACGACAAATCAATTCGACAAGACAAAGTTTGCGGAGCGCGCCCGCTGAGGCTCTCGAATTTCGACTCGCATCTGTGAATCGCAAGATCGACCCGACCGCAAGGGCAAACCACAGTTTCGGCGCGGCGCCTCGACGTTAATAAAGACCAATCCCCCACACCACCCCAGGGGGTTCCGATCCTTCAATGCGTTCTCGACGGCAACTTCCTCGCCTTCAGGGGCTAACTGGGGTCTGGAAGCCGGCAATAGCGGGAATGGCAGGGTCCGCATGGTGCTAATAGGGCAGTCTCCCAACTCTTATTAGCGCAGGAGCAGCAATGTTGCGCCCGCTTATCTCTGCTTCGGCTGGGCCGCCAGGATGCATCAGCTCACCAGCCCAATCCGGGAACCTGGGAATTTTGGCGTGATACTGATTAGTCAGTGGCTTGCCCTCCGAACCCAGCGCTCATTCGGATCGCTTCACTGGTCGGACCAGACACGACGGGGGTGAGGGGCCACCAGATGACTATCTGCATGACTCGATACCCTAGCACTGCAAGTGTCACCCTCCCTTGCAAGCCCACACAAGCCAATATCAACAGCACTACCGCTAGCGGCGGGAAACAGTCTGCGCCATTGGAAAGGGCAAGGGTTGCCATATTTCCGAAACTTCCAACCCAACGCAGATAACGTTTGTAGACAACGTTGCAGAATGATGCTCGACTCGCCCGGGTTGTCATCGCAGTCCCCTGACTGACAAACATCCTTATTCGGGGCTCATGACGGGCAAGGGACTGGATCTGTCTGCAACAGTAAACACGTTCCCGTCGGCTTAAGACACGATATGAAACTGTAATTACAGTGATCATGTAATGCAGGCTGCGTTAGGGGGACGAGGATAGGGGGTTGCACTGCAAGATGGTGGAGGGCATAGTAGGGGGTTGGGTAAGTGATCAATTGAAGCCTGCCCTTCGTTCGCTCTCTAGCCGGAGCCTTCTATTACTAATATAGTTCTAGAAGGTGTGGCTGCGGGGTACGCAGCACTTGCAAGGCAACTGCTATAAGCGGTTGCCTACTGTAGGCTCCCTGTAATATAGGGCGCCTGTAGGGCAGCAGTGGCTATAATTCAACAAGTAATAATAAAGCTATAATAACACTTATTTATAAGGTTTAAAGGCAACTTTCTTTTTATTTTATAAAACCATTAGTAAGATAAAAGTATAAAAACGTATTTGTTATCATTAAATAGCCCAAGGCAAGGTCGCGTACCAAACCACTCGCTACGCCCAAATCCGGTACTGCGCGACCTCTCCTTAAAGCTATTCCCAAACGCCTCTCAGCCTCCTCCTCTCCTCTCCTCCACTCCTCCTCCTCCTTCTTCTTCTTTCTTTTTTTACCTCCAGCAGGGTTCCTGCAAAGGGCTCCTCATTTCGCTCAAACATAGGACTTAAGGTTATTTTAGATCTGTATCTGTTAGAAGCGCGGCACTCTGGATTCTGTGGAATTGTAGGGGTTGCAACTGCGTGATTGTCTTGCTTGTTCGGCTCTCTGGCTCAGCCAGAGAACCTTCCTTATAACTGTGAATAGTGCCTTATAACTGTGAATAGTGGCAAGCCGTGTGGCAAAGCCGCGCGGCTACAATTGCGCGTCTGTGGCAATGGTTACAAATCTATTGTTCTGGTGGTTTCCAGACTCTTCTTTCTGACAGTTCTGGCC
>Ga0247770_1001992_pt1 | contig 13217 bp, 16 predicted proteins | sample UWRJL136409B6_FD_179943 | JGI IMG/M metagenome (GOLD analysis project Ga0247770, IMG submission 179943) | Plant litter microbial communities from Arlington Agricultural Research Station in Wisconsin, United States - UWRJ-L136-409B-6 | ecosystem: Environmental > Terrestrial > Plant litter >... | reverse complement strand
CCACGCTCGCGCCCCCCCGCACTGAGCGCCCAATGTTGAACGCATCGGCGTCCTGCCGCAGATCCTCGGCTTTGAAGCCGCTGTCCAGGTTGGTGCCGAAGTGCGTCTGGCAAAAGGCGGCAGGTGTGCTGCTGCTGGGCGTCCCGCCATAAAGCTGGTACAAGTCGCCGAGCCAGCCGGTGATGTCCGAGATGCTGGAGCGGTCACCGTGGAAGTAGACTCCGATCATGCTGGCGAAGAGATGAGAGAAGCCGACGTTGATTTGGGGGCCGGCTGGGTCCACGAAACCGACGAAGGGCACCACGCCATGTTGCCGTGCTAACTCAATCCAGACGGGATTGACAACGCCGACTAGGGGAATCCAATAGAAGTCGTTGTAATCGGGATAGCGGTAGTAGTCCATGACACGCTCGTTGGCGCTCTCCTCGCCGAGGGCCACGGCCGTGTCGTAAACCTGCTGCACATGCTTGACGGCGTCCTCGGCTGATAGATACGTGTTCTTGGGGACGTAGAGGAAGAACACACGCGCGGCGGCCATGGCAAGCACGTCGGCGACGTTTTGGGCCACGTTGTTCCCTGCGGCTGCGTCGGCGATCTTCTCCACGATGTCTGCGTCGATAGCATCAAAGATTCGTTCCACGCAGTCCACCTCGGACGCGGCAGCCTTTCGGATATGGGTCTTGTAGTCCTCATCGTCAAAAATTGACAAGATGCGTGCGTAGTCGATTCCCTTGAGCGAGCAGAAGCCGCTGGACGCAAAACAGTTGGGCAGGCTCCCGAGCCCCGTGGCCTCCGCGGATTCGCATGTAAGGTCGCAGCTGAGGCGGTCGGCGAGCGCCTGCTGCATGCACTGCTCCGCCTTGGGCACGAAGAGCTGCCCCTCCGAGCTGAAGGTCCCGAGGAGGTTTTGGAACCTGTTGCAGGTGCGCTCGCCACGAGCTAGCGGGAAGCCGGACGGCCCGCAGCGGAGCGTCTCCTCGGCACAAGATCGATAGAAGACGCAGCTGTTGAGAGCCGGCGTCTTGCACGAGCTCTGGCACTTGGCTAGCTCCGGGCAGTCATCGCAGGTCGCGCAGCGATCACAGAGGCCAACTCTCCGGACCGTGACCTTGGACTGGAGGGCCGAGTCGCCGACGTTGGAGACGGCCACGGTGAACTCTACCGCACTCGCCTCGGTCGGGATATCAAGCGTTGTGCTAAGCCAGTCCGTCTCGCCCGTCGCAAAGTCGAAGGCGCCGAGCCCCAGCTCGTTCATGCTCCGCGAAGCGAAGACCGAGCCGCCGCTGTCGGTGCGGACCGAGACGCTATAGTAGTCGTTGTACTGCGATCCGAACTACCCCCCGGGCACCTCGTCCGTCTGGAACTGGTACTCGATGAAGACCGAGGTTGCATCGTCGCCTAGGCTGAACGACTTGCGGGCTACCTGCACGTTGGGCTGGTTGGCTGTGGCAACCACAAGGGTCAAAGCCCGCTTGGCCAGGCCGTCGTCGACAGTGCTCCCCCCGGTCCACCCGGACAGGCCATTGTTCACGTCGAAGCCATCGCTGCCTCCTTGAGCGGGCGCATGGAATGCCTGCAGTTGGATTGTCGTGCTACCGACCAGCCCCCCGGCGAGGCTGCCTACGCCGAGCGAGCTATCCGGCCCGACAGCGCGGAGGGAGATGGTGGTTCCGGGCACGTTGTCGAAAACTGCAATCCCTTGGGCGTCGGTCGTCGCAACGGCGCCGATGTTCGGGTAAGTGGACGCGTTGGCGTACACGGTTGCCGCCACAGACGGATTGCCCAGCTCGTCGACGACTAGGACTGAGAGCGGCGCGCTTCCAAAGAGCAGTGAGAATGTCTGGAAGATGGGATAGCCCGAAGCCTCGAAGGCGGCGACGGTGAGCAGATTGTAGCCGTCCAGCGAATCGAGCCCGATGCTGCTGGCCGTGCTCGTGGTGCCCACCACCGGGACCCAGTTAGCCAGGACCGTGTAGTTATCCGCATCAAGAGTGCCGCACGAAAGCTCCAGGGTGAAAGAAGCGAGTGACGGGTTGAACGAATCCTCGGAGACGCCAACCAGGTCGAAAGACGGCACACAGGCCGGCGTCTGCACCGGGAGGGCCGTAGATGAAGGCGAAGCAGCCGACGAGGACGGTTGGATTGACGACCCGCTCGTGGACGATGATGCGACACTAGGCAGGGTGCCGGAAGATACGGATGAGCTGCCGGCCGTCGATTCGACCGTCGATGTCGGAGCGTCCGAGACGCTAGACTCGACGGTGGAAGAGGGAATTGGGTAGCTGGAAGACGACGGTATGGTCGGAGAATGGCCGCTTGTCGAGGTAGCAGTGCCGCTGCCGTGCGGAGGGCTCCAGCTGGTCGCCTGCGGGACAGGCCTGGGCGGGATTCCAGGGACATAGCTGCCTCCCGTACACGAGATAACACTTTTCTACATTCGGTGCCGAGCATCAAACACTTTTCTACATTCGGTGCCGAGCATCAGCAAGGTGGTGTACGCGACCAAAGCTAAAGCATCTGTCGAGGGCAAGCTGGGGAAGGCACGTACCTCGGGCCTGGGCGGCACTCGGCTCCCACGATGGGGCACCGTGACGGTGACGACGGTTGGAGTGGGTCCGCAGACACGACATTCAGTGGTCATGACGGTGAACCCCGGGGGCGGCTTTCCGCTGTTCCCCCAAGAGGGGGTCGTTTCAGTCGCGGCAGCTGTGTCTGTGATGATGTACGTGACATTCTCCCAGCCGGTCGGGCAGATCTGGGGGATGACGGTGGGGTATGTGTGTGCCGCTGCGCTTCCTTGTTCGCCTTTGTCGGTCTGCCATATTTCATGTTGCTGGGCGTGGCAGGCGTGTTGGTTTGGAATGCAGTCCGTCGCCGTCATGTGTTCGAAAACAACGTAAAATCCCGTCTTGATTTCGGTCGATGCAAGCCCTTCCTCGGCCTGACCCCGGAAGGGGAAGGCCCAGAGCAATAGCAAAGGGCTCGACAACCGCATCGTGCTTGCTGAGTAGGTAGATACTCGGTGCCCGGTATTCCAGTTCATTCCCCACACCTGTTCCCCCCAGGTCGCTCTGCTGTATTTATGTACCACCTCATGTCTCCTGCCACGCGGGCGACACGATGGGTCTGTTGCATTGCTGAGAGGCCTAGCGTGACGCGACTCCAAGGTGGAGATTAATATCACCCAGTGGATAAAAAAAACCGTCATAGTGGCGGCGAGGCGTCCAATTGGAAGCAGGGGCGGCGGGCTGAATGCGCGAAATTGGAAATGGCGTTGGGAATATTGCATGTTGCAGCAGGGGGGTGGCGTCGGTGTGCGGCAACCCTTCAGTGCTGAGGACGAGGCTCTGGCACAACATGATATGATGAAGTGTCTTATGAGTGGCAGAGCGCTTTTGCCAGGCGGTTCGAGGATCTTCGTTTTACGAACACCGACAGAAATCCGGACTCGCTTCGGCAAGTCTGTTGGTATACTTTAAGCTAGGATACTATATACTGGTACATTCTCTGCTGTTATGCTATGTGTTGGTTACTCTGAGCTAATATATCATGTATTGGTATATTAAATACCGTCCTAATTTTGGAGCCGGGATACTCATACCATGCCATGGATTAAGCTAGAAGTCATGTGCTACTCCGCACCACATACCAGTATAAGCCAGCGGTTAAATCCCAAGGCCTTGGGGGAAACAGTTCCATCGAGTCGTTGAGAATCTCTTTCCGCCGATGCCCTTCGTCTTTTCAAGCCATGTCAGGCCAACACTGCATGCCAGACTTGGAGAGTCGGTTGCAGCGCAGTTATCGAGGAAGATATCCAGTTGCGTTTCATAAAATTTGTAGACTGGGCTGCGAACGAAGAGATCATCGACTTACCCCCGAGCGGTAGCACCCATGGAGACTTCGTCAGCGCTTCTTAAAAGTTGACCGTCCGCCATGTTGATTCATGGGCGTCTAATTATAAGTAAAAGCATGAGACCTCGGGTTTGCTGCTGCTAGTGACTCGTGAGCTGAAGTGAGAACGTATTTCCCGTGGCGTCGCCGAGACATCAAGTTTGAATACCAACTGCAAAGCGCAATGCAAACCAACTCTAATATAAACACATCCTATAAAACCATCAACAAAAATCCAGAAACCTGACTATATCCTCATCATCCCCCTCGGAGACGCACCTGCCCTCAAAGGAAAAAACGCCGAATTCCACTTCCTCCCCTTATCTATCGGCTCCCTATCTAACCCCTACCTACCCCCCGTGACATATATGACCTTTATAAACACTTCTCTCTATAATTATTTGCTACCTAAATCGGCTTCTTCACATCTTTCAGCAGCAGATTCAGTCCGTTATACCAATTTCCTTCTCTACCTGCCTTTCTATTAACCACATCCCTCCTTAGCTTAAAGTCTAACTATAGATAAACATCCTACTTTACTAGCCTAGAGGTGTCAAAACCACCTACCCCTGGGAGAGATCCTAGGGTAAGAGAGAAGTTCTGGTTATTGAAGAAGAATTCTTTGAATCCGCCTTGGACAAGGACGCCTGTAAGTTATGTATTAAGTTCGAGGAGGGTAAATATGTAAATTGCATTAGTTAGTTCCACTTTACAGAAGGCTCTGGAATTCTTCTAGAGCCTCTTCGCTGTGATACCTCTATTTACAGTGGCACTGCCCTGCAATTCAGGCCTTTGTTTGCTTCCTATAGTGCCTACGGCACTGTAGCCGGCTTGGACCAGTACTGCACTTCCTCTGAGCCACAGTCGCTGTACTACAGCCCTGTGGGTTCCTGAAGTTTACCACTTAGTAATGGTATTAAAAGTCGAGGGATCAAATACAAGGAGGCTAGAACCTCTATTCCTATGAGGCCTGCGAGGCTGTTATTACTTATGATGGGGTAGTAGTAAACAAGGGCGTAAGCCTAGGCGGAGGGAGAGGCCTTAAGAAGGGCTGCTAAGGGTTAAGAGCTTAAAATCGCTACTGCATATTTGCCAAGATAGGTGGAAATCTGACTATAATGCTGGTTCCAGAGTACTAAGGCGTTAATGGCCGTGTTTTAAGGATAAGGACTTCATAGCAAAAAGTGAGTCCTGAAGAGTTGCTTGTAACCCACAGCAGCGCTGCCAGTGGCTTAAAATTCGGGTGGCTTTTAGCTGTGGTTTTCATTGGTGTTGACTGTCACGCCACCTACACAAGTGCTGGGGGTGGATCGACCACGACTCGAAATCACCTTCTGTCCCAGCTGGAAGAATGTCACGCCACGAGCGAAAGCAATTGAAAATAAGCGGAATGGGTTTGGTAGCATTGGGGCTCGGTAACCAGGTCACCAAACGCACATTGCCACCACGGCGCAGGCAATTTATCTACATTGTTGATCTGACTCGCATTGATAGCCGAAGCCAGCGGTATATTCCAATCTTGCGGCGACGGCACTTTTGCCCTCTCGTACACCTGTACCGGGCCGGACGGCGGTATCCTCCAGGATTTTCCAACCGTCGTCTGCAGCAACTCGGACAATAACATCAGCTGCAGTAACGGCATCACCTGTCCAGGGGCGTCGAAGTACACCTCCCGCTTCACATACAGGCAGCAGAACGAGAAATTCTATTACAAGCGCGGCATAGAGCTTCCAGAATGCGAGTTCAACGTGGCTATCGACGGCGACACCATGGAACCGCTGGTATACGGCGACACGTGCCGTCAATTTGAAGCCGAGTCAGGGGCTGCGCGGCGAGTGTCTTTTAGACGCCTCTGCACTAGGATCTGGATTGCGACGCCCCTCGTGGTTCTTTTCACCATTTTTCCATCGATGGCTGCCGCCACGGAAAACAGGGCAGGTTCCAGACTCACGCCATACTCCCCACGCCCCCCTCCACGGCCACAACACGCTCCAAGACCCCATCAGACACGTCTACGCCGGAATCGACACCAAGGGGCTCGAGAAGGCAGTCATCGACTATGTCGAGGACAAGATCAAAGACTTCGCTAAAGGCGACGCCGACGCGCTCGACATCCTCATCCCCGGTTCCGACTTCATCGATGACATCGAGGACACGCTGTGTATGGAGGGGCTGAAGCTCGCGTTCGACTAGCTCGCCGACATGTTAGAAGCATAGAAAAAAAAGATCGAGATGTGGGTCAAACCTATCCTCAAGCCCTTCACGACGTCGTGCTCAAGAAAAATTCGCCGGCTGGCGCGCAAGGTCAAAGTCAAGCACCCCGGAGTGCGGCTTGCGGCCGTGTTTGGCAGCGCCTTTTTGTGCGAGGCCATCAAGAATGCGTTTGTAGAATCCGTGCTCCCAAGTCATCCGTCGAATCTGGAAGATGATATCAAGGATGCCATCTGTGGTGGGGATTGCGGAGGCGCGGACCTCGTGACGGATTTGAAGAACTGTGGAGCATGTAAGAATAAGGTGAGATGCTCAGTTCGAGTTCAGCGTCGAGATGGAAGCATTCTGACAGTGTCTCAGTGCCCCAGCGGAGCGGTATGCGAGAATAGAGTGTGCTCCAGCACCAAATGTGACGGGGTAAGACAGTGCAATCTCCAAGGATACAGCAAAACCAGATGTATATGTGCCAGAAGCATCGGTTCGGATACTCACTTCTGCGCTATAGCCGATACAGGTTGCGCAGACCAGCTCACCGACGACTGCACCACCAACGCGGACTGCCAGAAAGGTGAGATATGCGGCTTTGCCGCGGGCTGTTCCATTCGGACCTGCCTCAACGTTATCAAGTGCTCAGGCCCGGAAGCGGAGGGCGTCCCCGTGCCGTCAATAACACCAATGCCGGAACCACCACCCAAGACCACCTCAACTCGTACTTCGGCACGCACGGCGACCTCAACAACCAGCATCCCCACACCGACGTCCTCGGGCGTGGTCGGCTGGGTCCTCAACGTGCCCTTTGCCGGGTCCAACTCGTGTTGTATCGAGTACTACAGCAATGCTCAGTGCTCCGAGGGGAGTGGAAGCTATGGATACATTTGTGGAGATGGGTCGGCGGTGCTGAAGTTTGCGGTAAAATCTTGGCGCGTGTATCGGTGCTCTGGGTGGTGGACGGGGCCTCCGATGAAGTGAGGGGGGGCTTTTAGCGTGTACCAGGGGAAGCCGGGAATAATACTTTGTTGGAAAGGGGCAGCAGGGGAAGGGTTCGCACTGGGCTGTTTTCTAGATATAACGATTTGACGAGCACTAACGGTCTCAACGCACAACACAGCACAACACACACCCTTCATCTCCTAACGACGGCAACAAGCAAGGTACCTTATGAACATTGCCGGTGTCAACGACTAGTAATATATACAAGCATTCCCAAACGGAAAGATGGACAGATTGTCTACCAAGTTTTGGGTGGTGGCTATTGCGGATTTTAATGTCCCAGTTTTAAGCCCCTGCTTACACGGAGACCACTTCTTGGGCTCTTTGGTAAAAACTGCACCCTCTCCCAAGGCTGTACTGCTCAATGGGCAGACATTAGCCGAAGCTGAGCCGGGACTGATCTGGACTGATCAAAGCTGGCGAAAAATCACCTTACTATGAACATGGGGTCGTCGATTTTAGGGTTAAATAACACCCATACTGCGTACTCGAAGCTAGCTCTGCTTCCTGTCTCCCGGGTCAGCTATAACGTCCCCCCGGCCCGCGGTGCTTTCACTCGAGGTCACATCGGCCCTGGCATCATGTCTCCACAAGCTGCCTACTCCGCGCCGTGTGCTGCCTTTTAAGACCTCACTTGATACAAGCCTTTCGTACTGTCCCTCTGAGCTTTAAACATTCGCCCAAGCTTGATGTGGATATTCGCAATATCCTTCAATGCCCACCTAACGCCACCTTTTGCCGCGAATTCCAGGTATGGTAGCGCTGAACCCGCCTTCCTCTCTATTGCATGTTAGTTTCCTGCCAACTACTTCGCGGCATCCGCGGCTTACCCACCTAGAGAAATGTCTGCTGGTTCCAGAGATATCGGGTCACCGTCGCTAGCAACGCCGTAGTCAATTAAGCCCATCCAGATGGAGGAACCTAACAGGGCTGAGGCAACCGGATCTCCATCATCCGCAAGGCTTTGGAGAAACTCTGCGTCCTGCATTTCGACACATAAAGTCTGATGCTGGTCTTCGACGTTTTTCTCGGCCAGTTTCAGAATATCATGGACTCTTGCCTTGGTCTCCTTACGGTCCTGTTCCGGCGTTGCGATTAAGACATTGCCGCCGCTGAGAAGCAGCCAGAGTGAGCGTGCTACAAATGCCATTGACGGTCTGATAGCTGGCGTAAGATGGCAGCAGCTCCTGATGAGGGCCAAGATTGGCGGTGCCACCGAGCTATCTCCACGGAGCCAGGGGAGATCGTGCTTTTCTAGCGCGCGGTGCACCAAATCAGCCTGCCGATCAGGTGTATCCGCACCGTCGGCTGGCTTGGGCTGCCGGTCTGCCGCGTCGATAAGCACCGGTTCTGCAAGTCCGAATGGGAATTTCTGCTCTATACACTCCCACAGCAGAACTCCAAAGCTGCCGGCCTTACATCAGTAAAGAAACTCTACACCGCAACTCGCTTAAACATACCTCCAGGTATCCGTCTCCGGGCTGTGCCTGTGGGATACGCTATATTCTGGGGCTTCATACCGAATGTCTACTTCCGCAGAAGTTGTATCCTCGAGAAACTTCGCTGGTCAGCCGGGTTGTCTCCATCAAAGCTGTAGAACTTACCAGTCTAGCTTGATCCAGCTTCATCAGGACCGGCTTCCATTCCCCATTATCCCTAGTCAACACGACGTTCTGGTCCGACAGCGACCTGACCAGAATCTCCACCGAGTGTAGATAAGCCATCGTCTGCGCAACATCATATGCAACACGCAGCCTGTCCCTCGTGTCGCTGAATTGGGGATCTGTAAGACACAACCCGAGAGACTTTGCGGTCCTCAGGTCTTGCATTACAGCATAGAGTTGCCCATTCCTATCTGCGAGGCCGTAGAATGAATGCACCGAGGTATTGGCCGAGAGCTTCGAGTACAGCGTAACATGGCGAGGGCCGACGCGACTATCTCTCTGATTGCTGCTGATCGGATATAAGACAACCTTTTGGCCGTCGAGCGTCCCAGAGAGATCGCCACTGCTGTCTTGGGATGCCTTCAGTCGGGCATCGTTTGACTGAAAATCAGCCCTCCAAGTTGCGGACTTCTTGGACAAAATCTGCAGTTTCTCGTCCATAATAGCGCTGAAAGCTTTTTCTTGGCCTCTAAGGCCTTTGTCCAGCGAACTGAGATGGCTGCTGATGTCATCCACAATAGTGAGTCTCGAGATAATTGTCTCTTGCCCATCAACGAGCTTCTCGCCTATCGTGATCCCCCGACTCTAGGCGTACAAAGTCAGCTAGGGGCTGTCATCATGATGTTGACTAAAGCTTACCATGGTGTCCATCAGGAAATAGAGGATCCAATCTTTCAAGCCCGCAAGCAATTTCGGAAGCTTCTGATCCCACATTACCTCCCATGCTCTTCCTAGCAGCGAATAGTCCTTGGTGCAATTGGCCACAAACGTCGCAACATCTCGAAGGTGTGCCTGGAGCTTCTTTTCCGTGCTTGAGCTCTTCAGTGCTTCCTTGTTGCTGTCTAGGATGTTCTGCAGAAGTTGCGCAAGTTCTCCTACCTTTTCGCACTCCTTCTTAAGCCGTCGGACATTTTGAACTGTCCTGATGATATATACCAAGATCTGAGTGCCCGTCTTCGCCGTCTCCAATCCGGCTAGTACCAACTCTGCTGGCATTGCTTGGTGTGTGAGGTAGCGTCGGCTTTCAACTTCGGGTATACGAGGCTCTGTGATCGTAAATCGCAAATAGCACCCTGCTTAAAGATAAGGTAAAATGGAAAATTATTGACAGATGATCAAGCTGAGCTTTTTCATCCCTCGGCGTCGCTTCTCGACTTCCTGCTAGGAGCGCAAAGTCTGCGTGAGGGCTGCGTGATGAGACGTACGGCCTGCGCGATTAAAAAGTTTTCTGCTACTTATGCACATTTCGGAACAACTGGCGAATCAATATGCCTCGTTTGTCCTGGCAGAAATGGTTACCGTCTTGTCAGCCACCCAGAACTTACCATCCAGACTGGGCGGCAACTGTGACTAACATTGGTGGAGAGCCGACCTATCATATATTTTAGCTAGCCGCAATCATGAACATCGCTTCGGGTCACCTCATTGAGCCTAGCTCCTCTGAAAAGGAGGCTTGGCCTGAGGAATCCAGACTTTGCTACTTGAGACCGAACGGATTATTAGCAGAATTGATTTTCCTGCGTGTCACCGTTCAGGTGAAGCCACTGGCCTGCCCCATGAACAGTCCCGCGTCTCACACCCAATTCAACTCCTACCCCTAACTCTCCCCTTGAGAACGCAGAGAGTGACATTGTCTAGATTTCTAAGCGATACCTCCTAACAATGGCTGGTCCGGTACTCAAGATTCCCCTAGCGCCACTAGAAAAGATTCTGCTATCGCAGGTCGCTCGCATCGCCGACTTGGAGATAACTACCCCTCTAGCGTCAGATCCTGATGAAATCGTCTTTCGAGCATGGAACTGGACGAGCCTTGTGTACCGATGTCTCAGGGATGATCTGAACAGCGAGAACGTGGCCGAGGATTATAATGGCGACCATGGCCTCGCATACAGAGAGTTTTTGCATTTTCTAGCTCACCAGGGTCTCCTTGCGGACAGTCAGTTTCGTTCAGATGCTCTGAAGGCAGCAAACCCGGACTTCCCGGAGGTGTTTACCCAACACTCGATCGATTCGATAGAAGCAGGCATTTATCCAGACGACAGAGAGGCCTGGAGTATCGTGTCTTGGATGTTCCAAATGGGCCATCTTTACTGGGATCCACCGTCGTTGACGCGTCCGGGAGGAACCTACGATATTTTCAAGTCAGTTTACACATTCCAGCAACGCCAGGAGAGAGCTGGGAATTTTCAAGACATCGAGAGTCATGTCGCTACTCATCCTGCACTGTTGGAACAGTGGACAGTGCGCCCGGTTCAGCCGATCGAAGACACCGATGGCGAAAGCGATGCCAATGGCGGTCTTTCACCGCAGAAAATTGGCGAGGGATTCTCTCTGCACCAGAAGAATATAGCAGCAGAGAGCTGGCCGCCGGGAGAGCCGAGGGATGAAAGCAGAAACCCCACAAATGCGTGGCTGAAACACGCGCTCAGAACCCTTTACTCGGAGCAGGCAGTAAAGGGCGTGTTGGAGAACGTCTGCATGCTGCTATATGCAGACTTGCGTGAAGTTCCCCGTGAGAGGCTAGAACAATCCGGAGTCGACTATTCTGTGCCTTTCATGGACAGGGACAATCTCAACAAGCTGCGCTGGGTAGTCTGGAGGCCGGCTTTCCAGACCGCCATGGGAGCTCATCTTCTGTATACAGAAGATGAAGTCTATCAGTACTGCCTACGCAACGACTGGTACTTCCCAGACCACTTCTGCGACGGGGAGGTTTTGTTCGCCATACATCCTGTCGAAGATACGGACTTCTTCGCCAAGATCAAGGAGTTTTGGAGCTTATGGGTAAGCCTGAACGCCATGTCCTGCTCATCATTTGTACACACCTAACTGCTTAACGATCCCAGAACGATTGCTGCCTCAGCTGGGACGCCCAGGGCAAGCAGCTGAACCTCCTTCAGACGATACCGGGCCTCCGATTTCGCAGTCGGCGGAAGTTCCAAGACCAACAAATTGCACAAAGATACTTCCGTAACCTAGTCGAGGACCATGCTGCGGGTCGTCTTGTAGACTCTACCATGCAAGATTTGCTAGGAACGGACTACTATAAAACAAAATTTGCTCACTCGCTTCGGTACATTCCCAGCGACCAGATTACCGTCTGCCCCGACTCATTTCTCGGCGAGGGCCGAAATGGAAAGGTGTATCGAGCAGAATGGACGAGACCAGACAGCGTTTTGGCCACGTCACTGCGTGGACAGACAGTTGACGTGGCGCTCAAGGAGCTTAACACGAAAGGTATGAGCATGAAGTTTGCTCGAGAAGTATGTCTCTTGAACTCTGTATGATTCCTTCCCTGCTGATAAGGTAATAGCTGGACTTGGCCTACACCAGTCTGGGCGGTAGCAGTGCTGGATGTGTTGCATTCTTTGGCATATCAACTGTCTCCGGCCTAGGCACCCCCTCGCGCAGTCTCGAAACTTCGACGGATGAGGCCAGTAAACTCGTCCTTGTGTCCGAGTGCGCAAACTTGGGAAACATAAGTGATTTTCTCTGCGAAGAGCTCCCGAAACGTACATTTCAAGAATCATGGATCCTCATCTTGGACATGCTCTCTGGCATTGCGAACGGTATCCATACACTGCATAAACATGGTGTCATCCACAGGTAGGTCAGATGGAGAACTACCAGCGGTCGACGACGCACTGATGAAAAAGACAGGGACCTTCACCTCAACAACATTCTCGTCACCAAAAAGGTCTTTCCAGATCAGCCACAGGACTACTCTACCGAGATTTCGGCCAGGGTAGCAGATATCGGCGAAGGACAGCACGCCGCTGACACCGGCATCTTCAAAGCCAGTGTCAAAGCTAGAGACTTCCACGCCCCGGAAATCTTATCCTCGCGTACCTGGAGCCCGGCAGCCGATATCTTCGCCTTCGCGGTCGCGACCTGCAAGATCCTCTGCAAGCGGCAGAAGCTCTGCCAGGAGCCGCCGCCGGAGCATGTGCTGAAGCAGGCGGGGTCGGGGTCAAAATCGGTCGATGATGGGAGCTCGGTGCTGCCCCGGAAGTTGAGCCAGATAATTACAAGCGGACTCAAGAAGGGCCCGGGCGAGAGATGGGCCATCAAGACGTGCATCGACGTCCTTGAAGACTTGGGCGATGACTTCTCTTCCGAAAAAGACCAAGGTGACGTGCTTCACGTTGAATGGGTCCGGCTAGACTGGTGGGCTGCTTACGCCGAGGCATTCGAGCGGACACTTGTTAGACGGGAAAATTCTCAGTCATCGAGCGACGTAAGTGATGCGACTTGAGATGGTTAGAGATGTGTAGATACGCCACTCAATGACGCATACGTCAATATTGAATGCACCACAGGTTAGACCGTCTCTCTCGGCATGGAACCCCTTTCAGGCCCACCCCACCGCTTCCCCATCCCGTCACTCAATTACCAAAGTACAAACGGAGCTAAAAAAAAAAAAAAAAAAAACAAAAAAAAAAAAAAAAACCACAAAACATC
>Ga0247770_1001991_pt1 | contig 13231 bp, 18 predicted proteins | sample UWRJL136409B6_FD_179943 | JGI IMG/M metagenome (GOLD analysis project Ga0247770, IMG submission 179943) | Plant litter microbial communities from Arlington Agricultural Research Station in Wisconsin, United States - UWRJ-L136-409B-6 | ecosystem: Environmental > Terrestrial > Plant litter >... | reverse complement strand
AGGGGGGAAGGGGACGAACTCTACAAAGGGACCTGTGGTGACGCAGCCACCTCCGCCGCCGGACTTCATCAGGCCGCCGCCGGTGCGGAGGCCCGTGTAGTTGGGATCCGGCGCGCCGTTGCCGCCCATGCTGGTCGCATTGCCGTTAAATAGGGCGGACTTCTCAGGGTCCTTGGTGTAGCGGTCGTAGTTCATGTACTGTTGCAGATTGCAGTTAGCAAGCAACTTTCTTTTGTGGTGGCGGATACCAAGTGGCAGAAAGGAGGTCAACCATACCGGGTGGTATCCCTTGTAGCCACACTCATTCCGGAGAGCTGTCTCGTACGCAAGGACAAAGTACTTGTGGGCAGGAAACAAGCCGATGGTGTCGTGCAGAGACCCAGCATTCGTCAGGTGGTATGCCATAAAATCGTCATACCGGCTCCGAGCTCCCGGGAACTGGTCCTTAGGCGCCTTGGATGGCGCTTTCATGAGGCAGAGCGTGGCGTTAATGAAATCGGACCGTTGCTCGATGGTCATGTCGCCCCTATCAGAACATCAAAAACTTGAACTCGATAAAAGCATGGCAACGAGAGTGTCAACATACCACTCCCTCCGCACACCCGCATTCTCCAGAGTGCAGCCGTTGTTCTTACCCGCGGCAATCTTCTTGGTCATGTACTCGTCGACCTTGACCATGGTAGTCTCATGCAGCTTATCGACAACATCCAAGGGATAGAAGCCGTTGCGTTGCCTAGTTCACCCATTAGTTAGCGCCCCCAAGTGCCGATTTTGGCCCACTTACACGGCCACTTTGGTTCTCCAATCTCCCGCCGCCACGGCCGCCGCGAGGGCGGAGGGCAGCAAAGCTGACACTACGCAGATGGACCGCATTTTGGGGCTGTTGCTCGTGGCAGACTCCTGTCCTTGTTGAGTAAGGTAATACGCAAGGGTCTCCGGCAACAACTCCACAAACATCTCGGATCCACTGAGCTTTTGTAGAGAAGACGCGCAATGGCCTGCTCGGATCAATAGGGCGGCACTTGCGTCCTCCCTCGGCCCCACACTATGACTTGACGCGATGAGTGGACTGGTAATAGATATTTCACTTTAGCGTCCAATGAAATTGTGTGGGGTATTAATTGAGTCTTCCTGGGGGTGGTCCCGGCATATCAGTTTTGCCGGACAGAGCCAGCGCACCGGATACCAGCGGCGAATTATTAAATTGGTGGCACTACTTGTTCCGTGAGCCCCTTTCCGTTTAGCCGGAACGTTCAGCAATCCTCCGATGCGATGGCAGGGCGGAGGCCCCGACGACGTGAAAACCGGGCATTTCTTTCATGTATCCCGCAATACCTTAGACATCAACAGGCGTTGAAAGAAGTTGAGTGATTCTAAATTCCTCAAACAAGATGCGCGCAGCCACCTCTCTCGTGGCTCTGCTCTGCGGAGTAAGCCTCGCTCAGGACGGCAATCCCGTACAACACGACGTGGTAGAAACCTGCGCTGAACGCTCCCGGTCTCGCGTTTATTGGACAATCGATGATTTCACACTGAAAGTCTACAACTGGGACAATGGGGGATCGATGGGAACATTCGGCTTCCGATCCTATTACTCGGCGACAAACAAGACGGTGGAATGCACGGTGCAAGACGTCGACCTCGCAAAACTGGGAGACGGGGCGTGGTCCAAATGTGGCGCGACAGGGACCGAGTTCCGATTCAACTTCGCTGATATAAGCCTGACCATGAAGGAAACATGGGCATGTCCCGAGTTGCCGGGGTAAGTACACCTCTATCTCACTGGCGTCTGCCTTGGCGCCTTGCTCTAACATCTTCGCCCCTATATGTAGCGTAACTTTCCACACAAATTCGACGGGAAGCATTATGCTGCACGGCTGCCTTAACAATGACACGGAGAAAGGCGTCGAGTCGGATTGCAATTTGATGGAGCTGGAAATGGCGACCACCATCATATCAGCGGTTGCATAGTTCTACGTATTCTTGCTGGGATGTCTTGATTCAGGATGAGAATATCTATTTTCTCTATGGCTCTGGTCTATTTGCAAAAAGTCGAGCACAAATGGGTGCGAGCAGCCGGAGCTGGTGGCGCAAGTCCCAATTAAGTAAGCTTGATTGAGTACAAGATGTCCTAGGTGGTGGAGCTTGGAATGCCCGAAGCGTTGCTGCTAAAGAGCGGGACTCGCAACTCCCTTCATACCTTACGTGAACTCTGGTTAGATGATGTCTGGGTGGATGCCTGCCTAGAACCAAGAGGGATGATGAGGGTCGAATGCCAGATCGGCACCGTCGGTAAACATTTCCATTGGACATGCGGAAATCACTGCAATTTTAGCGTCGAACGACGTGCGACCGATTCGCACTGATTGAGACGTACCAACTAGGGGTTCCAGTCTAAACTCGTAGCAAAAGATGCATGTAGATGAGGGAGCAAGAGACACACATTCCTCAAAGTTGGACAAGACATGAAGCTGGTAATAAGAACACCTAGGAAGTTGGCGGAAACAATTATGGCATGACCCGGGATTTCTAGAAAAGACATCATTTCCTGCAGGTAACTCATTTATGGTATAAAGGCGTGTCAGGACAACACGCCAGGGCAATTATGCTAAAGTACGTTACACATCGCTATGTACATGATGAATAACAAAACCGCTCAAAGTGCCTCAATAAACTTGAGATCGTCCACAGAGTACGTCCGCGCAGCGTTGCCGGCAGGTCCAGCAGCACAAGTGATGCGAACATTGAAGGTGTACGACCCCGCGATAACGGGAACATAGAAACCCGTCCGCTGCACCCACTGCGGGCCAATAGCGTTGGAAGCCACCGTGCCCAAGGTCTTGAGCGAGACAACGTTGGCCTGGTTTCCGGTGCCGACAAAGAATGTGACTCCGCAGCCGGGGTTGGCGGAGCTAGCCTTGGCATATCCGGAGAAGTCGTAGCGCTTTCCAGCCTTCAGGGTGACTGCCTGGTTGAACCAGGCCTCGGGGGCGACGGGAGGAGTGGGAGGGCCGGAACCAGGGGGGCCAGGGGCGGCGGGGGTAGCGGCAGAGTACGTGACGGAACCGACGTGGGTACCCTCCTTAGGGCCGGGGCCGGTGATGACTGTGTTGGCAAAGTTGTAGGTCAACCTCTGGGAAAAGCCCACGGGGGTCCATGAGCCGGTGCCCTCGAAGCCGCCGTTCTTCAACACGTCGGTGGGCGTGGGCACGGGCGCGGAAGACGACGGGACCACAGAGCTCGGGGCAACGCTGGATGAGGCCAGGACGCTCGAGGGTGCGACGGAGCTGGGGGCCGCTGAGACAGGTGCGCTGGAGGATACGGCGGAGGGCTCGACGGAGCTGGGGGCAGCGGAGGAGACAGGTGCGCTGGAGGATACGGCAGAGGGTTCAGCGGAGCTGATGGCCGAAGCCGAAGCTGACACCGAAGCCGGGGCGCTGCTGGCGACGCTCGAAGGCTCAGCAGAGCTCGAAGGCTCGACAGAAGCCGACGCCGATACCGAAACAGAGGCGCTGGAAGCACTGGCGACGCTGGAGGGCTCGATGGACGGCTCGGCGGAAACACTGGCGGCGCTTGATGGCTCAGCGGAGGCGCTAGCAACGCTCGATGGCGCGACGGACGGCTCGGCGGAGGCGCTGCTAGGTGCCGAGGAGACAGGGGCACTGGAAGAGGCGCTGGCGATGTTGGATGGCTCGACGGACGGCTCAGCGGAGGCACTGGCGGCGCTGGAGGGTTCGGCGGAGGCACTGGCAGCGCTGGAGGGTTCGGCGGAGGCACTGGCAACGCTCGAGGGCTCAGCGGAGGCGCTGGCAACACTGGAGGGCTCGACAGAGGCACTGCTGGGTGTCGAGGAGATAGGGGCACTGGAGGAAGCGCTAGCGATGCTCGAAGGCTCGACGGAGCCGCTGGAGGCCGAAGCCGAAGCTGAAACCGAGGCCGGTGCGCTGGAAGCACTGGAGGGCCCTACAGAAGCACTGGCTGAGACCGAGACCGAGACCGACAACACAGGCGCGCTCGAGGCCGACGATCCGCTCAGGATCGAGCTCGCAACCGAGCTAGCTGCCGAGCTGACCACGGAGCTGGAGCTGTGACGAATGCAGCCCTTCTTGCGCAGCTTGTGGGGCGAGGCCCCGACAGACGTCAGGGCGGCCGAGAAGACGGCCAGAATGAGGGTACCACGCATGTTTTGGTGGGTTTAAAGAGCGACTGGGGTGGGTGACTAAGTGAGTGACTGGAGTGAGTGCTGAGAAACGGGATCCAAGGAGAGAAGCCTACCATGGGCCCAGCATCAAACAGCCCTGATATAAACATCTGCGATCCACGCGTCTATTCCTGGAATAGGGGGGGTGGTGTGATCCCGCCGTTGCGCCAGGTACGGGCTGACAGTCATCGCATTGCGTAGCGCCGCGCTAGCATTGATAGTGCGTGAAGGCCCGGGGACCTGGATGCACGCGAAATTGGCGTTGCCCCACAAGTTCTGTCGCGCCCCTTGTTTCCCACCCGCTCTAAGCCTCGCCAAGCCCAGCAACCACTCAGCTGCAGGGACCGGCGAAATTCGGGCCCACTATCGCGCGAGATTTGTGCCAGATCTGGATGTCTCAGATCTTGGCAACGAGAAAAACGCCAGACTGCAGCCATCCACCGCCCATCGCAAGCCATCCGCCGCCCATCGAAGCCACCCGAAGCCTCCGCAAGCCATCGCAAGCCATCGCAAACCACAACGGCCACTAATGCCATACCCCGCGATATCTCGAGCTGAACAACCGCAACCACACGGCCCTCAAGTTCTTGCGAGTGGACTGCATTCGAGCGGCCTCGAAATGGATGCTGACGCCAGGCGGCACACGCCGCACTTTCCCGACCGGGCTGGGAAGCCCAAGCTTTCATCACGTTGCAGCACCCCACCCAGCTGAGTTCGCGACGTCCTTGGCGCATCCTGCTGACGCTCGATTTGGTCATGAGATTTTTCGTCCGGCTTCTGTGCCGGTATCCTGGTCTCATTTTGGCCGCAGCTCGTCTGGTTCGCGGCGCTGCGGGAGTGAGTGTGCACTAAAACGAAATGTGCATTTTTTGTGCGAGGTCGTTTGGGAGAAACTGGCGGCTCCGAACAGAACCCCACAGAGTTGGGTGATCACTGATCGCCGTGAGGCCCACACAAGTGGGGCCATCTCGCGACAGCAACCTACCACCTTCCTTCAGCCTTGATTTCTAGCTCGGTTTCGATGGAGCCTCCCGGGATGACGTTGGACCGTGGGTCGTTACACTGGGTACTTAATCTCCGTTTCCTGGCCGTTGGCGGCTCTGCTACAAGCGCGCCTGATATGAAGAAAATGTAACAGAACAGGCGAATAAAAAGGCAGGTAACCCCCTAAAAATAACAGGCAAGAAAGATCTCTCTTCGCTTCCTACTACTTACGAGACTTGGACACCCAGGCATGTACGAATAATGAAGTACTGTACCGCCAGGCTAAAGAGCCCAGGCCGCAATGTGATGATGATGATGATGATGATGCGAAGGTACCACTAGGCTGCGATCAACTTCTTGACAAGATGCTGGACGGTACTTATCTTCAGTGTGGAATTATGCACATCCCATGACGCCGAAAACGGCATCGGTTGATGTCGGGGTCCCACGCGGCCGCTGTACCAGACAAAGAAGGAAGGAAGGGTAGGTTTTGGGCGGCGGTTTGCCGCTTGAGACACCGAGTCCTTAAAGCAGTGAAATTATCGAATATCTAGCAGTCGATCCAATCAGCCGTGACGACAAGATACCTAGGTAAGCAACGCTACGTACACACAATCTACACTCGCTCAAACCGGCTCGAGAAGCTTGATATCATCAAAGAAAAACTTCACGGGGCCGTCGTCAAAATTAATAGCCTGGAAAGTAAGCACGTACGACCCAGCCTCAGTGCAATCGTAGGAATCTATCGCCTGCTGCCATTGTGAAGTGAGGGTGTCGGAACCAGAAAGGGAATTGGCAAAGACCAGGTTTTGGAGAGAATTGACGCCGTCTCTTGAAATATGAACGATCAAGTAGCAGCCCTAGCCGGCGGAGGTGGCCTTGTACCATGTGCTGAAGTTGTAGCGCTTCCCAGACTGCAACGCGAATTGCTGTCTCAGCTCGCCGACGCCAATGCCAGTATTCGGAGTATACGAAACGGAGGCGGCGCTAGTGCCCTCGTATGGGCCATCGGTGTCAGCAAAGTTGAAGACCATATTGTTCACATGGTTGCCGATGGCCCATCCGAGCTGGAGCTGGGGCGGACGCAGTGCTTGCGGATCTTGTGAGGCGAGGCCCCGACCGATGTCAGGGCTGCCGAAAAGACGGCCAGAATCAGTGCATCACGCATGTTTCGTGTAACCAAAAGATCAAAAGAGTGACTGGAGTGAGTACCGAATAACAAGAGCTGAGAAGAAATCCACGCTGCGGCGCAACGTTGAAGGGATCCGATAATAAACATTCTCCCGCGTCAATCCCTGGGAAAAGGGCACTCGATCTGGTGTGACGCCGAGTTCGTAGCGCCGCGCTAGGCCCAATATTGTGAACTTGGATGCACAGGAGATTGGCGCTGGCCGTCCATCTCCCTTATCCCCACACAGGGCTGGCCAGATCCAGGTCGACTGCCACAGATCTTCGTGCGATGATATTGTAGAGTGCCATCAACCGTTACAGTCCGCCCGAAACCACCAAGCCAGGCGGTAGTTACGAATGCCGCACTCCGATAATATCCTGAAATGAACAGCAAACGCAACCAGCATCCTCGCACTTTGGCAAACGGACCGTAACTTCAACTGAACCGCATCGCATGCACTTGGAGATGCACCAACGTCGGCGGCTGCGCTCGCGTGTCCTTTGCGAATCCTTTCGATGCCAATCCTGCCGTGTTGGGCACGTTGTGAACGCCATCCACCTTGTTTGTTCCCTGCTTGGCTCTGGCTGTCTCGATGACGGCGCTGGGAAAAGGACGTGCAATTTGCGAAACATTGACACTTGCTGGTTGTCGAAGATTGGCTGCTCCCCGATCTGTCCGCTCCTGGCCGCCTGCTGGAATATGGACATCCGCCAGAACTCACACGATGACACCCAGCGCTGATGAATGAGGTTCGAGGTGAACTGAGTGCTGATCTGATCCTTCTCCCCGGGTCCCATGGAATTTGTTCTACTGGCCATTAGCGAGCCAAACACCTCTGTTCCTGCAGCTGCGGCTTGCCAAACAAACAGTTGGGGCTGAAGCATGAACCCAGTTAAGCATTCTTGGTGTGGGGGCCTATGTTTCGACAGGATGGGTCATTCTAGGAACTAGACAGTGACATTCATTTTGTTGGTCTTCATGCAAGATTTAAACTGTCAGGATGAACGCCAACGCCACCCGTCTCAAAGTCATGCGTCTCAAGAGTCAACGCTTCCTCTTCTGCAGTCGACTCTCTGAGAGAGGGCGATCTTCCGGACGTGGTGAGAAGGACTCGAAACCCACTCTCTCTGAGGGTTCGTATGAGATCTGTCAAGAGGCCTTCGCTGCTCCGATCATCCAGCCAATGTACCCCATCGATAATGCAGAACACCTTGTCGGGCATCAGCGGGACCAACTCAGCGAAAACACTCAGAGCTTCCGGCCAGGATGCAACCAATCCATCCAGGCAAGAGAACCGCCGCGGCGAGAGGTCGATGTCAGTTTCGAACACCGGCATGAGGAGTTCAACCAACTGGTGCAGCAAGCCGTAAAGTAACGCTAGCATCGCTCGTGTCTGGGGCGACTCGTCCTCTCGCATCCGCTCTCCACGACGTAGCTCGCAGAAATAAGACACGACCGGGACACGAAACTCTGCCGCCATGTCAACAACCGTGGCCGCAAGTAGTGTAACTGCGTTGTCGAGATCATCCGCAGCTAATGGCGGTCCGTCAATCCAGAAGATTGCCGGCGCGATCCCAGCCGTCCAATCTGCAAGACTCTGGAGCGCCCTTGCAGGAAAGGCAGAGTTGTTGAAAGGGTCGTGTGGTAGCCGCACGCGACTCCGGTCAAAATGGTCTTCGAGGTGCGCAGAGTTGAGTGAGACGTCCTCGGCGTTCCATTGCCTGCCCAATATAGCGTCGTCATACATGAGGAATTCCAGGGGGCTGACGGACCGACCTCGCGGAGGGAGGGGTGTCCTCAGGTGCTGATCCTTTACCCAAGTCGTGGCCCGCTCGCGTAGCATGTTTGTAAGTCTGGCTGTGAGCTCCTTGACCTGCCGGCCCTCCTCTTTAAGCTCTCGCCGCTCATCCCGGGCCATGATGAGCTCTCGTTCGATCCTGGCGGCAAAGTACTCCATGTCGGCTTGGTGTCGCGCCGATCCTTGTTGCCCCACTCGGTAGTCTCTTGTGAACTCCTCAACTTGAAGCCGAGTTGCGCGAATCTCCGCACGTGAGCCTTGCGCAACCAGGTTTCGGATAGCGGAAGACCGCTCGTGGATTTTCTTGATGCTGAGCTCAAATTTTCGGGACAGGTTCTCGTTGAAGGAATCCAAGAGGCGTGTCGCTCGCTTCCGCATCATCCAGTCCATGTAGCTGGAGAGAAAGAGGAAGATGTGGGCGTAGAGGTCTCCGACCTTTTCCAGCATGGCGGGGGTCCGAAAGATTTCGAGCTCGGCCTGGCATTCGGCGACATTCTCGCTGATGGCACATAGAGCTTCAGAGAGCTCTTCGGCAACGCGCTCGTGGTTGACGCTGGCCTAGGTGCCCTGTTAAATCTCCGGATTCGGGGAGATGTCTTTGGTCGCATCGAAAACTGACTCACTCACCATGATAACAGCATTCAGTGTCCCCGTGAATACTGACACATACTCGCTTCCCTCGGGGAGCACTTTGAGCAGCGTGCTGTGACCTTCCAATCTGTCGCAGAACTTGTGAAAGCGCGCCGCGATCTTTCCGCCGGCTGTTGTCTTCTTCTTCGTCTGAACCAGATCGCTCGTGGCATTGACGAGATCGAAGACGCCCTCGATGGTGGGCTTAAATGTGTTCAGGTCGAGTCGGTCCTCGTCGGCGCAACTGTTCTGGAACTTGAGCCATTTTGCACGCAGGTTCGCCGCCTCAACCGCGATAATGCGTGTGACTGGATCACCACCGGAAGAGGGTAGCTGCGGAGGATCGAAGAATTTGCGCCATGGGTTGTCGGTATGGGCGACATCGCTGACGGCATTTTGATGGAGGACTTCGCCGAGGAAGTGAGAGGGGTTCTGCGGCGGCAGCCGCGATGGGGCCTCAACACTGTACATTCCTACAAGGCGCCTAGACTCTTTTGTTTCCTTTGCTCGTCTCATTTGCATGGTTTCTTTGGGAGTTGGAATCGGAGACCGCTATCGAATACAATCGGGCCCGCAACCTTGGTGCAGCTCATTGATGTCCACAACGAACGTTGCTTCCGCGACTCGGAAATGAGGAGGCCTCTCCAAAGGCACAAAGGCAGGCACCATGATACAATACGCAAAGGGTGATTGGTCAGAGGGCCGGCCTATACATGCAAGTAGGTAGATCGCTTACTCCGCATCACGAAGTGTCCCAAAGCTGGCAATCGCGGCGAGATACCATTTCGGTTGGAGAGCCAGCGGTGCCAATGAAATGGGTGTGCCACCGCGCTCCCATCCTGTCATCGTGTTACTGCATCCTCCATTGGACAAAACCGCCCCTCCAGTTTCAAATAGGCAGAAGGACATGCATATTCCCACATTTTTCATTTTCTCACCATTTTCTCACCCAGCCCAACCCACGGCCGCAATAGTGAGGCGAAGCGGGGTCGCTGCTGTTTTCTTCGCAAGGTTTGGGTCAACGCAAACCCATTGCTTCCACCTCACATCGGTGCGTATTTCCACCTTCTTTTACTCTCAAAATGGAGCAAGATGACTGGGGTGTCGACGTCAAGGGACAACCAGCAAAAGCTGGTCATCAAGGCGGGGCATGGATTCGCTACCGCACCGAATTCCGGAATCGCGTCACCGAGGAACTTCTTGCCAGCCGGGAAACCGAGGCCCTTTCCGTCCCTGAGATTAGCATCACCGACGAGGATACCGAAGAACCGGTGTTTGAGCTAGTCACCACGTACTACACTCGTCTACTCGAGTCGGCTCGTCCGAGTGAGGAAAGAACCCCGCACCTGGTGACAACACCGCTCGCCAAGCCACGGTACTGCATGAACATTTTCTCCCGTTCCATCGCAAATGCCCTCCAGTCTGTGGTGAAGTACTATCCATCCCAGTCCCTCTCCGCGGACCCCATCGTTGTACAGTGGCCATATCCCGCCCTGGTCCACCATTATGACGAGTTGTCCGATTTTCGGAACGCGGCCGCCGCCAAAGATACCAAAGACCTGTGCCTCATGGAGCGTGATGCCGCAAAGCACCTGTCGTTGCTCCTTCAATTCCTCGACGAGCACGTCATGGAGGGCGCCCGGGCCGAGCAGGAGCGCAATAAACGGGGGCTTTTCACCTGGGAGTACGCATGGCTGCACTACAGGCCTGGAAGAACGAACCTGGCGAAGAACAGAGGTGAGGACGATTGGTAGGCCACAGTTCATCACAGTATCAGTGGAGGCGTTTTCGAGGATCCGCCAGTCAACTGGAATATCTTTGAGTGGTCCATGGTATACGACGGCACTTTCCTGGGTCGACGGATGCGCACCGTTACCTACGTGAAATTTGACGGAGAGCTGGAGATCGATCGTCACGTTATAGACGTGACTGACATCGATGAAGACAACCTGGAACGTCTTCCTGAGCGTGCTCAGGCGCAAATCGAGTATGGCAGACAGTATTGGAAGCTTCTTCGCAAGCAATGCAGGCAACACAAAGGGAAAAGTAGAGATTTTCCCTATAATGAAGTAAGCGACAACACCTTTTTCAAATTCTAAGTACAAAGCTGACTAGACTTAAAGATGGAGGGCTTGGTCATGGTGGACCTCAAAAGCTACTTTGAGGACTCGAACATTTTTCAAGAAAGAAGTGGAAGAGCCCACGCTTCGGTTGCCCATTGGGAAGATTTGATGTCCGCAGATGACTGCCGGCCGTCGTTTGTGGACGGTACTTGTGCTTTTTGCCAGGATCTCGAAAGCAAAGGGCATAGAGGAAAGCAGGGACAGGTAGCACTCTTTGGAGATTACAACTTTATCGACCCGGAGGATCATGAGGAACTTAGTAGCCACATCTACATGCTCTGTCCTGCCGAGATCAAGGCGTTCGCGTTCAAGACACGAATGTGGGGTAAGATCTCTATGCCCGCCCCAAGAGAAGCAAGGGAGCACAAGGACTAATTCGGGCTTTCGTACAGAGACAGTGCATGTCCGAAACTTGTTCGAGCCCGAGTTCGAGGAGAGTATGATCGACGGACTGGTGATGAATAACGCGAGGAAAGCAACGCTCATGTCTCTTGCTAAAAGCTTTGGACGTCGTAACAAGCTCGGCGAAGAGATTCCCAAGGGCATGTGGGCTGCCGACTTCGTCAGAGGCAAGGGATCGGGGCTGATATTCCTCCTGCATGGAAGGCCAGGGGTGGGAAAGACGTGCACAGCAGGTAAGTCCGTTTTCAACTGCCAGAATGTCTACTACACGGAACTAGGTAGTCCCATTAACTTTAATCGGTAGAATGCATCGCCGCCTTCACAAGACGACCGCTCATGATCATCACCTCCAGCGACATTGGAACGAGCCCTGATCGCGTGGAAGCCAACCTGACGCGGATTTTCAAGACGGCTGTCAGCTGGGACGCTGTCCTCCTTATCGATGAAGCAGACGTCTTCATGGAACGGCGAAGTATCACAGACCTCACTCGTAACAGTCTCGTTGCAGGTAACTTGAAATCCCCATACATTTACAGCCCCACTGCTTGCAATGTTGACAAATCCCAGGCTTCCTCCGCGCTCTCGAGCATTACGATGGAATCTTGTTCCTCACCACAAATCGCGTGGGAGCCTTCGACGACGCCTTCATCTCTCGCATCCACGTCCAGCTCTTCTATCCCGAGTTCACCGACGAACAACGGCAGCTCGTGTGGAAGACTTTCATGGACAAGCTCGCACGCGAGCGCGGCGACTATATTCGTCTCAACATAGACGCCAAGGAGTACATCCGCGGGACTGAGATGCGTTCGGTTCAGTGGAATGGACGGGAGATTAGAAACGGTAAGCTGCGCTTGATAACAACACAACTGATTGCAGGAGCTGACGTGACTCAACCGCTCCAGCTCTTCAGACGGCCGTTGCTCTCGCTGAGTACGATGCTGAGCAGGATGAGGAGGGCAAGATTATCATCACAGACGCCCACCTGAAAGCAGTCGTGGAGCTTTCCGCGGATTTCAAGACTTATCTCAATGATTTACACAGGGGTGATGAGCTGAAGCGGGCCGAGAGAAAGTATGAGCGGTTGGACGACCGGCTGAGGACCCCATCCAAGCCGTAGTTGCGGTTTACTAATTAGGTATCCTCGTATTAGATTAGATATGGCGTAGCTAAGTGGTATAATTATAGTACAGAGCCTAGTCTAGCAACATGTGAAACAACCACCTGCTCACAAAGGTGCGCGGGTATCTTCCGACGCCTCACTGAACCACTCGTCCTCCAGTAACTTGTCTGCCGTGGGGCAGTCCCCGGGATCGAGCTTTATGATCTTGAGGACAAAGTCTCTGTCTGCCGGTGGGATCTCGCGACGCGTCATAAGATGAAAGGGCTTTGTGGGTGGCCCTATGCTGTGGATAAACTCAACGATAGCAGACGCATTTTCGTTGGCAACTTCCTGAATGAATAAATCGGGAAATGTACCGAAATAGCGGTGCATGCGGCTTAGAACTGTCAACTCTTACTCGTCGTAGTCAGCCTTGATGCCCTCGTGAGCCAGGTTGAAGAGGTAGAAGCCGCCGTAAAGGAGGATCAGGACCTGCCAGGATATGAGTTTAAGCAGTGGTTGGGCCAAAGGGGTGGGGAGTGCCCTCACAGTATTTCCAAAGGACCATATATCAGTCGCTGGCCCCCACGGCAGATGGAACCGTGCTTCGGGGCTACGGGTAAAGCTGGCGCTAATAAAGTGGCCCTCCTGGGCAAACTTGGAGTTCTTGGATACTACGCCGCCGCAGTCACTAAGCTGAATAGTAGTGAAGTGCTGCTTGGACTAGCCTAAATTGACAAAGATATTGTCAAGTTTAATATCTAATCATCACTATATTAGCATATGCACGTACGACCCCCCCCCCCCCCCCCTTAGGAAAAGT
>Ga0247770_1001990_pt1 | contig 13248 bp, 7 predicted proteins | sample UWRJL136409B6_FD_179943 | JGI IMG/M metagenome (GOLD analysis project Ga0247770, IMG submission 179943) | Plant litter microbial communities from Arlington Agricultural Research Station in Wisconsin, United States - UWRJ-L136-409B-6 | ecosystem: Environmental > Terrestrial > Plant litter >... | reverse complement strand
GGCGATCGCGGACGGCGACCTGACGCGCAAGATCACGGTGGAGGCGGCCGGCGAGATCCTGCAGATCAAGGAGGTGATCAACTCCATGGTCGACCGGCTCTCCGTCTTCGCGGACGAGGTGACGCGCGTGGCCCGGGAGGTGGGCACGGAGGGCGTGCTGGGTGGGCAGGCCGGGGTGCCGGGAGTGGCGGGGACGTGGAAGGACCTCACGGACTCGGTGAACTTCATGGCCAGCAACCTGACCGGCCAGGTGCGCGACATCGCCCAGGTCACGACGGCGGTGGCCAACGGCGATTTGAGCCAGAAGATCACGGTCGAATTGAAGGGGGAGATGCTGGAGCTGAAGAACACCATCAACACGATGGTGGACCAGCTGAGCGCCTTCGCCTCCGAGGTGACGCGCGTGGCGAAGGAGGTGGGCACCGAAGGGAAGCTGGGCGGCCAGGCCGAGGTGCCGGGCGCGGCGGGGACGTGGCGGGCGCTCACCGACAACGTGAACGCCATGGCCAACTCGCTGACCGCGCAGGTGCGCGCGATCAAGGACGTGGCCATCGCGGTGACCAACGGCGACCTGACGCGGACGATCACGGTGGAGGCGCGCGGCGAGCTCGACGAGCTCAAGCGCAACATCAACCAGATGATCGCCAACCTCAAGGAGACCACCGAGAAGAACGCCGAGCAGGACTGGCTGAAGACCAACCTGGCCAAGTTCAGCCGCATGATGCAGGGGCAGAAGGACCTGGAGTCCATCTCGCGGCTCATCATGTCGGAGCTCACCCCGCTGGTGGGGGCGCACCACGGCGCCTTCTTCCTGGGCGAGGACGAGGGCGGCGGGATCTCGCTGAAGCTGATCGCCAGCTACGCCTACAAGGCCCGGAAGTCGCTGGCCAACCGCTTCCGCGCCGGCGAGGGGCTGGTGGGGCAGGCGGCGCTGGAGAAGAAGTCCATCCTGCTGACCGGGGTGCCGGACGACTACATCGTCATCTCCTCCGGGCTGGGCGAGGCGGCGCCGCGCAACATCATCGTCCTCCCCATCCTCTTCGAGGGCGAGGTCAAGGCGGTGATCGAGCTGGCCTCCTTCCTCCCCTTCAACCAGATCCACCAGGTCTTCCTGGACCAGCTGGCCGAGAGCGTGGGCGTGGTGATCAACATGATCTCCGCCAACATGCGCACCGAGGAGCTGCTGGAGCAGTCGCAGAACCTGACGCAGGAGCTGCAGAGCCAGTCCAAGGAGCTGCAGGCCCAGCAGGAGGAGCTGCGCCGCACCAACGCCGAGCTGGAGGCGCAGGCCCGCACGCTGAAGGCCTCGGAAGAGGCGCTCCGCGACCAGCAGGAGGAGCTGCAGCAGGTCAACGAGGAGTTGGAGGAGAAGGCCAGCCTCCTCGCCGAGCAGAACAAGAAGGTGGAGCAGAAGAACGCCGAGGTGGAGGCGGCGCGGCTGGCGCTGGAGGAGAAGGCGCAGCAGCTGGCCGTCTCCAGCAAGTACAAGAGCGAGTTCCTGGCCAACATGAGCCACGAGCTGCGGACGCCGCTCAACTCGCTCCTGATCCTGGCCAAGCTCCTCTCGGACAACAAGGACAGCAACCTGACGGACAAGCAGGTGGAGTACGCGACGACGATCCTGGCGTCGGGCACCGACCTGCTGAACCTGATCAACGACGTCCTGGACCTCTCCAAGGTCGAGGCCGGGAAGATGGAGGTGACGGCCACCGACGTCTTCCTCAAGGACGTCTCCGCCTTCGTGGACCGCACCTTCCGCCCGGTGGCCGAGCAGAAGGGGCTGGAGCTGGCGGTGGTGGTGGAGCCCGACGTCCCCGAGTCGCTGTGGACCGACGGGCAGCGGCTGCAGCAGGTGCTCAAGAACCTGTTCTCCAACGCCTTCAAGTTCACGCACCAGGGGGGCGTGACCATGACGGTGCGGGTGGCCGACAAGGGCCGCCGCTTCCAGAACCGGGCGCTGGACGAGGCCGACCAGGTGCTCGCCTTCGCCGTGCAGGACACGGGGATCGGGATCCCCAAGGACAAGCAGAAGCTGATCTTCGAGGCGTTCCAGCAGGCGGACGGGACCACCAGCCGCAAGTACGGCGGCACCGGGCTGGGGCTCTCCATCTCCCGCGAGATCGCGCGGCTGCTGGGCGGCGAGATCCGCGTGGAGTCGACCGAGGACGAGGGGAGCACCTTCACCCTCTTCCTCCCCCGCGAGTGGCCGGGCGACCCCGACGGCTCGCTCCACGACGACGACGACGACTACGGCCCCTCGCCGGTGGCGAGCACGCCGGCGCCCGCGCCCGCGCGCCGGGCCCGCCCGCGGCCGGGCGGGGGTGGGGGGAGCTTCACCTCCGGGAGCGGCGGCGGCGGCCGCCCCCAGGCCGAGGCCGAGGAGGCGCAGGGCGCGCCCGAGCGGCGGCGGCGGACGCGCGACCCCAACGCGGTGGGGATCCACGACGACCGCGGGAGCATCGAGCCCGGCGACCGCGTGGTGCTGATCGTGGAGAACGACCCGCCCTTCGCGCGCATCCTGCTGGACATGGCGCGCGAGAAGGGGTTCAAGGCGGTCGTCGGGCTGGACGGCGAGACGGGGCTGGAGCTGGTGCGCGAGTTCCACCCGGACGCCGTCACGCTGGACATCGACCTCCCCGGGATCGACGGGTGGACGGTGCTGGACCGGCTCAAGCACTCGCCCGAGACGCGGCACATCCCCGTGCACATCGTCTCCGGGGTGAGCAAGCGGCAGCGGGGGCTGCGGCAGGGGGCGCTCAGCTACCTGGAGAAGCCGGTGAGCAAGGAGGCGCTGGACGGGGCCTTCGAGCGCATCTCCAACTTCCTGGCCGACGGCGTCAAGCGCCTGCTGGTGGTGGAGGACGACGAGACGCAGCGCAACTCCATCATCGCGCTGGTGGGCGAGGAGGACGTGGAGATCACCGCCGTGGGCACCGCCGACGAGGCGCTCCGCGAGCTCTCGGAGAAGCACTACGACTGCATGGTGCTGGACCTGGGGCTGGAGGAGACCAACGGCTTCGACCTCCTGGAGCAGATCAAGGGGAGCGACGCCTTCCAGGACCTTCCCATCATCATCTACACGGGGAAGGACCTCTCGCGCGAGGAGGAGACCCGGCTCCGGCGCTACGCCGAGACCATCATCGTCAAGGACGTGAAGAGCCCCGAGCGGCTCCTGGACGAAACGGCCCTGTTCCTGCACCGGGTGGAGTCCAAGCTTCCCGACCAGAAGCGGCGGATGCTGGAGCAGCTCCACAACGCCGACACGGTCTTCGCCGGGAAGAAGATCATGGTGGTGGACGACGACGTCCGGAACATCTTCTCGCTGACCAGCGTGCTGGAGAGCCAGGGGATGAAGGTGGTCTTCGCCGAGAACGGGCGCGAGGCGCTGGAGCGGCTCGGGGAGCACCCCGACGTGGACCTGGTGCTGATGGACGTGATGATGCCCGAGATGGACGGCTACGAGACCACCCGCGCCGTCCGCGAGATGGAGGGCTTCGAGAACCTTCCGGTCATCTCGCTCACGGCCAAGGCCATGAAGGGCGACCGCGAGAAGTCGATCGCCTCGGGGGCGTCGGACTACATCACCAAGCCGGTGGACACGGACCAGCTGCTGTCGCTGATGCGGGTGTGGCTGTACCGGTGAACGGAAGTGCCCAGGGCCCGGTGCCCAGTGCCCAGTGCCCAGGGGCGCTCCTGAGGCGGCGGACCTCGGTCCCGGGGGACTCCCGGGGCCCGCGCCCGCGGGGAGGATGGGCTCGGCGGTATGATGTGAATGGCCGGCAGGATGAGGATGATCCGTGCCGGTGAATGGAAGACTGGGAGACGGCACTGGGCACTGGGCACTTCAGCGGGCACTGGGCACTTCAGCGGGGGCGGAGCGATTGCCGGGGAAGGGAGCGGACCTGGACGACGGGGCGGAGACCCAGAACGGGGGGCGGCGGCGCAAGTCGGACGCGCTGGGAATTCCCGCGCGCGGCGAGGCGCAGCCCACGCTCCCCGACACGCCCTCCGAGTACCCGGGCGAGCTGGAGCGGCTGGAGATCGAGCTGCTGCTGGAGGGGATCTTCCGGCAGTACGGCTTCGACTTCCGGAGCTACGCCTTCTCGTCGCTGAAGCGGAGGCTGTGGAAGCGCATCTACGCGGAAGGGGTGGCCACGGTGAGCGCCCTGCAGGACCGGGTGCTGCACGACCCCGCGGTCATGGAGCGGCTCCTGCTGGACCTCTCCATCAACGTCACCGCCATGTTCCGCGACCCCGGGTTCTACCTGGCGTTCCGCGAGCAGGTGGTGCCGCTGATGCGCACCTACCCGTTCATCCGCATCTGGCACGCGGGGTGCTCGACGGGCGAGGAGGTGTACTCCATGGCCATCCTGCTGCAGGAGGAGGAGCTGTACGACCGCGCCCGCATCTACGCCACCGACATCAACGAGGTGGTGCTCCAGCGGGCGCGCGCCGGGATCTTTCCCCTGGAGAAGATGCAGGAGTACACGCAGAACTACGTGCGCGCCGGCGGGAAGCGCTCCTTCAGCGAGTACTACACGGCGCTCTACGACGGGGCGCTGTTCAACGCCTCGCTCCGCCGCAACGTGGTGTTCTCGCAGCACAACCTGGTCACGGACGGCTCGTTCGCCGAGTTCCACGTGATCCTGTGCCGCAACGTGATGATCTACTTCGACCGCGACCTCCAGAACCGGGTGCACGACCTCTTCTACGCCTCGCTGGTCCCCTTCGGCCTGCTGTGCCTGGGGTCGAAGGAGACGCTGCGCTTCACCCGCTACGAGCAGCGGTACGAGGCGCTGAACCTGAAGGAGAAGATCTACCGGAGGATGGAGTAGTGCAGGCGCTCGCGCCCGGGTACCGGCTGATCGTCGTCGGCGTCTCCGCCGGGGGGCTGGCGGCGTTGCGCACGCTGGTGGGGGGGCTTCCCGCCGGCTTCTCCATCCCCATGGTCGTGGTGCAGCACCGCAGCCGCGACTCGGAGCTCCTCTGCGAGCTGCTGCAGGAGTGCAGCCCGCTGTCGGTGGGCGAGGTGAACGACAAGGAGGAGATCACCCCGGGGCGCGTCTACGTGGCCCCGCCCGACTACCACCTCCTGGTGGAGCGGGGGTACTTCGTCCTTTCCACCGACGAGCCGGTGCGCTACTCCCGCCCCTCCATCGACGTGACCTTCGTCTCCGCCGCCGACGCGTACGCGCCGGACGTGATCGGCGTGGTGCTCACCGGGGCCAACGCGGACGGCTCGCGGGGGCTGCGCCGCATCGTGGACAAGGGCGGCTACGCCTTCGTGCAGGACCCCGCCACGGCCGAGGTGCGCGCCATGCCGCAGTTCGCCGCCAGGGCGGTGCCGGAGGCGTGCGTCCTCCCGCTGGAGGAGATCCCGCTGCGGCTGGCGGCCATCCAGGGGCGCCGCGTCCCCCCCTGCGGGACGGTGGCCCGGTGAGCGCCGAGCCCATGCGCGCCCGGCTCCTGCTGGTGGACGACCGGCCGGAGAACCTGATGGCGCTGGAGGCCATCCTGGAGCCGCTGGGGCACGACCTGGTGCGCGCCACCAGCGGCGAGGAGGCGCTCCGCCAGGTGCTCCTCCACGACTTCGCCTGCATCCTCCTGGACGTGCAGATGCCGGGGATGAACGGCTTCGAGACGGCGGAGCTGATCAAGAACCGCGAGCGCTCGCGCTCCACGCCCATCATCTTCCTGACGGCCATCAGCAAGGAGGATGCGTTCGTCTTCCAGGGGTACTCGGTGGGGGCGGTGGACTACATGTTCAAGCCCTTCAACCCCGACATCCTGCGCAGCAAGGTGGCGGTCTTCATCGACCTCTACCTGAAGACGGAGCAGCTGAAGGAGCAGGAGCAGCGGCTGCGCGAGGGCGAGCGGCGCGAGATGGAGCTGAAGCACCGGACGCAGCTCTCGGCCAGCGAGGCGCGGATGGCCGAGATCGTGGGCTCGGCCATGGAGGCCATCGTCACCTTTGGGGCCGACCGGCGCATCACGCTGTTCAACGCGGCGGCGGAGCGGATGTTCGGGATGGACGCCGAGACGGCGCTGACCCGGGAGATCGGCGAGCTGTTCCACGCGGAGTTCCGCGGGGTGGAGCTGGACCGCGTCTGCGCCGACGCGGAGCAGGGGCCGCAGCAGAAGCCGGGGGACGGGCCGCCCCTTCCGCCGCCCTCGCTGTCGCTGATCGGCGTGCGCGCCGGGGGGGAGGAGTTCCCCGTGGAGGCGTCGGTGTCGTGCCTGGCGCTGGGGGAGGAGCGGGTCTTCACGGTGATCGCCCGCGACGTCTCGGAGCGGAAGCGGCAGGAGGAGGCGCTGCGTCAGCAGGCGGTGTCGCTGGCGCGCACCACGCAGGAGCTGCAGTCGGTCAACGAGCAGCTGCAGGCGCGGCAGGTGGAGCTGGAGGCGGCGATGAGCGCGCGCTCGCGCTTCTACGCCTCCATGAGCCACGAGCTGCGCACGCCCATCAACGCCATCCTGGGGTACAGCTCGCTCCTGCTGGACAACATCTACGGCCCGCTGACCCCGGAGCAGGCGCGGGGGATCGACCGGGCCAACAAGGCGGCGCGGCACCTGCTGGAGCTGGTCAACGACATCCTGGACCTGTCCAAGATCGAGGCGGGAAAGCTGGAGCTGGAGATCCAGCCGGCCACCTTCCCGGCGCTGATCCAGGACCTGTTCGTCACCGTGCGGCCGCTGGCGGACGAGCACGGGTCGGAGCTGGCGCTGGAGTACACGGGGGAGAGCTCGGTGACGCTGATCACCGATCCGCGGCGGGTGCGCCAGATCCTGCTGAACCTGCTCTCCAACGCCATCAAGTTCGGCGAGGGGAAGCCGATCACGGTGCGCTGCCAGCCGCTGGAGGACGGCGGGGTGGAGGTGGACGTGACGGACCGGGGGATCGGGATCCCGGCGGACGACCGCGAGAAGATCTTCGACGAGTTCGTGCAGCTGTCGCAGCCCAACCAGCACCAGGGCACCGGGCTGGGGCTCCCCATCTCGCGCCGCCTGGCGAAGCTCCTTTCGGGGACGCTGGAGGTGGATTCGCAGCCGGGGGAGGGAAGCACCTTCCGCCTCGTCCTCCCGGCCAAGGTCCTCGGCTCCGACGACTACCAGGAGCTCAACATCCCGGCCGTCGCCACCCCCTCGCCCGCGTAGATCCGCGCCGGCCGGGTTCATCGTACACACGGAGCAGCAGAGGACGTCGCCCTCTGCTGCTCTTTCCGTTTCCCCTCGCGCGACGGGCGCCGTTCCCGGGCGGAGCCGCACCGTCATCACGGCCCGCGCCCATCGCCCGGCGGCTCACGGCGAATCCACCGCGCGTTCCGCGAAGCCTGCTCTCCGCCGCTCGCCCGCTCCGCCACGATCCCGCGCCGCACGACGTGCGTGTCGCCAGGGAAGCCCCGGGCGGCGCCGCATCCTCATCACGTTCCCGCCTCCCGTCGCGCGGAACAGCGTGGCGCACGTTACGCTGCGCGGAATCGGCTGCGTGCCGGCGGGCGGCCTTGAGCGAGAGCCGGCTGGAGTCCCGGGAGCCCGGGAGGCATCTCGTGGACGTGTTTCGTGGATTGTGCCCCGCTCGGAATGGCATCTCGGAGTGCGATCGGAGGCAAGTGGCGCAAACGTGATTGGTTTGATTACGTTTCGGCCCCATCAACCCGTCTACCGGAGTTCGTCAGATTTTGTCCAGGGGGCGCGTTGTGTAAATGGCTTCAGAGGCGCGGGCCGATAGCCGTTTCTCATTGCGTCGACGGCTGCATTCCCCCGTCCCGCATTTCCACCTTCGCCGAAAAGGAGTTCCCGCGAACTTTTCCCGGCGTGTCCGTCTAACCCATCTGGTTGGCCCGTGATGGACCGCCGCTGAGATCCACGCCTTCCGAAGCCGCTCGCTGTACGCCGGGATGTTCGCACCACCAGGCCAATCCTTGTACGATCCGTCCTGGTTCTTCCATCCACGAACTACCCAGGAGAAGCTCATGAACATCATCCGTACGTGCCTCGCCGGCGCGGCGTTCGCCGTGGTCGCCGCAGCCGTCGCGTGCTCCGACACGCAGCTGCCGGCGCCGCCGGACGACGGCGCCCGCCTGGAGGTCACGCCGACGGAGCCGGAAACGGGCATCATCGAAGAGCCCTCGGAGACGACCGAGCCGCCGCTGATGGGCCTGTGCGCGGACTCCACGTGGCAGCTGATGCCAATGGGGTGCGTCAGCCGCGGGGGGATGCTGGGCAGCGGGACCTGACGCGGCTCGATCCCGGGCGAATGAAGGCGGCAACGCCGGCGCAAGGCCCGCCGCGCGACCGACGTCGATCGGATGAAACGAGCCGGCCGGGCGATGGATTGCCCGGCCGGCTCGATCGATCTGATGGTCCTCGTCTCCCGAACTCACGGCGTACGCGGATCGCCAGCCTTCTCCTCGGCCAATTTCTTCGATTCTCCCGCTGAGAGTGGAGGCCCGCTTGACCCTGCGACACCGGACGGCGGAGGAAATCCCGGCATCCCGCTCATTCTTGGGATCCCGTGAGGTACGGCGCCCCGCTGATGCTCCCGCGGAACCCCTCCAGGCCTCCGCCGACCTCGAACCCGTGCTTCGTGATCTCGTATTCACGGAAGGCCTTGCTGTGCTGGCTCCCGCGCATCTTCGCCACCGTCAATACCTTCTTGATCTGCCCTTCCGACTCGCAGTAGCGCAGCAGAACCAGGACGTCGGCCAGGAACGAGACGACGTTGGGCGTGAAGCGCAGCTCGGAGCTGTCCTGCATGATCTCCATCGTCGTGAGCACCGTGATCCCGACACCCGTGAGAGCGCCGACCAGGCGGTACAGCGACTCGCGGAAATCCGTCCGGAAGGTGGGCGCCAGCGCCATCTCGAAGCCCGACATGGAGTCGATGACCACCCGCCTGGCGCCCACCCGCTCCGCCGCCTCGCGGATCTCGAACAGGGTCTCGTCGGGCGAGAGGTCGAGCGGCCGGAGGTACATGACCTCCAGCACCCCCTCCTCGATCATCTCCCGCAGCGGGAAGCCGAGCCCCTGGGCGCGGTGGACGTACTCCTTGGGATGCTCCTCGAAGACCACCAGCACGCCGGGCTCGCCCTTCCCCGCTCCCGCCGCGATGAACTGCGTGGCGAGCACGGACTTTCCCGCCCCGGACGGTCCCGTCACCAGGACCGAGTCGCCCCGGGGAATCCCGCCCCCCATCATCTCGTCCAGGTCCGGGATTCCCGTGGAGACGCGCCCGCGCGGCGTCGCCCGGTCCTCCTCCTTCACCGGGAGGGAGATGCGCGGGAAGACGCGCAGCCCGTCGCCCGTGATCTTGAAGGTGTGCAGCCCGGGCATGTTCTCCTGGCCGCGGACCTTCACGATCTGGAGCTTGCGCACGACCGAGTTGCGGTCCGTCTCCTGCGACAGCCACAGGATCGAGTCGGCGATGGTGAACACCGGATCGGACTCCCGTTCCGCCGGCATGTACTCGCCCACCAGGAACGAGGTGACCTGCCAGCTCGTGAGGTGCAGCGCGAGCTGCTGCACGAACGACCGCAGGTCCCTCTCGGCGGCGGGACCGTCGGGGCCGGCCCGGATCGCCGTCCGGAACGAGTCGACCATCACCAGGCACGGGCTGCTCTCCTCGACCTCCCGGGTGATCCGCTCCAGCACCCCCTCCAGGCCGCGCTCCCTCACCTCGTCGCTGAGGTTCACGAACCGGACGGCCTCGCCGATCCGGTCCGGATCGAAGAAGGAATACTGCTGCTGGTAGCGGAGCATCTTGACCGCGGGCTCGCCCAGCACGGTGAAGTACAGGGCGGGGCACTCGCGCGTGGCGTTGGCGAACATCACCTGGTGCGCGAGCGTGGTCTTGCCGCCGCCCGGCTCCCCGGCGACCAGGTTGAAGGAGTATTCGGGGATCCCCCCGCCCAGCACCGCGTCCAGCCCCGGCACCCCCGTGGGCAGCTGCCGGATCACCACTCGATTCTGCGTCATTCTTCAGTCTCCCTCGCGGTAGCCGACCCTGGCTCCGGCAAACAGGTTCGGCCACACGCTCATCACCGGGCGCAGCCCCAGGTCTTCACCCAGCAGGTTGGTCAGCAGCCCCAGCAGGTTCGCCAGCACGGAGGCGCTGGCGGCCTCCGCTTCCTCGGGAGTCCGCCCCTGCAGCGATTCACGCAGCGCGTCGAAAGAAGGGGGCGCGTCCTCCCGCAGGCGGACGGCGGCAAGGTAGGGGAACTCCCGCTTCGCCAGGCTCACGGCGCGACCGAGCAGCGCGGCGACCCCCCCTCGCCCCACCAGGGTCTCCAGCTCGTTGGAGAGCTTGCGGCACGCCTCCTCCACGGCGGCGGCCAGCGAGTCCGCGTCGCGAGCGCCGCCCCCTTCGTGCTCCAGGAGGCGCCTGGCAAGGTCGTCCACGGCCGGAGACCGTTGAATCACGCGCTTCTCTCTTGTGGCGTGGAGGCGCAGCGGTGGGCGTGAACTGCGGAGCAAGAGCGCGGCCAGGGGGATGATCCGCCTCCACGGAAGGCTGCGCCGGGCGATGGCCCTGTTGTTGCGCGCCCCATCAGCCCCGGGGTTTGGAGCACCCGGCGCACAGTCTCGGGAGCGTCCTTTCTTCCACCGGTCGATCAACGTGCCTTCAGGATCCACCATCGGAACGGGCAGCCCGGGGTACGCGTCGTTCGACGCGGCCGCCGGAGGCGCGGACTCCCGGGATACGACGGCCGAGGGCAAGCTCGCGTTCCTGGCCGAAAGCAGCCGGTGCCTGGCCGCCTCGCTCGACTACGAGGCGACGCTGCGCACCGTCGCCGGCCTCGCGCTCCCTTTCCTGGGATCGTGGTGCATCGTGGACCTGGTGGAAGCCGACGGATCGATGCGGCGGCTGGCCATCGTGCACCCCGATCCGCGGAAGGAGGAGCTCGCGGCCGGGTTGACGAAGAGCTGGCCGCCGGGCCGCGACGACCCGCTCGGCGCTCCCCGGGCGGTGCGCACCCGCCAGATCGAGGTGATCCCATTCGTCGACGACGAGATGCTCGTCTCCGTGGCCCGCGACCCGGAGAACCTGCGCACGCTGCGCGCGCTGGGGATCGGCTCGGTGGTCGTGGTTCCGCTCATCGCGCGCGACCACGTGCTGGGCGCGCTCACGCTGGTGAGCGCCGACGGCGGGCACCGGTACGCGCCGGCGGACATCGAGCTCGCCGAGGATCTCGGCACGCGCTGCGCGATGGCCATCGACAACGCGAGGCTTCACCGCGACGCGCGGAGCGCCGGCGCGCTCGCCGCGCAGATGAACCAGCGGCTGGTGATCGCGAGCATCCGGGAGCAGGAAGCTGGCCGAACGAGCGGAGGAGCTGGCCGACGAAGCGCGGAGCCTTGCCGAAGTGGCGCGAGAGGCGAGCCTGGCGAAATCGCAGTTCCTCTCCTCCATGAGCCACGAGATCCGCACCCCGCTCAACGCCATCATCGGGTATACGACGCTCTTCGACCTGGAGATCGCCGGCCCGCTGACGACCGGGCAGAGCCACTACCTCGCTCGCATCCGGGCCAGCACCGCGCACCTCCTGAAGCTGATCGAGGACGTGCTGGACCTCGCGAAGGTCGAGGCGGGCCGAATGGACGTCAAAGAGGAGAACGCCCTCGCGGCGGCCGCCATGTCCGCGGCGGTCGGCCTGGTCGACCCGCAGGCGGGCGCCGCGGGAGTCACCATCGACTACCGGGACGGATACACCGACCGCTACATCGGCGACGAGGACCGGGTCCGCCAGATCCTCCTCAACCTCCTGGCGAACGCGGTCAAGTTCACGGAGCGGGGCGGGCGGGTCACCCTCACCTGCTGCACGACGCGCGACCCGGATCCGGAAGCCCAGCTCCCGGCGGAGGGCTCGTGGATGTGCATCCGCGTGGCCGACACCGGGATCGGGATCGTTCCGGAGATGCTGGGGTCGGTGTTCGAGGCGTTCGTGCAGACCGAGGCGGGGCTGACTCGCAGGCGGGATGGCACCGGGCCGGGGCTCACCATCAGCCGGGAGCTGGCGCGGCGCATGGGCGGGGACCTGACGCTGCGAAGCGTGGAGGGGGAGGGGTCGTGCTTCACCCTGTGGCTTCGTTCGGCTCCCCGGGACGACCAGGCGCACGGGCTCCGCGGCTGAGGGGCCAAGGTCACGGGAGATCATTGAAGGCGAGCGCCCGCGCGCGGTGGTCAGCCCAGACCGCGAGGCCGCGGGGAGCGCATCCCCGTTGAACGGTGGGGCATCGATCGCTCCTGTAATACCACATTCCGCGACTCGATGTGCATTCCAACCACACGCCGGAATGTCATCCTGAGGGAGCCCAAGCGACTGAGGGATCTATCTATAGCTTGGGCCGCGGAACAGGCCGAGTTCGTCGCTGGGCCGGCTTTGGATCCTTCCGCCTGCGGAACTTGTGAGGTCTTCGGTTTCCGCGTGACCGGCCTCAGGATGACAATCTCGGGAATTGCACCGTTGGATGTGGAATCCGGTATAACGCGGAATCGCGGCACGATATAGAGCCGGCCGGGCGATGGATTGCCCGGCCGGCTCGTCTTCGATCCGATGATCTTGATCTTCGTTCTTACGGAGTCGGCGGCGCGGGCCGCGGCTGCGGCGCGGGAGACGGCTGCGCGGGAGACGGCTGCGTCGGTGCAGGCGTCGGCGTCGGCTGCGTCGGTGCCGGGCTCGGCGCGGGCTGATCGCGGCTGGGGCGCTGGCGCTCGCCTTGGGGGCGCTGGCCGCCTTCGCGGCGGGGGCGGCCCTGGCCGCCGCCGGGGCCGAAGCCGCCGGGGCCTCCGAACGCGCCGAACGGGTTGCGGAGCGCGGCGGGGACGCGGCGCCACTGCTCGGGCGTCAGCACCTTCCGCACCTCTTCGAGCGCGGCCTGCACGTTGGCGCGGCCGGCGTTCAGTCGCGGGCCGATGCGCTGGAAGATGGCGCCGGGATCGGGGTTGGCGCCCGCGGAGCCCGCGGAGTCGACGACGGCGCGGATCTCCTCGCCCACGGAGTCGTTCCTGGCCTCCAGCGAGTCGGCGACCGACTGGAGCCGCGCGGCCTGCTCGTCGGTCAGCCGCAGCGTGTCGCGGAGGAGGAGGATGGCCGAGACGGGCTCGGGAAGGACGCGCTGGAGGAGCGCGTCGACATCGACCCCGCCCTGGCCGCCCTGGCGGAGGATCCCCCCGAACCCGCCGCCCCCCTCCCCGCCGCGTCCGCCACCCCCACCCCCGCCGCCCCCACCCCCGCCGCCGAAGGCGAT
>Ga0247770_1001986_pt1 | contig 13309 bp, 12 predicted proteins | sample UWRJL136409B6_FD_179943 | JGI IMG/M metagenome (GOLD analysis project Ga0247770, IMG submission 179943) | Plant litter microbial communities from Arlington Agricultural Research Station in Wisconsin, United States - UWRJ-L136-409B-6 | ecosystem: Environmental > Terrestrial > Plant litter >... | reverse complement strand
TAACTAACACCCCACCGCAGGCCAACCCTTCGACATCGTCAAGGTCCGCCTCCAAACATCCAACGCCTACCCCACCGCCGCCTCGGCTGCCCTCTCCATCTGGAAGAACGAAGGCGCCCTCGCCTTCTACAAAGGCACCCTCACGCCCCTCCTCGGCATCGGCGCCTGCGTGTCCATCCAGTTCGGTGCCTTCCACTACGCGCGGCGCCAGCTCGAGCGGCGCACGCCCGGGTTCATCCCCGGCGTCAGCACCCTCAGCTACAGCCAGTACTACGCGGCGGGAGCCTTTGCAGGCGTCGCCAACAGTGTAATCTCCGGGCCGATCGAGCATGTGCGCATCCGGCTGCAGGCGCAGCCGCACGGAGCAGGGCGGTTGTACTCCGGGCCGTTGGACTGCGTGCGCAAGCTGTCGTCGCAGGGGGGAGGCGTACTAGCGGGTCTGTACCGTGGTGAGGCGGTGACGATTTTGCGGGAGGCGCAGGCGTACGGGGTGTGGTTTCTTGCGTTTGAGTGGTTGATGAATGCGGACGCGGCGCGCAACAAGATGGATCGGAAGGAGGTGCCGAGCTACAAGGTGGCGTTTTATGGTGGTCTGGCGGGCGAAGCGCTGTGGCTGTCGAGCTACCCGCTTGATGTAGTCAAGAGCAAGATGCAGACGGATGGGTTTGGTGCATCGCAGCGGTACAAGACGATGCGGGACTGCTTTGCTCAGACATGGCGGGCTGAGGGGATGCGTGGGTTCTGGAAGGGCATCGGCCCGACGCTGCTGCGTGCTATGCCCGTGAGTGCGGGTACTTTTGCCGTCGTGGAGATGACGATGCGGGCCATCAACTGAGCGGTTGCGCTGGACATGTATGAGAGATGCATGGCTCATTCAATGGTTGAAGCTCCCTCCTTCAGCTTTGACTGCACAGTGGACGACGGTCCGACGGGGCAGAGTAAGAGAACCCTTCAACGGGTTCTGGGTAGATACATTGAACGCAAGTATTATGGAGAATATGCACATATGGCGAGGAGCTGTTTTTGTACATACGGCGACTATATAGGTTTCTTCTGCGTTGCCTTTTTTTTTTCTTTTATCATTCGTCGGCGTTTTCAACCCTGCGCTGCAAGATTTTCCTGGCGTTAGCAGGGGTCAAGGAATCAATTCCCAGCTGATCCAGTGCCTTCTTCGCTTCTTCATTGTCGGTGAAGACCATATGGTTGACTTTGCCGAGCGACAATGCGCCCTCCGCTGCTTCGACCGGCAGGTTGAGGAGCGAGACGGCATCATAGAGGCTGCCGAGAGAGCTAGAACCGTCGGGGATGTAACGTTCCACAAGGGTCGAGATGGCGCGCACGTCTTGCTTGAATTGTGCAGCGCCCGATGTGGTGAACTTGTGGCTCATCAACACATCGCCCCAGAGCAGGTTGTTCAGTCTCTCGAGCGCTGCTCGCCAGACGCGGCGGAAGACGGCCGTCCCGAGGGCTCGGGAGAGGAAGTCCAAATCCCGTTTGAGAATCTGTTAGAGGTTAGTTTTGGGGTGATCAAATCCCCGGCGGGTTGGCAGGCACTTACTCTGAGAGGCTCGTCTAATTCCGATGTAACTGCAAGCTGATACGAGTCCCCGGCCGAAGAGTCTTCTGCAATCGTGCTCCACTGCGGCCGCTGGAGGTACGCACGGAACGCCTTGCGATGCGTCTCAACAAGAGCCTCGGAAAGGAACTCCTCGGCGCGCTTCCTCCTACCACTGTACGCCGCGATGGTTTCATCGAAGAGAACCCCACCATCCTCCTCTGTTCCTACGGTTGAAGAAGTGCGGTCCTTCACATGATCGTAGCTCATTCCGCCAGCGAGGTTACTCTGGTCCTCACTCCCCTTGGCCCTTACTTGAAGCTGTTCCCAGAGTGTGACGAAGAACTAACGGCAGAGTGTCAGGCGGTGGTTCGTTACGGATGTGAAATGCAAGTGACTTACTTCCTCGTTGCTCCACTCTTGCAAAGTATTGACCACATGGTCCGCACTGCCGTAGACCTTGCATAGTGTCTCTAGCGCTCCCGTGCCCTCTAATGCGGCCAGCTGCTCCTTCGTAACGCCAAAGGCCCTACCGACCGTCGAGGTAATACTAAGATACGCCTCAAGAATGCCCCTGAGATGGTCGTGGTACTCATCTAGGATAGCAAGCTGAATGTCTATGAGAAATCGAAGCTTGTGCGAGAATCGTTTTATACGCTCATATTCTGCCGTGACAGACCGGAGCAGATCGATTATCCGAACGGCAGCATATGTCGGCTTGGTTTTCCCAGCAGCTGCGAAGTCATAATCAATAGCCCTCGCGTCTGGGGTCGTCATGATAACTTGATATCTCTCCAGCGCAAACTTTTTCCAGGCTTGCAGCCATGTGCCGAAATGCTCACTGAGGACCTCGGATGTGAGACCTCCCCACCCATTTTCGGTATCTCCGCCGTCATAATTGAACGCCGACCTAATGTTTTCATCAAATGTCATGAGCTGAGATATGAGGCTGCTGAGAAAGACCGGGTTCTTGACAGCTTCTACCATCGTTGAAGCCACCTTCTCCCTCATGACCGGCAGCATCGAGGTTATGAAAGCACACACGGGGTCCATGTACACCATCTTTCGTGAAACGGGCGTGTCTCTGAACTTGGACGCGAGAATGGGGCCGAAGTTATCCTTAAAGAACCCCTCCCACTTCTCCACCAAGGCAGTGAACCATGGGAAACAGTGAGCACCGATGACCTGGGGGTTACTTGTCGGCTTGTCACCCATGAAGTGAAAGTGGAACTCCTTGACGAAGATCTGAGCCATAACATCCACCGGAAGAAGTGCTACCACGATGGGCGAGTAGAGCACTTCAGGAACCTGCAGGTCGATGAGCTTCTCGAAGCACCGCAGCCATTCCTCGTCCACGTCAGATTCCGGATCAACGTTGGGCCAGCCACGCTTGCTCAAGACGGTCTCCAGCTCATCCGACATGGTCTTCTTCATCTCGTCCCACAGTGTCGTGGCCACAGACTCGACATAGCTGACCAAGTGTACCGCGGCGCCATCGGCGGGTCCCTGAAGCTCCTTCAGCCGCAACGAAAGCTGTTTGAGCTGGGTGTATGGCTCCAGGGCAGCCTTGGGGCTCTGTGGTAGATGAGAGCGGGCCTCTTCGCGCAGTTTCTCAACATCCTGCAGGAGGACGAGGTAGCGATGGGCGAGGTCGACTCGGTGCAGCTTCTTCATGGGCTGCTCGAGGCGGCGGATGGCTTCGTCTGGCGCATCGGAAGCGGCAATTATCTGAAGGCGGACGTCGATGCTGTGCTGAAGCGACTGGAACTCGTCGATCTGAGAGGCGAGTGCGCCCTGGCGGTCCTCGGCCGACACCCGGGCCAGCTCGAGCTCGCGCGTGGCATCGTCGAGCTGTGATTGGAGTTGGTTGCGCTGATATTCGACGCTGCTGAGAAGCGTATCCAGGTGCTCGAAGTCGCCGGTCGACTGCAGCTTGTCGTCCAGGTAGTCCTCGACTCGGATATCGTAGTCCATTGCGAATTTGCTTCCCAGCCTCTTGTTGTTCGTCAGGGGGGAGAGCGACTGCATTACGGAGACGAATAGGTAGATTTGTGTCAAAATCAAAATCGCCAAAACGTCAGCGCAAATTTTGCCCCAAACTGATTTTTTACCCCGCCACCTTCTCTTCCACCCACACCCAAGGCGTGGAATTATTTTCTCCTCGTTCAACCAGCCACACTTCCCCCACGCAACTTCCAGGCTAGGTTATCTTCTCACCTGTCGCAGGTCGCGACATTTGACCTCAATTCTGCTCAATTGCCGGCGATTGAGTCGCTGCGCTGCTCTTATCAACTGAGTGCGCCATCCCATTTCGAGAGACACACATTTACTGCCGCGACACACCATCCCGCGCGCATCGTCACAATGCCTCCCACCTTGTCAGCCGAGGAGGTAATTGGCGAGTGGACTTTGGCAGAGTTCAAGATTGATGGCGAAGAGATTACCGACACAATGCTTCAAGACGTAACATATTTAATACAGTGGCAAACCACCCTCAATGTCCTAAAAAAGATCCTGCTAGTAAAGAATGAGCAGGTCCTGAACTATTTGACTGATCACAAGGTAAGTGAGAATAAATGCATTTAAGATGGCAGCTACTGATATAATTATAGGATATCCAGAGAACTTAGAAGCCGTTTATGAAAAATGTGCGGCAGGGAGGTTAGCCTATAAACATTAACTTGGGAAAGATGAAGAGTAATGGTCAGATCACCAACTTTCAGAAGGCCATAACAGTTACATTAGTGTTATTCGAGGAGCGGGATAAGAGCATGGGAACATACTCAACTTGTGCAAACAGCGCTCACTAAGGCCCGTTAGTATATTATTTTATCCTAAAGAATATAAAGTACAGTAAGGGAGCATGTACTAACTGCTATTTCACAGGTAAGGGTAAAAAGTGTAAGTATCGTTTTAGTAAGTCTTAATCATGATCACTTAAGATGGGATAAGGCTAACTGATATAAACTAAGAGAAAGAGGAGTTAATTAAGGATTTAGATAAGTGGATTAGATTAAAGGATAAGGAGTTTAAGGAGTTAACACTAAAGGAGCTTAATCACACAATTAAAGTGATCAATAAGGAGCTAGAGGAGAAGAGAGCAGCAAAGGAGCAACGTGTACAGGAAGCTTGATTTACTTCTATCCACACTAAAGGTCTTACTAAACCTGTAACTCTTATTAGACGGCCCACGCGTGCGTGAAAACGTGTGGCACCATAGTAGATATATTGAGTTTGAGGCGTTTAGGATGGGTTTGATGTATGGCTTATAATACCCACAGGAACGGCGTCTAAGGACAGGACAGAGATGATGTAATATTACATCTAATATAATAAACATACCATAACTTCTAACTTTATGAAAATGGTGATAGTGACTTCGTAAAACTGGTACTTGATTGACGGCAATTGGGCTACAATGTAAGAAATTAAGGAAAGCTATCTTATTGTTAATAAAACTCAGACAAATCAATTATCTTAAGCTTATTCTGATCTTCATCCAACCAATCGAACTGCCGCTCAGGGTTATACAAAGCCTCAGACGTATGTAAGGTAACAATGTGAAGGTTACAAAGGAATTAACTCCGTATAAACCTGGGCTTCACTTACTGCAGCATCATCACTTAGACTTTGATGGCGTTTCTGCCTCTTCGGCCAAATATCAATTCCACGCCTTGGGTGTGGGTGGAAGAGAAGGTGGCGGGGTAAAAAATCAGTTTGGGGCAAAATTTGCGCTGGCGCTTTGGCGATTTTGATTTTGACACAAATCTACCTATTCGCCTCCGTATGCATGTCAAGGTGACAGATCCTACTGTGGTTGCGTGCTAAAAGAAAATAACCCTGTCAGGTATCTTCGGACTGGCCCACTTGAGGTTTTTCCGGCCTCACGGGCGTCTTCCTGCCCTGTGCGGCCCTGGCGCAAACCCCTGCTATACCAGACTGGGACATTCTTTTTACCCATCATACCAAAGTAGTTAAGTTCCGCGGTGGTCAAAGCTTCCACTCGGGCCAAGCCGGGATACGTCACTGGACCACGCTGTGGTGACCGGGGGAAAACAACAACGTCAAATTGCCAGCACAACGCTCTTTTCCGCCCGCCAGCACACGTCAATGGCAACGCCGATATGATACGAGCCGCCCTCCCGAACGTTGAATCGATTGCCCGCGGCATAAGCGCGCGTGGCTACGCGACTTTGTCGAGCCCGATCTCTCGACGACACTTCCACAGAACCGCCTTCACGGAGCTACCCCGCCGCCGAACGTTCTTTACATCCAATGTCTTCCTCCAACAGGATGGCAAGCTACCTCCCTCTCGAGAAGAGAATGGCAGCGGTAGCAAGTCCTCTACCGACAAGAAGATAAATGGAGCCCTCCGCTCGGCGGCGCACAACAAGCGCAAGCCGCCACTTAAAAGTTCGCTCCACCGGGTGGCCATCATCGCGCAGAAGGGCGCACCCCCCAAGACCAAGGCGCCAGCGCCGGCGGAAACATCAGGAATATCAGAAGGCAGCACCACAATTAGCGCTGTTTGTGTGGCGACGTCCTTCGATATGGACAAAGTGGCATCGATCCTAGCACACCACGGATTCGAGCTCAACCCCGACGGCACCGATTTCGAAGCCAGCGAGGTTGTGCACGCGCGCGGACTAAATCAAGGCGATATATTTGTGTTTCCTTCGGGTACTGTTGTGACATGGGGACTGCCGCCCGATATTGTCAGCACACTGGCAACCAAGCATTTACTACCTGCCGCGGAGGGCCCGTTTGTAGCCGACAAGGAGGTCGAAGATCTTGATTTCGTGGAGGACCCGGAGCAGGATCAAAGCAGGATGAGCGGGGATGTTGTGGTACTGGGCACACAGCGGGAGGTGCTGGCTGGCGACCGCACCGACACAACGCTGGCCAAGATCGCGTTTTCATCTGGGTTGGCGCGGAGCACTAAGTTGGCGGTTCTGGAGAGCTCGTTAACCCGATATCTCGAGAGTACACGTCACATTCCGGAACAACTCTCGCGGGGTCTGCAGGCGCCGCCGTCTCGCGGTTTGATCTTGCAGAAGACGGGCGAGCTTCTTAATCTACGCAGTCAGCTGAACCACTATAATGACCTTACGGATGCGCTTCCCGACCTGTTCTGGGATAGCGAGGAGAAGCTCGAGACGTACTACTCAAAGATTGGTAAAGCTCTCGATGTTGGCGTGCGCATCAAGACCCTCAACGACAAGATGACCTACGCTCAAGAGGTTGTTTCCGTTGCTCAGAATGTCCTCGATATCAGCGAAAAGATGTCAAGCGAAAAGCACAGTACGCGCCTGGAGTGGATCATTATCATCTTGATCGCCATCGAGGTTGTGTTTGGAGTCAGGGCAATTTATATGGAGAGGTACGACACGTTTCATGAGGAAGCGGTGGCTGAGTTGAGGAACATTAAGGCGATCCTTGAGCAGCAGCAAGATAATGGCGTCAAGACGGCAGTGAAGTAAATATTTTGCGCCTCTTTTGGCGCTTGTCAACAAAATGTACATTATGAGCGCTCACACGATACCCACCTCTTAGTGATTAGCAGCCATCCGCGGTATCAAATTTCACAAAACCTGAATATCCAATACCGTTTATAGTGGCGAGCCAGGAGTTACATTTTGGGCGGTGCCCAAACTGAACATTTGTTCCTAATTTGTGGCAGCACGGGGAAAACCGAGGCAGTAGCGACACTCAGGTCCGGGATTCTGAATGTCAACCATCAGAGATGTCGACGTCATAAGAAACGTGGGGCGGACTTTACAACATGAGCACTGCGGTGCCCGTTTCCAGCCAAGATTGGCAACGCCGACGGGCATGTACAGCTGAGTCGGCTGCCACAGAGCACCGCAGAGCTTAGGTTGTTACGCAGCTGTCCTGGAGGGCCAATGAAGAGGGCTGTCGCCATTGCCTTCTTGACCCCGTGAGGTCGATCATAAGAAGCTAAACCTCTACAGAGACAAGCCAAATGAATTGATCACGCTGCGAAGCGTTCTTCCGCCGAATCAGCCCAACGGGGTATATTGACCATGACGGATATCTGCGCACAAAACCCCATATGATCCTCCTCTCGCCCGGCCATTTATGGAGATCAACCCCTTACTTTGTGGTTTCTTCTTTTGGCTCCCTTTCTCTTCATTCTTGAGGTTGGTCCAAGAGCAGTACATGAAACTCAGTTGAGATGGAGCCGTCATATGCCTCCTAAAATGCTCGTGACGCGAGCGCGCCCTACCCAGGTAGGTACATTGTTTAGCTTCACACCGTGTGAAGCCTTCACTGATATGATTAAAGGTGAGAAAGGGGCATTGGAACCCGTCTGCATTGCTGAGAGTATACACTCCGACGTCTCTATGGATACTACGTGCCCGAAAGATGGCCCAGCCTCGCCCGAGTCTGCGACATCGAATGCAGTCGAATGGCGCGGATACCAGAAATGGCACCTCCTTTCTGAAAGCTTATATATTCTAGCCAGCCTGTTCTTCATAGGTATGTCGTTCTATGATCTATTGTTTATGCAGGATACTGAAGGTTAGCAGCCGTGATGGTTGCTCGGAGCTGGCGGCCAAACTAGGTGGCATTTTCCTGTAATGAGCGACGTCCCGATTCAAAAATTTCAAGATCGACTGGGCCTGTCTTTCAACACTTATCTTCGATCAGTGGCCCGATATTCCAGCACAGTTGGGACACTCAACGATCTCTTCAACGAAACAGCGCCCGAAAAGGTCTTGGACGCGGGAACCTTCAACACCACCTCCGAGACGACTTACTTCCTTCCCGCCACATACATTCTCAACAAGACCTGGATAGCCATCTACTTTGCGCCGGTTGGAGCGGCTGGCGTCGTACGGACAAGACGGTGGTATGTTTGAGATTTGATGGGGGGCTTCTAACTTTCATTTTTGTCTTTCATTCTGCCTTTTCCATTATTTGGTGGGCAATTCTGAAACGCAGCTGTCTTTGGGTAATTTCAGATTCATCTGAAAGCTAATGAGAGCATCAAATGTGCCTTATACTGATAACACACCTTCCAATTTCACAACAGGGATGGAGACCATTATTGGCCCATACCAAGGGTACCAGGTATTAATAGCTAATTAGTTTTATTACCTACCTGAATTACAGCGAGAGCTATGCCGAAGAGATCCTGCCTGTCAGTGTGAAAAAGGAGCACATATTACCGATGAAGGTATTGTTACATGGCCATGTCCGAGTTCCCAGCCCGACATACCACACACACCCCGCAAGCTCATTGGCCTTGGCTGTGACTGGGCAGCCAGTCCTGACCTTTCGGTACTTGAACAAGGCAGGGGGTACAGCACCCGGAGGAGCCCGCCCCTCATGGAAACCGGCCCGTCTCGGAGCGTCCCGCCTCCAGCTTAGCCGTTTGTCCAAAGTAGCAACGCTCAGTTGAAGCTCCTTTTACGAAGCTGGCTGTCGCTCATAGCTTGTCCCAGCTTTCACAGCCTTGTGAAGTACTCAGCTCTCCCAGTCGGGAAGTCATACAGTTCTCCTCTTGTGCAGACCCCGCATTTTCCGGACATGCAGGTACCTAAGCCATTACCTGCACCCAAGCACGTTCCCAAGCAATCACTCCATACCGTCATGAACATGTCAGTATCACCAAGCTCGCACATCCCACATAAGTTACAACAAACCAATAACTCGTCTATTGTCTTCTTTTTAAGCTGCTACAAACAACAAGACCACACGCCCGGCATGGCCAAAACCACGCTGCCCGCCACCCAGAGCCAGCCAGCCAAAAACGACCCAACGTCAAGTTTACGATTCGTACACTAATGACACAAGTTATGCCCACAGACAACAGACACAACCGTCCGTCCCTGTGGGCCCATTCATTCCCAGTTCCATCCCTGACCCAAAACCCCAACCAAGACCAGGCGCAAACTATCACACCCCGCACGGGGCGAGTAAATAAATAATAAAAAGAAAATCCGGAGCTACCGGGCACCCAAGGTAGATAGGTATGCATCGCTGAGGTCCCCCGCATTTCCTTCGTCACCAGCCAATCCCCCCAACCCAAGTCAGCTCGATGTTGACTATTCAGTCCACGCCCATCCTCCAACCTTAGACGTCCCCTCCCGCCCGGTCGTCTCATGATGTCGCGGCATCGCAGCCCTCCCAATCCTTTCTCTACCGCAGAACCGTTGCATCGCTGAACCTGCACCATAAACACCCCCAAATCGCAACTTCGAATCTCGGTCGGCACCCACGAACTGACAGTTGTCAAATTGGCACGTGCCTCCGGATACGGGTTCTCGTCCGGTTTCCCCATGGACATAACCGGAACCCAAGCCCAACTTTTCCGATTCACAATCGGAATGAATCGAGGCTGGGGCATCTTCAAAATGGGGCAGCCATGCCAGACACCAGCCGACTGCCGCTCTTCTCCATTCGACATATTCCATAATTAATTGCATTATCGCTTTCAGTCATCACACATCGATCAAGCCTGTGCAGGCGTATTGATCCCTTGCCCCTGTAACTGGACCTGTCCCAACCCTGGATTGGGCGTGCCGTGAGGATGTTGGCCCTGTGGTGGCGCAGGGCTTGGTGCACCACCGTGATGTGCATTTGCCATAGATGGACTCGGTGAGGGTGCCTGCTGACCATTCACCGGGCTCGGGCCGTTCTGCATCTGCGGGCGCGGGCTCGCGGACATACTGCTGGCCCCCATCTGCATCTTAGCGGCGGCGACCTTATTCACGTCATACGTCCCTCCTAACCCAATGCCGGCAAGACCCACTACCTCACCCTGAGTAACCTTCCCCATATGGCCGATTGCCCTTTGCTCGGCATCCGCACGTGCTCTCGCCTGTTCCATGACTTGTCGTTGTTGGCCTTCAGGCATTACGGTGGCGTATCCCGTGAGACCTGAACCCGCCGGCCGATTACCGCTGCCGACCTGCATCATTCCAGCCTGTTGGGCTGGCGGGTACTGCTGACGATGCATTGGGTTCGGTGGCATCCCGGGGCTACCGTACGGGGGCCGTGGGATTTGGTGATGTTGTTGCGGTGGGGTCGGTGTTTGTCCGTATCCGTGCGCTTGAGGGACTTGTGGCGACATTGTTCTCGGCATTGGTTGGCCGCCGTTAGCATATGGCGGATATCCCGCTTGTTGTGGGTGTTGAGGAGCATGTTGAGGAGCATGCTGTGGGACGTGTGGCGGAATATGCATTGGGGCGTGTTGCGGCGAGTGCTGCATCATCTGAGTTTGCATCTGGGGGTTTTGCGGATGTTGCGGTAAAGGTGAATGCTGGACATGCTGAGGGGGATGCTGAGGGTGTTGATGAGGCTGCATATGCTGGGGGTGGGCTTGTTGATGTGGCTGTTGGTATCCAGGTTGGTAGCCTTGCGGATACCGGTGGTTGGGAGATGCTGCTGGACCCATATTGAAGTTGGGATGCTGTGGCATCCGCGGTTGGGTAGGACTTGCGGCATACGGAGCCATGTTAGAATGCCCGTACGGTGTCTGTGCCTTGGCGAGCTGTGGCGCATAACCATGTGCGCCCTGAGGTCTAAACTGAGGCGCTGGCTGTGGGCGTTGGTGCCCGTAGTGCTGCGGCTGCGGTATTGGGACAGGCGCGGTGACAGGCGCTCGTTGCTGGTACACGTTTGGCACTTGAGCACGCGAGGGTGTCTGGGGGAAGTGCTGAGTGTTCGCAATAGGCCGCGCATTTGGCACAAAATGCCCGGGATATTGTTGATTGGCATACGGGCTCGGGGAGGCTGCGCTTGAAACCCTGTGTTGCTGGCGCTGGGTGCTGTTGGCTGCCGCCTGTGCCGCCTGCCGTGCGAGACGCGCCGGCTCATCCTCCTCCATGACCCCTTTGTACTCGTCCGTACGAACCTCGATCTTCGTGCTGACACTGAGCTCCGCCAGCTTGTCGGAGTTCAAACGGGTTACGGCAAATGGTGGCAATTGGTTGATGATCAACGACAACTGGGCCTTGAGTGCCTCATACGTCTGAACCTCCTCGTCGCTGGGCTGATGAGATAAGTTTCCGTTCCTGAGCATGTCGCCATTGACGGGGTCGGCAGAATAGCGATCCTGGCTGGTTGGCAAAGCCAAGTTGCGGTTGCGCTGGTAGGATAGCAACGTCTCAATCAAATCCGATACTTCTTCCAGAAGATCATCTGTATCTTTATCGGCATCGCTCTTTTTGCCTAAAACTTCGCCAAGGCTGGGATCGACTAAACTGTCGTCCCAGTTCTCAATAATGTCCTTGACACGGTCCGCATCAAAGTCGGCAATCTCCATCATCTCGGACGCAATTCCGTCTTCTGCGTCGTCTTCAAGGGCCTCCGAGTCGACGAGCTTGTTGAAGTGCTTTTGTCCAATGCGTGTCCACCATACACGGCCAACCTGGCGCGAAGGAACGATGGCTGCCGAGTCGTCCTTAGAAGGGGCGAAGCTAGAAAAGGCCCCTCTGAAGAGAGCTTCCATTTCAGACATTTCAAGTTCCACAGATGACGGCTTGTGGCCGGCCAAGCTCTGCGCCCGCTCTCGCTGCTTCGACTTCGTGTGCGTGGTTGGGGTCGCATTGCTGTAGTCAAGCCAGTGACCTGAAGACATGACTTGCGAGAAGTAAGTGCCCATCCGATACTTGGACTTCTCCGTTAGCTCGGGGTGGTAAAACGTCAAGACATTGCCTTTGGTCGTTGGTTTTGGTGCCTTTGGGGGTTGTAAAGGAGGAAGGTTTCTCGGCGATGGGAACAACTCTCCTAACGTGAGCGACCGACTGATTTTCTCGGATGAGGCCGTTACATCAGGCAGGATCTGAGTTAAGGTGACGCCGTTAGGTAGGACTTCATCAGCGAGCAATTTTGTAGCCCCGTCCGGAGTCGTGGCATGCCTGAGACTGGTAAACAGTGGTCTCAGCGTTGGCGCTGCGCCAACAGTCGTCAAAACATAGCCGGCGGAGTCATTCGGCGCGAGTGACAGGTTGGCTTTCATAGATGGCCGGGGCACGTTGGGATATGCCAACTCGCGGCGCCAAAGCTCGAAAGCCTTGCTCCTGAAGGCCTTGACTTTGGCGGCAGCCTCGTCAGTCGCATCACGGTCCGCATCGGACCTGGTAGCCTCAAGATCCTTGATATGGGCTTTCGTAATCTGATCCAAGTCGCGAAATAGGCTCTCTACATCGGCGTAGACATCGTGTTTTACCTTGTCGGCGATGGATGCTGGCTTGTCATCCTCACCGGATTTCGCTCTCTTCGCCGAGGGCTCGGCATCGGAAAAGGTCTCGGGGAGTGGCCGTTTGAAAAGACTAGGGGCTGCGGTATCAAGACTAGAGGGATGGTGTTAGCAGCCAGCGAGGGTAGAAGTGAAGGGATTGCGACGAAGGAGAATTGATGGCGGCAATGGAGCACAGTAGATGAATGGCGCATACCTTTGCAAAACATCAAAGAAGTCGCGAATCAATGGCTTTTCATCCCGGGATTTATGCACTCCGTTGACGGTAAGCTTGGGGCCGTCGCGGCCGTTGTGGTCCGGGTCCGGGTCACCGTCGTCGCTTGCATCGCGCTTCCTCTTGGTGGACGAATTGATGGAGGCGGGTGAGTCCGGACGCGACAATGTAGCGACGCCGTTGACCTGCACCGTGGCAAGGCCCGGCGAAGCCATGGTGGGCAGTAAATGCGATGCAGTACCTCTGGCGGGCGTCGAGAGTTTTGGGAATGGCTGGCGGGTGATGAGATGGTGGTGTTCGACGAGCCGGG
>Ga0247770_1001985_pt1 | contig 13311 bp, 2 predicted proteins | sample UWRJL136409B6_FD_179943 | JGI IMG/M metagenome (GOLD analysis project Ga0247770, IMG submission 179943) | Plant litter microbial communities from Arlington Agricultural Research Station in Wisconsin, United States - UWRJ-L136-409B-6 | ecosystem: Environmental > Terrestrial > Plant litter >... | reverse complement strand
GGCAATATGCAACCTGATGGTTCGTGTCCCCTCTCTCACCGTAGTATTCGTCAACACCCCTACCAACTCACTATTCAGCATCGCCCACGACGGCACCGCCATACTCTATTTCATCACAGCCAACATGAAGGAACTCATAATAATACGCCCGTAATTTTCACTGCCGAGATATCCGGAGATCTCCTCAATGCCCCCCCTTTTTTTTTGGCGGGGCCCACAGCGTGCCTGAACTCGCCGACGAAGGCATCGATGACGTTGATATCTACGACCCCTGACGTCATTTTCTCCGTCGGTGGACTCTGGGTGCTGAAATTGAATCGCAAACCGGAGTTCTCATCAATACAGAAGACGTCCCAATCACCACGCGCCCAACAAAACTCCCGGTTCCGATGTATCACCACGGCCAGAGGTCTTCGGGTTTTGGCCCCACAGCGAAATTTAACTGCTCGCAACCCACCAGTTTGGCTCACCTTGCTCGCTGTGACAGTTGTGAATAACCTCACTTTCTATGCCCCACAAGCCATCCGTTCTTGTGACAACAACCATACTGCCGCATTTGTAGTCACGGCAACTATGGCCGGGGCGTTTCCTTGGACTTTCCTTGGCTCAGCCCCAGCGCATTCACCCCTACTTAGGATTTGCGACTAATTCCATCTCGCATCCCGTTGCTAATCGTCGTGCTACTTACCTCCACGGCGACATTGTCACAACTTTGCTCTGGCAGGATAAAAGATATCAATCATTCACTTTAACTTTCTAATGCTCCGTGAACCTACCACGCGGATCAGTACCCACACACTGCACCTCCAGAGCTATCGGCCATCTCTAACTAGGCAGCTAAAAGAAGTTATATCACGTAGAATCCAAAATCTGACACATTGCTTTATATGCTTCTCTCTGTTCTGTTCGGTTTCACTTAACCAGTACCGGAATACATCTGAACGAACCTGCTTTCCGGCCATAGTGTGCAGTCCCAGATGCCGTTATATGCTAACTACTCAGGTAGTCGGTCGCTAAAAGAAACGAGCCTCATCCGAAGACGGTTAGGCTAAAATCAGGCTCGCTTCACCCTCGGCTTATCCTTACTTGCCCCCGGCTCACCATACTAGAAAACCGTCAACTTTGCACGATAAGGGACCGTGGAGAGTAACTCCCACATGGAAGTGGGGCTCTCCTTGGGTTCACCCCACCAAACTTAGTTAGCAGAGGGCCTGCGCCTTTCTCTTGCGCGCTGCACTTCTTTTGTCACCAACACACACCAGAATAGATTGTTTCCTGTTACTTTTTTGCGATTTGCGTTCTTTTGCTTTGTTCGTAAAGCCTCACAGGGACAAGTTTTGGGCCAGATAGCACTGGCCTATTTCCAGTGACTAATACGTTTTGTTCAAGTTTCTTGAGCAGAATGATGACCTATGTCTTAGTGAAGTCTCCCTGGCCCACAAATCGGTACTCGTGTTAGTCTACGAGTGGTGGACCAAGACCAAGAGCTGCAGAAACTCGTAATCACTGACAACGAATTCCGAGAGATCCACATCGAAGTGATAACTCTCACCCAAAGTCCTCCCACCACTATGCGATCTGTTCCCGAATTTCTTGTTTCTCAGAGCTTGGCCCTGCAACAACGTACCATTGCAAAAACCCTTGTGGCGTGGAGTTGCCTCTAAGCAAGACTGCGTCTTACCGCCGAATTCGCTATACCCGTCCTGTATTGATGGAAGCGATTGATTCGATATGTCATCCTGAAAGTCCTTCACTGGGCACATAGAATTAGCCCCATGCTGCTCCGAGGTCCAATCAATGGAATCATCGCCGTGGTTGCGAATCCCTCCCGTCCACAACAGCTAGGACGGTACCTTATGCATTCTCGCTATCCCCTCTGCCACATCCTCGGGCGAGTTCTAGAGGATGCATAGCGAGTCGATCTACAGGTACCGCGCTCAACCCCGTGCCGTCCGTACGGCATCGCCGAATGTTCTAGGCAGATCAGAGAAGCGGAGACCCCTGGGTCTCTTAATCCTTCAAGTCCTAGTGATGCTGAGAATTAGACGTGTGCCGCGTCCAGTAGGCGACAAAATCAAGCAAGCTAGAGCTTACAGGCCAGCAGAGGCACAAGCAACCCTTTTTACTGTGATGGTAAAGGCTTCTATATAGGTTTAGCATACCCCGACCACTTTACTAAAAGCTTTATCTTCCCCTTAACTTCCTTAGCCTTCAGAATCTCCTTTACCTGCCATTCTTTATCCCTATCTCCTTTATCACTATCGTTACCTTTAATTACAGCAGGAGGTTAAGTGTTATCTTATTATTATAATAATAAGAGGTCCTTAGTAGCTCTTTTCAGTAACATAACGTAAAAGACGTTATATATACTAAGCAGCAGTTTTAAACAGCATACGTACGAACTAACTAGCTCTGTAAATATATATTTAACGTTCCACTAGTTAAGTTTCTTAAATAGCCTCTCTGTTTTAATAAACTTAAACGTAGCTACACTTTATCCCTTATATAAAACTGCTTAGCTACTTAATGTAAATTGTTAACATATTCTTCTTAACGCTCTTATACAATAGCTATTACTACTTATACTATTTCTATAAGACCTAGTAATAAATGCTTCCCCTTTAGTAATAGGTAACTAGCCAGTTATTCTTAAAGGTTTATTTATTTCAATTAAGTTAGAGGCTTATATTATATCTATAAGAGGAGAAGAACGGGCTAATGCTTATTAATCCAATATCTTTATTACAGATTACTGTGACGACCCTGCAGGCCGTCACTTGGGCCGGAGCGGCCCGACGGATCCCCCGCAGAAGGAACAGTGCAGGAAGACAGTACGCACAGTACTGCACACTGGGCCAGGGGTGTAATGACCCGAAGCCCCTACGACTAACTAGCATCTGCTCAGTCTTGGCAGGAGTGCTCACCTACTGAGCATCTGTGAGACCTCTGAGCAGGAGGTACTTAATAGTAGGATGCTTAGTTTTTAACTAAGTAACAGGCTATTAAGTAAGGTATAAAGTACCTTTAGCTAATTAGTATAGATAGTTATAATTATACTTATAACTACTGTAAAGGACTCTAGTTCCTTACATTAGTATTTAATTATTCATTTATATCCTACTATTTAGACTCACCTCTATATATTATAGTGATAATAACCTATAGTGACATTAAACCCCTATCTAAAAGTATTAGTTTAATAAGCTGTCTTCGGAACACCCCTTACCTGTTAATATCCTGTTATACGATTTATCTTAACCTACACTAATCCTTTTAAGGCCTATATTAAGTATAGGTTATAATATAATATTAACGTCTCAGTTCTAAACACTGTTTATTAAATTCCCAGATACCCCCCTCCTCCTATTAATATATTAACCTCTAAAAAGAGTAAAGAGATTAAGGAAGCGTAAGCTTAACCTTAACTCCTTATTATTAATAAGTTAACTATATACTTTAAAGACTTAAACCTTAACTAGTAAAGATTAGTTAAGGAACTTAACGAAACCTTCTCTAAAGATATTAAAAGCTGTATCAGTTTTATTGAAAAACTCTAAACCTAATTTAATACTATTAAGCTAGAAAATAACGACCTTAAGGGCTTATAAAAGAAATAAGTAAAGCTCCCCCTACTATTACGTTTTAAAGGAGACTTTATATAACTAAAGTTATAAATAACCTAGCTTTAAAGTTATATTACCTACTATAATAAGCAGTTCTTTAAAGAAGAAGGAAAGGTTAGGTTTACTAAAGCCTTACTAGATAAAGTAGCTACTTATTAATATAAACCTTATATAAAGATAATTAACAACCTCTTTAAAGATAAAGTATATAAAAAGGCCTTTAAAACTTAAGCCTTTTTTAATAACTTTAACGTATTTATTAATTAACTCTAGACTAAGTTTAGAGAACTAAACGCCTTAAAATAGGCTAAGTAACGGCTTATAGCCTTAAAGTAGACGTTTTTAGTTTTTAAGTTCTCTACACACTTTAAACTAAAAGTAGTAAAAATTAAGCTTAGTTAAAAAGCTTTAATAATGCTGTTTTAGAGTGGTTTAAAGGAGTATGTTATTAAAGACTTTTACTAAAAAGATTAACCAGATTACCTTTAAGAATTAGTTAAGATAGTTATTAAAACTGATAATTAGTATTATAATTATTATTACTAAAAGAACTTTTAAAAGGAACGGACCCTTTACTAATTAAGTAAGCTTAAGAAAGGAAACCAGTTAACTGTAATAAGTTATTACTCTAAGCCGATAGATATTAGTATAGTAAACCGCTAAAATCGGCCTAACTGTAATAAGCCTTAACAGTAACAGTAGTAAAAGCAGCTTAAGGACCTGTTTTAAGTCCAGTGTTTTAATTACGATAAAAAAGGCCATATAACATAGTAATACCAGTTATTAAAGTAAATTAATTAAAAACTAGTTTTAGAAAGAGAAAAGCACGTTAAGTTTAACTCTAAAGACGTCTATATCAGGATAGTAAGTAATAAAGAAGACTACACTTAGATAGATAAGTGTAACTTAGGAGATAAAGAAGAAAAAAAAGAACTTTAAAACGTAATATACCTAGTCCTTAAAGGTGTCTTAAAAGAGTTAATTATAAAGGTATAAGTTATAAAAAACTAACTTTAAAGTGGAAACTTAAAACCGTTAAAGGTGTAGGTTATAAAAGACTGACTTTAGGAAGAGATGTTCCAGTTAGTTATTACAGGTTTTAAAAACCTTACCTTATAAGTTTAAGAATTAAGAAAGTTTAAAAAAAACCTTAACTTAAACTTTATTAAGATAATTAAGGGAGTTAAAGAACTAGCCCTCTAAGTTATTTAAGTAGTGAAGTAAGCCTTAAAAAGTGAAAGAGAGTAAGCTAAAAAAATTAAGTTAGAGAAGTGGAAGTTCTTCTTAACAGTACTCTCTGAAACTCTTAAATACTTTAAGCATGTTAAGTGGATTAGCACCCTTACCTCCCTAGAAGAAGGACAGTTTAAGTAACTGCCCTGTATTAAAGCTAGTATGCCTTAAATTAGTACCTTAAAGGTCCCTTAAGAAGGTACAGTGTAGGTATATTAGTGAAGAGTTTAAGAGTTAAAGGAAAAACACTAAAAGTTAATAGATAAAATAGAAGACCTGTAAGTTAAAGGCCTTATTATAACGTTTAAAGATAAAGTAGTAAAGATTAGGTTATAACTTTATAATAAAGTTCGCTTTACTAATTAACTTAAATATTAACTTGTTAAAGAAAGCTATTTTGTAGAAGAATAAGCTGAGTTATTATTACTTAAGTTTTAAGAAGAGGTTTAGGAGAAATAATAAACCTGGAGGTAGGTAGAAGAAAAGAAGAAATAAGACGTTACCCCTCCCGTTTTATACTTCACAACTGTAACACCTGTAATTAACATCAACCACCCTAATTATAAGGACGTACTATAAGTTAATTACGTGTACGACGATTATACTTTTAACCAATATAACGGGCTTAAGGCTCTTTATAACCACTTCCCTAGTATATAAAGATAAGATTACGCTGTTATAAGGATAGAGTTGGAACCAGCCTACTATTAAGTTTCCTACTCCCTAATAAGAGAATCTGGTAATAAGTGGAAGGTTATTATAATTAATTAAGCTCCTGTTATATATTAGTGGGAAGGGGTACTTAATAACTACTTAGTTGTAACGTGCTTATTACATCTTAACGGAAAAGCTAAAGAGTAGTAAAAGTAAGAAGATTACTAATGGATTTAAGAGTAAAAAGATATTACTATAATCCAGTCCTGTAAAGTGTATTATTAACTTATTAAGGACTTTAAGAATATTATACTGTTTAAAGTTAACTGGACGTTAAGGTATGAAAACTTAGGAAAGGTTAATTACTAGGTTTATTAAAGTTACCTGTTTTTTAAAAGAAATTAGGAAAAGGTTACAAGCCCTTTAAAAGGGCCAGAAACTAATAATTCACTAGTTAGTAAAAACCCTAAAAAGAAGGAGAGGTATTTAAAGGTTAAGCTGGATAAGACTTTAAAGATAAATAGTTACTATAACCTAAATGTTAAAAGAGTATAAGTATTATTCTGTCAGTATTAACTTAATAGATGGAAAAAGGAGGTTATTTAAGGTAAAAGTAGTAATTAATAACAGGAGTGCTTTTAACTTAATACACCCTTTATTAGTTAACTAAAGGAAACTCCCTAACGAAAAGTATAAAGAGGTTATTCCTATTTGAAATAGAGAAGGAGGCCTGTATTAGTATAATAATGGCAAAGTCACCCACTACTTGCCACTTTTAATTAAAGTGGATAGGGATAAATAATAAATAGACTTTAACGTTATATTAATTATAGGTTATAATATAATCCTAAGTCTACCCTAGCTAGAAAAGTATAACCCTGTAATTAATTAAAAGAGTGGCTACCTTACCTTTAACAAGTCCCTTAACTGTAATTATTGTTTAAAGGAAGCTAAAAAGGTATTAAACTGCTTTAAAGTTACATAAAGCATTTAAAAGTACGTTAAACCCTTAAAATTAAGTATAGTTTAGGTTAGATTTATTAAGACAGTTAAAGGACTAGAAGGTCTACCGTATTGCCTAAATGAAGATTTAGAAGGTAAAGAAAAATAAGGAGCTAATTTACAGATAAGTAAAAAAGTCGACTTATTTAAGGTATTAGTGGAGTATAAGAAGTTTACCTTATTTTAAAAAAAGATACTGTAATTATTAAACTACAGATTGTAGGATTATAAAATTAAGTTAAAGTTAGGAGTGAAGCTCTGTAACTTCCAGCCTTACCATTTAAACCCTTAACAGGTAAAGGCCTTATAAGAGTATGTTAATAAGAACCTAAAAAACAGGTTTATTATAGAATCCTAATCCCTAGTAAAGTACCTAATGTTATTTATCTTAAGGAAGGAAAACAGTAAGTTATATATAGTTATTAATTACTAAACGTTAAATAAAGATACGATTAAAAACTATTATTTATTACTATTTATTACGGAAATATAAGAATAGATTATTAAGGTAAACTAGTTCTCTAGTCTTAACTTCCTTATAGGGTTTAATTACGTTAAAGTGAAGGAAGAGGATAAGTATAAAATAGCCTTTTAAACTTATAATAGGTATTACTAATACTGTGTTATACTAATAGGATTAATAAACACCCTTATAACCTTTTAAGGCCTTATTAACAGTGTTCTCCGCCCCTTCTTTAACAGGTTTATCTTTATACATTTAAACGACGTTTTAATTTATTTTAAAACTTTAAAAGAATATTAAAAGTATATGTAATAAGTTTTAATAGCTTTTAAAAAGGTAAAGCTGATAGTAAACCTAAAGAAAAGCCACTTCCACATTTAGGAACTAAACTATTTAAGGTTTAAAATAACCCTTAGAAAGCTTAAAATGTAATTAGAGAAGACAGAAGTAATTAAGGATTAACTTACTTTAAAGAATTAGAAAGAATTATAAGCCTTTATTAGCTTTATAAACTTTTATCGCTGTTTTGTTAAGTATTTTATAAAAGTTGTAAAATTACTTTATAAACTTACAGGTAAGGGAAAGCCGTTTAAGTGGATTAATAAATAGTAGAAGGCGTTTAAAGACTTTAAACACACCTTTATTATAATACTAATCTTAACCCTCCCTGATTTTTTAAAGCTTTTCTAAGTTAAAACAGACTTTTTAAAGTTTATAATTAGTGGAGAACTTAGTTAAGTCTAAGATAATAAGAAACGCCACCTAGTTACCTTCTTATTAAAAAGAATCCACAGCTTAGCCTTATAATATTTAATTTATAATAAGGAACTAATAATAATTATTTAATGTTTTACTAAGTAAGGATTATATTTAAGTGGTATAGAAGAACTAGTTTGAGTCTTTTTAAACTATAATAACCTTTAATACTTCTTAATTAAGGAACTTAATTTACGGTAAGTATAGTAAGTAGAATTAATAACCCTGTTTTACTTCTAGATTTATTATATTAAAGGAAAAGATAATAAGTAAGCCGATACCTTTAATTAGAGATAGGACAATAAGGATATTAATCTGGTCCTGGTCCCTGTTACTATATTTAACAAAATAGAGAACAGTACACTAAAACACACACTATAAGTGTTAGATAACTAGATATTAAAATAAATTATTAATATTTATATAAACTTATAAATAAAGTATAACATTTATTAGTAATAATAGGACTTTTAAGTAAAAAGGTTAGTAAAAGGAACCTGTAAGTATAAATACCCTTTAAGAGACTTCTTAAGGTATATGTAAAACTATAATAAAAAGTGCTTAAAGTATCTAAACTATAATAAAACTAATTATTAATTAAAATAGTTATTAAAAGGTGTAAACAGTACACTTAAACTAAAAGTAAGGCTTTAATATTAAGAGAAACTATATATTTATAACCTAAATAAGCGGAAGGAGTACGTTTAATAAGTTTATAAGTCCTAACTTAAAGGTTATATAAGCTAAGTTAAGACTCTCACGTAAGCTTAGTAAGTATATACCTTCTTAAGAATAAAGAAGCTAGTTAAGGAAGTGGTTAATAACTGTAATATTTATTATAAGAAGTAGAATTAACGTTATAAGCCTTACAGACTTCTTAAACCACTCCTTATATTACAGGTACTATAAAGCTTAATCTTACTTAACTTTATTACTGGGATTTTAAAGTCTAAGGACCTTGTTATAAGAGTCACTTATAACTAGATCCTTATAGTAATTAACAGATTAACGAAATGGGCTTACTTTCTATTAACCTTAAAGGATATAATAGTAAAGTAACTTACTTATATTTTTAAGAAAGAGGTAATTTTATAACACCTCTAATTAGATAATATCGTTATAAATTAAGATAAGTTAATTATATTAAAGTTCTAATAAAGGCTAATATAGAAAATAGGTGTAAAAAGTAAGCTTTTAACAGCCTTTTACTTACAAACAGATAGTTAAATAAAGTAAGTTAACTAAATACTTATAATGTATTTTTAAGTTTATATTAACTTTAAATAAGATAATTAACTTAAGTTATTACTAATAGTATAAATAACTTATAATATAATGTTAATTAAGTTAACAGGTATATTACTATTCTTTACTAATTACAGTAAGGAGCCTAAGCTCCATTAAGGCCCACTTATTAACACCCCTTAAGTTACAGTCTATATAAACCAGATATAAAAACTATATAACTATTTATAAGCTAAACTTAAGTTTATATGTGAATAAATAAAGAAGTTTACTAATAAATACTAAATTAAGTAACTAATATTTAAAAAAGGATTTTATTATAACAGTAAATAAGTTAAAGGATTAACTCTTTAAGAGGGGGATTACATCTACCTTTTTTTTTAAAACCTGTATTTAAAACAGCTTAGTAAGAAGTTTAACTTTAAGAGGTACAGATTATTCCAGATTAAGAAAAAGGTCGCCACCTTTAATTATAAATTAGACCTACCTGTTAATATAAAAGTGCAGATTAAGGTTTTTCACATCTCACTTTTAAAACCTGCCTTAAAGGAAGTTCCCCTAGAAAAGAAGATTAAAATCGATATTAATAAGGATAAATATAACGTTAAAGAAATTGTAGATTTATAAAAGGGAAAGAACACGTTTAAATATCTTATTAAATGGCTAGATTACGGCCCTAAGAGCAACTTATAAAAGCCAGTTAAAAATCTTAAGTGCCTAGACCTGATTACAGAGTTCTATTAAAAGAATTCAAACTGACTAAAGCTAATAATAAGAATTAGAAATAGGATAAGATCTAACATTTAAATTACCATATTAAAGAGTAAGACTATTATAGGACTTAGAGCCTAAGAAGTAGCAGGAAACTCCTTAATAGGTACGGAAGGACATTTATTAAAACCTTTAACTAAGGTTATAAGGACCTTAGACTTAATAAAGAGGCTAGACCTTTAGAAACTCCTAGTAAATTCTACGTAAGCTGTTAAGAAAAGAAGTTAGTAAAAGGAAAATAAAATAAAAAAGCCACCTTAAACCCTCCAGCCCTAAGGGGTAAAGATCTAAAGTGATAGAAAACTCTTATAAGAGTTAAACTTATAACCTCTCCCTTTAAGAAACAAACGCGTTACTGTTACATTAAAGAGCTGGTTTGTTATTAAAAGAAAGAAGTTATAAACTAGGTTAAGAAGAGGTTATTGGTTAAGGCAACCCCTTAGAGAAAGAACCGGTAGGTATACCTGTTAAAAAGCCTCCCTAGTTGAAGGACTTATTAGTTTTAAGAGGAGTAGTTAAATAAGTCTCCTCCTGTTCCTAGAAATAGAGGACCTTTACCTTCTGGCTAAATGTAGAAAAAGCTTACTCTTCCGTCTTACAACGCTGGACTTTAATCTAGTTAAAATAAGTAACAGCTTTATAAAACTTTTAAGTTTTCAGCTTCAGGTTCCACACAGTAATGTCGTGTTTGGTGTTAAAGCGATGTTTTTTAGAAAGAAGCTGCTAAAGGAAAGTGTTACTGTAATTAAACACGTTATATAAAGATAAAGCCCCAGCTAATAAGTATTTAGAGTAACTGTTTAATTATGTAATAATAAGACAGGAAAACAATTTTAAAGAATAATGACTATAAGGTAACATTTATAATTTAAAAGTCAAAATAAAGTCTATAAAGTTACAATGATAAAAAGTGCTGTTTTTTAAAGTGCGTTTTTACATACGGTTAGTAGGTATAGTTACGTTAAGAAGAAAGGAACGCTTTTATTAGGATTCTTTATGGGAAAAGAATGTTAAAGAGGGGGAATTATGTAACGACCTTATAAGCCGTTACTTAAGCTGGAGTAACCTGACGGATCCCCTGTAAAAGGAACAGTATAGGAAGATAATACACACAGTACTGTATATTAAGCTAAGGGTGTAAAGACTTAAAGCCCCTATAACTAACCAGCAGCTGCTTAGTCTTAGTAGGAGTGCTTATTTACTAAGCACCTATAAGACCTCTAAGTAGGAGGTGCTTAGTAACAGGTTACTTAATTCCTTACTAAGTAACAGGCTATTAAGTAAGGTATAAGGTACTTTTAGCTAGTTAATATAGATAGTTATGGTTATACCTATAACTACTGAGAGGGACTCTGGTTCCTTACACTAATATTTAATTATTCATTTATATCTTACTATTTAGACTCACCTCTATACATTATAGTGACAGCGACCTACAGTAACATTAAACCCCCCGTCTAGAAGTGCTAGCTTAACAAGCCGTCTTCGGAACGCCCCTTACCTGTTACCGTCCTGCCATACGTTCTATCTTAACCTGCGCCAGTCCTCTCAAGGCCTGTGTCGGGTGCAGGTCGTAATAGTTAACTAAGGGGTTTAACCTGTCTGCAGAGTCGTCTAACTTGTAATCTTAGTCCCCACCCTTTATAAAGCCAGCATTAATCCTCATTACAAGTCTTAATCTGATTAAAGCAAGGCGGTTGATTTTTAAAGCCCTTCCTTTCACAGGTTTCAGTAATTAAAAGCACCTGCCAGCAAGTTAATTATCCTAGCTTATTAACGGCATGTCCTGCTCCTTCCTTAACGAAGCATCTAAAACCACTAAGTCTTTTCTAAGCTTATACTTTAATACAATATTGTAACGGGCTAGGACCTTAGCCTACTGCACTTATTACTTAATTAACTGTCGTTTCTTCTAAAAGTACTTAAAGTTCTTATAGTCAGTCCAGATCTTAAATTACAGTATGCTTTAAAGTTCAGTATCCCACATCTCTAAGCACTAGATTATAGTTAAGATCTCCTTATCGTAAATTAAGTAATTAGCTTTTATAGAACTGTTTTTCTTAAAATAAAATATAACAGGTTGTAAGACTCCTTCATCATTATATTGCAAAAGGGCTTCACTAATTGTATAGCTAGATAAATCCGTTTCTACCACTATCTTCTAGTCCAGATCCCACTACGCTAATAATTGGACGCTGATAAGAAGAGCCTTAAGGGCTTTAAAGGCTTTATTACATTAGAAAGTCTAGTTAAAAGTAACTCCCTTTTTCGTTAAAGCTATTAAGGGGCAGGCTACTTCTAAGAACCTAGGTATAAACACTTAATAGTAATTAGTAAACTTAATAAAGCTCTATACTCCTTTAATTGTATAAGGGCACTCTTATTAAGCTATAGCTTTAATCTTCTCAGGGTTAATATAGATATATTTCCCAGCTTCTATAATAAATCTAAGGTATTTAACGGTTTAAGTCTTAAATTCACACTTATTAATATTAACCTGTAACCAAGCCTTTTATAACCTCTTTAAAATTGTCTAAACTTTCTTTCTGTAATTGGAAAGAGAGCCACTTAAGTAAATTAAGACATCATGAATATAAGCTAACAGAACTTATTAAGGTACTCTTCGAGTATGCTGTTAATATATCTTTAAAAGGTAGCAGGTGCTTTAGTAAGCTGTTAAACTTCAGGAACCCACAGGGCTGTAGTACAGCGGCTGTGACTCAGAGGAAGAAGTGCAGTACTGGTCCAAGCCGTACTACAGTGCCTACGGCACTGTAAGAAGCAAACGAAGGCCTGAATTACAAGGTAGTGCCACTGTAAATAAGGGTGTTGCAGCGAATATTAACGCTGGAAACAAGAGGATCCAAAAGGCAGTGCCTTGTACAATGACTGGAATGGAGTGGAATTGCTTGCTTAACTAGAATTAGATACAGGAGAGGAGAAGGCCTGTTATAGGCTGTGGGAGGCTCTGGAAGAATTCCAGAGCCTTCTGTAAAGTGGAACTAATTAATACCATATTGGAATAGTACGGTTCTGAACCATTCTACGTGGTTCTGTTGACGTAGTGGCTGACGTGGCCACTGTGATGTTCTAGTTGATTCTGTGGGGCAGTAGCCCCACTGGATTCAGGGGGTTCCCCCCCGCGACTTAGATGTGGGGTGCGTGTGTCTTAGCCACCTAGCGCGCAGTGAGGGTTACCAGAAGACTGGCGCCTTCCTTATCTCTTATCATTGCCGCGGCGGGAAAGAACTTCTTCTCTACGCTACCAAGCTACATAGCAGGGTAAGCAACGTCACGTGCTCAAGTTATGAAAAAGGAAATTTTGTGCACCTAGATTCGTTGCACATAACACGTATTATAATAAGAATAAGGCCTCCTATTATAGAAGAAAAGTCTAGTATAATACAAAGATGCTCTTTCCTAACGCAAGGAAGGCCTATTGTCAGAAAGAAGGGGGTTCAGAGGCCCTGGGCATCTAGTCAGCGGAGCTGACTGGATACCTGGCACTGCCAGTACGCCAGTGAGCCTCAGCCACCAGAGTGACGAAGCCTGAATCCTGCAGAA